>Ga0299913_10002038_pt1 | contig 15672 bp, 10 predicted proteins | sample RVTome_9_FD_201360 | JGI IMG/M metagenome (GOLD analysis project Ga0299913, IMG submission 201360) | Soil microbial communities from uranium-contaminated site in the Upper Colorado River Basin, Wyoming, United States - RVT155D38 (version 2) ...
CCTGCCGGGGCTCGTGCTCCTGTTCTGGCTGGTGGTGCCGGCGCGAGTGGCGGGCCGGCTCTCGCGTCCGCGGCGCAGCGGGCGCGTCCTGGTTGCCCTCCTTCTCCTCGGAGCCGGCGCCAGTGGAGCCTCGGCGGCCGGGCTTTCGGTGGAAGCCCCGGACGGCCTGGCGGTGGGCCGGCAGGCCGTCGTCCGATGGGTCGCGGAAGGCGCCTCGCCGCCGGTCCGGATCACCGCGGTCTACCATCCGCGCAGTCGCGTCCAGCGCGAGGAGCCGCTCGGTGAGCTGGCTCCCGGTGGTGCCCTGGTGTGGCGACCGGCGAGGGCGGGACTGGTCACCCTCACCGCGGCCGGTGCGGCAGAGGACCTGCCCGCGCCGATCGACCTCAGCGTCCGTTATCCGCGACCCCCTCGGAGCGGCATCGCGGTCCTCGGTCTCGCCGGCGGCCTCCTCTTCGGAGGCGCCGCCGTGGCCCTGCGCCGGCATTGGGGACAGGTTGCGTGACAGCGCTCACCTTCAATCCCTTGGACTGAGTTGAACACGCTGTGGCAGCTCGATCCAAGGCCTTGGATCTTGACGCTGTCACACAACCTGTCCCCACTCACCCGGAGGCGCGGTGCGGCGTCCCGCCCCGCGAGGTGTGGCGCCTCCACTCCCGGGGCGGCATGCTGGTCGCCATGTTGGCGCCCCCGTGCAGGCACCTGCGCACACCGCCGCCCTCGCGTCTGGCCGAGGTCCAGGACGCCTTTCTCGAGCGCTACCCGCGCTACATCGAGACCTCGGTTCTGGGTGAGCTGCGGGAGCGCGACTTCCAGCGCCTGGAGGGTGCCGGAGCAGTGTACCTCGACTACACCGGTGGAGGGCTCTACGCCGACTCGCAGATCGAGCGTCACGCGGAGGTGCTGCGCGAGAGGGTGCTTGGCAACCCGCACTCGACCAATCCGGCCTCGGCGCTGTCGACGCGGTTGGTGGAGGAGTGCCGGCGGCGCGTGCTCGCGTTCTTCCGCGCCGCGCCGGAGGAGTGGGTCGTCGTCTTCACCGCCAACGCCAGCCAGGCCCTGAAGCTGGTGGGAGAGGCCTACCCGTTCGCGCCGGGCTCGCGCTTCCTGCTCACCTTCGACAACCACAACTCGGTCAACGGCATCCGCGAGTACGACCGCGCCCAGGGAGCGGAGACCCGCTACGTGCCGATGCAACCGGACTCCCTGCGGGTGGCCTGGAGCGATCTCGAGCGCGAGCTCGACGCCCCCGCGACCGGCGCCCCGCGCCTGTTCGCCTACCCGGCGCAGTCGAACTTCTCGGGTGTCCAGCATCCTCTGGCGTGGATCGCGGAGGCGCAGGCGCGAGGCTGGGACGTGCTGCTCGACGCCGCCGCCTTCGTGCCCACGAACCGGCTGGACCTCGGTCGCTGGCGCCCCGACTACGTCGCGCTCTCCTTCTACAAGATGTTCGGCTACCCGACCGGGGTCGGGGCGTTGCTGGCGCGCCGCTCCGCGCTCGAGAGGCTGCACCGGCCCTGGTTCGCCGGCGGCACCATCACCGTCGCCTCGGTGCAGGCCGATTCCTTCGTGCGGGCGCCGGGCTCCGAGGGCTTCGAGGACGGGACGTTGAACTACGCCGCCATCCCGGCGGTGACGATCGGCCTCGATCTGCTGGATCGCGTCGGAATCGAGACGATCCATACCCGGGTGCGCTGCCTCACCGGCTGGCTCATCGAGCGGCTGCTCGCGCTGGGTCACGAGAACGGCCGTCCGCTGGTCCGCCTCTACGGACCGCGCGAGCTCGCCGGGCGCGGCGGCACCGTGGCCCTCAACTTCCTCACCCCGACCGGGGAGATCGTGGACCACGCCCGGATCGAGAGGCGCGCCGGGGAGCGGGGAATCTCGCTGCGCACCGGCTGCTTCTGCAACCCGGGCGCCGGAGAGCTGGCCCTCGGGCTCCACCGCGGGGAGCTGGAAGGCTGCTTCCGGCAGGCCGACACCTGCAGCAGTTACGAGGCGTTCCGCAGCTGCCTCGACCCGGCGGGGACGGGAGCCGTGCGCCTGTCGCTCGGGTGGGTCTCGAACCTCGCCGACGTCGAGCGCTTCGTCGCCTTCGCCGCCGAGCTGACCGGCTGAGTCATCGGCTCGGCGCGGCGCATCCCCCGCCGCCGCTGTCGCGTATGAGGAGACAGCCCCACCTCTCGAGCTCGTCGGAAAGGAGTCGTCCGTGAGAGAGATCCTGCGCCTTGTCGTCCGTGCCGCGCCCGCCCTGGTAGCGGGCGTCCTCGCCGCCCAGGGACCGGCCTCGCCGGAGCTGCCTCCCGAGTCCCGCCAGTTCGACTTCTGGATCGGCGAATGGGAGGTGAACCTGCGCATCCGCGGCGAGGATGGCACCTGGCCGGACGCTTCGGTGGCGGCCACGGCGAAGATCCATCCGGTGCTCGGCGGCAAGGCGGTGCTCGAGCTCTGGGACTCCCGGCCGATCGTCGGCTTCTCGCTGCGCTGGTTCGACGCGGAGGCCGGAGAGTGGAAGCTCTGGCTCAACTGGCCGCGCGAGAACCGCTCCAGCGGCACGGGGCTGGCGGGGAGGTTCCGCCACGGCCGCGGCGAGTTCTTTGCGCGCCGGGCCGACGAGGACGGCGGCGAGCTGATCTCCCGCTACACCTTCAGCGACATCACCCCGGAGAGCCTGCGCTGGGGCGACGCCTACTCGCGTGACGGCGGGGAGACCTGGAGCCACCGCTGGATCATGGAGTTCACCCGGACCGGCGGCGAGCCGAGCCTGCCCGCGGCGGGCGGCGAGGCGCTCACCTTCGGCGCCGGCGAGCGCTGCGATCTGCCGGAGTTCGGGAGCTTCGAGGCGCTCGCCGGAACCCGCAAAGGGACCGTGAGCCGGCGATCTGCCGACGGGTCCTGGAGCGAGGCGCCGGCGCGGCTCACCGGCTGGCGGGTCCTCGGCGGCTGCGCCGTCCTGGCGCGGCTCGAGGTCGAGGCGGGGCGAGACCCGCGCGAGAGCATCCACCTGCTGACCTGGAACACGTCCGCCGAGCGCTTCGAGGAGGACCTGCTCGACGACCGGCCGGCCTCCGGGATCGAGATCTTTTTCGGCAGCGAGCGGGACGGTTCGATCGAGCTTCGCCCGCGCGGGCCCGAGGGCGAGGCCGCGCCGGCCGTGCGCCGCCTCTGGAGCTTCGACGCGGCCGGCATCGCCCTCACGGTCGAGCGCTCCGAAGACGGCGAGCGTTGGGAGGCGGTCGAGCGGGCGCGCTTCGGCGTCTGACGCCTACTGCCCGACGAAGGGAACGACGTCGGCCGGGTAGTTGAAGTAGAGCCACCAGCCGCTCTCCGCCTCGAAGGTGTCGCGATCGTCCCCGGGGGCGCAGTTGCCGGCGCCGCCGGGGAAGAGGATCGAGAGCGGCTGCCCGCCGACGATCGGCAGGTCCGGCGGTAGCAGGATCGTGTCGGCCACGGCCTCGGGGAGAAAGCCGAGGAAGAGCCCGTCGCTGAGCGTCGACACCGGGCCCGGGAGAAAGGCGGCGCCCGCCTGCGCGGCCTCGAGCTCGAAGGTCTGACCGAAGAGGCGGAAGGGGACCAGGGCAGGCTGCGAGACGACACAGGGGGCGAAGGGGGTGGTGATCCCCGGCGTGTAGCCGGAGGTGGTGCCCGGATGGGGCTGCAGGCAGGCACCCGCAGGCGGCGCGTCGTATCTCGTCGTGCGCGGCACGGGCGGGATCCGCCAGTCGCAGACGGTCGATCCGATCGGCTCCGGGCAGTCGCCGAGGCCGGCGTCCAGGCGCTCGCCGGCGGCCGTCGCGCTGAACGGCCGGAAGCCCAGCAGCAGCGAGAGGTCGAGGAGGCCGTCGCCGTCGTCGTCGGTGGTCACCGCCGTCTCGAGCTGCTCGTTGACCGACGGTCCGATCGGCGGCGCGGCGTCGGTGACGTCGAGACAGCCGAAGCCGGGGACGTCGACGAAGACGTGCGGGTCGCGCAGGTCGAGGTCCGAGAAACGGAAGACATCGGGCACCGGAAGCGGCGGAACCCGCTGGTCCCAGGCCAGCGTGTTGCCGCTCTCGAAGCCGTCGGAGAGGAGCCCGGCGCCGGCGGGCGCGTCGACGCCGACGGCGCCCGGCGGGGCGAGGCCGAGGAGGAGAACGGGGGCGAGAAGGGCCGTGATCGCGGCCCGCGGCCGGCTCATCGAAGCTGCACCGTAGGGTAGCATGCCGTCGTCACCACGGCTTGCGGAGGAGGATCGATGGGCAGTGTGAAGAGGGTTCTCGGCGTTGCCGCGCTCGTCGTCCTGGTCGCGGTCGTCGCCTTCCTGGTGCCGACCCTGTGGGGCAAGCCGTGGTCGATCGACCACTTCTACGCCCGCGTCTTCGGGGTCTTCGCCCTGCGCCATCCGATGATGCTTTCGTCGATGCGCCTGCTCGAGCCGATGGGGCTCGAGTTCCACAACGACGACCTGGACGACTTCTCGGTCGCTTTCGCCCAGCGCGAGGCGCGCTGGACCGAGAAGCAGCTCGAGGTGCTGCGCCGCTACGACCGCAGCTCGATGGCGGGCGACGAGGCGCTCTCCTACGACGTCCTCGAGTGGTTCCTGGCCGACGCCGTCGAGGGGAGCCGCTGGATGGACCATGACTACCCGGTCAACCAGCTGGGCGGCATCCAGAGCGGCCTGCCCGACTTCATGATCAACACCCACCACCTGGCGTCTCCCGGGGACGCCGAGAACTACGTCGAGCGCGTCGGGCGCTTCGGCGTCGCCTTCGACCAGATCCTCGAGGGGCTGGCGCGGCGCGAGGAGCGAGGCATCGTGCCGCCACGCTTCGTCATCGACCACGTGCTCGCCGAGATGCGCGGCCTGATCGAGCCGGAGCCCCGCGGGACGGTGCTCTTCACCCACTTCGCCGAGCGGACGGCGGCGATCGACGAGCTGGCGGCGGAGCGTCGCGAGGAGCTCCTCTCCCGGCTCGAGGCGACCATCTCGGCGACCGTGACGCCAGCCTACGAGAGGCTGATCGCCTTCTTCGAGCGCCAGCGCGGGATCGCCACCACCGACGACGGAGCCTGGAAGCTGCCGGACGGAGAGGCCTTTTACGCCTGGACGCTGCGCCACCACACGACCACCGATCTCTCGGCCGACGCGATCCATCGTCTGGGCCTGGCCGAGGTCGACCGGATCCAGGCCGAGATGCGGGAGATCCTCGAGGCCGAGGGCTATCCGGCCGACGACCTCGGGGCCACGCTGCAGGCGCTCAACCGAGAGGAGCGCTTCCTCTACCCCGACAGCGAGGACGGGCGGCAGCGGATCCTAGCCGACTATCAGGCGATCATCGACGAGGTCGACGCCGGCATCGGAGATCTCTTCAACGTACGCCCCCAGGTCGGCGTGCGGGTCGAGCGGGTCCCGCAGTTCCGCGAGGCGACGGCGCCCGGGGCCTACTACGACGCACCGCCCTTCGACGGCTCGAAGCCGGGCACCTTCTACGTCAACCTGCGCAGCGTCGAGGAGATCCCGCGCTTCGGCATGCGCACGCTGGCCTATCACGAGGCGATCCCCGGTCACCACTTCCAGGCCGCGATCGCCCAGGGGCTCGAGGGCGTTCCCTTCTTCCGGCGGGTGATCCCCTTCACCGCCTACCTCGAGGGCTGGGCTCTCTACGCCGAGAAGGTGGCGGCCGAGCACGGCTTCCAGGAGGACCCCTACGACCGGCTCGGGTACCTGACCGGTCAGATCTTCCGCGCCGTGCGGCTGGTCGTCGACACCGGCATCCACGCCAAGCGCTGGAGCCGCGAGGAGGCGATCGACTACATGCTGGCGAACACCGGCATGCCGCACACCGACGTCGTGGCCGAGATCGAGCGCTACATCGTCAACCCGGGGCAGGCCTGCGCCTACAAGGTGGGCCAGCTCGAGATCCTCGAGCTGCGCGAGCGTGCGCGGGAGAGTCTGGGGGTGGCCTTCGACCTCGCCGCGTTCCACGACGTGGTGCTCACCCACGGTGCCGTTCCCCTCTCCATCCTGGGGCGGCTCGTCGACCGGTGGATCGAGCGCGGCGGAACGGCGATCGCGAGCCGGGAGACCTGAGCGCCTACCGCTCGGCCATGGACCTCTTCCTCGAGCCCTTCACCGTCGACTGCCCCTGGTGCGGGGAGACGGTGGAAGTCTGCTTCGAGTCGGACGTCGTGGGCTCGCTGGTGGTCGACTGCGAGGTCTGCTGCCGGCCGTGGGCGGTGACGCTCGAGCGCGACCGCGACGGCGATCGGTCGATCCGCGTCGAGCCCGCCGACTGAGAGCGCCGGTCGCGCCGGGTCGCCTCATCTCCGCGTGCCGAAGAGACGGTCGCCGGCGTCGCCGAGGCCGGGGAGGATGTAGCCCTTCTCGTTCAGCCGGTCGTCGAGGGCGGCGGTCCAGATCGCACAGTCCGGATGGGCGCTGGCGAGCGCCTCCACGCCTTCCGGTGCGGCGATCAGGAAGAGTCCGCGGATCGAGGCCGGCCGCGCCCGCTCGAGGAGCTCGACGGCGGCGACCGCGGTGCCGCCGGTGGCCAGCATCGGGTCGAGCAGCAGGACGGTCGACCCCGTGACTCGCGGCGCGATGTTCTCGTAGTAGGCCTCCGGCAACAGGGTCTCCTCGTCCCGCCGCATGCCGAGCACCGAGACCGAGGCGCCGGGCAGCAGGTGTCGGACGCCTGCCAGCATGCCGAGGCCGGCACGAAGGACGGGGGCCAGCGTGATCGTCCGGGCCTCGAGATGGGGGACCTCGAGGTGCCCCACCCAGGTGTCCACCTGGATCGTTCCGGTCGTCAGGTCGCGGCAGGCCTCGTAGGCCAACAGACCGGCGAGCTCGCCCGCCACCTCGCCAAAGAGCTTGCTGCCGGTCGCCGCGTCGCGCAGCAGCCCGACCTTGTGGCGGGCGAACGGATGGTCCAGGACGTGCACCGTCATCGCGATCCTCCTGCGCTCGTTCCTCCGGTCCCCATCACCTCAGGCGGAATCCCCGGCCCTCCAGATGCCGCGGAACCGGCCGGAGCCCAGTCGCTGCTGGATGTCCTGCTGCAGGCGTCTCTCGCGCGCCCCCTCGGGCGCCGAAGGGCGGATGCCGAGGGCGGCCCGCTGCTCGCGCGCCGTGGCCAACAGCGTCGAGGCGCGGGAGGCGTCCCCGTCCGCGAGGCTGCAACGGGCCAGCGACACGGTCGCCTGCACCATCCCCAGCCCGTCACCGAGCTGCTCGGCGATCGTGAAGGCCTCCGTCAGGTGACGCCTGCTCGTCGTCCGGTTGCCCCGCCCGGCCGCCGCATCGCCGAGCGCGGTGAGGACCTGGCGCCGTCCCCAGCGGCTGCGCAGCTGGTCCCAGAGCGGCAGGGCGTCCCCGGCCGCCGCCTCGGCCTCGTCCCAGCGCTCCTGGTCGTTGAGCGTGGTGGCGAGGTGGGTGAGGGCGGCGGCCAGGCCGGACCCGTGGTCGATCCGTCGCCAGAGACCGATGGCCTGGCGCAGGGTGGCCTCGGCGCGCTCGAGCTCCCCGCTCCAGCGCTCGAGCAGACCGCGGGTGCTCAGGCACCAGGCCAACAGCAGGTCGTCACCGAGGCGCTCGAGCTCGCTGCGCGCCTCGTCGAGGCGCCGGCCGGCGGCAGCCAGCCTGCCCTGCAGGGTCTCGGCCCAGGCGAGGTTGACCTGCGCGTAGGCGACGCCGCGGTCGTCGCCGATCTCCCGCCGCAGCTCCAGGCTGGTGGCCAGGTGCGGGGTCGCTGCCTCCGGCCGACCTTCGTAGAGCGCGACCCAGCCGAGGTTGTTTTCGGCCAGCGCCAGGGCCCTGCGCGACCTCAGGCCGCGGGCGAGCTCGCGTCCCGCCTCCGAGTCGCGCCGCGCCGCCGTGAGGTCCGAGAGCTCGATCGCCAGCCAGCCGACGGCGATCAGGGCGTCCGCCTCGCCACGGGCGTCGCCGAGGAGGCGGTAGGCCTCGAGCGCCTCCTCGGAGAGCTCGCGGGCCCGGGCCGGATCGCCGATGCTCGAGGTCAGGTTGGCGGCGCCGAGAAGGACCTCGGCGCGCCACGAGGTGACCGCGCGCGCGGTGGGGAGGTCGAGGGCGGCGAGCAGCATGCGCTCGCCCTCGCGCAGGGGCCCGCGCACCATCCAGACCCGCCAGAGCGCCGCCGCCATGCGCAGGGCGCTCTCGGCGTCCGCGGTCTCGAGGGAGCGGGAGAAGGTGGCGCGGAGGTTCGGCAGGTCACGCTCGAGGCGATCGAGCGCCTCGCTCTGTCGCTGGCCGGTGAGCTCGTCCTTCAGCTCTTCGGCGAGGGCGAGATAGTGCGCCGCGTGCGCCGCGCGGACCTCCGGGCCCTCGCCCGATGCGGCGAGCCTCTCGGCCGCGAGCTCGCGGATGAGCTCCAGCATCTCGAAGCGCACCGAGCCGGGCGCCGCCCGCTGGGAGACGACCAGGCTGTGGTCGATGAGGGTCTGGAGGCTCTCGGCCGCCGATCGTCCGGTCGGGGTCGGCGCCGCGGCCAGGGCCTCGGCGGCGGCGAGGTCGAAGCCGGAGGCCACCGCCAGCCGGTGCAGGAGGGTGCGTTCCGGCTCTTCGAGCAGGTCGTGGCTCCAGGCGATCGCCTCGCGCAGGGTGCGATGGCGGTCGCCTCCGCGCTGCGCCTCCGGCACCGGCAGGTCGAGGGCGGCGCCCAGTCGCTCCAGGAGGGCCTCCGGAGGCAGGACGTGGACCCGGGTGGCCGCCAGCTCGAGCGCCAAAGGAATGCCCTCGAGGCGGCGGCAGAGCTCGGCCACGGACCGGGCGTTGCCCGCGTCGAGGACGAAGCGGGGGTCGAGGGAGCGCGCGCGGTCGACGAAGAGACGCACCGAGGGAATCCGCCGCAGCCGCTCGGGATCGTGCTCACCCGCCTGCGGCACGGCGAGCGGCGGGACCACGACCGAGCGCTCGCCCGGCACGCGCAACAGCACCCGGCTCGTCACCATGACGGTCAGCCCGGGACAGGCGGCGAGCAGCCGCGTCACCGGTCCGGCGGCCTCCAGGAGGTGCTCGAAGTTGTCGAGCACGAGGAGCGCCTCGGCGTGCTCGAGCGCCTCCAGCACACCTTCCATCGACGAGCGGGCGGCGGTCTCGGCGCCTTCGAGCTTGCGGGCGATGGCGGAAGGGAGAAGGTCGGCCGAGGCGAGCCGGCCGAGCGGCACGAAGCAGGCCCCGTCCCGGAACCGGCCGCCGAGGCGATGGGCGGCCTCGAGGGCGAGCCGGGTCTTGCCGGAGCCGCCCGGTCCGGTGAGGGTGAGGAGGCGGGCCTCGCGCAGGGCGTCCTCGATCGCCTCCATCTCCCGTTCCCTGCCCAGGCAGGGGGTCAGGGGTGTGGGCAGCCGGGGGCGGCGGAAGCCCGGAGCGGGAGGCTCGGACCGGTCGAGGAGGGCTTCGAGGTCCGCCCGGACCTCCGCGGCGCACTGGTAGCGAGCCTCCGGATCGGGAGCCAGGAGGCGATCGAGAACCCGCTGCAGGCCGGCCGGGGGCGGCGGCGTGAGCCCGTCGAGAGGAGCGGGCGGCCCCGCCAGCGCGGCCCGGCGCAGCTCGGGGAGGTCTCGCCCAGAGAACGGACGGCCGCCGGTGAGCATCTCGTGGAGAACCACGCCGAGGCTCCACAGATCCGTGCGACGATCGACGCCGTCCGCGGCCAGCTGCTCCGGCGACATGTAGGCGGGCGTTCCGGCCGCCGGCGCGTCCGCGTCGCCGGCCTCGAGCACGGCGACTCCGAAGTCGAGGATCTTGACCGTGCCGGTGGAGGTCACCAGCAGGTTGTCCGGCTTGATGTCGCGGTGGACGACCCCGGCGAGGTGGGCGCGGTCGAGGCCCTCGGCGGCTTGCCGGGCCCAGTCGACGGCGTCCCGCCACGGCACCGGACCCCGTTCGAGGATCCGGCCCACGGTCTCGCCCTCGTAGAAGGCCATGACGATGTAGAGCTGCTCGGCCTCGCGGCCGAGGTCGTAGAGCACGCAGAGGTTCGGGTGGTCGAGGGCCGAGATGGCGCGCGCCTCGGCGAGGAAGCGCTCCCTGGCCCGGGCATCCGCCCGCAGATGGCGGGGGAGCAGCTTGAGGGCGACGTCGCGGCGCAGGCGGTCGTCGTGGGCGCGGTAGACCACTCCCATGCCGCCGCGGCCGACCTCCTCGATCACCCGGTAGGGGCCCAGGCTCGGCGGCGCCGGCTCGGCGTCCAGGGCCGTCACTACCTCGGCGGCCAGAGCGCCGACCGAGGTCTCCAGGATCCCCTCGGCGCGGTCGTGCCCGGCGAGCATGCTCTCGACCTCCCGGCGGACCTCGGGAGAGGAGCCCGCCGCCGCGAGCCAGCTCGCGCGCTCTCCCGGCGGCAGCTCGAGGACCTCGTCGAAGAGCCTCTCGACCTCCTCCCAGCGCTCGGGATCGGTCATTGCGTCCCCTCGGGCTCGTCGGGATACAGCTGCTGGTAGAGCCACGCTCGGGCCTTCACCCAGTCGCGCTCGACGGTGCGCGTCGACACCCCCAGGGCCTCGGCGATCTCCTCCTCGCTCATGCCGGCGAAGAAGCGGCACTCGACGACCTCCCGGAGGCGAGGGCTGCGCCGGTCGAGCTCGTCGAGGGCGGCGTCGAGGGCCAGCACCTCGGCCATGCGGGGCGTGCCCATCGGCTCGTCGCCGGTGAGACCCGTACGGACCCAGTCGCCGCCGCGCTTGGCGGTGCCGCGGCGCCGAGCGTGGTCGACCAGCACCTGGCGCATGACGCGGGCGGCCAAGGCGAGGAAATGGCTGCGCGAGCCCGCCACGGCCGGAGGGTGCTCGAGCAGGCGCAGGTAGGCCTCGTGCACCAGCGCCGTGGGATGGAGCGTGTGATCCCGCCGTTCCCGTCGCAGCTGGCGTTTCGCCAAGCCGCGCAGCTCGGCGTAGACGAGCGGCAGGAGACGGTCCAGGGCCTCGCGGTCGCCGCCGGCGACGGCATCGAGGAGGCGCGTGACCTCTGCGGAGCTCGGGCTCGGCTCGGATGGAGTCACTGCGCGAGGAGTCTAGACCCTATAGAACGACCGATCCATCCGATCGCGGTGGCGCGGGTTACCGTGGGTGTTGATTCCACAAACGCGGTAGAGCCGCAAGCGAAGGAGGATCGGTCATGAGAGACGGTATCACTCACGTGGGCTTGGACGTGCACCAGGAGGAGATCGCGGTGGCAGTCTTGCCGACCGGATCGCATGAGTGTGTGGAGTTTCGGGTAGGGGGTGACGAGCGCGGGGCAGGCAAGCTGGTGCGGCGGTTGAAGCAGCTGTGTGACGGCGGTGCGGTGGAGTGCGCGTACGAGGCCGGCCCCTGCGGCTATGCGCTGCAGCGTCGGCTCGAGGCAGAGGGCGTGGGCTGCATCGTGGTGGCGCCGTCGCTGGTGCCGGTCAAGCCAGGAGAGCGTGTGAAGACGGATCGTCGCGACGCGCGCAAGCTGGCCGAGCATTTGCGGGCGGGTCTGCTGACGGCGGTGTGCGTGCCGAGCGCGGCGCAGGAAGCGGTGCGCGACGTCTGTCGCTGCCGGGAGGGCGTGCGGGAGGACCTGATGCGAGCACGGCACCGGCTGAGCAAGATGCTGCTGCGTCGCGGCGTGGTCTACCGAGAGGGCAAGAACTGGACTCACAAGCACCGGCGCTGGCTGCTCGGTCTCCGGTGGGAGCACCAGGGCGAGCGTGTGGTCTTCGGAGACCACCTGCAGGCGATCGAGCAGATCGAGGAGAGGCTGCGCGGCCTGGATGCGCAGCTCGAGCGGTTGGCCGAGGAGGAGCCGTACCGGGAGCCGGTGGGCTGGCTGCGCTGTTTCCGAGGCATCGATACTGTCAATGCCCTGACCATCGTCGCCGAGCTGTACGACATCGTGCGCTTCGGCTCGGCGCGGCAGCTGATGGCCTACTTGGGCATGGTCCCGAGCGAGCACTCCAGCGGGCAATCGCGGCGCCAGGGCGGGATCACCAAGTCCGGGAACCGGCATGTGCGTCGGGCGTTGGTCAACGCAGCCTGGCACTATCGGCACCGGCCGGCCGTGGGCCAGGCGCTGAGAGCGCGACGTCGAGGCCAACCGGCACCGATCATCGCTCTGGCGGATCGGGCCCAGCAGCGTCTCCACCGACGCTTCATGCACCTGGTGCTCCACCGCGGCAAGCTGCGCCAGAAGGCAGTCGTGGCAGTCGCCCGTGAGCTCGCCGGTTTCCTCTGGGCCGCTCTGGTCCTCTACCCCTCGGCCAGGACACCGGAGGCAGCGCACTGAACCCTTGACTCCGCCGACCTCACCGCCTCCAGGCGGAGGGGAGGCTGGAGGCGATCACCATGGATAGGCAACGATCGGAGGATGCGCGGTGCAGGCAGGCGACAGGGGGCCCTGCTCCCGAACTCGCGACTCTAGACAGCGCTCCCTCCCGACGAATCACGGTCCTGCGGCTCGGCGCCGGTCCCTCGTGCGCAACCCGCGAATATCAGGGTGACTCGTCGTCGAAGCGTCCTGCCATGCGCGGTCGCCTCCAGTCTCTCCTCACCTGGACCCACCCACCCCCGGACCATCGTGCCTTGACAAGGGGTCGTTCTATATCAGCCTGCATGACGGACGAAGGGTCCCGGTCGGATTTACCGCGCGGCTGTCGGGTTCCGGCCACCTTCCACGCACACCCGGGAGAAGGCCGCGCTCGCGGCTCGCGCGCAGGCTACCGCTCGCGGAGGATCGGTCACCCTACGGGATGTATCGTGACGGACAACGAGGAGAAGACGATGAGCGAACGAGACTCGACGCCGACGACGGGCCGGATGTGGACGGCCTCCTTCGTCCTGGCCCTGGTCGCGGTGCTGGCCGTTGCCGCCGCCGCGCAGGACCAGCCCATCGCGCCGCTGCTCGAGGGCATGGGCGATCACCACCACCCGATCAGCAGCGAAAGCGAGAGAGCGCAGACGTTCTTCGACCAGGGGTTGGTCCTGGCCTTCGGCTTCAACCACGCCGAGGCCGAGCGCGCCTTCCGCGAGGCCGCCCGCGTCGATCCCGAGTGCGCGATCTGCTGGTGGGGAGTGGCCTGGGTGCTCGGCCCCAACATCAACCTGCCGATGCTGCCCGACGCGGCCGAGCCCGCATGGCAGGCTCTCGAGAAAGCGCGGAGCCTGGCCGAGCACGCCTCCGAGCGGGAGCGGGCCTACATCGAGGCGCTCGCGCTGCGCTACGCCGCCGAGCCTCCCGAGGACCGCGCGCCCCTCGATCGCGCCTTCGCCGACGCCATGCGCGAGGTGGTCGCCGCCGACCCGGACGACCTGGACGCGGCGACGATCTTCGCCGAGTCCCTGATGGACCTGGCGCCCTGGAACTACTGGACGCCGGAGGGGGATCCCAAGCCGGAGACCGCCGAGCTGATCGCCGTGCTCGAGGACGTGATGGAGCGCGCTCCCGGCCATCCGGGCGCCAACCACCTCTACATCCACGCCGTCGAGGCCCGCTATCCGGAGCGCGGCGAGGCGGCGGCCGACCGCCTGCGCGGCTCCGTCCCCGGCGCCGGCCATCTGGTGCACATGCCCTCCCACATCTACATCCGGGTCGGGCGCTACCACGAGGCGGCGCAGGTGAACGTCGAGGCCGACCAGGCCGACGAGGCCTATGTCGCGCAGTGCCACGCCCAGGGCATCTACCCCCTGGCCTATCACTCGCACAACGTCCACTTCATCTGGGCGGCGACGGCGATGGAAGGCCGTTCGGCCGACGCCCTGTCCGCGGCCCGCAAGCTCGCCGCGCGGCACCACGACCAGCACGAGATGATGGTGACCCCCGACTGGGTGACCCTGCAGTACTACTACTCGATGCCGCTCTACTCGCTGGCGCGGTTCGGCCTCTGGGACGAGATCCTCGCCGAGCCGCAGCCGGCCGGGGACCTGGTCTACACGACTGCCATCTGGCACTACGCCCGCGGCCTCGCGCTCACCCGCACGGGCGACCTCGACGCGGCCACCCGCGAGCTCGACCGGGTCGCCGGCTTCGCCGAGGACCCGGCGATGGAGGAGCTCTCGATCTGGGGCAACAACAGCTTCGCCCACGTCTTCCGGATCGCCCACGAGGTGCTGGCGGGCGAGATCGCCGCGGCGCGCGGCGAGTGGGAGCGCGCCATCGACCATCTCGAGGAGGCCGTCTTCCAGGAGGAGGCCCTGATCTACCAGGAGCCGACCGACTGGTACTTCCCGGTGCGGCAGGCCCTCGCCGCCGTGCTGTTGGCAGCCGGCCGCCCGGCCGAGGCCGAGGAGGTCTACCGCGAGGACCTGGAGATCAATCCGGACAATGGCTGGTCCCTCTACGGCCTCGCCCAGAGCCTCGAGGCCCAGGGCAAGGACGCCAACGAGGTCAGCGACCGCTTCCGCGAGGCCTGGCAGCACGCCGACGTGGAGCTGACGGCGTCGAGGTTCTAGGGCGGGGGAAAAGAGGGCGCGCCCGAGGACGCGCCGAAGTGCAGCATGGAAACCCTGTGCGGCGGGAGGTTTGCTCAGGGCGTGACGACGACGCGAAAGACGGTGGTCGAGCCGCTCACCTCGTGCGCAGCGACGAGGAGCGGTTCGGCCGTCGGGCTGTCGGTCGCGGGTATGAAGACCAGGCCCTCGGGGCCCAGGTCGCCGGCGGTGCCGGCTTCCGGGTCGCCCGAGAAGTCCCGGGGATTGGCGTAGCCGACGATCTCGGCGCGGTTGGGGCCGAGGATCTCGTAGACGACGACGCCGCCGATGCGCTCGAGCCCGACGAAGAGGTAGCGCCGGCCGCCGATCTCGCCCCAGGCGAGGCCCTCCGGCTCGGGTCCCTTGTCGTCGCTGCGGTCGTCGAAGCTGCCGGTCTCGGTGTTGTCGGAGTTGAACTCGTCGGGCAGCAGAGCCGCGGTCAGCCCCTCGAGATCGGCGCCGCCGTCCCAGAGCAGCCGGCCGGCGGGGTTCCAGAAGGAGACCGAGCGGGCGCCCAAGGAGTAGAGGCGATCGTAGTCCCCGTCCCCGTCGACGTCGCCGGCCGTCGAGGTGACCTTGAGCCGGCCGAGGTTCTCGTCCAGCTGGAGGGCGGGATCGGGGAAGGCGATCGGATCGAGCGTCAGGTCCTTCACCCGTGCTTCCTCGCTGAAGCCGTCCCAGTCGCGGGTGTCGCCCTCGTTGGCGGTGACCAGGACGGTCCCTCCGCCCTGGCCGAGCGGCAGCGCCAGGATGGCGTCGGGCTGGTACATCCCGTGGACCGGCCAGCTCGCGATCGCGATCCCGGAGTCCCGGTTGCTCGGATCGAGCTCGTTGCCCGGGAGGGCGTGGTCCTTAGTGCCGAGCGGCATGAGCTTCACGACCCGTGCCCTCTCGACGTCGAGGAGGGCCAGGGCGTTGTTCTCCTGCAGGGTCACCCAGGCGTGCCTGGAGTCGGCGGAGACGGCGATGGACTCGGGCTCCAGGTCCTGCGCCACGCCGGCGCCGGGACCGAAGATGCGCACGCCGGCCGGCACTCCGAGCTCGTCGAAGCGCCGGAAGTCGGCGGTGGCGACGTCGGCTCCCGTCAGGGGCGCCCCGTCCGCGGGCAGCGTCACGACGCTAATCGACCCCTCGGGGTCGACGAGGTAGTCCTCGTCCGGCTCCCCCTCGTTGGCGACGAGCAGGTGCCGGCCGTCGAGAGTGAAGGTCAGCATGTCGGGCAGCGCCCCGACCGGCGCCTGGCCCAGG
>Ga0299913_10002039_pt1 | contig 15670 bp, 13 predicted proteins | sample RVTome_9_FD_201360 | JGI IMG/M metagenome (GOLD analysis project Ga0299913, IMG submission 201360) | Soil microbial communities from uranium-contaminated site in the Upper Colorado River Basin, Wyoming, United States - RVT155D38 (version 2) ...
CCTGCGGAGGCGGGGGAAGTTGCCAGCTGCTTCACGCGCTTGGTGGGCAGGACGACCACCTTGTGGCGCAGGACCTCGTCCGCGAGGTTCAGCACGCGCTCGAGCTCGAGCTGCGCGACCGGCTCCGCCGAGAACGTGACCACGACGAAGTAGCCCTCGTTCCGGTCATCGATCTCGTAGGCCAGCCGACGCCTGCCCCAGCGCTCGGTGTTCCGCACCTGCCCGTCGTGCTTCGCAACGACCGCAGCGATCCGGTCCGTCGCGGTACCCACCAAGGCCTCGTCGGCCTCAGCAGGCAGGATGAGCATGCATTCGTACTCCCTCAAACTCCACCTCCTCTGGTCTGGACGGCCCCCCTCGAAGGGGAGCAGGAAGTCCTGAGGGTCGTCCAGCAGTGTACGGGACCTGTGAGGAAGCTAGCACCCGGGTACGACACCGGCTTCGCCAGGCCGAAGCTGAGTCGCGGATACACTCTGTGGAACTGCCGTGCACTTCGCCAAGTGATGCCCAAGTGATGCAGGAGGCGCGAGCGATGACGAACATCCACGACCTCAAAGCGTGGAAGGCGGAAGGGCGGAGATTCACGATGCTCACCGCTTACGACTTCCCCACCGCCCAGATCCTCGACCGGGTCGGCGTCCCCATCCTCCTGGTGGGTGACTCGGTCGGCAGCAACGTACTCGGATACGCGGACACGCTCCCGGTGACGATGGACGAGATGCTCCACCACACCCGCGCGGTGTCCAGGGGAGCGGAACGGGCCATGGTGGTCGGCGATCTTCCATTCCTCTCGTACCAGGTCTCTCTCGAGGACGGCGTCCGCAACGCCGGTCGCCTCATCAAGGAGGGAGGGGCGCAGGCGGTGAAGCTCGAGGGACCCCACCTCGAGCTCGTCCACCGCCTGGTCGAGATCGGGATCCCCGTGATGGCCCACGTCGGGCTCACTCCCCAGTCGGTGCACGCGATGGGCGGGTATCGGGTCCAGGGACGCGGTGAGGCGGCCCAACGCGTGGCCGAGCAAGCCGAGCAACTCGAGAAGGCCGGTGCGTTCTCGATCGTGCTCGAGGCGATGCCGGCCGAGCTCGCGGGCGAGATCACCCGGTCGTTGCAGATCCCCACGATCGGCATCGGCGCGGGTCCTTCGTGCGACGCCCAGGTCCTGGTGATCAACGATCTCCTCGGGATCACCGAGAAGCCGCCCAAGCTCGCGAAGAAGTTCGCGGACCTCCGTGGCGTCATGACGGAGGCGGTCGAGGAGTTCATCCGCGAGGTGGAGGCCGGCACCTTCCCCGACGACGACCATTCATACGGTTAGCGTCTCCCGCAGCCCGCTGCGACTCGGGCCTACACTCCCGGCGTGACCGAAGTCGGGGATCCAGGAAGCGCTCCGGGAGAGCGAACGGACGCGCATGAGTGGTCTCGGAGAGCCGATCTCGTCGCGAAGCTGACGCACGAGATCCGCGGTCCGGTCTCCACGATCCGAGGGCTCACCGGCACGACGCTCACGCATTACGAGCGTCTGAGCGACGACGAGCGGAAGGAGTTCCTGCAGCTGATCCGGCACGAGGCCGACCGGCTGGAGCGCGCCGTCGAGCAGGTCGCGCTCGTCCTCAAGCTGGATGCGGGGTCGCTTCGTTTCGACATCAGGCCGCACGACCTCGGGAGCATCGTCCGGGATGCGGCGCGGGACGCGGAGACCGGCGATCGTCCGTTCGAGGTCGACGTCGCCGAGGATCTCGAGGCTCCGGCCGACAGCACGTATATCGGCTCACTCGTTCGTCAGCTGATCGACAACGCGTCGAGGTACTCGCCCCCGGACGCCCCGATCGAGGTCCAGCTTCGACGGGAGGGCGATGACGCGCTCATCGAGGTCACCGATCGGGGCCCCGGCATCCCGCCGGACAAGCGCGAGGTCGTCTTCGAGCGATTCGCCGACTGGCGCCCGCCCGGCTACGAGGATCGTCCCGGGACGGGGCTCGGGCTCTTCATCTGCCGTGCGATCGCCCGTGCACACGGAGGCGACGCTTCGATCGCCGACGGTCCGGCGGGGGGTACGATGCTCGTCGTCCGGCTTCCTGTGGAGGGATGAATGGCGGTCGTTGGGTGACCACGCTCCTGATCTGCGATGACCACAAGATCTTGACGGACGCATTGGCCACGGTCGTCGGGCTCGACGACGATCTCCAGCTGGTGGCGCCGCCCGTGCACGATCCGGAGACCGCGATCCAGCTCTCCGCCGAGCACCTGCCCGACGTCGTGCTGATGGATATCGTCTTCAAGGGCGGCATGTCGGGGATCGATGCCACGCGCCGGATCAAGGAGATCTCTCCGGCGACGAAGGTCGTCATCATCACCGCCCACGACGAGGATCGCCTGCTCGTCGAAGCGGTCGAGGCGGGTGCCTCGGGCTTCCTCGGGAAGGGCGAGGCCGTCGAGGAGGTCCTCGCGGCGGCCAAAGCTGCGGCCGAGGGCGAGGTCCTGATCGATCCCGCGACCCTGACGCGCCTCCTCGCGCAGGTGGCCCGCGAGCGGGAGGCTCGCCGTGAGGCGACGACGCTCCTGGAGGACCTGACGGATCGCGAGCGCGAGATCCTCCAGCTCCTCGCCGAAGGCATGAGGAACGAGGGTATCGCCACGAAGCTGTTCATCAGCCCGCAGACCGTCCAGACCCACGTGAGGAACATCCTCGGGAAGTTGCGCGTGCACTCCAAGCTCGAGGCGGTCGCGTTCGCCGTCAAGCACGGCGCGATCACCGTCTAGGGGAGGCCCCGGGGGTCCCCCACAACTCCTGCCCGGCAGGGCTCAAGTCACATTCCTCGGGGGACGAAGAGCTACTGGAGAGTGACCCGCGTCCCCGGACGCATGAGGCCGATCCCCTCGATGGCCTCGGGGATCTCCCCGAGCGAAAGGCTCGAGTCCACCCCTCCCGGACTCGGGCCTTTCACGTTTCTCGCCTTGGTGCTCCTCTCGGAGGCGTGACGATCCCTATCGGAGGGCGTGGCGACGCACCTTCCCGTTCCGGGTTCGAGGGATCTGGGGAACGAGGGAAAGCTCGCGTGGGAGCTTGAATCGCGCGAGATGCTCGGCCCCGTGAACCCGGAGCTCATCCAGGGAAGGCGGGTCGTCGATGGCCCTCGGGACCACGAAGGCGCTCACCAGCGAGCCCCACTCGGCGTCGGGGCGCCCGGCGACGGCGACGTCCGCCACTTTGGGATGGCCGGCCAGCACCCGCTCGACCTCCTCGGGCCACACCTTCTCGGCGCCGGTCCTGATGACGTGGTCGGCCCGCCCGTGGATCGAGAGGCGCCCCCCGTCGTCGATCGTGCCGAGATCGCCGGTGCGCAACCAGCCGTCCGTCGTGAACGCCGCCCCGGTCGCCGCCGGATCGAGTCGATAGTTCTCCATCACCGTGGACCCGGAGACCTCGATCGCGTCGTCTGTAACCAACCTGACCTGCATGCCGTCGAGCGGGATACCGTCGTAGGCGAACCCGCCGCACGTCTCGGTGAGGCCGTAGGTGGTAACGATGCGGGCGCCGCGCGCCCGCGCGGCGCCAGCGGTTTCCGTGTCGAGCTCGTCTCCGCCGACCAGCAAGGTGAGGCCGTGCAGACCGAGGTCCGACGCCACCAGCCGGCGCACCATGCCAGGGACGACAGAGGCGAAAGCGGCGCCTTCGCCGTCGCGCACGAGGCGCTCGGGGTCGAACCGCTCATGGATCGTCACCGGCGCACCGAGGATCGCCGCCCGGAGAAGGACGAGCAGCCCGCCGATGTGCGCCGGGGTAAGCGGGCAGAGCCAAGGAGCCTCGGGCGATGCGCCGAGCGTCTTGGCCGACCTGCTGACCGCCACGACGACCGCGACGCGGTGCAGCTCCACCAGCTTCGGCTCGCCGGCCGTTCCGGAGGTCGGCATCACCACGGCGACGCCCGGCGTCACCGGGGCAGCATCCGCGAGGAGCGTCTCGCCTCGCGAGTCCCGGACGAAGTGCGGCCTCGCGCGATCGACGATGGCCCGCCGCTCCCGGTCGGTCAGCCGATGATCGAGTGGGAGGAAGGGCACCTCGTCGAGCCACAGACGCGACACGAGCCCGACCCACTCGGGGCCGGGGGGCAGATCGACCACGACCAGTTCGTCGGTTGCCATCGCCATCGCTCCCGCTGCGGACGTCCGGTAGGCTAGCCCAACCGTACGAGTAGCCGCTCTAGGAGTCATCGGTCGCATGGACGAATCGCGCGAGATCAGAAAGGCCTTGGACTGGCAGGCCGCCCTGACGGGACCAGCGAGACCGCGGCCGGATGAAAAGTTCTCGGACATCCGCTACGAGACGGCCGAGGGGATCGCGAAGATCACCATCGCGCGACCGGAGGTGCGGAACGCGTTCCGGCCACTCACGACCCGGGAGCTGATCACCGCGTTCGATGCCGCCCGCGACGATCCGGAGGTCGGCGTGATCCTGCTCACCGGCGAGGGGCCGCTCGCCTTCTCCTCGGGCGGGGATCAGGGCGTTCGTGGTGACGACGGGTACGTGGACGAACACGGTATCGGTCGTTTGAACGTCCTGGACCTCCAGCTCCAGATCCGGCGGCTTCCCAAGCCGGTGATCGCGATGGTCGCCGGGTACGCGATCGGCGGTGGGCACGTGCTGCACCTCTGTTGCGACCTCACGATCGCCGCCGACAACGCCCGCTTCGGCCAGACCGGACCCCGAGTGGGCTCGTTCGACGGTGGTTATGGGATCGGTCTGCTCGCTCGGCAGATCGGCGAGAAGCGGGCGAAGGAGGTGTGGTTCCTCTGCCGGCAGTACGACGCGGAGACGGCGCTCTCCTGGGGCCTGATCAACGCCGTCGTCCCACTGGAGGAGCTCGAGGAGGAGTCCGTTCGGTGGGCGAACGAGATGTTGGCTCACTCGCCTCTCGCACTCCGCCTGTTGAAGTCGGGCTACCACGCCGGGGTTGACGGGCTCGCGGGCGTGCAGCAACTCGCCGGCGACGCGACGCTTCTCTACTACATGACCGAAGAGGCGCAAGAGGGTCGCGACGCCTACGTCGAGAAGCGGCCGCCGGACTTCTCCAGGTTCCCGAAGCGACCGTGAACGCGTGGGTGTCGGGTGCGCGTCCCCGGACGCTCGGCGCGGGGATCGTCCCCGTGCTCGTGGGCACGGCCGCCGCCGGCAGGTTCATCGCATGGCGATCCGGCGCCGCGCTGCTGGTCGCGATCGGATTGCAGGTCGGCGTCAACTACTTGAACGACTACTTCGACGGCATCCGGGGCATCGACACCCCCCAGCGGGTCGGCCCGCCCAGGCTCGTCGCGACGGGTCTCGCCTCGCCACTGTCCGTCCTGGCCGCCGCCCTCGTCGCGATCGGGGTAGCGGGGTTCGCGGGGCTCGCGCTCGCGCTTGCGACGGCGCCGGCGTTGATCCTGTTCGTCGGCGCGCTGGCGTTGATCGCGGCGTTCGCGTACAGCGGGGGCCCGAGGCCGTACGCGGGGCTCGGCTTGGGCGAGGTGATGGTGTTCCTGTTCTTCGGCCTGATGGCGACGTGCGGAACCGCGTTCGTGATGACGGACTCCGTGCCGGCATCCGCGTGGTGGTGCGGAGCGGTCCTCGGCTTCCTCGCGGTGGCGATCTTGCTCGCGAACAACCTGCGGGACCTCCCGACGGATGCGACGACGGGGAAGCGAACACTCGCGGTACGGCTAGGCGAGGCGCGGGCACGGTTCCTCTACCGTGCCTGCGTGGTGGCGGCGTTCGCGACGATCGTCGTCGGCGTGGTCACCTTCATCCTCGACGATCGGATCGGCCTCACGCAGTGGGGACTGTTGGGGCTCGCGGGGTGGATCCCCGCGATCCGCCCGATGGAGGCCGTCGGCGTGGCGACCGGCCGCGAGCTGGTTCCCGTCCTGAGCGGGACGGCGGCCGTGCATGCGGCGACGGGTCTCCTGTTGGCACTTGGACTCGTCCTCGATCGGACCGCCTGACGGAAGCCGGGGAGGAAGAAGAAGACGTGGAACAGGCGGACATCTCGCTCGCGTGCGCGACGGCGCTTGTGGACGGGCTCATCGGTGGCGGGGTGGCGCACGCCTGCGTGTCCCCGGGATCGCGTTCGACGCCGCTCGCCCTCGCGCTCGCCCGCGATCCCCGCCTCGCGGTGCACGTGCATCTCGACGAGCGTTCGAGTGGCTTCTTCGCGCTCGGCGCCGCGAAGGCGACCGGACGTCCGGCGATCGTGGCGACCACGAGCGGGACGGCGGCGGCCGAGCTGCTCCCCGCCGTCGTCGAGGCCACGCAGTCACGCGTGCCGCTGGTGGTTCTCACCGCGGATCGGCCTCCCCGGGTCCGTGGGACCGGCGCGAACCAGACGATCGTGCAGCCGGATCTCTACGGCGGCTACGTGAAAGGGTCGATCGACCTGCCCGTGCCGTCGACCGCCGGCCAGGAGGCATGGTGGCGTCAGGCGGCCCACGAGGCGCTTCAGACGATGGCCGGCGACCCGATCGGACCGGTGCACCTGAACTGTCCCTTCGAGGAGCCGCTCACGCCGTCGTCTGAGATCCCCGCGGCGGTCGTCGGTGAGGAGCCGTTCGCGTGGCCGGCCCGTCCGGCGGCGTACCTGGACCCCGACGAGGGAGACCGGCTCGCCCGCCTCGTGTCGGGCACCCGGGGTGCGGTCGTGTTCGGCAGCAGGCCGGGCCATCTCTCGAGTGAGGGGCACTTCTGGGCCGAGTTGCTGGGCTGGCCCGTCCTCGCCGAGCCCACCTCGGGCGCACGCCAGCCCGGATCGTCGCTCGCGGCGGGTCAGGCGATGATCGATGGGCGGTGGGCGGAGAGGCACCGTCCCGAGGTCGTGATCCAGTTCGGCGCGCACCCCACCAGCCGGGCCACGCAACGCTTCGTCGCCTCGGCCGAGCACGTCGTCGTCGCGGACCGGTGGCATCTGGACCCCGACCCCGACCGTCTCGCGTCGTGGCGTCTCGCGGTCGATCCCGAGGCGTTGCCGGACGCACTCGCCCGTGGCCCCTTCCTGCACGGAGGGATCGGCATCGCGCCCACCGGTCCGCGCGCACCGGAGGAGATCGAGGATCCATGGCACGGTCGGATCGATCCCGCGCCCGACGAGTGGCGCGACGCGTGGAGCGAAGGGGACCTGCGAGCCCGAGGGACGATGGACGCTCTCATGGACGGATGGGAGGAACCGTTCGAGCCCAGGATCGCTCGAGATGTCGCCGCCTGGGCGCCGGCAGGAGGTGGGCTCTTCGTCGGGAACTCGACCCCGATCCGTGACCTCGATCTCGCGATGCGACCGCGGGAGCACCTCACCCTCATGGCCAATCGAGGAGCGAGCGGCATCGACGGACTCGTCTCGACGGCGTTGGGCGTGTCGGTCGCCCGGCCGGGCCCGATGCTCGCGCTCCTGGGAGATCTCTCCTTCCTTCACGACGCGGGTGCGGTCCTGTGGAACGCCACACGCGCCATCGACCTCACCGTGGTGGTCGTGCACAACGGCGGTGGCCACGTCTTCTCCCTGCTGCCGCAACGAAACCTCCCCGAGCTTCGGGAGCTGTTCATCACCCCGCACGCGGTCGACATCGGGGGCCTGTGCGAAGCTGCCGGCGCCGGCCACGAGCGCGTCGAGCGAGCGTCGGACCTGTTGCCCGCGCTCGACCGGGCGGCCGGCGCCGGCAGCCTCCGTGTCGTGGAGGTCGTCGTCGACGCGGAACTCGGACTTCGACGGCGGCAGGAGATGCGCGATGCGGTCGACACGGCGTTGGCACAGGCGTGAGCGAACCGCAGCCGTCCGTCGGGTTCGCCACGACCGACGACATCCCCGAACTCGCCCGGCTCCGGTGGCAGCTGTATGTGGAGCAAGACGGCGAGCCGGCCGAGTCACCGGACGAATACCGCGAGCGGTTCGCACGCTTCGCAGGGTCGGCGTTGGCGTCCGACGCGTGGCGGAGCTGGGTGGCTCGAGAGGGCGATCGACTCGCCGCCGCCATGTGGCTCCACACGGTGCCGCGAGTACCGGTTCCCGGGAAGCGAGCCGGCCCGATCGGCTACCTGACCAACGTCTACGTCGAGCCCGCGCATCGCAACGCCGGCCTCGGCGCGGAGATGCTGGATCAGATCACCGTTTGGTGCCGGAGAGAGGGCTTCTCGACCGTCATCGTGTGGCCCACGGAACGCTCTCGTTCGTTCTACCGACGCGGCGGCTTCGGCCGTCCCGAGGAGCCGCTCGTGCTCGACGTCGAACGGGATATGCCTCTCGAGCGCTAGCCCCAGCGGAGGGCGTCGAGGAACGCGCGGAACTTGCGCTCGGTCTCGTCGAGCTCTCGCGCGGGATCGGAGTCGGCCACGATGCCGGCCCCGGCGTACAACGTGGCGCGATCACCGCGAAGCTCCGCGCAGCGAAGTGCGATCGCCCACTCACCGTCCCCGTCGGCGTCCACCCAGCCGACGGGGCCGGCGTACCGTCCCCGGTCGAACGGCTCGAGCTCGGCGATCGTCTCCAGGGCGGTGTCGCGCGGTGTCCCGGCGACAGCGGGGGTCGGGTGCAGCTCTGCCACGAGGTCGAGCGCCGAGGCCGCCGGCTCCTTCAGCACGCCGCGGAAGCGCGTCGACAGATGCCAGAGGTTGGGTGTCTCCCGCAGGACCGGCTCGAGATCCCATGTGAGCTCGACGCAGAACGGTCGAAGCGTCTCCGCCACCGTATCGACGACGATCGCGTGCTCCTCCCGGTCCTTGGCAGATGAGACGAGCCCGTCGGCGTTGGCCATGTCTTCGTCGGGATCACCCGATCGGGGTGCCGACCCGGCGAGCGGGTTCGAGCGCACCTCGAGCCCTCGCCGTGAGACCAAGAGCTCCGGCGACGCTCCCACCAGCACTCCTTCGTCCGTGGGCGTTGCGAAGGTGTACGCCTCGGGGTCCACCGCTCGCAGACGGTGTGCCAGCAGCCTCGGATCGAGCGTGTGGTCCGCCGACACCTCGATCGTCCTCGCGAGCACGACCTTGCGCATCTCGCCGCGACGGATGCGGGTGACCGCCTCCCGGACCGCGTCCTCGTAGCTGTCGGCGGGCGGGATCGCTCCGAGCTGGATCTCGGCGAACGGATCGTGTGCCGTGCCGCCCACGACGGGCTCCCACTGCGGGGGGGACTCGGTCGCCCCGCCGTCGCTCGCGTCCATCTGCCACGTCGGCCCGCCGTGATCCCGCCGCACGGTTCTCCTGGGGATCACGAGCCCCGAAAGCGGTCTCGCGGCGGGGCGGAAGCGGTACGCGCCGAGCGCCACCGGCGCGATGTCGTGCCCCGACCGAACCGCTTCTCGAAGCGCGTGGATGACCTGAGAGGGATCGAGCGGAACGGGCCCATCGATCACGAGAGCTGATCCGCCCATCCCGGCGACGCCTGATCCCCCTCGCTCGAAGAAGGCGCCGAGCGGCGGCCGGTACGCCGCCAGCAGGTCGAAGGCCCCGCCGAGCGGCACCGCTCGCGACTCCCACCGCCTGATCGTGGCGTCCTTCATACGCGGGTCGCCACGAGGAGCTGGGTCACACCGCCGCCCAGCGGCAGCCGCCTCGCGTCCGGGAAGCCGGCCCCGCGGAGCATCGCCAGCAGTTCCCGTGGCGCAGGCAGGTATGCCGTCGATCGAGGGAGGTATGAGTACGCCTCTCGGTTCGAGAGCAACCCGCCGATCGCCGGCACGACCCCGCGGAAGTACACGCGATGCCCGAGGCGCATCACGCGCCCTTCCGGTTCGGCCGTCTCGAGCAGCGCGATCCGGCCTCCCTTGCGCACCACTCGGGCGAGCTCTGCGAACAGACCCTGCAACGACGCGACGTTGCGGAGCGCGAAGCCGCACGTGGCCCCGTCGGCGCTCGCGTCGCGGATGGGCAGCCGCAGGATGTCCGCCTCCACGAGCGGGGCGTCGGTCTTCGCCGCCAGCAGCATCCCGTGAGAGAAGTCGAACCCCACCGGACGATGGCCGGCGTCCCGGAGCTCGCGACAGAGGTCGCCGGTGCCGCAGGCGAGGTCGAGGATGCGAGAGCCTGCCGGGAGCGCGAGCTCCCGCACCGTCCGGCGCCGCCACCCGACATCCATCCCCAGCGTCATCACTCGGTTCACGAAGTCGTAGCGAGGACTGATCGTGTCGAACAGTCGCCGGACGGTGCGGGCCTTCTCGTCGCCCTCGGGCAGCGCCCGGTCCCGTTCCCGACGCGGCGTCATGTCTATGGCGCCGGGACTTCGGCCGGCGTGTCCTCCGACGGCGCCTGGTCCGACGGCTCCGCGTCCGGCGCCTCGATGTGCTCACCCGCCACCTCGAGCAGGACCCGGCGGAAATGATGTGACACGAGCAACGTCACCGCCGGCAACAGCTCCCGGAACGCGTCGACCATCCTGGCGGACGCGCCGTCCTCATCGGCTGCCGTGTCTCGGATCGGCTTGCGGACATGCTCATCGAAGAGCTCCACGGCCTTGTCGGCGAGTCCGCGCATCGCCCGGTCGGCGTCCCCCGCCAACGAGAGCAGGTCCCCGAGCGGAAGACCGAACTCGAGAAGGCGAAGCGCGGTCCGCACCAATTCGATGTCACCCGGCGTGTACCGCGTCTGACCGTCGACGTCGGTCCCGATCCGGATCCCCTCGCGCTCCACCGCTTGGATCAGGGAGGCCGGCACCCCGCTCGCCGAGGCGAAGGCGTCGAGCGAGAGGAGCTCACCGTCGACCGCGTCGACCCGTTCGGCCGCCACGGCCGCGGCGAGGCCCGCATCGGCGAGCCCGAGCTCGCCGTCGACCACCCGGCGGATCGCGGCGAGGGTCAGACCCTGCTTCTGAAGGGCTCGGATCCGGTGGATCCGGTCGACGTGCTCGGCCCGGTACCAGGCGACGCGTCCTACCTTGTCCGGCTGCGGCAGCAGCCCTCGGGCTTGGTAGTAGCGAACCGTGTCGACCGATACCTCGCACGCCGTGGCGAGCTGCTCGACTCGATACCTCACGACCGGGAACTCTACGAGTGTTCGCTCACAGGGTCATCCGACCCGATCACCCCTCCTCCGCAGGATGGTCGGCTGGGCTGCGTCGATACGATGCCTCGCGTGGATCTTCGCACCAACGATGGCGCCGACGAGCGAGCGCCGGATGGCGCGAGGATCGTTCCCGACGCGAGGCGATCGGTCACCCTCGGACTCGTGCTGGCGTGCCTCGGCGCCACCCTGCTGGTCGGTGCCGTCCAGAAGGCCCCGTGTGCCGGCGGTGACTGGTTGGACGGGCGCCAGTACCGGCTCGCCTGCTACACGGACATCGTGCCGCTCTTCGGGACCGAGCAGCTCGCCGGAGGTCGTCTGCCCTATCTCGACGCGTGCGCGCCGTCGGGGAGCAACTGCGACGAGTACCCCGTGCTGACGATGTACTTCATGCGCGTCGCCGGGTGGATCTCGGGGGATCACCCCGAACGCTTCTTCTGGGTCAACGTGATCCTCCTCTCGTTGTGTGCAGCGGTCGCAGCGGGATGCCTCTATGTCATCGATACGCGACGCGCGATCTGGTTCGCCCTCGCGCCGACCCTCGCACTGCAGGTGTTCGTGAACTGGGACCTGCTCGCGGTCGCCCTGGCGACGGCGGCGACACTCGCCTTCTTCCGTCGAAGGGACGGATGGGTGGGTGTCCTGATCGGGCTCGGAGCGGCGGCCAAGCTCTACCCGGCACTCCTGCTCATCCCCTTCGCCGCCGACCGGCTGCGTGGACGACAGCCGGATCGCGCGATCCTGCTCTGGTGGTCGGCGGCCGCGACGTGGATCGCCGTGAACCTCCCCTTCGCGGCGGCCGGGCTCCATGGATGGTGGGAGTTCTTCCGGTTCAACGGCGCTCGTCCAGCCGATTGGGACAGCGCCTGGTACCTCCTCTGCCACCGACTCTCCCTGTGCGTGCCGACCGGTCTGATCAACGTGTCCTCGATCGCGCTGCTCGTCGGACTGATCTCGTGGGTCTGGATGGCCAAGCGACGTCGCGAGCCCGACTTCCCTCGCTGGCAGCTCGCGTTCCCGATCCTGGTCCTCGTCCTGCTCGTCGGGAAGGTGTATTCACCACAGTTCAGCCTCTGGCTGCTCCCCTGGTTCGTCTTGATCCTGCCCGGGCCGCGACGCTTCCTCGCGTTCGAGGCGGCCGACCTGGCCGTGTTCCTCACGAGGTTCTCCTTCTTCGGTGATCTGACCGGGGTCGGCGGTCTGCCCCAGGGAGTGTTCGAGATCATGTTGCTCCTTCGTGCGGGGGTGCTGATCTGGTGCGTCGTGGCCTGGGTGCGGGAACCGAGCCGGCGGCTGCCGGGGGAACGCGCCACCGATCGCGCGCTCCCGGCGGCGCACGCGTGAGCGGGCGCCGCCGGCTCCTCGATGGGTGGCGGCCGTGCCTCGCGGTCTTCCTCGCCGCCCGCATCGGTGTGTCGTTGCTCTCCGTTGTCTCCGTCGATCTGATCGAGCCACTGGACCCCGTGAACGTGCCCGGGCGCGCGGCGCCGGCAGCGACCCCCGGGTGGCACAACGCCATCGACGCGTCCGAGCGTCAGGACGCGGTCTGGTACCTGCGGCTGGCAGCAGACGGATGGTCGATCGATGACGCGAGCGCCGCGTTCTTCCCGCTGTACCCGCTCACGGTTCGCGCCGTCTCGTGGGTGCTGCCGGGAGACGACCTCCTCGCCGCGCTCCTCGTCTCGAACCTCGCGTTCCTCGGAGCGCTGCTCGCACTGTTCGCGCTCACCGCCGAGGCGTTCGGGGACCGCGTCGCGCGGCGGGCCATCGTGGTGGCGGCGATCTTCCCGACGTCCTTCTTCTTCCTGGCCCCCTACACGGAGTCGCTCTTCCTGCTGCTCTCGCTGCTCGCGTTCCGCGAGTCGCGCCACGATCGATGGGGACGGGTCGCGGTCTTCGGCGCGCTCGCGGCCCTCACACGCAGCGTCGGCATCCTCCTCGTCCCGGCGCTCTTGGTCGAAGCGATCTGGGCGGGCTGCGGGGGTGCGGGCGATCGCGGCCGCGCCGGAGGACGTCGCGCCCTCAGCGCGCGACTGGCCGGCGCGGCCGCGATCGCCCTCGGCCCGCTCTGCTGGTTCGCCTGGTGGGGCCTAGTCCACGGCAACTGGCTGGTGCCGCTGGACGCACAGCGGCACTGGGGTCGGGAGCTCCAATCGCCCTGGGTCTCGCTCGTGCGTGCGGTGGAGCTCGCGTGGTCGTTCCAGTCCTACTGGCTCCTCGATCTGCTGATCGTGTCTCTCGCGTTCGTCGGTTTCGCGCTCGCCATCCCGGTCCTCCGACGCTCCGAGATCACCTACGGAGCGCTCAGCTTGCTGCTGCCCCTGTGCGATCCCTTCTGGGACCGGCCGCTGCTGTCCGTCCCCCGTTTCGCGGTCGTCGTGTTCCCCGCTCTGTGGGGCCTGTCCGGGGTCGGGCTCGGCCGGAAGCTCCCGGAACCGCTCGTGGTCTCGGTGCTCGCGGCCGGATGGGCGATCTCCGCCGCGCTGTTCGTCAACTGGCGGCACCTCTTCTGACGCGGCCTGCCTTTCGAGGCGGCATCTTCGGAAGCCGCTGCCTTCTGAAGCGGCAGCGAGGTGGGGGTAGGATGTGCCGAGCACGTAACAGACCGGAGGTGCCGTGACGATCAGGGTTGCCATCGCGGACGACCATTCGCTAGTGAGACAGGGGCTCCGCAGGTACCTCGAGATGGCCGACGGCATCGAGGTGGTCGGTGAGGCCTCCAACGGCAAGGAGCTGTTGGAGCTCCTCGCGAAAGAGGAGCCCGACATCGCCCTCGTCGACATCCGGATGCCGGAGATGGACGGTCTGGAAGCCGCCCGTGCGATCCGGGACAAGCACGAGAAGATCGGGGTGATCATGCTCACCGCCTACGACGACCGCCAGTTCGTCGTCGAGGCGGTCCGGGCGGGTGCCCGCGGATACGTCCTCAAGGCGAGGGATGCCGAGCATCTGATCCAGACCGTCCGTCTCGTGGCCGGCGGCAACATGGTGATCGATCCGCAGCTGGTGGTGGCGCTCGCGGAAGAGCTCTCGACCGCGAAGGAGCGCGATCGCCGAGCGGAGACCCTCACCGCGCGAGAGATCGAGGTCCTGCAGCTGCTCGCGTTCGGTCATACCAACAGGGACATCGCCGAGCGCCTCTACATCTCGCCGGACACGGTCAAGACCCACCTCGAGCACATCTTCGAGAAGCTCGGCGCCTCCGATCGAACCGCGGCGGTCGCGGAGGCGCTCCGGCGTCGGCTCATCGAGTGAGCACGACCCCCACGGCGCTGGTCTCGGCGTCGTAGGTCATTCGACCAGGTACTCACACCATCGGGTGATGGAGTAACGGAGGGCGAGGCGGCATCATTGCACCCCATGCCCGAGACCCCTCAACCACGACGCGCAGCGGCCATCGTCGTGCTCGGCCTGACTGCTCTGGCCGTTGTCGGCGTCTACCTGATGGTCCCGGACGATCCCGATCGCCGCCGCCTCGTCGTCAACCTGATCTACGCCGTGGCCTGGTTCATGGGTGGAGTCGTGTTGCTCGTCATGCGTGAGGCGAAGGTAGCGCGAAGCTCACGCGCCGTCGGACTCACGTTCCTCGTCGGCTCCGCGGTCATCGGCCTCGTCTTCGTCTCGGGGATCACGGGATCCGGGGTGGAACCGGGATTCGCCGACCTGCTGTTCCTCCTTCCCCTGATCCCCCTCACCCGCGGGTTCCGGGGCGAGATCAGGCATCACGTGCCGCCGGGAGATCGCCGTGAGCTGGTGACCGATGCCGCACTCATCGTCTGCGCCCTGACGACGGCGGGCTACGTGCTGATCCGGCCGACCCTCGCGACCTCGGCGATCTCGGCCTCGGCGGTGACCTTCGCGCTCGTCGCCGCGTTCCTCGTCGCGACGTATCCCGCCCTCGCGATCTGGATCCCGACCCGGGCTCATGTCGCGCGCGCGATGGTATTCGCGGCGCTCGGTGCCGCCGTCTTGACGTTCGGGTGGCAGTGGACCCACATGGCCGAAGACACGCCGAACACGGCGATCGAGCTGCCGATCGCGTTGTCGCCGCTCGCTCTGGTCGCCACCTACCTGGTGATCAGACCGGTGAAGAAGCTTCCGCGGCCCTCCCGGTTCGCACGGCCGATCCTGACGAGCGCCGCCGTGATCGCGACGTGCGCCGCCCTCCTGATCACCGGCGTGCTCAGCGAAAAGCGGGGACTCACACTGTTGCAGACCGGCCTGTTCATCGGCGTCCTCGCGATCGCCGTCGCCGTCCGGATCATCGCGAACCAGATCACCGTGACACAGGCGAGCGAGTCCGTGCGGCGGGCCCTCGGCCAGAAAGAGACCGCGCTCGCGGACACCGACGCCGCACTGGAGCGCGTCCGGGAAGCGAACGAGACCCTGAAGAGCTCCGAGGAGCATCTGCGCCTCGTGTTCGACGCGGCGGTCGACGGGATCATCGAGCTGGACGCCGACGACGTCGTCATGCGGACGAACGAAGCGTTCTGTCAGATGGTGCATCTCGACCGCGCCACGGTCGTCGGGCAGCGCTGGCAGGCGCTGGCGGCGTCCCTCGACGGCGCCGACGCCAGGTTCGCCGAACTGCCGTCAGCCGGGCAGGCGCAGCTCCAACGCTCGGACGGCACGCCTCTGTACCTGGAGTCTCGTGTC
>Ga0299913_10002040_pt1 | contig 15670 bp, 14 predicted proteins | sample RVTome_9_FD_201360 | JGI IMG/M metagenome (GOLD analysis project Ga0299913, IMG submission 201360) | Soil microbial communities from uranium-contaminated site in the Upper Colorado River Basin, Wyoming, United States - RVT155D38 (version 2) ...
TCGGCGCCCGTCCTGAGCCATCCCCAGTTGGCGAATCGACGGGACACGGAACGCATCATGGATACGCTTCTCGCCATCGAGGGGCTCTCGAAGCGCTTCGGGCCGATCCTGGCGGTCGACGGCATCGGCTTCTCGGTGCAGCGCGGCGAGGTCCTGGGATTTCTCGGGCCGAACGGCGCCGGCAAATCGACCACCATGCGCATGATCACGGGCTACCTGCCGCCGACCAGCGGCAGAATCACCGTGTGCGGGCTCGATCTCGAGCAGCATCCGATCGAGGTCCGTCGGCGCATCGGCTTTCTGCCCGAGGGCGCGCCCGCCTACGGCGACATGACGCCCTCCAGCCTGCTCGATTTCGTGGCCCTGCTGCGCGGCTTCAGGAGCCCCGAGCGGCGGCGTCGCATCGATGCCGTGGTCGGCCGGCTCGAGCTCGGCGCCGTCCTGCACCAGCCGATCGAGACCCTCTCCAAGGGCTTCAAGCGCCGGGTCGGACTCGCCACGGCGCTCCTGCACGACCCCGAGGTCCTGATCCTGGACGAGCCGACCGACGGCCTCGACCCCAATCAGAAGCACCAGGTGCGCGCCCTGCTCGCCGACATGGCCAGGGACAAGGCGATCATCATCTCGACCCACATCCTGGAGGAGGTCGACGCGGTCTGCTCGCGCGCGATCATCATCACTCGCGGCCGGATCGTCGCCGACGCCAGGCCGGCCGAGCTCGAGGCGCGCTCGGCCCACCACAACGCAGTGGTGCTGCGCCTGCCGACCGAGCAGGCGGAGAGCGCCTATGCCGCGATCACTGCCGTGCCGAGCGTCGCCCGGGTCGAAGGCGGCGCGCTCGACGGCGAGCACGCGCAGCTCCTGGCCTTTCCGGCCGACGGCGCCGAGATTCTGAGCCCGGTGCGCGAGGCGCTCGCACGGGCGGGCCTCAGCGCCGGCGAGCTGTACGTCGAGCGCGGCCGGCTCGACGAGGTGTTCCGCCGGCTGACCCACGCGGCCTGAGCAGGAGAGCTTCGCATGCACGCCATGCTGATCATCGCGCGGCGCGAGCTCGCGGCCTATTTCGCCTCGCCGCTCGCCTACGTCTTCATCGTCGTCTTCCTGGCGCTCGCCGGCGGCCTGACCTTCCAGCTCGGTGCCTGGCTGGAGCGCGGCCAGGCCGACCTCCAGGCCTTCTTCGGCTGGCACCCCTGGCTCTACCTCTTCCTCGTCCCCGCGGTTGGCATGCGGCTCTGGGCCGAGGAGCGCAAGACCGGCACGATCGAGTTCCTGATGACCCAGCCCGTGACCACGACCCAGGCGGTGCTGGGTAAATTCCTCGCCGCCTGGCTGTTCGTGACCATCGCGCTCGCGCTCACCTTCCCGATCTGGCTCACGGTCAACTATCTGGGCGAGCCCGACAACGGCGTCATCCTCGCCGGCTATTTCGGCAGCTGGCTGATCGCCGGCGGCATGCTGGCGATCAGCGCCGCGGTCTCGGCCCTGTCCAAGAACCAGGTGATCGCCTTCGTGCTGGCGGCGGCGATCTGCTTTCTGTTCCTGATGAGCGGGCTGGAGCTGGTGCAGGCGTTCTTCCGCGGCTGGGCGCCCGAGGCGCTGGCCCAGGGCATCGCGAGCCTGAGCCTGCTCACGAGCTTCGATACCCTCACCCAGGGCGTGGTGGACCTGCGCGACCTGATCATGCTGGTCTCGCTGATCGTCATCTCGCTGTTCATCAACGCCACCCTGATCGAGCTGAAGAAGGGCAGCTGAGCCATGTGGCAGAAGCTCAGGCGCATCGACCGCGGCCGGCTCGGGCTGATCGGGATCGGGCTCGCCATCGTGCTGTTCGTCTCGCTGAACCTGCTCTCCGGCTACCTGTTCACCTCGAGCCGCCTCGATCTCACCGAGGACCGGCTGTTCACCCTGTCCGAGGGGACGAAGCAGGTGCTGGGCGCGATCGACGAGCCGGTCGATCTGCGCCTCTACTACTCGCAGCAGCTGGACGAGCTCGGCCCCTACTTCGCCGGCCACGCGCGACGGGTCGAGGAGCTGCTGGAGGAGTACCAGCGCCTCTCGGGCGGCAAGCTGCGGATCGAGCGGCTCGACCCCGAGCCGTTCTCGCCCGAGGAGGACCTGGCGGTCGCCGAGGGCCTTCGTGGCCTGCCGGTCAACGACGACGGCGCGCTCGCCTATTTCGGCCTGTCCGGCCGCAACTCCACCGACGACAGCCAGGTGATCGGCTATCTGGCGCCGGAGCGCGCCAACTTCCTGGAGTACGACCTCACCAAGATGGTCTACGACCTCTCGAACCCGGACAAGCCGGTGGTCGCGGTGGTGGGCGACCTGCCGCTGATGGGCGGCCAGATGAACCGGTATCAGCCCTGGCGGGTGCTCGAGGCGATGTACCAGTTCTTCGACGTGCGCTTCCTTGGCGGCAGCCAGCAGGCGATCGAGAACGACGTCGACGTCGTGATGCTCGCCCAGCCGAACAACCTGGATCAGGCCAGCCTCTACGCCATCGACCAGTTCGTGATGCGCGGCGGCCGCGTAGTCGCCTTCGCCGACCCGCTCACTGAATCCATAGAGCCCGCCCAGCCGGGCATGCCGCCGCCGGAGAGCAAGGCGATCGAGACCCTGGAGCCGCTGCTCGCCGCCTGGGGCGTGGCGATCGAGCCGGGCAAGGTGGTCGGCGACCGGAGGGCCGCCCAGCGGGTCCAGGCCTCGGTCGGCGGCCGGCAGGTGGTGGTCGATTACCTGCCCTGGCTGGCGCTCGACGAGGCGAACCTCGAAGCCGACGACGCCGTGGTCGGCGAGCTGAGCCGGCTCACCATGCGCTCGGCCGGCGCCATCTCGGCGCGCGAGGGCGCCACGACCGGGCTCGAGCCGCTGATCGTCTCGAGCCCGCTCGCCATGAAGATCGACGTGGCCGAGGTCAGCATGATGCCGGATCCGGCCAGGCTGATCGCCGATTTCCAGCCGGCGGGCGAGCCGTTCGTCCTGGCGACGCGGGTAACGGGGCCGGTCAAGAGCGCATTTCCGGACGGCCCGCCCGAGGGCGTCGAGCGCGAGGCCGAGCCTCTGCCCGAGGGCGGCGAGAGCGACGCCGAGCATCTGAGCGAGGCGAGCGCGCCGCTCAACCTGATCCTGGTGGCCGATGCCGACATGCTGGCCGACTCCGCCTGGATCCGCTCCCAGAGCCTGCTCGGTCAGGAGATCGCGATCCCGGTCGCCAGCAACGGCGACTTCGCGATCAACGCGATCGACCATCTGGCGGGCAGCCAGGGCCTGATCAGCCTGCGCGGGCGCGGCGTCACCTCGCGGCCGTTCGAGGTGGTGCGCGCCATGGAGCAGGAGGCCGAGTACCAGTACCGCGCCAAGGAGCAGGAGCTGCTGGCCCGCATCGACGAGACCGAGCAGAAGATCCGCCGGCTCCAGGACGAGGAGCAGCAGAGCGGCGTGATCCTGACCGCGGCGCAGCAGGAGGAGATCGACGATTTCCGCACCGAGATGATCGGGCTGCGGCGGGAGCTTCGCGACGTGCAGCGCTCGCTGCGCCAGGACGTGGAGCAGCTCTCGACCACGGTGAAGGTGCTCAATATCTGGGCGGTGCCGGTGCTGGTCGCCCTGGTCGCGATTGCGCTTGCGCTGGTGCGCCACCGCCGGCGCGCCCGCGCCGCCCACGCCCACGCCTGACGCGGGAGGAGACGATGAGCCCCAAGCTGTTCGCCGGCCTCGCCCTGCTCACCGTGATCACCGTCGCGGCAGCGATCGTGGTCGCGCTCGGCCAGCCGACCGCCACGCCGGTCCGCTACGTCGACGAGCCGGTTTTCCCGGATCTGCGCGCCGATCCGGACGCCGTCGCGAAGGTCACGATCGAGACGCCGGACGGCGGCTTCACGCTGGTCCGGCAGAGCGCGGATCGCTGGGTCTCGCCCGATCGCTTCGACTATCCGGTGGCGATCGACCAGCTGCGCGATCTGGTGGTCGCGCTGGCCGACATGCGCCTGGTCGAGCCCAAGACCAGCCGGCCCGAGCGCTACGGGCGCCTGGAGCTCCAGGACCTGGACGCCGAGGGCGCCAAGTCCAGGCTCGTGCGCGTGGAGAATGCCGACGGCGAGGTCCTGGCCGAGGCGATCATCGGCAAGCAGCGTGCGCGGCTGACCGGCCAGCAGTCCTCCGGCACCTACATCCGGCGGCCGGGCGAGGCGAAGACCTGGCTGGCAAGCGGCTCGGTCCAGCCCGTGCTCGAGGTTCAGGAATGGCTCGACAGCGAGGTGGTGGAGCTGCAGGGCGACGGCGTCCGCCGGATCGAGGTGACGCCCGCGGAGGGTGCCGGCTACACCATCCTGCGCGACGAGAAGGGCGGCGAGCTGCGGCTCGAGGGGCTGGGCGACGACGAGCAGATGAAGCCGGACGCCAATCTCGGCCGGCTCGCCAACGCGCTCTCCAGCGTAGGATTGGAGGACGTCAGGCCGCGCGACCAGGTCGAGTGGCCGGAGCAGCGCCCGACCGCGCGCTTCGTCACCTTCGATGGCCTGCAGGTGACGGTCGGCCTCGCGAAGATCGGCGAGGAGCACTGGGCGACGTTCGACGTCGAGCAGGTCGAGCCGGCGGTCGCCGCCCCGGCGGATGCCGAGGGTGAAGGGACCGCGGCTGCTGCTTCCGAAGCTTCAAGTACCGAGGACGGCGGCGGGGGCGGAACCGGCGAAGCGGCCTCCGCCGGCGTTCAGGCGTCCGAGAGCCCGGCGACGGCGGCCGTGGGCTCGGATGGCGCCGGAAACGAGCCTGCCGAGGAGAGCGCCTCGGACCAGGGCGAGAACGAGGCCAAGCCCGATGCCGCCGCTCTCCAGGCGAAGCTCGGAAAATGGGCCTACGAGGTCCCGGAGTTTCTGTTCAGCCGCCTGACCACCGCCCGCGGCGACCTCGTCGAGCCGAAGGACGGCACTTCCTGAGCTGCGCGGCCGCACGGCTCGGCATTCGGTGCGGTCAGGCGCGGGCGCGGCCAGGCGGTCGACGCGCTGCGGCGGCGTTGAGCCAGGCCGCGAGCAGCGCGAGGGCACCGGCCAAGTAGCCGATCCCGCCCGGCAGCAGCATGGCGATGCCGGCGAGCTGCTGGTCCTCGAGCGGGCTCAGATCCCAGAACGGCGCCGCCGTGGCGTAGCTCGCGTAGAGCGGCGCAGGTGCCAGCGTGATCAGGATGCCGAGGAAGCCGGTGTGCAGCATGGTGAGGAACAGCGCGGCGATGCCCGCGCCATGGCCGAGCGGCATCGCCCTGCCGGCGTTCAGGACGCTCCACCAGAACAGCACGCCGGTGCCGAGCATGGTGAGGTGCTCGGCGTAGTGGATCGGCTCGCTGGCCAGCGCCGCCTCGTAGAGGCCGGGCGCGTGCCAGAGCCAGATCGTCGCGCCGTGCAGCAGGGTGGCGGCCGGCACTGTCGCGAAGATGCGCCGCAGGTGACGCATGCCGGCTGCGGGACGACGCAGCGGAGCGGGCAGGGCGGTCAGCAGCACGATCCCGCCCCGGCCGAGCGCGATCAGCGGCGCCGCCACCACCACGAGCAGCATGTGCTGCGCCATGTGGATGGCGAACGACGCGTTGGCCGCGGCGTCCAGCGGCGAGATCAGGGCGACGAACAGCGCCGCGAGGCCGAGCGCGAACAGGAGCGCGCGCCAGACCGGCACGCCCCGGCCGGCGCCGGCCCGGCGCCACAGGCGCAGGAGGCCGACGGCGTAAAGCAGATCGACCGCGAGGAACGGCACCAGGACCAGGGGCTCGGTGCTCCATGTCGCATGCCAGTGCCCCGGCATCAACTGGCCGGGGGGCGCGTGCGCCGACGCGCTCGCGAGCGGCAGCAGGAAAAGGAGAGGCAGCAGGACCCGGATCATCGGCAGGAGGCGAAGAACACGAGGGGCAGGGACTCCCAGACGGTCGCGATCAGCGAGACACCTGAGAGCAGCAGGCCGGCATAGGCCATGAACCGTCGGCGGCTGGCGACGTCATTGGTGTCGTGCGGCGGCAGCGGCTCCGGCTGGCCGACCACCGGCTCGCCGCGCCAGCGGCGCCAGGAGACGAAGCCCGCGTCCAGGATCAGGATGACCGCGACCAGAGTCGCCGCCCCGCCCACCAGCCGCACGACATTGGTGCCCAGCACCTGGTGATCGAAGAAGCCGTGCGCGCAGGCGATCGCGGTGAAGACGTAGAGGGTCAGGAAGTGCGCGGTCCAGACCAGCGGCCCGGCGATCAGGCCGAACAGGCTGTCGCGCTCGAAGGCCCTCGCGACCATGGCTCAGCTCGCGAGCGGAAAGAGGTTGACGGTCGCCATCGCGACCACGCCCTGCAGCACGGTGAAATACCAGAACAGAGCCGAATTGCGCAGGTCGATGTCGTAGCCCGGCGCGAGGCGTCCGGCCCAGAAGCGCACCAGCACGTAGAGCCCCATCACGAGCGCCAGCGCCACGTGCAGAAGATGGTAGCCGTGGATCGTCCAGACGATCGCCGGATAGGCGTGGGCCGTCGGGTCCAGGCCGGAGCCGAACAGCCACTGGAGCTGCAGCACGGCGAACCCGATCAGCGCCGCGCAGCCGAGCCAGACCGCGAGCTTGAAGGAACCGATCGCGGCGCGGCGCAGAGCGGTCACTGCGAGACGGATCAGCGCGCCCGCGGCGAGCAGCAGCGGCAGCGCGATCGCCGGCAGCAGAAGATCCGGCTCGCCCACCATCGCCGGCGGCCACTCCGGATGCACCGTCCAGTAGAAGAAATAAGCGAAGATCAAGGAGGCGAACGCCGTGCCGTCGCCCAGGATGGTGATGAACATCGCCCACCAGCCGACCGACTGCGGGCCGGAGACGTAGAGCGGCAGCACGTAGCCGCAGCCGGCGTCGCGCTGGTTCTTCTCGGGGATTTCGGCGGAGTTCCATAGCCAGCAGAGGATCAGGACGAAGGCGAGAACCGCAGAGACGCCCGTGATCACCCAGGCGTGGAAGGTCGCGCCGATGAAGAAGCCGCCGGTCGCGATCGCGGCCAGGAACGGCCACCAGGAGTTGCCGGGCACCCGCAACACCTGCTCGGGCTGGCCGTCGACCACGCTGGTGATGATGGTCTCGCGGCGCATGTCGGGCGCGTCCGGGATCAGGAAGCGGCCATTGTCGACGTCGTCGAGAAAGTTCTCCTGCTGCCAGATCGGGTAGCGGGACGCGATGATCGGCACGCTGCGCGCGCCCCAGTCCTCGGGCGGGATCTCCATCATCCAGTCCAGCGTGCCGGCGTTCCAGGGATTGCGGCCGACCTTCTCGCCGCGCCGGAAGTGCAGCACGACGTCGACCAGAAAGAGCAGCACGCCCGAGGCGAAGACGAACGCGCCCACGGTCGAGGTCAGGTTCAGCCAGTCCCAGCCCAGCCCCTCGGGATAGGTGTAGACCCGCCGCGGCATGCCGAGCAGGCCGGTGAAGTGCATCGGAAAGAAGCCGACATGGAAGCCCAGGAACATCAGCCAGAAGGCCGGCCGGCCGAGCATCATCTTGCGGCCCGAGATCACCGGCATCCAGTAATAGGCAGCGGCGAACATCGGGAACAGCATGCCGCCGATCAGCACGTAGTGCAGATGCGCGACCACGAAATAGGTGTCGTGAACCTGCCAGTCGAACGGCACCAGCGCCACCATCACGCCGGACAGGCCGCCGATCACGAAAGTGAAAAGAAAACCCATGACGAACAGCATGGGCGTCTCGAACTTGACCTTGCCCGCGAACAGGGTGGCGATGAAGGCGAAGATCTGGACCCCGGTCGGGATCACCACCGCCTCGCTCGCCGCCGAGAAGAAGGACAGCGAGATGACCGGCAGGCCGGTCGCGTACATGTGGTGCACCCACAGGCCGAAGCTGATGAAGCCGGTGCCGATCGCGGCGAGCACGATCCAGGTGTAGCCGACGATCGGCCGCTGGGCGAAGGTCGGCACGATCATCGCCACCACGCCGACCGCGGGCAGGAAGATGATGTAGACCTCGGGGTGGCCGAAGATCCAGAACAGGTGCTGCCAGAGGATCGGATCGCCGCCGCGCTCCGGGTCGAAGAACGGCCAGTCGAGCAGGCGCTCGAGCTCGAGCAGAATGTCGCCGGCGATCAGCGGCGGGAAGGCGAACAGGATCATCACGCCCGTCGCCAGGATGTACCAGGCGTAGAGCGGGATGAGATTGATCGACATGCCGGGCGGGCGCGTCTTGAGCACGCCGATGATCAGCTCGACCGCGGCGGCGAGGGAGGCGATCTCGACGAAGGAGAGTCCCAGAAGCCAGATGTCGGCGCCGATGCCGGGCGAGTGCTCTGCGTTGGTGAGCGGCGGGTACATGAACCAGCCGCCGTCCGGCCCGGCGAGGAAGAAGATGCTGCCGAACACCACCGAGCCGCCGACGACGTAGCACCAGAAGCCGTAGGCCGACAGGCGCGGAAAGGGCAGGTCGCGCGCGCCCAGCATCTGCGGCAGGAAATAGATCGCGACCGCCTCGAGGAACGGCACGGCGACGAGGAACATCATCACCGAGCCGTGCATGGTGAAGAACTGATTGTAGGCCTGCTGCGAGAGGAAATCGTGGTTGGGGACGGCGAGCTGATAGCGCATCGCCAGCGCGAGCACGCCCGCGGCGAGGAAGAATACGAAGGTCGTGACCGTGTACCAGAGGCCGACCTCGGTGTTGTTCACCGCCGACCAGTAGCGCCAGCCCTTGGGCGAGGCCCAGACCTCGAGCAGACGCTCCTCCTGGGCGCGCTTGAGCTCCGGATCCGGCGCCGGGTCCTTCCGATCGGGGTCGACCGTCACTTCAGGCTCGCCAGGTAGGCGGCGATCGCGCGCAGCTCGCGCCCGGTGAAGGTGTTGAACGAGGGCATCCTGTTGGCGGGCTTGATGTGCTGGGAGTCGGCGATCCAGCCGGCGATGGTGCCGACATTGTTCGGCAGGGTACCGGCGGCCAGGGAGCGGCGGTTGCCGAGGTGGGTGAGATCGGGCCCCAGCTCGCCGTCGGCCGGCGTGCCGCGGATCGTGTGGCAGGCGCCGCAGCCGCTGTCGTGGAACAGCGCCTTGCCGCTGGCGAGGAACGGGTCGTCGGGCTCCTTTGCCGTCTGCGCCTCCCGCTCGAGCCAGGCGGCGAAGTCGCCCTGCGCCTGGGCGATCGCATAGAACGCCATCAGCGCATGCGGCCCGCCGCAGTACTCGGCGCACTGCCCGCGCCAGATCCCGGGCTCCTCGACCTCGAGCACGAGATGCGTGGTCCGGCCCGGGATCATGTCCCGCTTGCCGGCGATGGCCGGTAGCCAGAAGCTGTGGATCACGTCGGTCGCGGACAGGACGAGCTCGACCGGCTCGCCGACCGGCAGGCGTAGCTCGTTGGCGCTGACCACCGGCTCACCGCCACCGGGCGGCCGGTAGCGCACCTCCCACCACCACTGCTTGCCGATCACCTCGATGCGCAGCGCCTCGGGCCCGGGGGCGCGGCTGAGATCGCGACCGAGCACGAAGCTGTAGGTGAGCAGCGCGCTCAGGACGACGACCGGGAGCGCGACACCGCCGCCGAGGATGAACCAGGTGCCGGCGAAATCGGGATGGGCGCGCGGCGCCACCCGGGTCGCGTAGACCGCGCAGCCGATCACGAACAGGAAGATGACGACCGCGCCGGCGGCCATGATCCACCACAGGCTGGCGAGCGCGCGCGCGCCGGCGCCGTCGGGCGTCAGCGCCGACTGAGGGCCCTCGCACCCCGAGATGCCGAGTAGGAGGGCGGCGGCCATCGCCGCGGTCGCAAGACGCCCGGTGCGCGCGGCCACGTCGCTCAACGCAGCGTGTAAAGGAAAGCCGCCACGTGCCGCGCCTCGCTCTCCGAGAGGCCCAGCGCCGGCATGGCGGTCGCCGGATCGATCGCCGGCGGATCGCGCAGCCACGATGTCAGCATGGCCGGCCGGTTGGGCAGACGGCCGGCGATGTAGGCGCGCATGCCGAAGGCACCGAGCGACGGCCCCACGGTGCCGGTCGCCTGGCCGATTCCCGGGATGTCGTGACACGCGGTGCAGCCGTAAACCGCCGCCACGGTGCGGCCGAGGCGCGGATCGCCCCCGATCACCCGCTGATGGGCCGGCGGCTCGGCGGGCTCGCAGGCTCCGGTCAGGACGACGACCAGCAGCAGCGGGCCGAGACTTCGCATCGCCGCCGAGGCCCCCTCAGCCGCCGCTCCGGCGGGGCGCGCCCGCCCCCACCCTGGTCCCGTCCTCCGGATCCTCGCCCGGCCGGAGCCACTCGTAATAGAGGGCGACCGCCTGGATGTCCTCGCCGCTCAGCGCCTCGGCGATGTTCGCCATCACGTCCAGCGGGTCGTTCCGGCGCACCCGCTGCTTCCAGCGCTGCAGCTGCAGCTCCGTGTAGAGGGCATACTGACCGGCCAGATAAGGAAAGAGCGGCGGGTCGCCGGCACCTTTTCGGCCGTGGCACAGATTGCACGCCTGCAGGTCGGCCTCCTCCAGCCCGTCCTCGGCGATCTTGCGGCCGCGCTCCAGCAGCTCCGGATCGACCGCGGGGCGCGGCGCATGGGGCCCATCCAGGACCGAGTAATAGAAGGCGACGTCGGCCATCTGCGGCTCGCTCATCTGCCGCGCGATCGGGCTCATGACGTCGTCCGGCCGCTCTTCGGAGGCGTAATCGACCAGCTGCTTGTACATGTAAAAGGCGGCCTGCCCGGTGAGCCTGGGGAAGGCGCCCGCGGAATCGCCGACCCCGTCGAGGCCGTGGCACATGAAGCAGGGCGTGACCGTTGCCTCCTTGCCGCCGACCACCACCGCCCGGCCGGCATCGACATCGGCTTCGGCCCGCACCTGCGCGGGCGGCAGGAGCAGGGCCAGCACGAAAAATGCAAGGGGCAGCGGCGTTTCCCGCATCATTGCGCGACTATGCGTGGCCGACGCTCGTTCTGACAATGGATTCCAGCCGGCCGTCCATGCTGGTAAGAACCAGCGAGGTCGCGGCGCGTTCCACGAGGATCGACCGGGATGATCCGCTCGACTCGGAGGTGGCACAGATGATCGAGGGGATCCGGAAGGTCGCCCTGGTCGCGATCCTGCTCGCCGTCGTTGGCCCGCGCGCAGGCGAGGCGCAGGACGAGGCCGCGATCGCTCGCGGCCGGTACGTTTTCCATGCCGGCGCCTGCGACAGCTGCCACACCGACCATCCGAAGCTCGGGGCGTTCCTCGCCGGCGGCCGGGCGATGCCGACCGAGTTCGGCACCTTCTACGTGCCGAACATCACGCCGGACGAGGAGACCGGGATCGGCGGCTGGGACGCCGAGGATTTTGATCGCGCGATGATCGAGGGAAAATCGCCCGACGGCAGCCACTACTACCCGGTCTTTCCGTACCGCTGGTACACCGGGATGACGGAGCAGGACGTCGCCGACCTCTGGGCCTATCTCGAATCGGTCCCGGCGGTGCGCAACGCGGTGCCCGAGCACGAAATCCCCTTCCCGCTCGACATCCGGTTCCTGCTGCTCGGCTGGAAGCTCCTGAACTTCGACCAGGGCGACCGGGTGGCCGATCCGGAGCGCTCGGAAGCGTGGAACCGCGGCGCGTACCTGGTCAACCACCTCGGCCATTGCGGCGCCTGCCACACGCCCAAGCTGCTGTTCGGGGCGCTGTTCCGGAGCGACAAGTTCCTGGCCGGCTCGGAGGTCATTCCCGGGCCCTATCCGGCGCCCAACATCACCCCGCACCGGGAGACGGGGATAGGCGACTGGACCGTGGACGACGTGGTGCGCGCGCTCAAGCGGTCGATCACCCCGCAGGGCCTGCCGATCCGCGGGCCGATGGCCGAGTACGTCATGAGCGGCTCGGGCTTTCTCTCCGAGGAGGATCTGCGCGCCGCCGCCGTTTATCTTCTGTCGCTGCCGCCCGAGGAGGGGCCGGTGGCGGAGCGCGAGGAGCGTCTCGACCGGCGACTGGTCCAGGAAGAGCCTCAGTCCGAAACCGATGGCGTCTCGGGCGGCGGTGGTATGGGCTCTGCCGGGATGGGGCTGCTCAGGCTCTCGGGCGACGGCCGTACCCGCGCGAAATAGAGCGCGAGCGCGCGGATTTCTTCATCCGAGAGCCGTTCAGCGATCTCCGCCATGACATCGAGCGGGTCGTTCCGACGGCTGCCCTGCTTCCACGCCCGAAGCTGGCGCTCGGTGTAGTCGGCATACTGCCCGGCAATGTAAGGAAAACTCGGGGCGATGCCGACCCCGGCGTCGGCATGGCAGATCTCGCAGGCGCCGATCTCGCGATCCGCATCGCCGATCGCCGAGAGGATGCCGCCGCGCTGGACCAGCCCCGGGTCGGCGTAGAGCGGGTCGGGATAAGGGACCGTGTGCAGCGAGGCGAAATAGGCGGCGGCCGCCTCGCCCTGGTCTTTCGAAAGAGCGCGCGCGACTGGCGTCATCTTCTCGCTCTCACGCATGCCCAGGGCGAAGTCGAGGAGCTGCTTCTCGAGGTACAAGCGCGGCTGGCCGGCGAGGCGCGGCGCACCCTCCTCGGGCTTTCCCTGGCCCTGCGCGCCATGGCAGCGCTCGCAGGCGTGATCCGGCTCGAGACCGGCTCCCTCCGCGATCTGCCGCCCCATCTCGACCACGCGCGGATCGGTGCCCTGCGCCGTCGACGCGAGAAGACAGAGCAAGATCGCGATCAGGCCGATCGAGCGCATGAAGTTTCCCGGCCGGCAGCGGGTGCCACCGGTTCGTCGACGATAGCAGAGCGTTCGGTGCCCGCCACCGTAACGCAGCCACTCCAACCGTCAGCGCCCGCTCGAGGTTCCACCCACGTCCCTGGACCGCGCTCCGGATGCCAGCTAGAAGCGCTGGGCCAGAATTGGGGAGGAGAGATGCCCGTCGAGATCGCCGCCATCGGCGTCCAGCGCCCGTTCGTGCTCGAGGCGCTCGAGAAGGAGTTCACGGTCCACAAGGTCTGGGACGCGCCGGACAGGGCGGCGGCGCTGGGGCCCGTGGCCGAGCGTATCCGCGGCGCGGTGAGCAACGGCATGGCGGGCCTGCCGACCGGGATCATCGAGGCGCTGCCGAAGCTCGAGATCTGCGCGATCAACGGCGTCGGCCTCGAGACCACCGACCTGAAGCTCGCGCGCGAGCGGGGCATCGCCGTGACCATCACGCCGGTGCTCTACGACGACGTCGCCGACCTCGCCGTCATTCTCGGCATGGCCGCCTGCCGGCGGATCGCCGAGGGCGATCGCTACGTGCGCGCCGGCAGATGGCGCGAGGGGCGGATGGCGTTCGGCCGCAAGTTCTCCGGCAAGCGGGCCGGCATTCTCGGGCTCGGCCGGATCGGCACGGCGCTCGCCACGCGACTCCAGGGGTTCGGCATGACGATCGGCTATTTCGATCCGATGCCCAAGGCCGGCACGCCCCATCAGGCGTACGATTCGGCCCTGGCGCTGGCGCGGAGCTCGGACATCCTGTTCCTGTGCGCCGCCGGCGGGCATGGCGGCCGGCACATCGTGACCGCGGAGATCCTGGATGCGCTCGGGCCCAAGGGCGTGTTCGTCAACATCGCGCGCGGCTGGCTGGTCGACGAGCCGGCGCTGGTCCGGGCGCTCGCGGACGGCCGGCTCGGCGCTGCCGGGCTGGACGTGTTCGAGAACGAGCCGCACGTGCCCGATGACCTGCTCGGCCTGGACAACGTCGTGCTGACGCCGCACATCGCCAGCAACACCGAGGAGACCATGACCGCGATGGGCGAGTGCGTGCTGGACAACATCCGCTCCTGGTTCGCCGGCAAGGGCGCGCTTACGCCGGTAGCGTGAGGCCATTGGCGGGCCGGCTCAGGCGCTTGCAGCGGCCCTGACGCCCAGCACGCGCTCGGCGAACCGGGGATAGGTCTCGGCGATTGCGGCGCCCACGGGGCCGCGGATCAGGGCGAGCGTCGCGGGCGAGGGCAGGGGCGTCTCGACGACCTCCGCCGGCAGGTTGAACGCGAAGCCCGTGTTTTCCTTAACTTCGGCCACGTCGTGGCCGGGATGGACGCTCTGTAAAAGAAAACGGGCACGGGGGCGGTCGAAGCGGAACACGCAGCGGCCGGTGACCAGCGCGTAGGGGCCGCCCGGGCGATGGACGTTGGCGGGGCTGGTGCCCGGCGCGCTCGTGAACTCGACCTTCGGCACCAGCACGCGCGGCGTGTGCTCCTCGCGGAACAGGATGACCCGCGGCACCAGAAAATACAGATAGGCCGAGCCGAACGAGCCCGGCCAGCGTACCCGACTCTGCGGATAGCCGCCGACCCCGATCAGGTTGACGTTGGCTTGGCCGTCGATCTGGCCGCCGCCCAGGAAGAAGGCGTCGATCCGCCCTTGCGCGGCGCAGTCGAACAGCTCGCGGCCGCCATCGGTGAAGGGGTTGTGTCGCTCGCTGCCGAGCACCGAGACGCGCATCCGCCCGCCCGAGCGCTTGGCCGCGAGAAGCGCGGCAGCACCCGGGATCGGCGAGGCGGCGCCGACCGCGACGTGGCCGAGCCCGTCCAGCATCGACGCCAGAACATCGATCAGCAGCTCCTCGGGGCGATGGCCGGTCATTCGGCGGCGACGCGATCAGAGGACGAACCGGTCGAGATAGCGCGCGAAGCCTTCTTCGGACTTCGCCATCTCGGCATAGGTCTGCAGATGGTCGAGATCGGGCGGGTAGGCGCGCCGGAGCCCGACCGGCCAGGCGCCCTCGCGCGCGCTCGCGATCGCGCTCACGTAGAGCGCCGGGATGGTACCCGCCGCCGTGACGTCGTCGGCCAGAAGGTCGCCCTCGACGATCTCCTCGACGGTGACCAGGGTCGTCCTCGCGGCGTGCGCCATCAGCATCAGCTCGCGCCGCACGCCGATCCAGACATTGCCGGCCGGATCGGCGCGCGCGGCGTGGAACAGGGCGACGTCGGGCCGGATCGCCGGCACCAGGAGGATCGGATCGTCCTCGCCGAGGGGGTTGTCGATGACGCGCCAGTCGCGGCGGTGGCGCACCAGATCGGAGCCGAGAATGCCGCGCAGCGGCAGGAAAGGCACGCCCTTCTCTGCCGCCTGAAGGCCGGCGTGCAGAACCGGGCAGGTCGAGTCCAGAAGCTCGATGACGCCCGCCTTGGCAGCGTCCGTGAATCTCGGCGCGAGACCCTGCTCGCCGAGCGTCACCGCGGCGCTCTCGACGCTGGCGACGCACCCGGCGCCGATCAGGAGGTCGGCCTGAAAGCCGAGCTGCGGCACCCCGATCAGGCGCAGGTCTCTGGCGCCGCGCCGGATCAGCGCCCGCACGACGGCGAGCGCGCAGCCCGAATAGTCGGGCGCCAGCGCCAGGCTCGCGCCATCGGGGATGCGTGCCGCGAGGTCGGAAACGGTGCTGCGGCTGTCCATGTACGCTCGCTTGCTCTCCTCGACGATACCAGTTAGGCGGCGCAGATGGACCTGTCGAATGCATTCACGGGCCTGGCGGGTCTCTCGCTGCTGGTCTGGCTGTACCTCCTGATCGGTCGGAGCGGCTTTTGGCGGGCGCGGCCGACCATCGAGGAGGAGCGGGCGATCGCGCCGGCGGTCTGGCCGGCCGTGGTGGCGATCGTGCCGGCGCGCGACGAAGCGCAGCACGTCGCGGCAGCCCTGCGCTCGCTGCTCGACCAGAACTACCCCGGGCGGCTCGCCATCCT
>Ga0299913_10002041_pt1 | contig 15668 bp, 15 predicted proteins | sample RVTome_9_FD_201360 | JGI IMG/M metagenome (GOLD analysis project Ga0299913, IMG submission 201360) | Soil microbial communities from uranium-contaminated site in the Upper Colorado River Basin, Wyoming, United States - RVT155D38 (version 2) ...
GTGTTGGACGGCAACTGGGTCACGTCGGCCGACTCCACCTCGACACCGGCACCCTCGAGTGCCTTTCGCACCGTGTGAACATCCGAAGGGTCGGTGATCACCTCATACGTGCCATCACCGGCCTCGCGCACGTCCTCGGCACCCGCCTCGAGGGCACGGAGCATCACCTCGTCCTCATCGCCCTTCGCCAGCACCAGCCCCTTCTGCTCGAAGAGATACCCCACTGAGCCCGGCTCCCCCAGGTTGCCGTTGTGCCTGGTGAAGGTGGACCTGACGTCCGAAGCAGCGCGGTTGCGGTTGTCGGTGAGGATCTGGACGTAGAGCGCCACTCCCCCGGGCCCGTAGCCCTCGTACCAGATCTCCTCGTAGACGGCGCCCTCGACCTCGCCGGTGCCCCGCTTGATGGCACGGTCGATGTTGTCGTTGGGCATGGAGGCGGCCTTGGCCTTGTCCACTGCCGTGGCCAATGTCGGATTGAAATCGATGCTCCCACCGCCCTCGCGCGCCGCCACCTCGATCGCCTTGGCCAGCTTCCCGAACAGCTTTCCCCGAGCCGCATCCTGACGACCCTTGCGGTGCTTGATGTTCGCCCATTTGGAGTGACCGGCCATCGCTACTCCTCGATCATCTCGACGAATAGCCGATGGACACGGTCGTCGCCCGCGATCTCGGGATGAAACGACGTGGCGAGAAGTCTCTCGTGGCGAACCATCACCGCATGATGGTCGACCTCGGCCATGACCTGTACGTCGGCTCCGACCTTCTCCACCCAGGGCGCACGGATGAAAACCGCCGGGAACGGCTCAACCATGCCTTCGATTTGGATATCCGATTCGAACGAGTCGTTCTGACGGCCAAAAGCGTTGCGACGAACCACGATGTCGAGACCGCCGATCAGTGGCTGGTCGCCTTCGGTGACCGAGTCGGCGAGAAGGATCATGCCGGCGCAGGTTCCGTACACCGGGAGACCGTCGGAGATCGCCTTCCGGATCGGCTCGAGTAGCCCGAAACGGACGACCATCTTCCCGATGGTGGTCGACTCGCCGCCGGGGATCACCAACCCGTCGATGCTTTCGAGCTGCTCGGGGTGCTTGACGGCAGCCGGTTCCACCGACATCTCTTCGAGGAGACGGACGTGCTCGCGCACATCGCCTTGCAGCGCGAGGACCCCGACCCTCGTCATATCACCAGCCTCGTTGCGCCAACCGCTCGCTCTCAGCCAGCGTCTCGATCTCAATGCCCGGCATCGCCTCGCCCAGCCCCCGGGAAACCTTGGCGACGACCTCCGGCTCGTTCCAGAAGGTGGTCGCCTCGACGATCGCCCGGGCGTACAGCTCGGGATTGGAGCTCTTGAAAATGCCCGAGCCGACGAAGACGCCGTCGACACCGAGCGACATCATCAGGGCGGCGTCTGCCGGAGTGGCGATGCCACCGGCCGCGAAGTTGACCACGGGCAAGGCACCAGACTCGGCCACCTCTCGCACCAGGTCGTACGGCGCTCCATGGTCCCGTGCCGCCGACATCAGCTGCGAGGCGTCCAATTGGGTCAATTCCCGCACCTGGTTGGTGACGGTCCTCATGTGGCGCACTGCCTCGACGACGTTGCCGGTCCCGGCCTCTCCCTTGGTGCGGATCATCGCCGCACCTTCTCCGATTCGGCGCAAAGCCTCGCCCAGGTTGCGGGCGCCACAGACAAACGGGGTGGTGAATGCCCATTTGTGGATGTGGTGCTCCTCGTCGGCGGGGGTGAGCACCTCGGACTCGTCGATGTAGTCGACACCCAGTGATTCGAGGATCGCGGCCTCGGCGAAGTGCCCGATCCGGCATTTCGCCATCACCGGGATCGAGACCACGTTTTGGATCTCCTCGATCTTGGCCGGATCGGCCATGCGGGCAACGCCACCATCGCGCCTGATGTCAGCCGGTACGCGCTCGAGCGCCATCACGGCGACCGCACCGGCCTCCTCGGCGATCTTGGCCTCTTGGGCGGTGACGACATCCATGATGACGCCGCCCTTCAGCATCTCGGCGAGCCCACGCTTGACCCGATCCGTACCGGTTTCCACTTCTTCTCTGCTCCTTGTGGTGACAGGAAGATGGTACCGCCTCGCCGCCGCTTCCTACAGGCTGATTGCCCGGCGATAGACCGCCAGGTACTGGTCCAAAACCGATGACCAGTCGAACCTCGCCACCGCGGCTCGAGCCGAATCACCGAGTTCCGCGGCGCGGTCGGGGTCGCCGACCACGGAGGCCACGGCATCGGCCAGTCCCTTCACATCACCCGGCGCGACCAGCACGCCCGAGCTGCCGATCACTTCCCTGAATCCGGGGAGGTCACTTGCCACGACAGCGCATCCCGCCGCCATCGCCTCTGCCACCACGATCCCGAAGCTCTCGCCACCGAGATTGGGTGCCACATACACCGCACTCGACGCAAGGAGACGGCGCTTCTCTCCTTCCGAGACCCGGCCCCGGTACGACACTCCGTCGACAGGAAGATCACGAGAAGCGCCCATGACCACCAACTCCGCGTCCCCGACCCGGTCGCGGACCTCGGGCCAGGCCTGCAACAGCACGTCCAACCCCTTGCGGGGATCGTCCCGGCCGAGAAACGCGACGCGTCTCCCGATTCGGCCGACCTCGAGTCGGTAGGAGCCAACATCGAGCGCGTTGGGGACAATGGCGACTTCGCCCCATTTCTTGGGTATGGCCGCCGCTGCGGTCTTGCTGGGCGCCGTGAGCACACACCTCGCCAGCCGACGTCTCAGCCCGGGCATGGCGCTATAGGCCCTCCGCACCCAGCCCGGAGCGTCGGCGTGGAAGGTGGCGACCGTCGGCTTGTCGACTCGCATCGCGGCCCAGCCGACGACCGGGATGAGGGGCTCGTGGAGATGGACCACGTCCACATCCTCCAACGCCGATCGAACCCGCCGCCATGACCGTGGCGACAGGGTGAGGGGAACCCTCGACTCGTTGCCGCGAACCGAGATCGGCCTCCCGGTGGGGATCGTCGAGTCATCGACGCCGGGACCTCTCTCATGAAAGCGGTCACCGGCGCCGACCAGCACCGCTTCGTGGCCCGCAGCCCGGAGTTGCTCGGTGAGCTCGAACACCAGCTGCTGCACCCCGCCCGAAGCCGCCAGGTCGTAGGGGCAGACGACGCCGACCTTCATGCCGGCAGCCGATCCGATGGCCAATTGGGGACGACCAGATGCCATTGCTCGGGCCTTCTCGAGATGAATTCCTCAAAGTGCCTGGCCAGCTCCTGGGTCATCGCGGCGACCTTCTCCTTGCGGCTGCCCGAGGCCGGGACCGGGATTGGGGGCCGGATCAGAATGCGATATCCGTCACCCTCGAAGTACGAGACGACCGGGAACAATGGGGCACCCTTGCGAATCGCCAGGGTCGCCGGCCCCGGCGGCATCGTGGTCACCTCGCCGAAGAACTCGACCTCGACGCCTCTTCCCGACAGGTCGCGGTCGGACGGCAGTGCCACTGCCTTGTTGGCGTCGAGGGCTGCTTCCAGTCTTCGCATCACCTCGATTCCGCCGGTGGCGAGGACGATCTCGATCCCGTACTCGGCCCGCTTCGCCGTGAACCACTCCCTCACCCGCCGATTCGAGAGGTTTTCCGCCACCGCAACCACCGAGATGCCCTCGACCATCGCAATCGGCGCTGCCGCCTCCCAGTTGCCCATGTGGGGCAGGGCGTAGATCATCCCGTTGCCCTCGTCCCGGGCTGCGAGGATGAGATCCAAACCTTCGACCTCGGTCTTGGCGAGCATGGCGGGGACCCGTCTGGCCCTCACCCAGAGTGTCTCGGCCCAATAACGACCGTACGAGGCGAGGACCTCACGCGATGCCTTCTCGGGATCGTCCCCCGGGCCCAACGCCCGTGCCATATGGCGGGTCGCCATGCGACGACGGGACTCGTCGAACCGGTGCCACAGCCGCCCGATCAGCTCTCCGCCGCGCTGGGCAACGCGGGACGGCAGCAGCCCGACCATTCCGACGGAGAGTCGAATGGCCAGGTAGATGAGGTACTGCTTCACTCGATCGAACGGTAGGTGGTGACGAACCGGGTCACGGCGGTCAGCCACACCGTGACCACAAAAATCCACAGCATGGGCTCGACCTGGGCCACCAAGAGGCCTGCCGCGAAGAGAATCACCCGCTCGGCCCGGCCCATCATCCCGCCCCGGCCGGTAAAACCCTCCGCCTCCGCCCGGGCTCGGATGTAGGGAACGAGCATCGCCCCTCCGACGGCGAGCACACACAGCAGCAAAACGCGACGATCCTCAGCGAAGGCGACCGCCAAACCGCCAAAGGCCGCTATCTCGCCGATTCGATCGAAGGCCGAGTCGAGGAAGGCGCCACGAGCGGTCTCCTTGTTGGCGGCGCGGGCGACCGAGCCGTCCAGCCCGTCGAGTATCGCTCCTACCAGGACGATCACCGCCCCGGTCCGGAGCGCGCCGAAACCGATGACCACGGAGCCGGCGATCACGATGGAGAGGCCGATGGCGGTCATCGCGGTGGGAGACATGCCGACGGCGACCAAGGCCTTACCGACCGGCTCCAGATATCGCGTAACGCGGGGCCGGACCCGCATATCGATCACGGCCGTGGAAAGTAGCAGGCGTCACCGGATTCTGTCGTTCGGCCCGGGGTTAGGATCGGTCCCCAGATCCCGAGGAGGTCAAGTGGTTCCCGAGAAAGTTCGCAATGTCGCCCTGGTCGGCCATGGCGGCAGCGGAAAAACCACCCTCGCCGAGACCTTGCTCCTCGTCGGTGGGGCGGTCAACCGGCAGGGCTCGGTCAACCAGGGGACCTCGACCTTCGACTATGAGCCGGAAGAGGTCGAGAGAGGCATTTCCCTGGGGCTCGCCGTGGCGACCTTCGATTGGCGGGGGCATCGGATCAACTTGATCGACACACCCGGGTCCGGCGACTTCGTCGGCGAGGCAAGGACCGCGCTCAAGGCCGCCGATCTGGCGCTCTTTGTCGTCTCGGGCGTCGACGGCGTCGAGGTCCAGACCGAACAGCTGTGGCGGGTGGCCGATGCCGAAGGGATTCCGCGAGCCATCGTCGTATCGAAGTTGGATCGCGACCGGTCGTCGTTCCAGCGCACGGTTGACGAGTTGCGTGACACTTTCGGCAAGGCGATAGCCCCGATCCATGTCCCCATCGGGTCCGAAGGGGATCTCCGCGGCCTGGTCCGGGTCGCGACAGAACGCGCTTACGAGTACTCCGGCGGTGGCAAGGGCAGCGAGACGGATCTCCCCGAAGCAGTGGAAGCCGCAGTTCATGAGGCGCACACTGCCCTGGTCGAAACGGTCGTCGAGACCGACGACGAGATGATGGAGGCTTACTTTGAAGGAGTCGAGCCGACGCGAGAGCAGATCGTGAGCACCGTCCACCAGGGGATCGTTTCGGGCGACATCCATCCGGTCCTGGTGACGTCCGCCGACAAGATGATCGGGGTCGACATTCTCGCCGAGTTCATCGTCGACTATGGCCCAAACCCCCTGGAGAGGAAGCTGCCCCCGCTGGCCTCCGGGGATTCCTTCTCCCCACAGGTCGAAGGTGACGTGCTGGCCTACGTCTTCAAGACCATCTCAGACCCGTTCGTCGGGCGCATCTCCATGTTTCGCATCTACTCCGGCACCGTCAAGGCCGACCAGGAGCTCGAGAGCTCGCGCGGGAAGATGGTCAGACTCCACAATTTGTTCAAACTGCAAGGCAAGGAGCACGAGGACGTCGCCGAGCTTCCGGCTGGAGGGATCGGGGCAGTGGCCAAGGTCGAAGACCTGGTAGCAGGTGACACGCTCAGATCCCGGGGCCTTGACGCCCTGATCGATCCCGTGGTCTACCCACAGCCGGTCATGGAATTGGCGATAACGCCAAGGTCACACCACGACGAGGAGAAGCTTTCGATGGCCCTCCATCGCGTCGAGTCCGAGGACCCCACCATTCGGGTCGATCGGCGAGCCGAGACCGGGGAGACGATCCTCGCCGGTCTCGGGGACACCCACCTGGACGTGACCGTGGCCCGAATCAAGCGAAAGTACGGCGTCGAGCTGGACACCCGCCTCCCCAAGATCCCTTATCGGGAGACGATCACCACCAGTGAGCAGGTCGAGGGCAAGCACAAGAAGCAGAGTGGCGGCCGGGGCCAGTTCGGAGTCGCGTTCGTCAAGTTCGCCCCTCTTCCTCGGGGATCGGGCTACCAGTTCATCGACTCGATCAAGGGCGGCTCGATCCCGCGTTCTTTCATCCCGGCGGTCGACAAAGGGGTTCAGGAGGCGTTGGCCCGGGGGCTCGTCGCCGGCTATCCGGTAGTTGACATCGCCGCCGAGGTCTACGACGGCAAATACCACTCGGTCGACTCCGACGAGATGTCGTTTCGGATGGCAGGCATCCAGGCAGTCAGGACAGCCTCCGCCAAGCTCAGGGCGATACTCCTGGAGCCGATCATGAACGTCTCTGTGATCGTCCCCGAAGCGCACCTCGGAGACGTAATGGGAGACATCAACTCAAAACGAGGACGGGTCCTCGGGATGGAAGGCGAGTCGGGCCTACGCACGATCGTCGCCGAGATCCCCATGGCCGAGATCCAGCAATATGCCGCCGAGCTTCGATCATTGACCTCGGGACGAGGTACTTTCAGTGTGGAATTCGACCATTATGCGGAGCTCCCGCACAATGAGGCGCAGAAGGTGATCGCGGCCGCCGGGGACAGCGACGAGTAACCCGCGAAGCAGGAAAGGAATCAGATGCCCGAAGCCTATCTCCGCTATGACGACAACGAGATTGCGCTCCCCACCCTGGAAGGGACCGAGGGTGACGCCGCGGTCGACATCGGGAGACTTCGCGCCGACTTGGGGATAGTCACCACCGACCGGGGATTCGCCAACACTTCCGAGGGCCAGTCGCAGGTGAGCTATATCAACGGCGAGACAGGCATCCTCCGGTACCGCGGATACCCGATCGAGCAATTGGCCGACCAGGCGCGTTTCCTCGAGGTGGCCTATCTCCTCCAGTACGGAGAGCTGCCCACCAAGGCTCAATTCGATGCTTACGAGGAGACGATCACCCGGCACACGCTCCTCCGTGAGGACATGAAGCACCTCTTCGAGGCTTTTCCTCACGCGGCGCACCCAATGCAGATCCTGGCCTCGGCCACTTCAGCCCTTGCCACCTACTACCCGGACGCGCTGGACCCGAAGCACGAGCCGTCGGTCGATGTCTCCGCGCACCGTCTCGTCGCCAAGACACCCACGATGATCGCCTGGTCCTACAAGTACCGGGTTCATCAGCCCTACGTCTACCCGGACAACGACCTTCCCTACGCCGACAACTTCATGAAGATGATGTTCTCGGTGCCTGCCGAGGAGTTTCTCCCCGACAAGGTCATCGCCAAGGCGCTCAACATGCTTCTGATCCTCCATGCCGACCACGGGCAAAACTGCTCGTCCTCGGCGGTTCGACTGGTCGGATCGGGCCAGGCCAACCTGTTCAGCTCGATCGCGGCGGGGATCCACGCCCTGTCGGGCCCGCTCCACGGTGGGGCCAACCAGGCGGTCCTCGAGATGCTCCACCAGATCTACGAAAGCGGCGATGACCTCGAGACCACGGTCAAACGGGCGAAGGACAAGGACGACCCCTTCCGGCTGATGGGATTCGGCCACCGCGTCTACAAGAACTTCGACCCCCGCGCCAAGATCATCAAGAAGGCGGCCGAGGCGGTCCTGGAGGCGATCGGTGTCGAAGATCCCCTGCTCGACCTGGCTCGCCAGTTGGAGGAGGTAGCCCTCGAGGACGACTACTTCGTCGACCGCAAGCTGTACCCCAACGTCGACTTTTACTCAGGGATCATTTATCGGGCGATGGGTTTCCCGGTCGACATGTTCACGGTCCTGTTCGCCCTGGGGCGTCTGCCCGGCTGGATTGCCCAGTGGCGAGAGCTGCAGTCCGATCCCGAGACCAAGATCTTCCGACCCCGCCAGCTCTACACCGGGCCCGCGGAGAGGGATTTCGTGGCGATGGAGGATCGCTAGTAAGCCTTTGCCGGAGCTGCCGCTCCGAGGTCCAGATACCAAGTACTAGATACCGGGTACCGGGGGAACCTCCTCGACATAGGGAGGCTCTGCAACCTGGCCCGTCACCGCGTCCACGATCACCATCCCCCGCTGATCGGGCGGCTCCTCGGCCGAATAGAGCACCACGTTCCAGCGGGGCCGTGAGCGCACCCCGCGGAAAGTGACCGCGGCGGAGGCGTGCCCTATGGGAAAGTCCACCGCCGCCCCGGCGATCTCGAGGGCGCGATGCTCGTCGATCGCCAGCGGCCAGCTCGATGCGAATTGCCAGAGAGCGAGGGCGACGAACCCGATCGCGGGGAGCCAGCCGCCATCGATCACCAGGAAGGCGATCACTGCGAAGGCCACGAAGATCCAGCCGGAGATCCTTCGCCGCGTCGGAGAGGGGAACCGATAGGGCCCCACCACCTGGGAATCGAGCTCCTCCTCGATGTCGAGAGAGCTGGCGAGGTCCCTCTCGATGAAGATCCCATCGCGGTCGACTCTCTTCTCGTCACTCACCCGGTTTCGCCGCCTTCTCGACCAGGCTCTTCCCTGCCTCGTCCAACGGGACGCCACGGGTGTCGCCGTCCTCGCCGTAGAACCTGAGGCCGACGGTGCGCCCCTCGACGTCGGCATCGCCGACCACGATGACGGCAGGGTGCTTGTGGGTTATGGCCGTGCGCACCTTGTCGCCCAGTGAGTCATTCGAATCGTCCACCTCCACCCGCAGACCGGCCTCTCCCAGGGTGGCTGCCACCTCGCGGGCGTAGTCGAGGTGCCGATCCGCCACCGGGACCACGGTCACCTGTACCGGGGCCAGCCACATCGGAAAGGCGCCGGCGTAATGCTCCACCATCACCCCGATGAATCGCTCGATCGAGCCGGCCTTGGCGCAGTGGATCATGTACGGAACATCAGTGGTGTTGTCCGATGTGACGTACTCCAGGCCAAATCGGTCAGGAGTCTGAAAATCGAGTTGGATGGTCGAGCACTGCCATCTCCGTCCGATCGCGTCGCGGATGTGGACGTCGATCTTGGGTCCGTAGAAGGCACCTTCGCCCGGCGCAGTGGTGTAGGGGATATCGCTGGTCTGCAGAGCCTGCTCGAGGGCCGCCTCAGTAACGCGCCATGGCCCCGGATCCCCAATCGCCTTCTCGGGCCGGGTGGAGAGATCGGCCTCGAAGTCCTCGAAGCCAAAATCGCGGACCCAGTTGAGAACGAATTGCAAATGCATCGCCAACTCGTCTTGAAGCTGCTCCTCGGTGCAGAATGTGTGCGAGTCGTCCTGGGTCATGCCCCGTACCCGCAACAGTCCGTGGACCTGACCCGACTTCTCGTAGCGGTAGACGCCACCAAGCTCGGCCAACCGCATCGGCAGATCCCGGTAAGACCTCCCCCGGCTCTGATATATGAGCACGTGAAACGGGCAGTTCATCGGCTTCACTCGATACTCCGGGTCCTCTGCAATTTGCATCGGCGGGTACATGTTCTCCGCAAAGAAATCGAGATGACCTGAGGTCTCCCATAGACCGGCCTTGGCGAGGTGAGGGCTGTACACGTAGTCGAAGCCGTATTTGGCATGAAGCCGGCGGCTGTGCTCCTCCACCAGTGAGCGCAGGACACCACCCTTGGGGTGCCACACCGACAGTCCGATCCCAAGATCCTCGGGGAAGCTGTACAGGTCCAGCTCCGAGCCGAGCTTGCGATGATCCCGCTTTGCTGCCTCCTCGAGCCGGTCCATGTAGGCGTCCAGATCGCTCTGGGACGCCCATGCGGTCCCGTATATCCGCTGCAGTTGCTCGTTGGCCTCGTCGCCTCGCCAATAGGCGCCGGAGGTGCGAAGCAACTTGATCGCCGGGATCCGCCCGGTCGAGGGGAGGTGGGGGCCTCGGCAGAGATCGATGAAGTCGAGGTTGCGATATGCGGTTACCGCCTCCCCACCGTCGAGCTCCGAGGGCTCGACGCTCTCTATGATCTCGACCTTGAAACGGTGATTCGCGAAGACCGACAGCGCCTCGTCGACAGTCATCACCTCTCGTTGGAAGAGCTGGTCCGCGGCGATGATCTCGTCGACGCGAGCCGAGATCCGCTCCAAGTCCTCGGGGGTGAACGGCTCCTCAACTGCGAAGTCGTAATAGAACCCATCTTCGATCGGTGGGCCGATGGCAAACGTCGCGTCAGGGAAGATGTCGAGTACCGCCTGAGCCAGGACATGGGCCGCCGAATGGCGAAGAATGTCCAGACCCTCGCTGCTGTCGAGCGTGATCACGGCGAACTCGCCGGATGACTCCAATGGTCTGTCGAGGTCGAGCAAAGAATCGTTCAGACGGACGGCCACGGCTGCCTTGGCCAGCCCCGGCCCGATCGAACGCGCCACGTCGAGACCGGTCACGCCGTCGGGATGGGCCACGACCGTCCCGTCTGGATATTGAAGGTCAACTGGCATGGGTGTTACTCGCTAGCCTGAGGCTCCAGAGAGGGTAACCGTGAACCGTGTGAACGGTGTCTCGGCCCCGAGAGAGGGGTTACAAGGGAATGGACGCAAAAGAACTCGTTGCATCGCTACACCCGAATGCAACGGTACGGGAGCTGGCGGCTGGTACCAACCGCGTCTTCCGCGTCCAGGAACAGGACAACTCCACCTCGATAATAAAGGTCTTCCCCGTCCCGTCTCGAGAGCGCAGGGAGCATCATGCCCTCGAGGCGCTCGCCGGGATCCCGTCCGTCCCCAAAGTCCTCGACAGCGGGTTACAAGACGACATGGCCTGGCTTCGCCTGAATGACGGCGGTCACTGGAACCTGGCCACCCTCCCCAAGAATCTCGAGACGACCGCCAATGCCGGCAGGGCCCTGCGAGCCGTTCACACCGCGACGGCGAACATCACCAACCTCTCCGCCGGGATCGACTCCGACTATGTGCTCAGCCACTACCGGTCCACGATCGAGAGACTCGGCCGCTATCGACGCCGTTTCGAGATGCAGTCGGCGGTGCTGGAGAGAGCCCTCGAGATGGAACCACCCCTCGCCACCGACCCGGTTCCCTCCCACACCAAGCCCACACTCTCCAAGTACGTCGTCGATGACAAGGGAAATGTGATGATCGTCGACTGGGAATGGGCGACGTTGGCGCCCTCCGAGTGGGACCTGACGCTCTCGGTCTGGCAGCTGGCCGGCAAACTGGGCGAAGACGCCGCGGCCGCCTTCCGCGAGGGCTATCAGGCGGAGCTGCCGGAGAGCCGATACCGGCCATGGGTGGCGTACCACGCTGCCATGATGATGCTGGAGGCCGCGGAGGTCCGCGAGGGCCGGCTCGGCGATCTCTCCTACCTGGTGGACGATCTCACCGAGGCCGTGCTCGGCACCTAGGTCGTTCGAAATCCCAGGCTTCAGGGGCATCGCCTCTTAGCCTTCCCACAGGCGGAAGCAAGGAGGACGAACCCATGCTGGAAGTGCTGTTGGCCTTGACAGCCACTACCGGTCTCTTCGCTTTGGCAAAGGGAATGAAGCCGAATCAGCGGTATCAGGCGAACCCCGCCTTCGTGGCAGCAGGCCGCGATGAGCGTGGCGACGATCTGCCCTGCCCCTGGTGCTACGGGCCGACCCAGGAGCACGACAAGCGTTGTCCGGGTTGCGGCCGATCTTTCGGGTAACGGGCCGGACAAGTCGCGAAAACGCGTACAGCGCTCCTAACCTGACCGGGTGAACAGGGTAGGACTGGTCCTTGGGGGTGGTGGGATCACCGGTGCCGCCTACGAGATGGCCGCTCTGATGGCCATCGAGCTCGCCACCGGTTGGGATCCCGACGACGCCGAAGTCATCATCGGCACGTCTGCCGGCGCTTTCTCCACTGCCTTGGTCCGCAGCGGCGCCCTTCATCTCGACTCCCTGGTGAGGCCCGGGGACGACCGTCAGGACGTGGCCGATCGCATCCGCCGCCACGTATTCACCAAGGACCCCGGCGGAGGTGTCGGCAAATGGGTGCGCTACGGGATCGGTCCCGGAATCCGCCGGCCAGGAGTCACCCTGTTCATGGGCTCACCGGCTCGCTACAGCGCCTCAGGCCTCGGGGTGTGGGTGTCATCACAGATCGGCCCCGATGCTGCCGAGGGATGGCCCTCGCCGCCCACGGCGATAGTCGCGTATGACTTGAGGACCCGGAAAAGAACGGCCTTCGGCACCGTTGACGCCCCGGATGTCACCCTCTCCGAAGCGGTCGCCGCGTCGTCGGCCATTCCCATCATGTTCCGGCCCTACGAGCTGGCCGACGGCCTCTATGTCGACGGAGGAGTCGCCTCGGGAACACACGCCGACCTCGTACTCGGGCTCGAGCGGCCACTCGATCTGGTGCTGGTCCTAGCCCCGATGGCCGCCGAGACCCAGCGGAGGCGGGCGATGTTTCACGAGAAGATGTTCGACAGGGTCGGTCAGCAATCCCTTCAGGAGGAGATCGGCGTGATCAGGAGTGCCTGGCCGGACTGTGACGTCATCGTCCTGTCGCCGTCGCCTTCGGTTCAGAACGCCATGCGCCCCAACCCCATGGATCCGACGCGCGCTGTGGCGACCTTCATGAGAACCCTGATCTCGATGAGGCATCGGCTGGCCGAGCCCGAGATATGGGACAGGCTGAGCGCCCATCTCGCGCCCTCGCAACCCTCAGAGCGTGTCGGAGCCGTCTAGGGGCCGGACACTCAGACGGGAGATGACGAAGACCACCACCAGACCGCTGATCGCGGCCACCGCCGCCGACATCAAATCGGCGCCGGGCGCGTCCAACTGAGCGCTGTCGACCCCGTCCGGCCAGGGCCAAAGGATCCGCAGCGATCCCGCCATCAGCCCGACCAGCCCGGCTATGACGATGTCGTGGTACCGGTCCAATGCCCAGTGAAGGATCTGGGAGAAAAACGCCAGGCCGACGACCGCCCCGAGCAGGAATATGCCGAGACTGGCCACATCTCGGTCGTTCACGGCTCCCAGCACCGTCTCGTACATTCCGATCAGCACCAGGATCAGGGATCCCGATATCCCGGGGAGGATCATGGCGCAGATGGCGAGAGCTCCCGACCCGAAGAAGACTGCCAGTCCCGGATCGACGACATCTCCAGCGGAGCGGAAGCCGAGGAGGAGGAAGAAAACGATCCCCACCACGACGGCGGTTACATACGACGAAGCCCCCCGCTCGCGGATCAGCCGCCACGCGATCACGACCGAACCGACGACCAACCCGAAGAACGCAGCCGACATGATGACCGGCCTCTCCTCGAGTTGGGTCTCGATGAAGGCCGAGAGCACGACCACTGCGATTCCGATGCCGGCCAACAGCGAGAGGAGGAATCCCCACTCCACCGAGCCGAGGTGCGACTTGAAGTCGTCGAAATCCGCTCTGGCCAATGCGCCCAGAGCGGAGCTGCCCTCTTTGATCGTGGTGACGAGCCGCTCGTAGATACCGAGAACGAGGGCGATCGTCCCCCCGGATACGCCAGGGACCAGGTCCGCCGACCCCATCAGGAACCCACCGGTGATCGTGCGGGCGAAGCCTCTTAGCATCGCGGCGAGTATGGCGACCGACGCCGTGCTTCCCAAGGACTCGCCACTATCTGACGCTAACTTGTGGCCACAATTCCGCACACGGTTCGAGAGGAGAGCAGCGTGGCGGTCAGGCCCACCCACTTCGAGTTCTACTCCAATGACCCGGAAGCATCCGTGGAGTTTCTCGCCAAGGCGTTCGGATGGGGGGTGGAACGCTACGGCGAAGCCGAGTACTGGCTGATCGACACCGGGGATGGCCCCGGGATCAACGGTGCGGTGGTTAGGTCGGGTGACGACGGGCCTAGGACCTTGAACACTTGCGACGTGGAGGACATAGACGCGGCAGTGCAGGCAGTCGAGATGAGCGGCGGCATCCTGGTCACCGATATCGTCGAGATCGAAGGAGTGGGTCGCTACGCCCAGGTTCAAGGCCCTGGCGGAGAGGAGTTCGGGTTGATGGAGCCGGCCGAGGTCAGCTGAGATCAATCGCGGTATTGGCCCCGGAGATCAGGGCCACGACCTGCTCTCCCTTCTCCGGAGTGACGACTCCGGAGCGTAGAGCAGCGATGGGGACGCACCCCGATGGCTCGGCGACGATGCGGGTCGTCTCCCAGAGCCATTCCCGTGCGGCCAGGATGTCCGGATCCGATACCAGGACTGACTCGTCTATCCAGCGATTTGCAGACCAGGGGATGTCACCGATCCGGGAGGCCCCCAAGGAAGAGGTGGCCGACCCCGGCCTGATCTCGACATCGACGGGCCGGCCGGCGCGACGCGCCTCGTGCAGTGTCGGGCACTCCTCGGACTCGACTGCCACGATCCTGGCACGGTCACGAATCCAGGTGGCAATCCCGCCGATGAGACCGCCGCCACCAACGGCCACCAGGATCGTGGACGCGTCGGGGACCTGATCGAGGATCTCCCGGCCGCAGGTGCCTTGCCCGGCCATCACCTCTGCCTGGTCGTAGGCGTGGACCGAGACCGAGCCATTCTCGGAGGCGTGCTGTCTCGAGGCTGACAGGGCATCCCCGTAGAAGCCGGGCACGACCTCCAGCCGGGCCCCCAGCTGTTCGATCTTCCCGATCTTCTCCTGGGGGGAGGTGTCGGGGACGAATATCGTCGCGGTGTGCCCGAGCTCCTGCGCCGCGTAGGCGACGGCGAGCCCGAAGTTCCCGCCAGAGGCGGCGACGACCCCCGAGCTGGGGATGGATAGGGCGGTCAGCGCCGAGAAGGCACCGCGCACCTTGAAGGACCCGGTTGGTTGCATGTGATCCAATTTGAGGGTCAGCGCGTAGCCGGCCCCGAGGACGTCGCCGAGGGGGAGAGTCGGGGTGCGCCGCACGTAGGGCTCGATCCTGCCCGCCGCGGTCACGATCTCCTCCCTGGTTACGATGGCATCGCTCACCGGCAGGCCGACATCATCGTCTCGACCTCTCCCCCAGCCGATCGGCGAGAGTCTCGAGGAACCGGGTCACATCGTCGGGGCCATCGAGCCGGGACCGGGCGGCGCTGTCACCTCCACCGACTTTGATGCCGATGTCATCCATTGTCATCGCCTCGAACACCGACTCGTCGGTCGTGTCATCGCCGATGTACACCATCATGTCGGATCCGAACGACTCCTTGAGGTCCGCCATGGCGGCAGCCTTGCTCAATGGACGAGCCCCGATCTCCAGGATTCGCTTGCTCTCGAGGAGGTGAAGATTGGATTGCCCGGTCACCCACTCCCGGAGATCATCCAACACCTGGCGGAGATCCCCGGAATCGACTGCCCGGTAATGCAGGCCCAATGAGTGATTCTTGTGCTCGATCCATGCCCCGGGCAGGCTCTCGACCGCGCTGGTGAGACGCTCTTCGACTCGGGTGAGGTCATCGGGCTCTCCTCCCGGACCCGTCTCGGTCCCATGACCCCCGACCAGGCTGACTCCGGCTACATCGCCGGTTCGGGTGTGCAGGTCGGCCCAACCTCGCCCCGACACGATGGCCACCTCCACTCCGGGGGCCCCGGCAATGCGCTCCAACGCGCTGATGGCCCGGGGATCCGCCGCCGCCTGGTCCGGATGCG
>Ga0299913_10002042_pt1 | contig 15666 bp, 12 predicted proteins | sample RVTome_9_FD_201360 | JGI IMG/M metagenome (GOLD analysis project Ga0299913, IMG submission 201360) | Soil microbial communities from uranium-contaminated site in the Upper Colorado River Basin, Wyoming, United States - RVT155D38 (version 2) ...
TGGCCCCATCTTTGATCTGGTCGATCGCGTTTCCTATGCGCCATTGAGCAATCACCTCAGTTTCCAGTGGCGCGGCAACGAAGATGGCACTTATGAGCTGCATATTTACGAAAACCCATCTATAGCTCATCTATTGCATGCCAACCAAGCCGCTCCTGCTAGCCGTCTACCAACTACTGCCACCACAACGGAGAAGCCATAATGCGAATCCCGGGCCTGGACTGGCTCCGCAGCCGCTTCGGCGGTGGCGATGCCGAAACGGTCGAAGACTTCCTGGGCGTCGTTCATCTTGATGATGACGTGCTGGTCGTTGGTCATCACATCGTGGCTTTGTTGGAAGTGAGTGGGACGAACTGGTTTGGCGCCAGCGACGAAGGTCAAAAGGGTATCCGGAATGCTTATCTGGAGCTGCTGAACAATAGTGAGCTCTCCTTCCAAGAAATCGTCGACACCCGCGGCATTAACTGGGAATTGGAATATCTGAAAGGCTTCCGCGAGCAGGCGATGGCTACTGCTGCCGCTGGTGATGACTGGGCCATGGACCGCTTCGAGAAGTATGAACGAGCTATCAGTCGCTTCGAGATTGAACGCAAGTTAGAACGTATCGTCGTCACTCGCCGCCAATATGTGGCCATCCCCTACTACATGGGCCGTCCGACGTACTATCCGCCGCGTCGCAGTTGGCGCATCTGGCAGCGAGTGACCAACGAATTTAATCGTAACAATTATCGCACTGCCCTCCGTCGTGGCCGCCGACAGCTGGCCGATGCCGCCAATCGCTATACAGCCATGAGTGCTCGGATGAACATGACATCGCGCCGCCTGACGGCGCTGGAGATTACCCAGCTATTGCACTTGCTGTGGCGCAGTGAGGAAGCTTACGACGAATGGATTGGCAGCGAAGAGCAGATGCGCGACATCATGATGGCCGAGGGTGCGCCGATCCCAGTTATTACCGGTCAACGTAAGCCGGCGACCTTGGAGGCCGGATCATGAAACATCCTTTTGCTGGAATTCCACTTATCGGGCGACTGTTCGAGGACCCCGCCGAGCAGAAACGTCGCAAGCTTGAAACGAAGGCAGATCCCACCGCTCGGCCCTTGATTGTATCCGCTGGCGACAGCGGCTCTGCGAGCACGCCATTTATGCCCTGGCGTCGTCGCTCGCCATTATCACTACCCTCGTCAGAAGAGGCGGCCTTGGTCGAGAAGCTGCTAGCCGAGACTGATGCCGCTCCCATTTTCGAGGCTGGCGCGCCGCGTCTGACTGAGCACATCCGCCCTCGCAATGCCAAAGTAGAGATGGCATACTATACGCTCGATGGTCGTTATTACAGTACGGTCGTCATTTACGGCTGGCCATTATGGTTCCGCGACGCCATTCTCGATCCGCTGCTCTCGCTCAAGGGTGTAACGATCAGCTCACACAAGCACCGCATCCCCCTGCGCTATGCCGCCAAGCAGCTGCGTAGCCAGGTGGCTAAGCTACGCAGCGAGCTGGAGTCAATGAAGGCGGACACGGTTGATGCCATGCAGCTCGAGCAGCGCATCGCCGAAGCCGACGCCCAGTTGCGCGCTGTGGGTACACGCGCTTCGGTCTTCTATCAGTTGTCAGTATATGTACGAGTGTCGGGCGAAACGCGTGAAGAATGGGCAAACCGCGTGCATGAGGTGCACGAGATCATTCGTGCCATGGGCGCCACTTATCGTGACGTCCCCGGCGACCAGCGCGATGGCTTCGTGGCCACCATGCCGTACGCCGATGATCGATTGGCGGTCGTCAAGAACTTCACCAGCGCCGCCCTGGCCGACACGCTACCCTTCCTGACGCGCGAGGTCAAGCAGCCCGGTGGCGTGCTGTATGGCATCAGCCAGCTTAACTCTACGCCCTTGATCGCCACCCCATTCCGGGCTGACGGCGTGGATACTATCTTGGTGCTGGGCTCTCCAGGCCAAGGCAAGACCTTCTGGGTGCGCTGTCTACTGGGCCGCCTGGCATTGACGGGTGTGCAGCTGTTGGTGATTGATCCGCTGGGCGACTACCGCAAATGGTTCAGTGTTAACCGCGGCAGTCAAATCATTGAGTTCTTCCCGGGTTCCAAGTTCCATGTCAACCCGTTCCGTCGCGGCACTGACGTCTCTGGAAAGATCGAGCCGGTGGACGACAAGATCCTACGCCTCAAGCCGCTCTTCCGTCTGCTGCTCGGTGGCATGTATGACGGCTACCATGCCGACACGGCCTTAGAGGCGGCTCTCAAGAGCTTCTACGGCAAGTTTGGCGAGGAGGAACGACTGATGAGCGACTTCCTCGATGTATTGAAGGCACGTATCGCCGATACCGAAGGAGAGCGTGGCAATGAACTGCGCGCCATTCATGGGGCTCTGTACGAGCTGACTATTGAAGGCTCGTATGTCGATTTCTTTGCGCACAAGACCAACGTCAACTTGAGCGCCAAACGCATCCTCTTCAATTTGAAGCCGTCCATCCAGGAACACAAGCTGTTCGCGGCCTACATGGCGATTACGCTCTGCAAGGACCTGGCTATGTCGAGCACCAACCGCAAGTTGATCGTAGCCGACGAGGCGCATGAGCTGTTCAAGGGCCAAGCTGGTATTAACTTTGACCCTATCGCCGAGTCGCTGGCCGAGTTCCCGCGCCGTTCCCGCCACTGGAATACCGCCATGCTATGGGCAACCCAGTTCGTCGGCACAACCGCCGAAGAGGCGCGCCAGTCCCCCGAAGGCCAGGCGGCCGGCGCCATTTTGACGCTGACTTCCGCCTGGGTCATGTTCAAGACGTCCAAGGCCGGAGTCGAGCTCGTGCAGCAGCAGGCTGGCTTGGCGCCTGAGATCGGCCAGACGCTGGTGATCGAAGGAGATCCACCTGACATCGGCAACGTACCTCGTGCCGGGGTCTATTACAGCCGTGGTGTGGCAACCCCATTCTGGTCGGTCGGCTTTGATTTCGAGGCAGAAGAAGACGACCCCAAGTCGGGCGTGGACGAAGATTAAGCCTCAGTCTGATGCGGCTGATGTAATGGCCAAAATAGACAATTGCGCCAGCTTAATCATGCTCATACCAAGACAATCGTCATTTGACGATCAAACGGTGGAATACCATGGACGACTCTGACAACCAGGAGCGCCGCCCTGCGGATGACAATCCGCTGCTTCGGGGCTTAAATAAAAAGTCTCAAGCCGACCAGCAGGCCGAAGCTGAGCGCACGCCGGCACAAGAGCCTGTCCAGTCTCGCCCGGGTGGCTGGATGCCTAATAGTCGCTGGCAGCGTGCTGAGGCTGAGCGTCCTCGAGCGGAAAGGCCAAAAAAGACCACCCCTCAGGCCCTGACAACCGCGGCGCCTCCGAGTAAGAGCAAGATCGCCGAAATGGCCTCGCTGGCTCGCGATCGCCGTCGCTTGCGTCGTAAGGCCGTTGACATGGCCGCTGATTTCTGGCAGCGCGGTCAGAAGCGCGCCATCAGCATGGCCAGTCGCAACCCCATCAACCGTCTGATTTTGAGCAAACTGCCGCAAGGGCGAGTGCGTAACTGCGCTACTACCGCTTGCGGCTGTTCAACCTGCTGTGCCGGTTGCAGTAGCTGCGCAGCGGTGATGCCATGCGGATTGCCATTGTTGATCCTGATTCTGATCATGGTCGTATTCATGTTCGCCATCGTCGGGCAGGTTCCAGAACAAGCTAAGCCCCTGTTCTGCCAGGACGATATCTTGTTAGGGATCGATTGTAGTGAGGGCTTTGCGATCGCCTTTGACGGAGATGAGATTCCCGCCGGTGCAGTCGAAGACTATAAGGCTGCCGAGGAAGCCACGGGAGTGCCGTGGTTCTACCTGATGGCGTGGGAGAAGATGACCACTAACTTTGGTCGTGCCGATCTATCCACCGGCGAAGCATTGCCTACTGACCTTATCGACCGCATGACAGAACAGACTCAGGAACGCCTGGATCAATTGCAAGAGGAACAGGACTTAAGCGAAGCCGAGCTGGACCAGGCTGAGGAAACGCTCTTCAAAGAGCAGCATATGAACGCGGTCCGTCTGAGCTCCCCTCTGCGCGGCGGCTCGTACGGATTGGTATTGCTGACCGCGGACGAATGGGAGCGTTACGGTACCGACCCGGATGGAGATCGACTATTAAACCCCTGGCTGCGCGCCGATGCCGTCCTGGCCTTGGGACAGATGCTATCGGCCCGCTATGCCGATGAGTTGTGGCCGGAGCGCATTGCTACTGACGCTGCCCAAGTGGACTTGACGCCGATCGATAGGGAGATGCTCGAGTACCTGAGCTCAACTTGGAATGAGCTTCAAAATGAAGCGCGCAAGACTGAGTTTGTGCAATACATGTACGCCGACACCTGGCCCAGTGATCCGAACAATCCGCGCAGCGAGGAGCGCATTACGCTTGAGGAGCGCCGCACCGTCTGCTACCTGGTCAAGGACGATGTGCCTGAGGTGACAGACGAACAGTGCCAGGGCTTTGAGGCAGGATCTAATCAGATTGCTCTGGAAAAGGACAATCTGCGCGATGAAGTGGCTCTGTTCTACGATCCGGAGCGCGAAGGCGTAGACCGGGTGTCTGATTGGCCAAAGCTGCGCATTCTGATGGGATCGTTGATGAATCTCGACAGTATCTGGGGGGCTGAGCAGTCGGCCAACTTCACGATTCCGGCGCGCGATAATGAAGGCCGCACCATTCCCGATGCCTTCCAGAACGTGAACATCTACCCGTACGGGATCAACCTTTATGCGCGCACTGCCTTTGAGGGCTGGCTCATTTATGAACAGACATACTTGAACAATACCTTTGATTTAGGCGGCGCCTTATCTCCAGCCGACGTGCCAGCTATGCAATTCTGGCGCCCGCATCTCGAGGCTGCGGCCGCTAAGTATCATGTCCGCTGGGAAGATCTGGCCGCATATATGGACACCATGACGAGCTTCGGGCGCAATGTGGGAGACACGGCGCCTAGTGAAGAGCGGCGCTGGAGTGAGCCAGGCTGGGTGGAGGGCACCGCGACCCAGGCCGAACTGGTCCAGCGTCTGCTGCAGCCCTATTCCACATTAACGCCAGAATTGCGCCTGATGGCCGAGCGAACTGCCACGGCCATGATTGAAGCCGAAGCCATTAACTGCCTTCCAGCCTGGGACTCGTTCCTGGGTATGTCCCCAGCAGCTATCGAGGGCGCCGACGCAAGCGGAGAGGAAGAAGAAGGGGCGGGTCCCATTAACGTTCCTTGCCTCAATCCTTTGCATGGCATTACTGCTGATGGCCACATTGGTCCGGCCGCCTTCAGACTGGCCGACTGGGCTGGGCCGAACGGCTATGGCACCGACGTTGGTAACATCTTGCACACCCCGTACGATCCGGTGGCCTTGACTGAAGCACTCGCTCGCAAGCTGCACGCCGAGGCGCGCAATGAAGAAGAGGAGCCAATTCCCGCCACGACTGAGCCGAATTTACTGGAGATGATGCCTGCCTGGGCCAGCATGATGGATTGCGCGCCAGTGTCCGGCTCTCAGTCGGAGCCGATCTTGGTGATAGACGAAAATGACGAACAACTTGGCAGTTGGCCATATTGTCGCGCCTTGAGCATTACCTACCAACGCGCTAAGGCTTATCGTAGCATTTCATCAGATCTGGCCATTACTGACACCTGGCTCAAACCCAACACGATTCTGGTCGGCAAGGCAATGGCCGCTGAGTTGGGCTTCACCGGCAACACCTGGGTGCCATTGGCAGTTCAGGTCATGCTCGAGACTGGCGGCAATATTAACTTCAATAACCCGACTGGCTTAACGGGTGACGGCGGTGCGCTAGTATGGGATGGGCAAACCGGCTGGACGGCCCGTCTATGCCCGATCAATAACTTCACCAAACAACCTGAATGTCACTACTTCGCCGTTTTCGCCACTCTTGACGATGGCGCTCGCGCCTCGGCGCAAAACTACGCTGGCGGCTCCACACGGCATGGCTATGACGACGTGCTGGCTGCCGGTCGTGCCGGCGATTGGCTGGCCTTGGCGAGGGCGATCGAGGCATCCAGCTGGAATACGGATCATTATTCGGCTAATCCGATACTAGCCTCTACTGGGCAAATTTTTGATCCGACCAGCCCGCAACATGACGGCAACGTGGTGAAGTATTCGCGCCAGGTGATCGCCTCGGCCACGCCGATCTACACTGGCGACTGGCAGTGGCCACTGCGCGGCTCATATGTGGTAACCCAGGAGTATGGGCCTACCAGCTTCAGCTCTTTCCACAGCGGCCTGGACATGGCTTATTATGGCGGCTGCGGCGGAACAATCCATGCATCAGCATCCGGAACGGTAGTCGCTGATGGACAGCCCTACGCCAAGTGGGGAGATACGGCCATCGGCGTCATCATTGAACACGGACCGGATCTGAAAACTCTGTACTGGCACATGTCTTCAGAAATCGTCAGCGTTGGTCAACGCGTCGCTGTTGGAGACGTGCTGGGCTATGAGGGTCGAACTGGCCAGGCGACTGGTTGCCACCTGCACTTTGAAGTTTTGCGCAGTGAGCATCATACCAATCCACGCCTGACGCTGCCTGCTCGCCCGGGCGAATAAAGCTTCGCGCTTGACGAATAGGCCGTTGTACGACAAGGGATGATCATGCAGATTAATCCGCCCGAGCTACTTTCTTCGGAAGCTGACAGCGAACGTCCGCCAGCGGAGCTTCCCGCTGCGCAACTGCGCATTTTCTATCATGCCGGCCCGCATCCATCTCCAGAAACGGCCGATGAGGAAGATCGCGGCGAGGCGGTAATCGAATTACCAGTCGATCTCGAATACGTTGATAGTTTCTTACGTCAGCGTTTATCTCTGCCGCCTCGCAATTTTGATCGGCCTTTGTTTATCGCTCCGCCAGAACTACACACCTTCGTAGCACAGCCATTATTGCCAGACCCCGCCGCCCTGCTGGCCGCTGCTACCGCAGCCGCCTTCCAGGAGCAGGCACTCGAGCAGGACCAGGCCGCCACCGATATTGAAGAGGCGAAAATGGCCGCCATCATTTACCATGAGGAGGCTGCCATCGCCGCCGAAGAAGCGATGGATGAATCTCACGTAGCGAAAGAGTCGGGGGAGTTATTCGATTGGCTTTCTGGCGAGAAGACCGACGAATCCAGCTAGGCATGGTTACGAATCGACATCTCTGCCACGTTGTTTAGATGAACGCAGATCGTCATCTAGACGCAACTGCCGCTGTGATGTTAGGATATAAAGCATGGGTGCTGAACTAGTTTTTCGCTTCGAGCTTGCCGAGGGCGTATCGCCACTCGATGTGGAAAATCGCCTGCGCGCTATTGCCGCCGTCAATGAATGGTCGTTCGTTGCCAAGCGCCGAAAATATCACGGCATCGCCGCCAGTCTCTGGGGCCGAATACTGACCGACCCGGACGATTTTGAAGATGCTATTGCCGAGCGCGACGCCGGCGTGGCCGAAGTGCGCACCATCGCTATCCCTGAAGGCATGGCTAACATCATTCTCTACCCGAGTGTGTATTCGCCGCAGGTGCTGACCGCTCTCGAGCGAACCGGGCAGCCCTACTTCCCGTATAGCGGTGAAGTGGTTGATTATGAAATCTTCTGGAGCGAGCATGCACCACCGTTCTGTGTCAGTCTCGACCTTGCAGGAGGAGCAACTGCCAATGTGCACGAGCCGCGCAAGGGGGAGCCGATTGATTTTTACATCAGTGAAACCAACGACTATGTAGTCAATAACGGGCACGGCACTGCCGCTGATTATGCGCGGGCGGTACGATTGGCTCAGGCGTTGATCGACCTGGGGCTGACGGAGCTTTATGACAGCACTGACTATGCCGATAATCACGATATGAGTGCTCTGATGGCCGCCTACGCTACCGACTATGCTGTTCGTCGCGAGCTGACTCGCATTTTCAATGAAGGCGACTATCCCGGTTCCGACCCCATCTAAGGCCGCCGCATTACCTTCGCTCTGGGCCTCTTTAGCCACAAGTGCCCATCGGCCGCTGGTGCTTGACGAGCTGTCGTTTCTCCTTACATTGCCCTCGCTAGATAAAGTTTTGCACGGTCAGTCCGTGCAGTCTGAGTATATAAATTTACCAGCCAGCATCGAGGAGCAACCTGACCGTGACCGCATCGCCCGCCCCTGATACCTCCGCCCGCGACAAGTTGATTGACGCTTTTCTGAAGAATACCGGCAAGAAATATGGCGATACCTTTGCCATGCGCGCCGGCGACACTCGCATCGGCAAGGTTGAGGTCATTCCAACTGGCTCTCCTGCGCTCGACTTGGCGCTCGGCGTGGGTGGTTATCCGCGTGGCCGCATTGTTGAGATCTTCGGCCCCGAGTCGGCAGGCAAGACCACGATGATGATTCATGCCATGGTCGAAGCTCAGAAGATGGGGGGCGCGGTTTTCTTCATCGATATGGAGCAGGCCTTCGACGTCGAACGTGCCAAGCAGTTAGGCGTGGACGTCTCCGAAAGCAATTTCATTCTTTCACAGCCTGACATGGGCGAGCAGGCACTCGATGCCGTAGAGATGGCGCTTGACCTGGGCGCTTTCGATCTGATCGTGGTTGACTCGATCGCGACCATGACCCCGCGCGCCGAGGTCGAAGGAGACATGGGGCAATCCCAGCCGGGCCTGATGGCACGCATGCTCGGACAGGGCCTGCGCAAGATCAGCCCCAAGCTGGGCCAGAGCAAGACGGTCTTGCTGTTTACCAACCAGATTCGCGAAAAGATCGGCGTTATGTATGGCAACCCCGAGACGCAGCCGGGCGGGCGGGCTATGAAGTTCTATGCTACCGTGCGCCTTAACATCCGCAAGACCGGGGTGCTGCTTGACGGCAAGGAGCCGATTGGTCAGACGGTCAAGATCAAGGTTGAGAAGAACAAGGTTGCCGCTCCCTTCAAGGTTGCTGAAGATATCAACATGATGTTCGATCATGGCGTTGATGCCGGACATGACTTGATGAATGTTGGCATCGCCACTGGTCTTATTCAGCGATCAGGCGCTTTCTACTCGGTTCCCGGCATCGCGGTGCCAATGAGCTCAGAGAAGTTCCAAGGTAAGGCCAGCCTCGAGGCCGAACTAGTCAGTAATGTTGCAGCCGGCGCCTGGCTACGCGAGCAGCTTCTTTCGCCCAAGACGGTAGAAAAGGTATTCTCCGGACAGACGGGCGTTGGCGATGTTGGCGAAGATCTCGAAGAGGCCGAGGAAGCCCCAGACGATCTCGGCTGATCTCACACCCTTCGCGCGAACCCGGAGGGGCTGCCTTAACCGGCAGCCCCTCTTGCATTTAGCGCAAAAGCGGATAAGCCGCTCGCTTCCTTGACCTGCGCCAGCCCACTGTTATGTTGCCAGGTATGCAGAGCTATCGTCGCATCTCCAAGCGCCCCTCCGGGCTTTTTCGCTTTCGCGAATGGTCTCCACGCGCCTGGATTGCCGTCACAATTCTGATCGTCATCGCCGTTTTGCTGAGCATCTACGTTTCATACCTACGCTCCCAAGACCGCACCCTAGCCTTGCAGGTCACTGATTCTGGCGGCAATGGCGTTGCCTTAGCACGAGTCTATCTCGATGAGGGGCCGCGTTTATTAACCGACAATAACGGCGGTTTGTTAATCGAGGGCGTCCCTGGCATGCGCGAGATACAACTGCGCATCGAACATAGCGACTATGTTATTTTCGACGAACGCATTGATCCTGGCCAATTCAATAGCGGTCAAACAGTAGCTGTTACTCTTTATAAGCCCTCGCGTCTGGTGGGGATCGTGACCGACAGAGAAGGCGTGCCCATCGAAGGTGTGGATCTGCACTTTGAACAGGGAAGCTCTTATGCTCGCTCCGCCGCTGATGGCACCTTTAGCATTGAAAACGTAGCCCAAGGTGAGCGCATTCTAATCTATGGGCGTGGCGAGGAAATTGTTGAATTGTCAGTCACTATAGACCCGGAAAGCGTGACCGAAATTGAATTGGCGCTGGGGCCCGAACCGGTAGCTACCGCCACCCCGCGTCCAACACCTTCGCCGTCGCCAACCCCTTCGGTGGAGCCGAGCATCGGTCCGACGCCTTCTTCGCAGCCATCGCCAACAGCGCCGCCGACACCACCACCGGCGGAAGGCACGTTCGTCTATCGTGCCGTATCCGGCGACAGCTTGACTGGCATTGCGCGTCAATTCAACGCGCCATACTCAGAAATCTATCAGCTCAATCCGCAATATCATGACAATCCCGACTTCCTGCCGATTGGCGGTGAGGTAGTCGTGCCCTGCACGCAGATAGCCATTCAGAGAGGCTACTGCAACTGATGAGCGGCCATTTGCAGCCACTCTCCTTGACACCTACCCCGGCTAGCCATAGGTTGCCGAGCCGACCTATCATTACTGGAGAGAAATAACCAATGACCCGCATTCTTCGCCTGGTCTTAATGGCCGTTTTCTTGCTCGCCATTGTGGGCCTGGTTGCCTTCAGCATCTTACGCGTGCAGACAACGCAGATCCCGGTTGCCGCGGGCGACATTGCCGTAGGACAAACAATCGAGCAGTCGGACTTGCGGATGAAGAGCGTGCCGCTCGATAGCTTGTATGCCAGTCAATACACCGATGTCGAACAGATTGTCGGCAAGACCGCGGTCGTCGCCATCTCAGCTGGCAGCCCAATGTTGCGGACCACGCTGAGCGAGACGGGTTCCTTGTCTACTCGCTTCAAGGATCTAGGCCCCGACGACGCCGATAAGCTGATCGTCTTTGTACGAACTGACATTGTACGTTCATCTGGTTTCACCATTCGCTCTGGCGATTACGTAAATTTGATGCGCGTTTATAGTGTCGGTGGCGAGCAAACCACCTCCATCTTCCTCGAGAAGGTACACGTTGTTGGCGCTCGTAATGCGGATGGCAATGAGGTAACTCCTGTTCAGCCTGGGGCCGTGGCGCGATCAGCTTCGCAGCGCATTGCCGGCTATCTACTGGCGTTGTCTCCAGAAGATGCTGCGCTCGTTGCTGGCATTTCACCGGAGCAGCTATATCTGATCTACACCACTCTTGATGCTCCGGCGCTGGACTTGCCGGTTATACGCAACCCAAATGACACGGGAAACTAAGCGAAAGCCGTAAAGCTGATGGCGAATCAACCTAGCACAAAGACAGGATAGACGGCATGCGCATACTACTGGCAACCAACAACCTGAACATGGCGGCGGAACTAGGAGAAGTCTTCGCCGACGTTGATATTGCAGCTGTTGTCTCTAGTTATACGGACCTGCTCGATTCAGTTCGACGCGACCTCGCCGCCGACATGGCTGGGGTTGAGGCCATCATTTTCTCCGATGCGCTTGACTCAGCGCGAGATCGTCGCGCTGATCCGGTCATGACCTTGGAGCGGGCCATCTTAGAGGCGCGCGAGCTGCTGCCGACGGCAAGCCTGGTATTAATCTCTTCCTTTGGCTCTGTCAGCCTCAATCCAGAAATCATTGCCCAGGCCAGCCTGAAATTAGTTACTCTAGAGTCCGGCAGTCTGCGTGGGTCAGCCTTGCCTGAGATTCTTGATTTAAGAGCTCGCGATCAGGTGGCTCAAATTTTTACCCTGGCTGGTCTACAAGGCGGAGCCGGACGAACAACGATGGCTGTCAACTTGGCCGCACTGCTCGGCTCTATGGAACAGTATCGCATGGGCGACCGTGGCGTCCTGTTGTGGGACTTAAGCCTTCGCAACGGCTCGGTAGCGCAGATGCTAGGCATCAGCCCGGCCGATCGCCAATTGCGCTCTATCAGCAGCCTACTGGCTGCGGAAGATCCGGGCAGCGTGGAAACGATTGCACGCAATATTCTCTCCAATAAAACGACACGTCTCGACTTCGACGTTCTGCTGGCGCCCGATGGCCTGCGTGAAGTTCTCGCCTTCTTCCGCTCCAACGATCGTCTTAATCAGGCACAGCAGCGGTTGACTGCAGTTTTGCGTGGCCTGCGCCAGATGTATCGCGCCATCATCATTGACACTGACACCGACTTGCTCACAACCCGCCTACCAGTGATGGCCATGGCTGAGGCTGATCGAATTACCGTCGTTGGTAGCGCCTCTCCTTCTGGCATTGGTAGCCTGCAGGTAATGGCAGACGTGCTTGCTGATGCCGGCTGGGGGAATAAGTCCGCTATCATTTTAAATCGCCATCCAGGGCGCGAGGCGGATGCCCGGCAAGTCGCCGATGCGTTAGATATTCCCGTGCTTGGCGACTTGGGCCTGAGCAACGTTTTCCCGACCGCCGAGCGCGATCAGCGCCTATTGGTGCTCGAGCGCGGCGGACGTGAGGCTGACATGTTGCGCGCCGCCCTGCAACAGCTGATCAACGCTGCCAACAATGGAAATCGGCGATGAAGTCGATACGTGATCGCTTTGCCCAATCAGAGGAGCGACCAGTCGCTGAGCCACGGATCGCCGAAGTTGCGGCTGGAGTGCGCTCGCTCAGCCATGCCGGCGCCCACAGCCAGCCTCTTGAGCTACGAGCGGCACAGCGTGCTGCTTATGGTCAAGAACGGTTTAATCCTGAAGCGACTGGCCTGGAAGCTTCGGGGCTGGCGCTCTACTATGATGCCCTGGCCCCTCGCTACGCCGCTCTTAATCAGCGTTACCCGATCACTGTGGAAGTTAGTTCCAAATTCACCACTCTCCTGCGCGATAGTCTCTCCAGCAGCCCTCGCGAGCGTGAAGAATGGATGCGCCTGCAAAATCGCACTGAAGCTGTCGTCGATCGCAAGCGCCGCGTGCAAAAGTTGATCGAAGACGGCATCAATGGCCTACCCGGCGGCGAAGGCAACTTACTCGATGCAGCTATTCGCGAAATTTATCACCTAACCCCCAGCACTCCAGTCGATACACGCCCCACTAACGAAGTTATTGATATTATCTACGCCAATACAGTTGGCTGGGGTCCGCTCGAGCGTCTGTTCAGTGATCCGTACGTGACCGAGATCAGCGTTAACAGCCACAATAACATCTGGGCTGAGAAGTCTGTGCCTGGACAGCCGGCTTATTTGGAGCGCCAGCGCGTTGGCTTTGGTTCCGAAGCCGAGCTGCGTGCTTACGCTGATCGGTTGCTGCAAGATGCGCAGACATCGAAGATGGCAACTGCCGATGAGCCGACTGTCGACTTGTCATTGCCCGATGGCAGCCGCGTAAACATCACCATTCCGCCGATCACGCGTAACACCACTATCAGCATGCGACGTCCGCCGAACCAGGATTGGACCTTAGAACGCTTCTTGGAGCTGAACGCCATCAGCGAGGAGATGCGCGATTTCCTGGTTGCCATCACCGAAGCCGAGGCAAATATTATCGTTTATGGCGGCACCGGCTCCGGCAAGACCAGCATGCTTAATGCTCTGATTAATCTTAAAGATGGTCAGCATAAGCGCCTTGGCTCCATTGAAGACACGCCTGAATTGCGACCAGACGCAAGCAAGTTGCCTAACTATCTGCAGATGACAACCAACGCGGCGCGCGATGCCAAGGCGCTGGTCAAGAACAGCCTTCGTCAGCGATTCGATTATCTGCTTGTCGGCGAAACGCGCGACGCTACAGCCCTTGACCTGTTGATGGCCTTCTCCTCGGGCACCCTGGGCTCTGCTTCTACCGTCCACGCCGACGGCCCTATCGAGGCTCTACGACGCCTGGTCATTCTGTCACGCTTCAGTTCCGATGCGCCGCCAGACGACGTAGTGCGTACGATTGCCGCCAGTGCCATTCACCTGGTCATCTGGACGCGTCGTTACTCAGATAACACTCGTCACATCGCCCGCATCGACGAGATCATGCCGGAGCTCGACAAAAAAGGGGAATTCCAGGTGCGTAATGTCTTTACCTGCATTCCCACCCATGCCGAGGGAAATGCGCGCACCGTGTATCATTTTGAGCGCAATCCAGAATATATCATGAGCGACCGCTTGATTGAATTGTTCCATGCTGCCAAAGTAGATGTCACTCGCTGGAGCGAAAAGGCTGAGAAAGTTTACGAACAGCATGAGCTTGAGCGACTGGCAGTGGAGATCAAGGGATGAACATCAATCAATTATCAGAACTGATTTCCTCGCCGGCGCTGTTGCTGCAACTGGCCTTTATGGCCGTGGCCAGCGGAGGCCTGCTGGGCTTGTTGATTTTTCGTGATCGACGGCGTCCACGTAGCGCGCCGCTGGTTGCGCCATCGCGGCAGCAAATTAGCCCCAAGCGCAGCAAGGAGCGCGAGCGCAAGGCGCAGCGCGAAGCGCAGCAGATCAAGACGCTCATCGAGCGACGCGAATGGGCCGAGGTGATCGGCACCACCAAGCGTCGTTATTATACACGGGCGGCCGTCGTCGGACTGATCGTAGCTGCCCTCGTTTTTGCAATAAGCCAATCAGTAGCTCTGACGCTATTCGCCTTTGGCGGAGCTGTATTGGTCGCGCGTTTCCGCGCCCAGCGACGCTTCAATGCCTTCCGTGAACTGATCAGCAGCGAGGTGCTACCCGCGGCAGAGGCGATTGCCAACGACCTGGACCACAATCGCACCTTGATTGATTCGCTGCGTCGCGTCGCCGCCGAAGGGCCAGGACGTGGGGCTATCACTAGCCGACATCGCGGCAATGCCGCCGCGGTAAGTCCTATTGCTCAACTCTTCCGTCGTGTAGTGAGTGCACAAACTACCATCGAGCAGGGGCTAGAAGAAGAGCTCGATACCGCCAGCAACGAGTTGCTGGTAGAATTTCTGCACACATTGATCTTCGCCAGCTCCAATCGCCTTGGCGCCACTCCACGCGCCATCAGCGCCCAGATGAAAGAGTTTCGCAGTACCTACGTTAAGGAAGGTCGCCTGCGCGAGATGGGCCTAGCCAAGGCCGGCACGGCCCGCGGTACGCGTGCCATCATGTTGGCGGTCATCCCCGCCAGCGTGGCGCTGAGCTTGCTTACCGGCGGCCCGGCGACGGTAGAGCTGATGCTTCATAGTCTACTGGGTAATATGATCATTATCACCATTGGTGTATTGATGCTGATTGCCTACCTTATTACAGAGCGAATTATGAGTGTCGTGAAATGATTTCTGATCTCATTTACAACAATCTACTGGTATTGATGTTCGGCATCGTGGCTGTCGTGGCCCTGGGCGTCTTGTGGGCCATGCCGGCGGTTGCTCCGCGCACGGTAAAAAGCATGCGTCTACGGCGCACATTACATGATGAAGGTCCTGCCGAACGTATGTGGGCGACTGCTCAGTCGCTGCGTCCTCCCAGCGGTGTTCCTTTCACCGAGCATGTGCGCGGCCGACTGTTTGGTGAAGGCGGCCAGGTTCACATCCAGCCCGATATAGAGCGATTACTAATGGTGCTGTCGGGGGCTTTAGGCACTCTCTTTGGCGCTGCGCTAACTGCTCTCTTCCTGCCGGCGGCCTTGTTGCCCGTATTTACGCTCCTGGGTGCTTTGCTACCTCGTTACGTTGTCGATCGTTATAACCGCAAGCGTCGCGCCGAAGTATTGGCAGACCTGCCAACCGCAGTTCGTCGTTTGCAGCTATTAGTCAATGCCACGCGCTCCATCCCCGATTCGTTTAATGCGGCAGCTGAGATGGGCGAAGGCCCCTTGTATGATGAGCTGCGACGCGCAGCCGATAT
>Ga0299913_10002043_pt1 | contig 15665 bp, 14 predicted proteins | sample RVTome_9_FD_201360 | JGI IMG/M metagenome (GOLD analysis project Ga0299913, IMG submission 201360) | Soil microbial communities from uranium-contaminated site in the Upper Colorado River Basin, Wyoming, United States - RVT155D38 (version 2) ...
GCCGCCACCCTGCGGGGGTTCGGCGCCGGCGCCGTCATCTACCGCGTCTGCTGGCCCGTCGTCCCCGCGGCCGACTGACCGGGTCGCCCGCCCGCGGCCCGGGCAGCGTACGGGCCGCAACCCTGCTGGGTTGCGGCCCTTCCGTGTCGTGCTGCGAGCTGGACTTCTCAGAAGTCCATGTCCCCGCCGCCGCCAGGGGCGGCCGGGGCCTTGTCCCGCTCCGGCTTTTCCGCGACCACGGCCTCCGTGGTCAGGAACAGCGCGGCGATGGACGCGGCGTTCTGCAGCGCGGACCTGGTGACCTTGGCCGGCTCGACGATGCCTTCCTTGACCATGTCCACGTAGTCGCCGGTGGCGGCGTCCAGACCGTGGCCCGGCTCAAGGTTCTTCACCTTCTCGACCACGACGCCGCCCTCGAGGCCGGCGTTGATCGCGATCTGCTTGAGCGGAGCCTCCAGCGCAACCTTGACGATGTTGGCGCCGGTGGCCTCGTCACCCTCGAGCTCGAGCTTCTCGAACGCGGTGACCTGAGCGTTGATCAGAGCGACACCACCGCCGGGCAGGATGCCCTCCTCGACGGCCGCCTTGGCGTTGCGCACGGCGTCCTCGATGCGGTGCTTGCGCTCCTTGAGCTCGACCTCGGTGGCCGCCCCCGCCTTGATCACGGCGACGCCGCCGGCCAGCTTGGCCAGCCGCTCCTGCAGCTTCTCGCGGTCGTAGTCGGAGTCCGACTTGTCGATCTCGGCGCGGATCTGGTTGACCCTGGCCGCGATCTGCTCGGTGTCGCCGGCGCCCTCGACGATCGTCGTCTCGTCCTTGGTGACGACGACCTTGCGGGCCTGGCCGAGCAGCGACAGGTCGGCGCTCTCCAGCTTCAGGCCGACCTCTTCGCTGATCACCTGGCCACCGGTGAGGATGGCCATGTCCTGCATCATCGCCTTGCGGCGGTCGCCGAAGCCGGGAGCCTTGACGGCGACCGACTTGAACGTGCCGCGGATCTTGTTGACGACCAGGGTGGCAAGCGCCTCGCCCTCGACGTCCTCCGCGATGATGGCCAGCGGCTTGCCGCCCTGCATGACCTTCTCCAGCAGCGGGAGCAGGTCCTTCACCGACGAGATCTTGGAACCGAAGAGCAGGATGTACGGGTCCTCGAGGACCGCCTCCATGCGCTCGGCGTCGGTGACGAAGTACGGCGAGATGTAACCCTTGTCGAAGCGCATACCCTCGGTGAGCTCAAGCTCGAGGCCGAAGGTGTTGCTCTCCTCGACGGTGATGACGCCTTCCTTGCCCACCTTGTCCATCGCCTCGGCGATCAGCTCGCCGATCTGGTTGTCGGCCGCGGAGATCGACGCGGTGGCCGCGATCTGCTCCTTGGTCTCGACTTCCTTGGCGGAGGACAGCAGGTGGTTGACCACGGCCTCGGTGGCCTTCTCGATGCCCCGCTTGAGGGCCATCGGGTTGGCGCCGGCAGCCACGTTGCGCAGGCCCTCGCGGACCAGCGCCTGGGCGAGCACGGTGGCGGTGGTGGTGCCGTCGCCAGCGACGTCATCGGTCTTCTTGGCGACTTCCTTGACGAGCTCGGCCCCGATCTTCTCCCACGGGTCCTCCAGCTCGATCTCCTTGGCGATGGATACGCCGTCGTTGGTGATGGTCGGCGCGCCCCACTTCTTCTCGAGCACGACGTTGCGACCCTTGGGGCCGAGCGTCACCTTGACGGCGTCGGCGAGGGTGTTCATGCCGCGCTCAAGACCGCGGCGTGCTTCCTCGTCGAACGCGATCATCTTGGCCATAGCGGTGTGGTCCTCCGGTAGTAGCCCGGTTGCGGGTGTGTCCCGCAGCTAGCGATGCTCGGCCAGGCCCGGTGCCCGCGACGGACGACCGGCGCTTTCCATGCGCCAGTCTCACCGTCCCGACCTTGTACTTCTGGCACTCGATTGGTTCGAGTGCTAACCCGTGTTTAGCACTCGACGCCTGAGAGTGCAACCAGACTCAACGGGTGACGGTGGGGATCTCCGTCGGTATTCGCCTGCCGGTGGTGTCGGGGACGTTGACCGAAGGGGCGCTGCTCCCCGGCGGGCTGCCGGGATCGCCGCCCTGGCCACGCTCGCGGAGCACCAGCACGAGCACCAGGGCGATCACGCCGGCGGCGACGACTGCGAGCAGCAGCGGGAGCAGCCAGTTGGCCGTGGTGCGGCTGCCGGCGGTGGCGAACGCGGCCGACTGCGCGGGCAGCGGGTCCCGGATCCGCACCGGGGCCGGGCCTGGCGCGGGACGGCCGGGCTGGCCGGGGTGCGGGTAGCCGGCCGGCCGGTTGGGCTGCGGACAGCCGGCGTGAGGTGCCGGCGGCGCCTGGGGTGGCTGCAGGGCGTGTGGTGCCGCCGTCAGCGCCCCGCGCGCCGCCGAGAGCAGCTCGCGGCAGTTGCCGTAGCGCCGCCCGGGGTCCTTCGCCATGCCGCGGCGCACCACGTCGTCGATGCCGGGCGGCAGCAGCACCAGCGACGTCGGCGCCGGCGGCTCCTGCCCGAGGTGCCCGGCGATCACGTCGGGCACCCGGCCGGGGAACGGCGGCCGCCCGGTGAGGCACGCGAACAGCACGCAGGTCAGCGAGTACTGGTCGGTGCGCGCATCGACCGGCTCGCCGCGCAGGTGCTCGGGCGCGGCGTAGGTGGGCGAGCCGAGGAAGTCGCCGCTGCGCGTGCGGTGCCCGGTGGCGCCGCGCCTGGTCAGCCCGAAGTCGGCCAGGTACACGTGCTCGCCGCCGATGTTCTCCTTGTGCGTGACCAGCACGTTCGCCGGCTTGACGTCGAGGTGCACCAGGCCGCGGCCGTGCAGCGCGTCCAGTGCCTCGGCCACCTGCCCGAGCAGGGTGAGCGTGCGCTGCGCGGCGAGCGGGCCGTCCTTGATCAGGCTGGCCAGGTCGGAGCCCTCCACGTAGCGCATGGCGATGTAGAGCCGCCCGTCGACCTCGTCGAAGTCGTACAGCGGCACCACGTGCGCGTGGTCGATAGCGGACGTGTTGCGCGCCTCGTCGACGAACCGCTCGCGGAACTCGGGATCGGCGGCCAGCAGGTCACCGATGACCTTGAGCGCGACCTTGCGGCCGAGGCGCATGTCGGTGGCCCGGTACAGCACGCTCATCCCACCGCGGCCGATCACCCCGTCGATGCGGTAGTGACCGAGACGACGCCCGGTGAGGTCCTCCGACACGCGCTGCAGCCTATCCAGGCAGTAACTTCCCCGATTGCCGGAACCGGTCACCTGGTGGGCGCAGGTCTCGTGCCGCGAGGATCAGAGCTACCGGAATCAGGCCCTCGTGCCGAGACCGTTGGCCTGCAGCCAGCCGACCAGTCCACGCGGGTTCCGGGTCTGCGTGAACACCTGCCCGGGACCCGCGAAGTCGAACACCAGGCCCTCGCCGCTCTTCATCGACTGCACCATGCCCTGGCTGATCGGCCGCACCCTCGACTGCACGCTGTCGGCATAGGCCACCACGTGCCCGGTGTCGACCGTGACGAACTCGCCGGGCTGCAGCATGATCACGTCGAGCGCGCCGTAACAGGAGACCAGCACCGGGCCATGGCCCGCGGCGTGCACCAGGAAACCGCCCTCGCCGCCGAACAGGTTGCGGAAGCCACCCCACTGCGTCTCCAGGTCCACCCCGGACGCCGACGCCAGCCAGCTGCCGCGGGTGATGCACCAGCCCATCGAGCCGTCGAGCTCCACCACCTGCACGTCGCCAGGGAGGTTGGGTGCCACGTCGATCCAGCCACCCTGCTCCGGCGCGGTGTACGTGGAGACGAAGAACGACTCACCGCCGAGCGCCGCCCGCGCCAGCGACTTGAGCAGCCCGCCATGCATCTTCGCCTCGACGACCACCCCGTAGCTGGTGGCGAGCATCGCGCCGGCCTCGACGCGCACCGGCTCGCCCGGCGCCAGGAGCAGCCGCGCCACCGCGAACGACGGGCTGTGCCGAACCTGAACCTGCACGTGCAGGACACTAGTGGCCGTGACCAGGGCCGCATTGCTCAGCGTCGATCAACACGCCGCCACCGTGGCCGGGCTGCTGGCGCCGACGCCGGCCGAGCGCCGCCCGCTGGTGGAGTGCTTCGGGCTGGCGCTGGCCGGCGAGCTAGCGGCCCGGGTCGCGCTGCCGTCGTTCGACAACTCGGCGATGGACGGGTACGCGGTGCGCTCGGCCGAGGTCGCGTCGGCGTCCGCCGAGCGGCCGGTGGAACTGCCGGTCGCCGAGGACATCCCGGCCGGCCGGACCGACGTGCCGCCGCTCGCGCCCGGCACCGCCCACCGGATCATGACCGGGGCACCGCTGCCGGTGGGCGCCGACGCGGTGGTGCAGGTGGAGCTGACCGACGCGGGCACCTCGGCAGTCCGGCTGTTCGCCGCCGCCCGCCCCGGGCAGAACGTGCGCTACGCCGGCGAGGACGTGACGGCCGGCTCGGTGGTGCTGCCGGCCGGCGCGACGCTGGACGCCGGGCAGATCGGGGTGGCGGCCGCGGCCGGGCACGGCACGCTCGCGGTGCACCGCCCGCCGAGGGTGCTGGTGCTCTCCACCGGCTCCGAGCTGGTCTCGCCGTCGGCCGGCGTGGAGCTGGCGCCGGGCCAGATCTACGAGTCGAACGGACCCATGCTGGCGGCCGCCGTGCGCGCCGCGGGCGCGGAGCCCGAGCTCGCGCACTTCGTCTCCGACGACGTCGACGCCTTCCACGCCGCCCTCGCGCCGCGCGCGGCGGCCGTCGACCTGGTGCTGACCTCCGGCGGGGTGAGTGCCGGCGCCTACGAGGTGGTGAAGGACGCGCTCGCCGCGCACGGGGTGTCCTTCGTCAAGGTGGCGATGAACCCCGGCATGCCGCAGGGCGCCGGGCGGTTCAAGGGCACGCCGGTGGTGACCCTGCCGGGCAACCCGGTGAGCGCGCTCGTGTCGTTCGAGGTGTTCGTGCGCCCGGCGCTGCGGGCGGCCGCCGGGCACGCGGTGGTCCACCGACCGCGGGTGATCGCGCGGCTGACCGAGGCGGCCGACTCGCCGCCCGAGAAGCGGCAGTTCAGGCGCGGCCGCCTGGACCCGGACGGCACGGTCTCCCTGGTCGGCGGCTCCGGCTCGCACCTGCTCGGCTCGCTGGCCGCGTCCAACTGCCTGGTGGAGCTCGCCGAGGGCATCTCCCACGTCGACGCCGGCACTCCGGTCCCCGTCCTCGTCCTCGCCCCCTGACCGCACCCGCCCGACGTCGACACGCATCCGTATCGACGTTTTGGCGGCCCGAAAACGTCGATACGGATGCGAGACGCCATATGGCACGGCGGGGGTAGTGTTGATCACGTGAGCAATGGGATGGGGCTGCTGGCCTGGATCGTGTTCGGCGCGCTGGCGGGCTGGGCGGCCAACCTGGTGGTCGGCGGCCGCAACCGCCGCGCGCAGGGCTGCCTGGTGAGCATCATGGTCGGCGTCGTCGGCGCGGTGCTCGGCGGACTGCTGTACCGGCTGATCACGGGCCGGGAGAAGACGTTCGAGTTCGATTTCGCCAGCTTCGGCGTCGCGGTCCTCGGTGCGGTGCTGCTGCTGGCGTTGCTCCGCGCGCTGCGGGTGTACCGCGGCGGCTGAAGTACGGTATTGCCGCCATGGCTGATGAGAATCCCGTAGCCCACCTGGTCCACCTCGCCCGCGATCACGTCCCCCCGATGCATCCGGCCGGACGGCCGTTCGTGTTCGGGCTGCTCGGGGCCGCGATGCTCGGCCGAAGGCTGTGGCGTCCGCTCGGCCCGCTCGGCGTGGCGGCGGCCGCCGCAACCGCGCTGTTCTTCCGGGAGCCGCGCCGGGTGCCGCCGGACCTGCCGGGTGCGGTCGCCGCGGCCGCCGACGGCACCGTGTGCCTGGTGGACGAGGCCGTACCGCCCGCCGAGATCGACCTGGGCACCGAGCCGCTGCCGCGGGTGAGCGTGTTCCTCTCGGTGTTCGACGTGCACGTGCAGCGGGTGCCCGTCGACGGCACCGTTCGCCGCGTGATGTACCAGCCGGGCAAGTTCCTCACCGCCGACCTGGACAAGGCCAGCGAGGACAACGAGCGCAACACCGTGCTGTTCACCACCGCCACCGGCCAGGACGTCGCGGTCGTGCAGATCGCCGGGCTGGTCGCGCGCCGCATCGTGTGCCACGTGCACCCGGAGGAAGCCGTTCGGATGGGGCAGACCTACGGGCTGATCCGGTTCGGTTCCAGGGTCGACGTCTACCTCCCGCCGGGCAGCACCCCGCTCGTGCGGCCGGGCCAGCGGACCATCGGCGGCGAGACCGTGCTCGCACAGCTGCCGGCCATCCAGGACTGACCCGTGGCCCCCGGCACGCCAGGAGTCCGCCTGCTGCCGAACGCGATCACGGTACTCGCGCTGTGTGCCGGGCTGTCCGCGGTGCAGTTCGCGATGAAGGGCCAGTTCCAGGTTGCCGTGCTGGCGATCGGCGCGGCGGCGATCTTCGACTCGTTGGACGGGCGGCTGGCCCGGCTGCTGGACGCGACCAGCCGGGTCGGCGCCGAGCTGGACTCGCTGGCCGACGCCGTGTCCTTCGGGGTGGCGCCCGCGCTCGTGCTGTTCATCTGGGGGCTGTCCGGGCAGCGCGCCGGCTGGATCGTCGCGCTGGTGTTCGTGGTGTGCGTGGTGCTGCGGCTGGCCAGGTTCAACACGCTGCTCGACGACACCGAGCAGCCGGCGTTCGCGAAGGAGTTCTTCGTCGGCGTGCCGTCGCCGCCGGGCGCGCTGGTCGCGCTGCTGCCGCTGGTGCTGACGCTCCAGCTCGGCAGCGGCTGGTGGTCGTCGCCGCTGGCGGTGTCGGTGTGGACGGTGCTGGCGGCGCTGCTGATGGTGTCGCGGGTCCCGACGTTCTCGATGAAGACCGTGCGGGTGCCGCCGCGGGCCATCGTGCCGATGCTGGTGCTGATCGTCATCGTGGCCGCCGGGATCGTCACGTATCCCTTCGCCGCGCTGTCGATCGCGATGATCCTGTACCTGCTGAGCCTGCCGTACGGCATGTGGCGCTACCGCTGGTTGGCCGCGCACCCCGAGGCGTGGGAGGCGGCCTCGCGGCAGCGCAGGGCGATCCGCCGCGCGTCGTCGCCCCGGCGGCTCGGGCTGCGGCGGCCGCTGCGCCGGCGGGTGGCCGGAGCGGCCGCGAAGGCGTCGGCCAGGGTTCGCCGGCGGCGCAACGGCGCGGACGGCGGGTCGCGCAGGCGGAGCAGGCGGCTGGGCCTGCGGCGGGGCCAGTTGTAGCAACCCCTGCAACCCCCTGCCGCACGGGCACCGTCTGAGGGCCATGACAGCTCGGTGGAATGTGGTGGCGGTGTCGATCACCGCGGCGCTGGTGGTGGCCGGATGCACCGGCAGTGACCCGAAGGACCCGACGACGCCGCCCACCGTGCTGGTGGGGGTCGGCGAGCTGCGGCTGGCCTCGTTCGACTCGTGCGAGCAGGCGCTCGGCGACCTGCAGAAGGCGATGCTGCCGCTCGTCGGCCCGTACGGGCTGTTCGGCGGCGGCGGGCGCGGCGGGGACCTGGCCCAGGCCGACGCAGCGGCCGAGGCCGCACCCGCGCCGGCCGCTCCCGGCGCCTCGGGCGCCGAGCGGGGCACCGCCCAGGCGGAGAGCAAGGCGGCCGACTCGCAGCACTCGGGCACCAACACGCACGAGGCCGGCGTGGACGAGCCGGACCTGGTGAAGACCGACGGCAAGCGGATCGTCACCGTCATCGACGGCACGCTGCGGGTGGTGGACGCGGCGACGCGCAAGCAGGTCGCGACCATGCCGCTGCCCGAGCCGCGCGGCGCGGACGACCTGATGCTCTCCGGCGACCACGCGCTGGTGATCCGCCACGGCGGCCACTTCATCCACGACGGCCCGGCGCGCGAGCTCGCGCCGCCACGGCCTGGCGGTGCCGCGGCCGGCGAGCCCGGCGGTGGTGCGACCGGCGAGCCCGGCGAACCCGTCCAGCCCAGCGCGCCCGACGAGCCGGGCAAGCCGATCGAGCCGCCGTTCCGGGGTGCCGAGCTGCTGCTCGTCGACCTGACCGGCACGCCGAAGGTGCTGGCCACGTTCGGCATCGACGGCCGGTTCGTCGACGCCAGGATGGTCGGCCAGACGGTGCGCGTGGTGGCCCACTCGCAGCCGCGGATGGAGTTCGTCTACCCCACGCCCGACCGCGACGAGAAGGAGTCGCAGCGGCTGAACCGGGAGATCGTCTCCAAGTCGAAGCTGGACAGCTGGCTGCCGCGCTACCGGCTGCAGCAGGACGGCGCGGTGAGCAGCGGCCGGGTCGACTGCTCGGCCGTGACCCGCCCGGCCAACTACTCCGCGACCTCGATGCTCACCGTGCTGAGCTTCGACCTGTCGAAGTCCGAGCTCGGCACCGGCGACCCGGTGACGATCGTGGCGGACGGCGAGGTGGTGTACGGCACCGCCGGCAGCCTGTACGTGGCCAGCTACACCGGCTGGGCCACCATCCTGCGCGGCGGGCCGGACCTCATGCCGGCGCCGAGGGGCGGTCCCGAGCCCGTCCCGGCCCCCGCGCCGCAGGAGCGCACCGAGCTGTACAAGTTCGACACCAGCGGGCCCGGCAAGCCGCGGCACGTGGCCTCCGGCGCGGTGCCCGGCAACCTGCTCAACCAGTACTCGATGTCCGAGTACGACGGGCACCTGCGGGTGGCCACCACCGTGCAGGGCGGCCAAATCAGTGACGGCCAGACCAGCGAGAGCACCGTGTACGCCATGGCGCAGCGCGGCGACAGGCTCACCGTGGCCGGCCAGGTCGGCGGCCTCGGCAAGGGCGAGCGCATCTACGCGGTGCGCTTCGCCGGCCCGCTCGGCTACGTGGTGACCTTCCGGCAGACCGACCCGCTGTACACGCTGGACCTGCGCAACCCGGCCGCACCGAAGGTCACCGGCGAGCTCAAGATCACCGGCTACTCGGCGTACCTGCACCCGATAGGCGACGGGAAGCTGATCGGCGTCGGGCAGGAGGCGTCCGAGGAGGGCCGCGTGCAGGGCACCCAGGTGTCCCTGTTCGACGTCTCCGACCCGGCCGCGCCGCAACGGGTGGCGCAGTACCACGTGCCGCAGTCCTCGTCCGAGGCCGAGTCCGACCCGCACGCCTTCCTGTACTGGCCGGCGACCAGGACGCTGGTGCTGCCGATCATGAACTACGACGGGAACGGCGGCGCCATCGTGCTGCGGGTGGGCGACGGCGAGTTCACCGAGGTCGGGCAGCTCCGCCAGCCGGCAGGCCCCGGCTGGTCGCAGCCGATCCGCCGCTCGCTGGTGGTCGACGACACGCTGTGGACGCTGTCCGAGTTGGGCCTCGCGGCCAACGGGCTCGGCACGCTGGACGCGCGCGGCTGGGTGCCGTTCGGCGTGTGAGAGCGCGTCCGGGAGCGGCGCTGCGCGCGTGAGCGCCTGTCAGCGGCGGTGCGGCGCCATGGCGCTCATCGCCGCCGATGGCCGGCCGTAGGCTGCCTGGCGTGACTGCGCAGATCATGCTGACGGCCCGGCTGTCCACCTCGGCACTGGACGCCAGGCGCGGCGTGGTCCGCCTGCATCCCGAGGTGCTCGACGCGCTCGGCCTGCGGCAGTGGGACGCGGTGCGGCTGACCGGGGCGCGCGCCAGCGCCGCGCTCGCCGCCGCGGCCCCGGACGAGGTACCGCCCGGCATCGTGGTGCTGGACGAGGTGACGCTGTCCAACGTCGGGCTGCAGGAGGGCGCGGAGGTGGTGGTCGCGCCGGTCGAGGTGGCGGCCGCCCGGTCGGTGACGGTGGCCGGGTCCCGGCTGGCGGCGACCTCGGTGCCGCCGGAGACGCTGCGGCTCGCGCTCGTCGGCAAGGTGCTCACCACCGGGGACGCGGTGTCGCTGCTGCCGCAGGACCTGACGCCCGGGTCGGACGCGTCCGCCGCGCGCCAGCGGCTGGCCAACGCGATCGGGCTGACCTGGACCAACGAGCTGCTCACCGTGACCGCGACCGAGCCGGATGGGCCGGTCGCCGTCGGGCCGTCCACCGTCGTCGGCTGGCGCGACGGCCCGCGCACCGGAGCCACCGCCGCCTCGCCGGCCGCCTCGCCCAGGACGGCCGCCACCCCGCGCGGGGCCGCTCCCCCGGGTGCCGCCGGCACCCCCGCTGAGCCGCCGCCCGTCGCGGACCTCGTCGGCGCCCAGCAGCAGGCACGGCGCCTCGGCGAGTGGCTGGACCTGGCGTTCCGCCGGCCCGAACTGCTCCGCCGCCTCGGCGCGGCACCCCGCCTCGGCGTGCTGGTGAGCGGCCCGGCCGGCGTCGGCAAGGCCACCATGGTGCGGTCGGTCGCGCACTCGGTGGACGCCACCGTGGTCGAGGTGGCCGCGCCGAGCATCGCCGCGATCGAGGCGGGCGCCGCGTCGCAGCTGCTGCACGACGCGGTGGCGCAGGCCAGGGCCACCGCGCGGGACGGCAGGGCCACCGTGCTGCTGATCACCGACGTGGACGCGCTGCTGCCGGCGAGCAACCCGCCGCCGCTGGCCACCCTCGCGCTCGACGTGCTGCGCGACGCGCTGGCCGAGCCCGGCCTCGCGCTGGTAGTGACCACCGCGCACCCGGAGTCCGTGCACCCTGGGCTGCGCGACCCCGACCTGGTGGACCGCGAGCTGGCGATCGCGCTGCCGGACGGCCGGGTGCGCGCCGAGCTGCTGCGGGTGCTGCTGCGCGACGTGCCGCTCGCCCCCGACACCGACCTGGGCGAGGTGGCCGACCGCACTCCGGGGTTCGTCGCTGCCGACCTGGCGGCGCTGCGCCGCGAGGCCGCCGTCCGGGCCGCGCTGCGCCAGCAGGCGCCCGATGATCAACCCGTGGTCGGCTCCGCGGACCTGCTCGGCGCGCTGGAGGTGGTGCGGCCGATCTCCATGTCCAGCTCGGACACGCTGAACACCGGCGGCCTCACCCTGGACGACGTCGGCGACATGGCCGAGACGAAGCAGGCGCTCACCGAGGCCGTGCTGTGGCCGCTGCAGTACCCGGACTCGTTCGCGCGGCTGGGCGTCGACCCGCCGCGCGGCGTGCTGCTGTTCGGGCCGCCGGGGTGCGGCAAGACGTTCCTGGTCCGCGCGCTGGCCGGCACCGGGCGGCTCAACGTGCTGTCCGTCAAGGGCGCGGAGCTCATGGACAAGTGGGTCGGCGAGTCGGAACGGGCCGTCCGCGAACTCTTCCGGCGGGCCGCCGACGCGGCGCCGGCACTCGTCTTCCTCGACGAGGTGGACGCGCTCGCGCCGCGCCGAGGGCAGTCCGGCGACTCCGGCGTGGGCGACCGCGTGGTCGCCTCGCTGCTCACCGAGCTGGACGGGGTGGAGCCGCTGCGCGACGTCGTGGTGCTCGGCGCCACCAACCGGCCCGAGCTGATCGACCCGGCGCTGCTGCGGCCGGGGCGGCTGGAGCGGCTGGTCTTCGTGCCGCCGCCGGACGCCAGGGCGCGCGCCGACATCCTGCGCGCCAACGCCCGTCACACCCCGTTCAGCGACGACGTGGACCTGGACGCGCTCGCCGACAGCCTGGACGGTTACTCCGCCGCGGACTGCGCCGCGCTCATCAGGGAGGCCGCGCTCACCGCGATGCGCGAGTCACTGGAGGCCATGGAGGTGACCGGCGCCCACGTGGCGGCGGCGCGCCGCACGGTCCGCCCGTCGCTGGACCCGGTGCAGGTGGCCGCGCTGGCCGCCTACGCGTCCGGCTCGTGAGCGCTACTTGCTCCCGTAGTCGTTCGTCACGATCACGATCAGGCCCGGCTTCGCGCCGGCGATGCCGTCGAAGCGCGGCTCGACCCGCAGGTTGAACCGGTTGGCCAGCGCGCGCGCCGCCGCCTCCTCGTCGGTGCCCGGCCGGTAGTACACGGTGCTGGTCGGGATCAGCCCGCGGAAGTTGGCGACCTCGTCGACCTGCCATCCGGCGCGCCCGAAGTCGTCGGCGGCCTGCGCGGCCAGCCCGGTGATCGTGCTGTTGTTGTAGACCCGGATGGGCGCCTTCGGATCGGGCGGTGGCGGCGGCTGCGCCGTGGTCGGCGCGGGAGCCGTCGTCGGCGACGGGGTGGTCTCGGTCGGGATGCCGGTCGTCCCAGTGCCGTCGGTCGCCGTGCCGTCGGCCGTCGTGGTGTCCGTCGCCGGGCTGGTGGACGTCGGGCTGGCGCTGTCCCCGCCGTTCCCGCCGCCGAGCGTCACCAGGCCGACCAGGATGGCGCCGACGGCCACCCCGAGCAGCGCAAGCCCGGCCACGCGCAGCGGACGGGACCGTCCGCCGGGTTCCGGGCTGCTCACGGCGCCGCCCTAGTTGCGCGAGTTGGGAAAGGGAGTGGGGTAGGGCTCCACGCCGAGCCGCCGCGCGGCCCGCGCCCGCTGCCGGCTCGACCGCAGCCGGCGCAGCCGCTTGATCAGCATGGGGTCGGCCGCCAGCGCCTCCGGCTGGTCGATCAGCGCGTTCAGCACCTGGTAGTAGCGCGTCGCCGACATGTCGAACAGTTCGCGGATCGCCTGCTCCTTGGCGCCCGCGTACTTCCACCACTGCCGCTCGAAGGCGAGGATCTCCCGCGCCCTCCGGCTGAGGCCGTCAGTTGGTTCCGCTGCCGGTGCCAAGGCATGGGGTGCCTCGCGTGCCTGGACCTCTGCGGCGTCCATCTGGCTCCTTGCGTCCTCTTGCGTCAGATCCGAAATCACAGCTCTGTCATTCAATCATGCGCAGGCGCGCCGGGGAGCGATGTTCCCGGCGCGTCCGCACCTCCGACAGAGGACACTAGGGTCTCGCATCGTGTCCGTGCACCCCATCCGCATCGCTGGCGACCCCGTGCTGCACAACCCCACCCGTCCGGTCGCCACCGTCGACGACGAACTGCGCGCGCTGATCGACGACATGTTCGACACCATGTCGGCCGCCAACGGCGTGGGCCTCGCGGCCAACCAGATCGGGGTCGACCTGCGGCTTTTCGTCTACAACTGCCCCGACGAGAACGGCACGTTCCACCGCGGGGTCGTGATCAACCCGAAGCTGAGCACCTCCGAGGTGCCGGAAACCATGCCCGATCCGGACGACGACCTTGAAGGCTGCCTGTCCGTTCCCGGTGAGACCTTTCCAACCGGACGGGCGAACTGGGCGCGCGTCGAAGGCCTCGATGCGGACGGCAATCCGCTCACCGTCGAGGGCACCGGCTTCCTCGCCCGCTGCCTGCAGCACGAGACCGACCACCTCGACGGTCTCACCTACCTCGACCGCCTCGTCGGCCGCAACACCCGCGCCGCCAGGAAGATGCTCAAACACCGCGGCTGGGGCGTCCCCGGCCTCACCTGGGACCCCGCCCTCTCCCCCGACCCCTTCGCCTAACCACCCGGCGTGTCCGCCGTTTCGTCAGCGCGTGTCCGCCGTCTGGTAAGGCCGTGTCCGCCGTTTGGTAAGCGCGTGTCCGCCGTTTCGTGCGAACCGGCCGAGCCCGCCATCCCCGGCGTACGTGGGAACACCGATGAGATTGCTGGCGTTCTAAGCGCTGCAACGGTGTAATTGATGCAGCGGCGCGAGGCGGGTGGCGGACATGGCCGATGAGCTGGATGCCTATTCACGGACGGTCAGCACGGTCGCGGCCGCGGTCACGCCGCACGTGGCGAGCCTGCGGATGCGCAGGGGCAGCGGCTCGGCGGTGGTGTTCGCCGACGACGGGCTGCTGCTGACGAACGCGCACGTCGTCGGCCAGGCAAACGGCGGCACCGCGGCGTTCGTGGACGGCACCGAGACCAAGGTCGACGTGGTCGGCGCAGACCCGCTGTCCGACCTCGCGGTGCTGCGGGCCCGTGGCACCACCCCGGCCGCCGCGACGCTCGGCGACGCCGACGGCCTGGTCGTGGGCCAACTCGTGGTCGCGGTGGGCAACCCGCTCGGGCTGGCCGGCTCGGTCACCGCCGGCGTGGTGAGCGCGCTCGGCAGGGCACTGCCGACCAGGTCGGGCCGCGCGGGCCGGGTGATCGAGGACGTGATCCAGACCGACGCGGCGCTCAACCCCGGCAACTCCGGCGGCGCGCTCGCCGACGCCCGCGGCAACGTCGTCGGCATCAACACCGCCGTCGCCGGCATCGGCCTCGGCCTCGCGGTGCCGATCAACACCACCACCCGCAGGATCATCGCCACGCTGCTCGCCGACGGCAGGGTGCGCCGGGCGTACCTCGGCGTGGTCGGCGTGCCGGCCCCGGTGCCGACCAGCGTCGCGGAGCGCGCCGGCCAGCGGGAGGGGTTGCGGCTGGTCGAGGTGGTCGCCGGCAGCCCGGCAGCGCGCGCGGGCCTGCGTAACGGCGACCTCGTTCTGACGGTCGGCCGCAAGCAGATCACCGACGCGCAGGGCATCCAGCGGCAGCTCTTCGGCGATGCGATCGGTATGTCGCTGCCGATCACCGCGCTGCGCAACGGCGCGATGGTCGACGTCATCGCCGTGCCGGCGGAACTCGTCGACGCCTGACCCGAGCCCGCGATCACGCACGCACGTCGATACGGATGCGAGTCGCCGTTCCAGTGGGGCAGGGACGCGGCCGAACGGGTGGCGGGCAACCGCCCGATTGGCGGCCATAACAACGCGTGATACGGGCAACACCGATGGTGTGGGCCTATTCGTCGCCGGGATTGCCCGGAGTAAGCAGCTGCTGATGATTGCGGCGGTCGCGACGGCCGCCGCGGGGTGCCAGCCGGGTGGGCTGTTCGGGGTCGGCCCGGACACCGCCGACCTGCGGGTGCCCGAGGGGACCCTGGATCCGCCGGGCGCGGTGCAGACGCTGCCGGCACTGCCGGTCGCGGTGCCGGCCAACCTGGCCGGGTACGACCGCGACTGCAGCCCCGGCCACGCGTGCGTCTTCGGCCAGGCGTGGTCGGACGACGTCTACGTCGCCGGCGGGCACAACGGCTGCGACACCCGCAACGACCTCCTCGCCCGCGATCTGCAGGCCGCGCGGCCAAGGGAGCCGGGCGGCTGCGTGATCGTCGAGGGCGTGCTCGACGATCCGTACACCGGCAAGTCCATCCCCTTCGCCAAGGAGAACGCCGGGGTCGTGCAGGTCGACCACGTGGTCGCGCTGGCGGCGGCGTGGCGTGTCGGCGCGGCGGGCTGGGACCCGCAGAAGCGGCAGAACTTCGCCAACGACCCGCGCAACCTGCTGGTCGTCGACGCATCGGTCAACCAGTCCAAGAGCGACTCGACGGCCGACGAGTGGATGCCGCCGAACGCCTCGTACCACTGCGAGTTCGCCAGGATCGTCGTCACGGTCAAGGTCGCGTACGGGCTCGCCGTCACGGCGGGCGAGCAAGCGGCACTGCGGTCGGCGCTCGAACGCTGCACCCCACCATCGACGGTGGCCCCGAGCCCTGGCTGACCCTGGGCGGCCGATCCGTGTGACGAAACGGCGGACACGGGCTTACCGGACGACGGACACGCGGGCGCGGGGCGGCGGGCACGCGGGTGTAGGCGAACGGCGGACACGCGGGCGGTTGCCAGACCGTCTATGGTCAAGGCACAACCAAACAGACGCGGGAGCTCGCGCCGAGCGGGCTGAGAGGGCGGCTTGTCCCGGAACTTGTCCAGGACAGGCGCCGCCGACCGTACGAACCTGACCGGGTAATGCCGGCGTAGGGAGGAGAGCGA
>Ga0299913_10002044_pt1 | contig 15663 bp, 13 predicted proteins | sample RVTome_9_FD_201360 | JGI IMG/M metagenome (GOLD analysis project Ga0299913, IMG submission 201360) | Soil microbial communities from uranium-contaminated site in the Upper Colorado River Basin, Wyoming, United States - RVT155D38 (version 2) ...
ACGGTGGCACCAATGGCCTGCACGCGGCCCTTCGTCTGACCGGTCGTGCGGCCGTACTTCATGACGCGCATGTTGATGCTCGCGGCCACGGGCGAGGAGCGCGGCGTGCCGTATCCACCGGACGGCGTCGAGGCGAGCAGCGCCCGCGATCCGTTCGGCGAGGCGATCGCCGCGTCGACCAGATTCCGCTGACCGCCGAACACGATCGGCACGAAGTCCGCGAGGTCGGCGAAATGGTCTCCCGACCCGCCTCCGTCGAACGGTCCCGGCTGGAGGATGTCGTCGCCGTTCGATGCGTCGTTCGAGTTGGCGAACACGTGGTTGTTGCTGAGCGCGTAGGCCTGTCCGCCGCGGAGGACCCGCGCCCCTATCGTGCCGGCCGTGATGTCGACGTGACCCGTCGAGACCCCGATCGGGACCGGGTCGAAGCGGGCCGTCGGATCCGAGCCGCCCCCGTCGTCACCGCCGCCACCACCGCCACCGCCGCCACCGCCACAGGGCGGCGTACCGCACGGAGGCGCCCGCGGATCGAGCGCCCCTTCGGGGACGTCCTGCGACGGGCGTTCCTGCGCGTCCTGGAGCGCGTAGATGGGCCCGGTCTCGATGACGAGCACCGGCATCCCGGAGATCTCCGTCGGCGTGTCATCGAGGATCGGACCGTCGACGTACAGGTGGACCGCCGGCCGGCCGCGATCGGTGAGGCTTATCGCCGTGCCGACCACTCCGGGCCGGGCCATGAGCGTGGCCCTGTTGTGCTCGAGCACCATGATCGACGGCGCGAGCTCCTGGAGCTGCACGTCCGGCGCGAGGTCCCGGAGATCGAGCGAAGCCTCTTGCGAGCCCGGCGCGACGACTCCGTCGTCGGTACAGCCGGCCCACAGGAATCCCGCCAAGAGTGCAGCGATGTGAACGATCGGGCGTCGCCCGAAGGAGGGTGTGAGCGCCACGGGCGCATCTCCTTTTGTGGAAGCAACGGCGGTTTCCGGCCCTCGAAGGGCTCGACGAGGGAGCAGCCGGACGAACCGGGCGCCCGGTTTGCTGCACGGATCGGGCCGACGGCCCCGGCGACCGGGCCGACGGCCCCGCCGACCGGGCGGACCGCCTCCCGTCCGCCGCCCGCCGCGAGCCCGGATCGGCCTCACCCCGGCACGATCGCGATCACCCGGAGCGGGCTCCCGCTCCCCTCCACGATCTTGAGCGGTGCGGCGACGACGACGGCGCCCGTGGGGGGGAGCTGATCGAGGTTGGTCAGGCTGGCGAGGCCGAACTTGCCGGCCCCGTGCATGATCGCGTGGTTCGGGAACGGCGGATCGAACGCGCCCGCCTGCCCTGCGTCGGTGCCCACGGTCTCGACCCCGACGCCCAGGACGTCCCGATGCTCGGCGAGCAGGCGCGACGTGTCCGGGTGGAACCCGGGGGTGTGCGGCCCGTCCTCGGCCGCGTTCAGAAACGCCTCCCTGCCCTCGCGCCGGCTCCAGCCGGTGCGCAGGAACACCCACGCGCCCGGGGGGACGCGTCCGTGACGCTGCTCCCAGCCGTACACCTGCTCCGGCATGAGCAGGAAGTCCGGATCGCGCGTCACCTGGTCGGTCACGTCGATCACGCAGGCAGGTCCGATGAACCTCGACGGCGGGATCGTATCGGTCGCTCCCTTGCGCTCGTCCCGACCGGTGACCCAGTGGATGGGCGCGTCGAAGTGGGTCCCCGTGTGCTCGCCGAAGGAGAGGTTGTTCCAGTACCACGCGGGTCCGGCGTCGTCGTAGCGCGAAATCGGCTCGATCGTCACGCCGCGCGACGCCCCGAACTCGGGTGGCAGATCGATGACGACGGTCTCCGGTCCCAGCGGCTGCGTGAGGTCGATGACCCGCAGCGTGCCATCGGCGAGGTCTTCGAGAAGCCGGGTGAGGGTCTCCGACATCAGATGCGGGGTCCTTTCAAGGTCTCGAGGTGGCGCGCGAACTGGAGCCGGTTCTCCAGCAGACCGAGCGGGGTCACGAAACCCACGGTCTCGGCCGGCGTCGCATAGTGGTCCTCCACCTTGGCCACGATGGTGGTCATCTCGGCCGCGTCGATCGCGCGGTCGTAGGCCGCCAGCACCTCCTCCGGGGTGTCGGCCTTCTCGGTGCGCGGAACGTCCGCGGCTCCCGCGATCGCCGCCAGATCCGCCCCCGTGGCCGTCGCCGTCGGGAAGCCGCCCACCGAGAGCAGGCTCTCGTTGTCGAACACGAGCTGGACCAGGTTCGGGGGCCGGTAGCGACCGAGGGTGGTGAGCCCGCCGAGGTTCATGAGCACCGATCCGTCTCCGTCGAGCACGACGACCGTGAGCTCTGGACGGCACAGCGCGATCCCGAGCCCGATCGACGAGGCGAGCCCCATCGCGTGCTGGAGGTAGAAGAAGGACGGGCGGTGACCCAGCGACTGGAGCTCGGCCGCGACCGCCCCCATGATCGTCACGACCACGGTGCGCTCGTCCTCGAACCGAGGGTACAGCGCCTCGAGCGCGGCCAGCCGCCGCATACGGATCGCACCCGCCGAGTCCCCGCGCCGTCCCTTCCCCCCCTCCCTGCCGGTCACGCCGGCTCCCACATCAGGTCGCGCCCGAGGAGGAGCGCCACGGGCCGGTTGGACGAGTGCGCGAGCACGTGCGCCTTCGCGATCCGTTCCTCCACGTGCTCCGGTGCGTCGAGGTCCTCGCGGGGGATGCGGAGCGCGTCGAGGACGTGTCGCGTGACGAGCCCCCCCTCGGTCTGCCACGGGTCCGACTCGCCGAGCTCGCCGCGCGCCGTGATCAGCATAAGCAGGGGGACGCGGAAGAGCTGCGCGCCGGACACGATTCCGTTCACCGAGGCGAGGAAGCCGTGGTTCTGCATGAGCATCGCGGAGCGGACCCCCGCGAAGTGGGCTCCCATCGAGAGGCCCACTCCCTCCTCCTCCTTCGCGAGCCGGACGAGGATCGTGTCGGGGTCCTCATCCGCGAAGCGCACGAGGTGGACCAGCCACGTCTCGGGAAGCGCCGAGATGAGACGCACCCCGTGCGACTTGAGGGCGTCGTAGATGAGGCGGGAGTGGTCGACCGAGACGGGCATGGGTCAGTCTACGGCCCCCCTGGAGACCACGATAGTCGCGGACCGGCCGGCCGTGGGCCGCGGGGCGCCGGCGGGTCCGTCCGACCGCCGGGTCGAGCTACCGGATGAGTCGAATCGCCTTCGAGAGCGGTCCGTTCGCCCCGGTCGACGCGCCCGGATCGAACCCCGTGTGCCCCATGAGCCGCACGTAGACGTTCCAACGTCCGGGCGGGCCGCCGCCGTGCGGCATCGTCGGTGAGCACGAGACCTTTTCGACGAACACGCCGGTGAACGTGTGGATGGGGGCCGTCACGTTCGCGCCCCCACCGCCCACCCGATCGGGCCTCACGATGGGCAGGGCACGGATCCGGCTGCTGTTGAACGTACACTGGCCGTTCCGCGCCACGCACTTCTGCTGGTCGTCCCAGCTCACGGTCGGATCGGAGTCGACGAGGTCCTTGAACTCGTCGTGGACGAGGGACTGCTTGCCTCCCGCCCCCGAGGCCGCCCAGATGTCGTCCCCGACGCTCGAGAACGCGTCCGGGTCGTCGCAGCCGGGAAAGATGCGCGGTCCCAGGGCGGTGGACCCGCCCCCACCGCCCTGTGAGGAAGGGTTCTCCCGCCACCAGCATTGCCAACCCGGGTGGCTGCTGCAGGGATCGAACGTCGACGCCGTATTGCACCCGCCGCCCCCCCCGCCCGAGGAGGACTGCGTCTTGATCTGGACCTGGAGCCCGATGTCTTCCTCACCGTAACCCGTGTGGTTCGGGCTCGGCCACGGCTCGTACAGGTCGGCCGGCGGGTCCCACTGCCCGTCTCCGTCATCGATCCAGTGGTCGGGGAGCGCGATCGGGAGCAGACACTTCGCCGAGCCCGCGGACGACGCTTCGGCCGTGGCGGACGTCACGACGTCGACCTGATCCCACCCGAAGATCCGCGCGAACGTGGTCGGGATCGCGTTCCCGCGCGCGACGGAGTTGTGCACGACGACCTCGACCGTCTTGGCGGACATGTCCACGTGGACGTCCGAGTCGAGCGTGCTGACGGGGATGCCACGCACGTCGTTGAGCGCCGTCCATGCCCGGGCGGAGTTGTGCGCCTGCGTGGAATCGTGGGGCAGATAGGCGAGCACGCCGGCGCCGGCCAGCGCCGCGGCGTCGGCCGTGCGCTGGGACTCCGCTCTCGCGGTCATCAGCATCCCGACATCGACCGCCACGGCGACCGCCGAGAGGAGGGTGACCATCGAGATGGCGACGAAGATGAGCACCGCGCCCGTCTCGTCGCGGAGCGTGCTGCCGAGACCCCTGCGTTTCATGAACCCTCTCCCGAAGACCGGCCCCGTCCGCCGGTGATGCCCCCCCGTGGCGACGTCGCGGCCCTGAAGGTCGGCGACGTCCATGACGCCAGCGGTTTAAGCAAGGTTCGTGCGCGCGGTCTCCGGCCACGGCCAGAGGGGCGCTCGAGCGCACAACTCCATGACGGGCCGCCATCTGCGGGTGTCCCGGGGATGCCGGAAGCCGGGCGGATCGCCGCTCCTTGGCGTCGATGTGTGGGTCGGCCGGGACGTGGCCCGACCGCGGCAGAGGCGCCCATTGGGCGGGTCAGCCCCCGCGCGCGACTCCAAAGAAGGGCGTCAGATCCTGTGCGGGATTCGGCCTTGTCATGCGAGATACGAGGACGAAGAGGAGGAGGCTGGTCGCCACGCCGACCTCGACCGCGTCGATCCCGTACGTCGGGAACCACGTCTCCTGGAAGAAGAGCGTCCACGCCAGACAGGCCGCGAACCCGCCCAGCATCGCGGCCACCGCGCCCTTGGCGGTCCCCCGCCGCCAGTTCAGCCCGATCACGATGGGGACGAAGAAGAAGGACGCGATGAACTTCGCCTGCTCGAGCACGATCCCCTGGACGTCTCCCAGCCGCTGGAGCGCGAAGAAGAGCGGGATCAGCGAGAGCACGACGATCGCGACGCGGTTCACGTTGACGAGGTGCCTCTGGGTCGCCCGCGGGCGGATGAACCGGCCGTACAGGTCGTGCGCCACGCCGGCCCCGGTGACGAGCAGGACGGAATTCACGGTGGACATGATGGCCGACAGCATGGCCACGAGGAGGAGCGCGCCGACGACGGGGGGGAGGACCTGGAAGGCCATCACGGCCGTGGCCTGGTCCTGGGACGGCAGGTTGGGGAACAACACCCGCATCATCATCCCGATCGACAGGATGCAGACGCTGATCACGACCTGGAACCCGATGGAGACGAAGATGGCCCGCCGCACTGTCTTCTCGTCGCGCATCGAGTAGAACCGCGTGAGCTCGTACGGCGCCGCCGCGATCGAGAACCCGAACGCGACCGCGAACGCGAGGAGCTCGCGGGGCGAGTAGTACCAGCCCACGAGCCGATCGTCGATGGACCCCAGGAACCCGAGCGATCGGCGGATGGCGGCGAGGTGGTCGCCCCCGGACACCTGGTCGAGCAGCACGGGAACGGCGATGAGGAGCGCGCCTACCATGATGAGCGTCTGGAGGAAGTCGATGTACGAGCTCGAGCGCACGCCGCCGAGGAGCGTGTACACGGCGGTGGAGGCCACGATGATGAGCATCGCGGTGAGCGGGCGCATCCCGAACACGACCTGGGCGATCTCGCCCCCGGCCTGGAACTGCGCTACGAGGTAGATCGTGTAGGAGACCACGATGAGCGCGCCCGCCAGCGCCCCGGCCTTCGGGCTCCCGTAGCGGGCGGAGATGTAGTCGGGCACCGTGAGCGCCCCGAGCCGCCGGAGCTTCGGCGCCACGAAGAACGCCGACACGAGCCAGCCCGTCCACAGACCGAGCCACGGAAACCACCACGAGACGCCCGCCAGGTAGTGACGTCCGGCCGTCCCCACGAACGTGCCGGCCGAGATCTGCGTGGCGGCGAGCACCGCTCCCCCCACGATCGGCCCGATCGAGCGGCCGGCGGCCAGGAAGTCGACCTCGGTCTCGGTGCGGAAGTAGCTCCACACCGAGATGGCCATGATGACGACGAGATAGACCACGAGGACGGCGAAGAAGACCGGTCCCAAGTCGCTCAGCTTCCGGCGTCCGCGCGCCTTCGGCGCAGCCGCCGCCAGGCCCACCAGGCGCCGAGCAGGATCACCGCGAGCGCGAGGAGGTCCGCGACCCGGCCGAAGGAGAGGAGACCGCCGCCCGAGAGGCGCACGAACGACGGCAGGCTCGACAGCCGCGCCTCGAGGACGCCCTCGTTCAGCCGCTCGAAGCGTGGCAGGCTGGTCGCGGTGTCGATCTCGTCCAGCCGGGCCGGCTCGCCCGTCACTCGGATCAGGTACGGCTCCTCGAACTCCCGGGCCACGGTGAGCTCGGCGCGCCCCGCCGGGACGAACAGCGGGATCCGCCCGAGCTCTCCGCTCACGCGGTAGGCGAGGACGATGGGAGCCCCGCTCTCCACCTCGAACCGGTACGCGTCGGGCTCCTCGCTGAGCGCGGCGTCGAGGAGGGCCCGCCCTTCCCGCACGACGTCCCTGACCTCGATCGACTGACCGGGAACCCGGATGGCCAGCGCCACGACGCGGTCGCCGAGGTTCGGGATGCGGTGACGGACGATCGCTTCGGTCCCCTCGAGCGCGATGGAGACCGTGTCCACCGCCTCCTCCTGCGCGGTCGCGGACCGGGGGAACGAGTGACACGCGGTCGCCACGGCCACCGCCGCGACGCCGGCGCGGAGCGGCATCGAGCGCCGCGGGACCGGTGGCCGGGACCTGCGCGCGGGCACCGGTCGCTCAGTCGATCCGGGCGGTCACGCCCGGATCGCGCGCCGCCCGCCCGGCGACCCGTCGCGCCTCGTAGAACGCGTTCGCGACGTGATTCAGCGCGCGGCGCAGCTCCGTCTTCAGGAACGGGAGGAGCTCGGGGTCGGTCCGCTCGACGGCCTCCAGATCGAGGACGCGGGCGAGCCGCGGGATCGGGGGCCGTGGAAGCGCCGGATCGTGATCGAAGCGGCCGCCTTCCGCGTACCCGACGGGGACCAGCAGACGCGAGAGCTCGACGAGCGCGGCGTTCACGGCTTCCGCCCGGGCGCCCGCGGGCCGCTCGCTCTCGATGAGGCCGTACAGCTCGTCGAGCGCGTCCGCGAGGGCCGCGAGCTCGGTCTCGGCCGGTGCGAGGTCGACCTGTCCCGCCGCGGCCTCGCGGTAGGTGGCGAGCCGCTCCTCGAGCTCGGCCACCGCGAGCCGGAAGTCGTACGGGAGCACATCGGCGTCGAGGACCCGCGCGATCGTGGTCACGTACACCGCGAGATCGCGCTCGAGGTTCTCCCGCTCGGCCACGTCCATGAGGTCGTCCTCCGTATGCCAGGCGATGTTCCCGCCGCACCCGCCGGTCGGGTAGAACCCGAGCGCCTCGCGCTCGTCGCCGGGGATGTTCGAGAGAAGCATGTAGAACGACGTGAGGCCGATCTGGTTGAACGAGTAGTCGCCCGCGCGCAGCGGGCGCAGCCGCTTCGCGGTCTTCCCGGTGGCATCGCTGATCGCCCCCTCGCACAGCGGACCGGCCTCGGCCATCCACATCACGTCGTCGTACTCGGTGGCGTGCCAGCAGCCCGGGGAATCGATGTTCACCGCGCCCACGCAGCGCTTGCGCAGGTCGAGCGCGAACTCGTCGGCGAACCACGTGGAGCCGGCGTATCGTCCCGTCGAGTGCGCGGGCCACCACGCGATCCACAGCGACCTCCGCGGCCGCGGCCCGCCCGCGAAGATGCGGGCCAGCTCGAGCAGGGTGGCGTCGCCCACGGCGTTGTCGCCGATCCCGACGTCCCAGGAGTCGTAGTGCCCGTGGACGAGCATGAACTCGTCCCGTTCGCCGGGGATCCGGGCCACCGGGAGCTTGCACGGGAACCAGCCTTCCTCGAGCGCCACGTGGATGCGGGCGCACCCCCCTCCACGGGCCCGCTCGATGAGGCGCTCGCCGTCGGGACGGCTCACCGCGATGACGGGCGTGCGCGGCTTGCGCGCGAGATCCCGCGTGGTGGGCGTGCCCCAGATCGTCGTGCAGATCCCCCAGTGGATGTTCTTCCCCGGGTTCACGTAGACCTGTCCCGCCGCTCCCGCCGCCTCGAAGCGCGCGACCGTGGCCGGCATCGCGTAGCCCTCCGTCACCACGATCTTCCCGACCACGTCGGGGAGGGCCGAGGCGGGTCCGCCGGCGAACAGATCGCGCTGGCCGGTCACCTTCTTCGAGGGGACGTGGACGAGGTCGGCCTCGAGCCCGTCGGGCGGCGTCGGAACGGCGAAGGACGGCGGTTTGGCGCGGATGCGCTCGCCGTCCGCGTCCACCCACGACTCGCGCGGGAGCGACAGGTAGAGATCGGGCTCGTGCACCTCGTGAGCGACGCCGAGCCGGGCGAGCTCCCCGGCAATGTAGTCCGCCGCCGCGTGCTCGTCCGCCGAGCCCGACTCGCGCACCAGACCCGAGAACCGCTCGAGGAGCGTCCACCCATCGTCGAACCGCACCTCGTCCATGAGGGCGGACTCCAGCGAGGTCGGGCCGGGAGCGATCGGGGTCATGGCGGCGGATCTCCTGTGCTCTCGGGTACGGTGAGAGTGACCTCCACCTCGACGGGCGGGCGCGTGGTCAGGGTGCCGCGGATCAGGTATTCCCCGGCGGGGAGCCCCGCCTCGAGACGCGCGGACCATTCGATCGACTCGCCGGGCGGGATCCGCTCCCGACCGAGCACCTGCGGGAAGAACATGTCCGCCGCCCAGCGCCACACCGCGGCCCCGCCGTCGAGCACCTCGAAGTCGAAGCGCTGCCCGTCGGGGAAATCGAGCAGGGCCTCGCTCCCGCCCGCGTTCGCGACCTCGAGCGTGAAGTCGATGGGCGCACGGGCGCGGGCGGGCCCCGCCGTGAGCGCGACCCGGAGATCGCCCTCCGCGGCGACCGACGCGGTGGCCGGGCCGCCGGCGCCGGCGGAATCCGGTTCGGGGGCGGTGTCCCCTCCGGGCGGGGGCGCGCAGGCCGTCACGAGCGCCAGCGTCGCGATCGCGGTGGCTCGGGACGCGTTCGGCATCCATCCACGGGGTGCGCGCATGCGCGGCCCTCCCTCAGTGAACGGTGATCGGCACGGAGTAGCGGGCCCGATCCCAGCTCAAGGCGAGGATGGCGCCGGTCTCCGTCGGCTCGAGGTCGATGGTGAAACGCTCCACGGGCTCGTCCAGCGATTCCCGCTCGAGCGAGGTCCGGCCGAGATCGGTGCGCGCGTCGTACGCCGTCCCCCAGATGTCGGTCTGCCGGTTGACGATGAGCGTCGCGTCGTCTCCGGTGAACGTCGTCCACAGGGTGTAGCGTCCCGCCGGGACTTCGAGGCCGCCGATCGTCACGTCGCGGTCGGTCGTGAACTGCGTGGCGGCGTTCGCGCCCGTGCGCCACACGGTCCCGTACGGCACCAGGTCGCCCCAGATCGTGCGCCCCCGCTTCGCCGGACGGCCGTACGTGATCTGCACGGCGGCGCCCCCCACGCTACGCGACACCTTTCCGGGCGGCGAGGGCAGACCCAGCCCCTCGCCGCGCGCGTCCCGCGCCGCGAACGCGCTCGCGAGCGCGGCCGCATCGATCGGGCCGGCCGGCTCCACCTCGACGCGGAGCGTGGTCGCGGCCCCCGAGATGCCGACGATGTGTCCGGCCGCGTTCACCGACGCGACCAGCGGATTGCCGAAGAAGTCGAGCGCGTACTCGTCCGCGCCCCGCGGCGTGATCGCGTTGGGTGTGGCCTGCGGGTTCGAGCCCCACGGCGTGAACACGCGGATCGGGAACGGCTCGCTCGCGCCCGCGGCCCGCGCCGCCCCCACGGAAAGCTCGAGCAGTCCGGTGGCGATCGGGATCGTCCCCGTCGTCGGGACGATCGGGCCTTCGCCCGCGAGCTCGACGGTCACGGTCTCGCTCGTCTCCTCGAGGGTGCGGGTCACCGTGGCCGTCCCGTCATCGAACGTCACTTCGGCGTGCCAGCGCCCGGGACCGCCCGGGTTCTCCTCGGGCGTCGTGTGCTCGGTCTCGAATCGGGTCGGGGTGCCCGCCTCGTCGAGCTCGACCGAGTACGTCACGCGCCGGGTCACCGGCGAGCGCCGCACGATCTCGCCATCGACCCGGTGGTCCCCCCGGCGCACGAGCTCGACCGCCAGCGTGTCCGCGCCGAGAAGCTCCACGTACGCCTCGGGCGCTTCTCCGCCCTCCGGGGCGCAGGCCCCGAGCGCCACCAGGACGACCGTGAGCCCCGGGAGCGTTCTCGAGGCGTTCGTCTTCCTCACGCGCATGGGCGAGCCCTCCTCGGTTCGGGTCGACGGAATGTATGGCGTCGCGCCCGGCTTCTGGAAGTCGAAGCGCGGGGCGCCGCGCCGCGAGCGACCCGGACTTCCGGGCCCGCGCCGCGCCCCGGACCCGCTCCGAACGGCCCGGCCGAGCGTTCTGGTAGGCGCACGAGCCGCACCCTACCTTCGGTCCATGAAACCACACCGGGTCGAAAAGCGCGCGGCGGGAGCGGTCGGGACGCTCGCCGTCGGCCGCCTGCTCCTGCAGGGAGCGGCCGCCGTCCTCTTCCCTGCACTCCTCGCCGCCCAAGCCGCGGAGGAGACCGCGACCGGGCCCTCCGAGCAGCGTCTTCTCGACTGGACGCGTCCCCGCTTCCCGGCCGCCGAGTACGAGCGCCGTCGCGAGGCGGTCCGGGCGGGCATCGCCGACTCGAGCGGCGTGATCCTGATCCCGTCCGCGCACGGGCTCAGCCACGGCGAGACGTTCCGCCAGGCAGACGACTTCCACTACCTGACGGGGCTCGAGATCCCGCAGTCGGTCCTCGTGATCGACCTCCCGACCGGCCGTCCCACGCTCTTCGCCCCACGGCGCGACTTCCGGTTCGAGAACGACGCGCGACCGAACGATTTCCCCGGACGACCGCTCGCCGACGACCCGGCGCTGGCCACCGTGTCCGGGGTCGGCGACATCCGCCCCCTGGAGTCGCTCGAGGTGGCGCTCCGCGAGTGGTCACGCCTCGGAGTCACCGTCCACGTCGACGCGGGCCGCTCGGGCCAGATCCGCCAGGTCGTCACCTCGCTCATCCCCGACTGGGACCCGCTGCTCCTCTCGCTCTACCACCTGCAGTCGACGTATCCGGGTTTGCGTCTCGCGAACGCGTTCGACGCCATCGCGCGGGCCCGCATGGCGAAGAGCGCCCTCGAGATCGAGGCCATGCGGCGGAGCGTCCGGACCACCGAGGCGGCGATCCGCGCCGCGGCGCGCGACATCCGGGACGGCGTCACCGAGCGCGCGCTCGAGGGGAGCTTCGAGGCGGGCTGCAAGAGGAACGGGGCGCAGCGGATCGCGTTCGCGCCGATCATCAAGTCGGGGCCGAACTCGCTATGGCCCTGGCGCGTGCTCGCGTCCCACTACGACCGGCGGAACCGCGCGATGCACGATGGCGAGCTCGTGATCTTCGACGTGGGGTGCGAGGTCGACCATTACGTGAGCGATGTCGGCCGCACGTTCCCGGTGTCGGGCACCTTCACGGCCGCGCAGCGCGCGGCCCTCGAGATCGAGCTCGCCGTGGCGGACGCGATCGTGGCGGCCGTCCGGCCCGGTGTCACCCTGACCGAGCTCCAGGGAGTGGCGGAAGCGGCGATTCCGGAGGAAGCGCGGCCCCACATGCAGACCGGGCTCTTCTTCGGGCACCACATCGGGCTCTCGACCGGCGACCCCGGCCTCGCGGACGCGCCGCTCGAGCCGGGGATGGTGTTCACCGTCGAGCCGTGGTATTACAACCACCGGACCGGGATCTCGGTGTTCACGGAGGACGAGATCCTCGTGACCGAGGACGGCGCGGAGCTCCTCACGGGCACGCTGCCCCGCGATCCCGACGGCCTCGAGTCCCTGATTCGCGAGCGGTGAGCGCGGGGTGCGGACCCCGGGCGGCCGCTCCGAACGCGCGCCCGATCAAGGAGTCGCAATGAATCCGACCCGCTGGCTCGCCGTCTCCGTCGCCACGCTCGTGCTCGCCTGCCGGCCGTCGGCCGAGCGGGCGGCCGTGACCCCGGACACGATGGCGGCGCCGGATGCGTCGCCCATTGCCTCGTTCGAGTTCACCACCGAGGAGGCGTTCGACGGGGCGTCGGTGCCGCCGTACACGGGCGATCACGCCGACGTGTACGCGCACATCGACGCGAACCTCGACGCGCACGTCGCGAACCTCCAGCGCTGGACGCGGCAGCGATCGATCAGCGCCCAGGACGACGGCATCGACGAGATGGCCGACATGCTCCGGAGCGACCTTCAGGGGATGGGGTTCGCCGAGGCCGAGCTCGTGCCGACGGACGGGCACCCGGGCGTATGGGGATACTACGACGCGGGCGCGGAGCGGACGCTGCTCGTCTACATGATGTACGACGTCCAGCCGGTGAACCCCGAGGACTGGGAGTCGCCCCCCTTCGAGGCGAACCTGGTCGAGAACGAGCTCGGCACCGTGCTCATGGCGCGCGGGGCCACCAACCAGAAGGGGCCCGAGCGGGCCTTCCTGAACGCGGTCTCCTCGATCATCGAGACGACCGGTACGCTTCCCGTGAACCTCATGGTCGCCGCGGAGGGCGAGGAGGAGATCGGCTCGCCGCACTACCCGCAGATCATCGACGCCGTCGAGGACCGGGTGGCGGGGGCCGACGGGGTGCTGTTCCCCATGAACAACCAGGGCCGCTCGGGCGACCTGCGGATGGCGCTCGGCGTAAAGGGCATCATCTACATGGAGATCGAGGCGACCGGCACGGAGACCGGCGGCCCCACCGCGGCCGAGATCCACGGCTCCTACAAGGCGATCGTGGACGCGCCCGCGTGGCGGCTGGTGCATGCGCTCTCGAGCCTCACCGGCGAGAACGGCAACACCATCCTCATCCCGGGCTACTACGACGGTATCCGGCCGCCCACCGAGGAGGAGCAGCGGCTCATCAACGGCCTCGTCCCGACCTGGAACGACTCCGCCCAGCAGGCCGCGCTCGGGGTCGAGCGCTGGATCGAGGGGATCGAGGGGCGCGAGGCCATCCTGCGCTATCTGTATGAGCCGACGCTCAACATCGACGGCATCTGGGGCGGATACGACGGACCGGGGGCGAAGACGATCCTGCCCCACATGGCGACCGCGAAGGTCGATTCACGACTCCCGTACGGGCTGTCCCCCGAGGAGGCGCAGCGGAAGATCGAGGACTACCTCGTCGAGCAGGGCTATCCCGATGTCGTCGTGCGCTCGATGGACGGCTATCCGGCGGCACAGACCTCGGTCGAGAACCCGCTCGTCCAGTCGGCCATCGGGGTGTTCAACAAATACGGGCACACGCCGACGGTAATGCCGCGGCTCGCCGGGTCGGCCCCGTTCTACCAGTTCACCGAGCGGCTCGGGCTGCCCCTCGTGTTCACGGGGCTCGGCCACGGCGCGGGCGCGCACGCGCCCAACGAGTACATGGTCATCCACCCGGCCGAGGGCTCGGAGGTCGCGGGGCTCGCCGAGGTCGAGAAGGCGTACGTGGACCTCCTGTACGCGATCGCGTCCAGCGATCTCAGTTCGGGACGCTGACCCCCTCGACGACCTCGACTCCCGCCGCGTTCGCCACGGTCATCCGGGGCGGCCGGTCGCGGAACGGCATCCACGCGGCGCCGTAGTCGCCCGCCTTGTCGATCGCCACGAACTTCTCCGACGGGATGAAGTCGGGGTTCACGTTCCGGTACTTGTGCCGGATCATCGCGGCGGCGTCCTCACAGGCCTCCTGCGGTGTCCGACCGGCGCCCATGCGCGAGACGATGTAGTACGACGCGCAGGACTTGATGACGTCCTCGCCACGCCCGGTCACGCCGGCCGCCCCGATGTCGTTGTCGACGTACAGACCCGCGCCGATGATGGGCGAGTCGCCGATGCGACCGGGGATCTTGAACGCGAGCCCGCTCGTCGTCGTGATCCCGGCCACGCTTCCGTCCGCGTCGACCGCGAGGACGTTGGTGGTCCCGTAGCGGTGGAGGAGAGCCTCGGCGCGGACGTAGGCCCCATCCGGACCGTCACGGCCCGGAAGGTCGAGCAGCTCGGCCCACCGGCGGGCCGCGCGCTCGACCGCGTCGGGTCCGTATCCCGCGCGAGCCTGTCCTCCGCCGCCGGCCGCGTCCGACTCGGGCGGCACGAGGTGGTCGGGCGGCCCCCAGTCATCGTCGTTCGAGTGCTCCTCGCGCCACCGGAGCCAGATCTCGCGCGAGCGCTCCGTCATGAGGTCCTCGATCTCGAAGCCGAAGCTCACGGCGAACTCCTGCGCGTGGCGCCCGATCAGCATCACGTGGTCGGTGCGCTCCATCACCAGCCGGGCGACCGAGGCGGGGGTCTTGATCCCCTCGAGCCCGGCGACCGAGCCCGCGTTGTAGGTGGCCCCGTCCATGATCGAGGCGTCGAGCTGGACGATCCCGTCCTCGTTCGGGAGGCCCCCGTATCCGACGCTCGTGTCCTCCGGGTCGACCTCGATGACGTTCGCCCCGCGTTCGACCGCGTCGATCGCCGAGCCGCCCGACGACAGGATCTGCCACGCCTCGCGCATCGCGTTCTGGCCGGTCTCGTTCGAGTGGCTGGTGAGGATCATCGGGGTAGTGCGTCCGGCGCTCCGCCCGGTCGCGGCGCGAATCGAGGGACCCGCGAGCCCGGTGGCCTCGCGCGGGACCGCGCCGAGGAACGCCGCCCCCGCCCCCAGGCTCAGCCCCCGGCTCACGAAGCGACGACGATTCATCTCGTTGGACATGTCGGGCCTCCATTCACGCTGGAAGGGTGTCGAGGGTGCCACCGGGTCGCGTTCGGGTTCCCCGTCCTCTATTCGTCGGTCTTCTTCGGCCACGACCGACGCACCATGATCAGCGCCGCCACGACCGCGGCGAGCCAGAACACGCCGCCGGGGATGCCGGGGATCGCGTTGACCATCGCGGCGAGCACCGCGACGAGGGCCGCGAGCCAGAAGATCGCCTTCTTCACGGGGGTTCTCTCCCTGGGTGAGTGCGCGCTGAACATTCCGCACGGGAGGACGCGCGAGCAAGACGCGGCCCGCCACGCTACCATGCTCGCGGCCGAGAACGGGGCGCGATGTCGGGATCGATGGCGGCTCGCCCGACCCTTCCCCCTCGAGAGGAGGACGCCGGTGAACGAGAGCCCCCCTCCACGCGAGGCGTGGAGCAGCCAGCTCGGCTTCATCCTCGCCGCGATCGGGTTCTCGGTCGGCCTCGGCAACATCTGGCGCTTCCCGTACCTCACCGGCCAGAACGGCGGCGGCGCGTTCCTGGTCGTGTACCTGGCGCTCGCGGTGGTGATCGGGGTGCCGCTGTTCACCGCGGAGATCAGCCTCGGACGGAAGGTGCAGAAGACGCCGCTCGCGGGTCTTCGCGAGCTGGTCGGACGCCGCAGCGCGTGGCGCGCGATCGGGTGGCTGGGCGTCGGCGCCGCGTTCCTCATCCTCTCCTACTACCAGATCATCATGGGGTGGATCGCGGCCTACCTGGCGCGCGCGCTCGGGGCCGGGTATCGCGACGCCGACCTCGCGACGCTCGCGGCGTCCTTCGA
>Ga0299913_10002045_pt1 | contig 15663 bp, 6 predicted proteins | sample RVTome_9_FD_201360 | JGI IMG/M metagenome (GOLD analysis project Ga0299913, IMG submission 201360) | Soil microbial communities from uranium-contaminated site in the Upper Colorado River Basin, Wyoming, United States - RVT155D38 (version 2) ...
ACGGCCACTACTGGCTGTTCGCCGCCGGCCTGACCGACGTCGAGGTCACGATCTCGGTCCGCAATCTCCTCGGCTCCGGCGACCAGTGGGAGAGCCCGGCCGGGACCGCCTTCGCCCCGATCCAGGAGACCGCCGCGTTCTCCTGCGAGGTGATCGACCCGCCGCCTCCGTAGCACGCTCACTCCACCGCGAACGCCGCCTGCGTCGTCGCCGCCGAGCTCCCGCCCACGAAGACGGTGAACGCCCCCGGTTCGACGACCCGCTGCATGTCCTGGCCGTAGAAGGCGAGGTCGTCCGGGCCGAGGGTGAAGGTGACGGTCTTCGCCTCGCCCGGCTCGAGGGGCACGCGCTGGAAGCCGCGGAGCTCCTTGACCGGGCGGGTGACGCTGGCGAAGTCGTCGCGGAGGTAGAGCTGGACGACCTCGGTGCCGGCTCGTAGACCGGCGTTCCTCACGGTGACGGTCACGGTGACCTCGCCGTCCGGCGGGATCGTCGCCGGGCTCACCGTCGGCGCGCCGTACTCGAAGGTCGTGTAGCTGAGGCCGTGGCCGAAGGGGTAGAGCGGGGTCCAGGGGACGTCGATGTATTTCGAGGTGTACTTGTTGTCGGGGTCGGGCGGGCGGCCGGTGCTCTTGTGGTTGTAGTAGAGCGGGATCTGGCCGACGTTGCGGGGGAAGGTGACGGGGAGCTTGCCGCTCGGGGCGACGTCGCCGAAGAGGACGTCGGCGACGGCGGGGCCCATCTCGACGCCGAGGAACCAGGTCTCGAGGATGGCGGGGACGTGCTCGTCGAGCCACCCGACGGAGAGCGGGCGGCCGTTGAGGAGGACGGCGACGGTGGGCTTGCCGGCGGCGTGGACGCGGCGGGCGAGCTCCCCCTGGACGCCGGGGAGGTCGAGGCTGGTGCGGTTGTGGGCCTCGGCGCTCATGTCGTGGTGCTCGCCCAAGATGAGGACCACGGCGTCGGCCTGCTCGGCGGCGGTGACCGCGGCGGGGATTCCTGAGGTGTCGGTGCCCTCGACGTCGGTGCCGGCGACGTGGATGACTTCCGTATCGGGGCCGACGGCGCGGCGGATCCCCTCGAGCACGCTGACCGCGTCCTCGGCCCGCCCGGCCGCGGCCCAGCCGCCGAGGACGACCCGCGGGGCGTCGGCGAGCGGGCCGACGACGGCGAGGGTGCCGAGGTCTTTCGCCAGCGGCAGCGCGCCGCCCTCGTTCTTGAGCAGGACGATCGACCGGCGCGCCAGCTCGCGGGAGGCGGCGCGGTGCTCGGCGCTCAGGGTGACCCGGGCCTCGCGGGCGGCGTCGGAGTAGCGGTAGGGGTCGTCGAAGAGGCCGAGCACGACCTTCGCGCGCAGCACCCGGCGGACCGACTCGTCGACGACGCCCTCGGCGAGCCGGCCGTCGCGCACGGCGGCGGGGATCTCCTCGAGGTAGATGTTGCTGACCATGTCGACGTCGACGCCGGCCCGCAACGCCGCGATGCCGGCGTCGACCTTGGTCGGCGAGAAACCGTGGGCGACCATCTCGAGGACGCCGGTGTAGTCGCTCACCAGGACCCCGTCCCAGCCCCACTCCCCGCGCAGGACCTCGTCGATCAGGTGGTCGTGGGCGTGCATCGGGATGCCGGCGACCTCGTTGAAGGCGGCCATCACCGACCCCGCCCCGGCCTCGACGGCGGCGCGGAAGGGCGGCAGGTAGGTCTCGTGGAGGGTGCGCTCCGAGACGTCGACGGTGTTGTAGTCGCGCCCTCCCTCGGCCCCGCCGTAGGCGACGAAGTGCTTGGCGGTGGCGAGCAGGGTGTCGGGCGCGGCGAGGTCGTCGCCCTGGAAGCCGCGGACGCGGGCCGCGGCCATCACCGAGCCGAGGTAGGGGTCCTCGCCCGAGCCCTCGACGATCCGCCCCCACCGCGGGTCGCGGGCGAGGTCGACCATCGGCGCGAAGGTCCAGTGGAGGCCGTGGGCGGCGCTCTCGACCGCCCCGACGCGGGCCGAGCGCTCGACCAGCTCGGGGTCGAAGCTCGCGGCCTCGGCGAGCGGCACCGGGAAGATGGTGCGGAAGCCGTGGATCACGTCGTGGGCGAAGAGCAGCGGGATGCCGAGCCGGCTCTCCGCGACCGCGATCCGCTGGAGCCGCCGGGTGTAGTCGGCGCCGTAGACGCCGAGGAACGAACCGACCTTGCCGGAGCGGATCTCCGCCTCGCCGCCCTCGGGAACGCGCGGTCCGGTGTCGCTCCACTCGCCGCGCCACTGGGTGAGCTGGCCGACCTTCTCCTCGAGGGTCATGCGGGCGAGCAGCGAGTCGATCAGCTCCTCGCCCGGGGCCGGCGCGACCTCGGCGGGGACGGGTGCCTGGGGGACCGCGAAGGGTGCGGCGACGGCGCCGCCGAGCGAAACGAAGCACGAGACGGCCGCTGCCCCGAGCAGCCGGGACGCGTTCTGCCACCGGGTTTCTCTCGTCATGGTCGTCGGATCTTAGCGTGAGGACGCGGGCCGCCTCGCCCTCGGAAGCCCGCGTCGGTGGGCGAACCTGCGTGATACTGTCGCGCCCGCCGATCGAGTCCCCCGAGCACGAGACGCCGTGCCGCGCCCGCTGGCCCCAGCCCTCTCCGCCCTCCTGCTGATCGCGGCCTGCGGTCCGGCCTCCGCGCCCTCCGCACCACCTGCCGCACCGCCTGCCGCGGCGCCCTCCCGGGCGCCCGTCGCCGCCGCCCCGCAGGACCTCCGCGCCCAGGACGCCTTCCTCGACGATCTCCAGCGCCGCACCTTCGACTGGTTCTGGGACACGGCCGAGCCTGCCAACGGGTTGATCCCCGACCGCTGGCCGTCCCGCCCGTTCTCGAGCATCGCGGCGGTCGGCTTCGGGCTGACGGCGTACGGGGTCGGGGTGGAGCGCGGGTACGTGACGCGCGAGGAGGCCGTGACCCGCGTGCTGACGACCCTGCGGTTCTTCTGGAACGCGCCCCAGGGGCCGCAGCCGACCGGGGTCTCCGGCCACCGCGGGTTCTTCTACCACTTCCTCGACATGGAGACCGGCCACCGGTTCAAGACGAACGAGCTCTCGACGATCGACACGACGCTGCTCATGGCCGGCGTGCTCTTCGCGCGGGAGTACTTCGACGGCCCGAGCGCCGGGGAGCGCGAGATCCGCGAGCTGGCCGACCGGCTCTATCGCCGCATCGAGTGGCCGTTCTTCGTGATCGACGACCGCGGGATCACGATGGGCTGGCACGCCGAGCCCGAGCGCGGCTTCGGCCCCGGGCGCTGGCAGGGGTACGAGGAGAGCATCGTCCTCCACGTCCTCGCGCTCGGCTCCCCCACCCACCCGCTCGGGCGCGAGGCCTGGGAGCGCTACACCGAGACCTACGACTGGGGCGAGTTCTACGGCCGCGAGTTCCTCCAGTTCGCGCCGCTCTTCGGCCACCAGTACTCGCACGTGTGGATCGACTTCCGCGGCATCCGCGACGAGTTCATGCGCGAGCGCGGGATCGACTACTTCGAGAACTCGCGCCGGGCGACGCTGTCGCAGCGCGACTACGCGATCGACAACCCGGGCGGCTGGGCGGACTACGGCCCGGACGTCTGGGGCCTCACGGCCTGCGACGGGCCCTTCGACGGCAACCTCGTGATCGACGGCCAAGAACGCCGGTTCCACACCTACTGGGCTCGCGGAGCGGCCCTGGGCGACGTCCGCGACGACGGCACGATCGCGCCGACCGCGGCGGGGGGCTCGATCCCGTTCGCGCCCGAGGTGACGATCCCGGCGCTCGCCGCGATGCGCGAACGTTACGGCGAACATCTCTACGGGGAGTACGGCTTCCTCGACGCCTTCAACCCGACCCTGGCGGAGGCCGACGTCGAGACCCGCCGCGGCGCGATCGTGCCAGGCGTCGGCTGGTTCGACGACGACTACCTCGGCATCGACCAGGGGCCGATCGTGCTGATGATCGAGAACCACCGCAGCGGGCTCGTCTGGGAGACGATGAAGGAGAGCCCCTATGTCGTCGCCGGCCTCTGCCGGGCCGGGTTCCGCGACGGCTGGCTCGAAGGGAGGTGCGAGTGAAGGGCACGAGCACGGTCCGGCTACTCGTCCTGACGGTCGGGCTCACCGGCCTCGGCGCGGCGCCGCCCGCCCAGGGCCCGGCGGCGGCGCCGGCCACCGCGACCTCCCCCCGCAACGTCATCGTCATCTTGAGCGACGACCACCGCTACGACTTCATGAGCTTCCACCCGCGGGCGCCGAAGTTCCTGGCGACGCCCGGGATGGACCGGCTGGCCGCCGGCGGGTCGCACGTGGCGAACGCCTTCGTCACCACCTCGCTCTGCTCGCCGTCGCGGGCCTCGATCCTCACCGGCCAGTACGCCCACCGGCACAAGGTGGTCGACAACACCTCGGGCATCCCGCCGGGGACGGTGTTCTTCCCGCAGCTCCTCCACGACGCCGGCTGGCGCACCGCCTACGTCGGCAAGTGGCACATGGGCGAGGACCACGACGACCCGCGGCCCGGGTGGGACCGATGGGTGAGCTTCCGCGGCCAGGGCACCTACACCGACCCCGAGCTCAACGTCGACGGCACGCGGCGGAAGATCGAGGGCTACACGACCGACGTCCTGACCCGCTTCGCGATCGACTGGCTCGAGGCGCAGCGGACGAGCCCGGGGGCGAAGCTCTTCTTCCTCGTCCTCTCGCACAAGGCGGTCCACGCCGAGTTCGTGCCGGCCCCGCGCCACGCCGGCACCCACGCGGACGTGGCGATCCCCTACCCCGCCACCATGCCGAAAACCGAGGAGAACCTGCGCGGCCAGCCGCGGTGGGTGCGGGCGCAGCGATACGGCTGGCACGGGGTCGACTACGCGTACCACGGCCAGTTCGACTTCGACACCTTCTACCGCCGCTACTCGGAGACGATCCTCGCCCTCGACGAGAGCGTCGGCGCGGTGCTCGACTGGGTCGAGGGCTCGGGGCTCGCCGACCGCACGCTGGTCGTCTACCTCTCCGACAACGGCTTCTCGCTCGGCGAGCACGGGTTGATCGACAAGCGGCACGCCTACGAGGAGTCGATCCGCATCCCGATGATCGCCTGGGGGCCGGGGCTGGTGCCGGAGGGCGGGCGGATCGCCGACATGGTGCGCAACATCGACGTCGCCCCGACGATCCTCGACCTCGCCGGGCTCGAGCCCACCTGGACGATCGACGGCCGGTCGGTGCTCCCCGCCCTGCGCGGCGAGCCGATGGACTCGCCGGGCGAGCTCCTCTACGAGTACTACTGGGAGCACGCCTTCCCGCACACCCCGACCACCTTCGCCCTGCGCGGCGACCGCTACAAGTACATCTACTACCACGGGGTCTGGGACCGTCAGGAGCTCTACGACCTCGAGACCGACCCGGACGAGCGCCACAACCTGATCGACCTCCCCGACTACCAGGAGATCCGCAAGCAGATGCACGACCGGCTGTGGAAGAAGCTCGAGGAGACCGGCGGCATGCAGATCCCGCTACGGCGCGGCGACTGGCAGGCGTGCGAGCGGCTCGAACCGGCGTCGTAGCGGCCCGTCGATGACGCGACGGGCGCGCATGGAGAGCCCGGGCTAGCCGTGCACAGGGGCGCGACGCTGGCCTGGTTGCTCGTCGTCGGCTTGGCGGTGCCCGTCGCGGCCGCGGAGCCGGGGCCGCGGGTGCGTTTCACGATCGACGAGGGGTGGCGGTACGCGCCGGGGCCGGCCGAGGGGGCCGAGGCGCCCGGGTTCGACGACCGAGGCTGGCAGGCCGTCGACCTGCCGCACACCTGGAACGTCGAGGACGCGTTCGACGACTCGCCGGACTACCGGCGCGGCGTGGGCTGGTACCGCAAGCGGCTCGCGCTCGACACGGCGCTCCGCGGCCGGCGGCTGTTCCTGTACTTCGAGGGGGCGAACCAGGTGGCGGACGTGTTCGTCGACGGGCGGCCGGCCGGGCGGCACGTCGGCGGCTACACGGCGTTCGCGTTCGACGTCACCGCGCTCGTGCGCTTCGACCGCCCGAACGTCGTCGCGGTGCGCGTCAACAACAGCCACGATCCGGACGTGCCGCCGCTCGAGGCCGACTTCACCTTCTACGGCGGGATCTACCGCGACGTCTGGCTGATCGCCACCGCGCCGATCCACCTGGCGGTGCTCGATCACGCCTCGCCGGGGGTCTACGTCGACACGCCGGAGGTGTCCGCCGAGCGGGCCGCGGTGCGGGTGCGTGGGACGGTGGTCGACGCCGGCGGCGCGGCCCGCGAGGTCGAGGTGGTGAGCCGGGTCCGCGATCCGGAGGGCCGGGAGGTGGCGGCGTTCCGGGCGCGCCTGGCGGTGCCGGCGGGCGGGCAGTCGACCTTCGAGCTGGCCGGCGAGATCGAGCGGCCGCGGCTCTGGTCGCCGGACTCTCCGGCCGTCTACCGGGTGGCGACCGAGGTGGTCGACGGCGGGCGGGTGGTCGACCGGGTCGAGGCGCCGCTCGGCTTCCGCTGGTTCCGGGCCGACCCGGAGCGCGGGTTCCTGCTCAACGGGCGGCCGCTGCGGCTGACCGGCACGAACCGCCATCAGGACCGCGAGGGGCTGGGCAACGCGCTCCCCGACGCGGCGCACCGGGAGGACGTGGAGCTCGTCGCCGCGACCGGCTTCGACTTCCTGCGCCTCGCCCACTACCCGCAGGACCCGGCGGTCCTCGAGGCGATGGACAGGCTAGGGCTCCTCGGGTGGGAGGAGATCCCGGTCGTCAACACGATCACCCTGTCCGACGAGTTCGCCGCCAATGCGGAGCGGATGCTCGTCGAGATGATCCGGCAGCACTACAATCATCCGTCGATCGTCTTCTGGGGGATCATGAACGAGGCGCTGCTGCGACCGCCGGACCCGCTGCCCGCGGGCTACCGCGAGGCCGTGGCGGGGCTCGCCCGCCGGCTCCACGACCGGGCTCGCCGCGAGGACCCGTCGCGGCCGACGGCGATGGCGATCTCCTTCGACGAGGTCGACGACCCGAGCGGCTTCCAGGACGTGACGGACGTGCTCGGTCTCAACCTCTACTTCGGCTGGTACTACGGCGGGCTCGACGACCTCGGCCCGTTCCTCGACGACCTCCGCGCCCGACGGCCGGAGCGGCCGCTCCTGGTCAGCGAGTACGGCGCCGGGAGCGACGAGCGGATCCACGCCGCCGAACCGGTCGCCTTCGACTTCTCGACCGAGCACCAGCAGCGCTTCCACGAGAGCCAGCTCCCGCAGCTCCTCGCGCGCGACTGGCTGGCCGGCACCGCGGTGTGGAACCAGTTCGACTTCGGCTCGCAGGGGCGGCAGGACTCGAAGCCGAGCCTGAACCAGAAGGGGCTGCTCTACTTCGACCGCCGGCCGAAGGACGTGTGGCACTACTACCGGGCGCGGCTCCTCGACGAGCCGGTCCTCCACGTCGCCGTCGGCGACCGGCCGCGGCGGGCCGGCAGCCGTGCGGAGGACGCGCGAGGGACCGTCGCCGTCTACTCGAACCTCGACGAGGTGGAGCTCTCGGTGAACGGCGAGACGCTCGGGCGGCGGCGGCCGGAGAACGCGACGGCGCGGTGGGACGTGCGGTTCGCGCCGGGCGAGAACCGGCTGCAGGCGGTGGGCCGGCGAGGCGGCGAGCGCGCAGTGAGCCTCGGCGACGCGGCGGTCGTGACCTACGAAGACCGGACGCCGCTGTTCACCGCCGGCGCCGTCTCGCCGCCCGACCTCGCGGTCAACGCCGGCGGCCGCTACGAGGTCGTCGACCGTGCCGGCACGGTGTGGGAGGCCGACCGGGCCTGGGTCCCCGGCTCCTGGGGCCACGTCGGCGGCGCGACCCGCCTCGTCCACCCGCGCATCGCCGGCACCTCGGAGCACCCGCTCTGGCAGGCGACCCGCGAGGACGTCGAGGCCTACCGCTTCGACGTGCCGGACGGCGAGTACGAGGTGACGGTCGGGCTCGTCGAGACGGTGCACGACCGCGCCGGGGAGCGCGTCTTCACGGTCCTGGTGAACGGCCGGCCGCTCTTCCGCGAGGTCGACCTCGCCGCCGAGCACGGCCGCCACGTCGCGGTCGAGCGCACCGACCGGGTGACCGCGAGCGGCGGCCAAGGGATCACGATCGAGCTCCAGCCGCTGGTGGGCGAGACGACCGTCGCCGCCTTCCGGCTCCACAGGCGCTGACTTTCGGGAGGGACGACTCATGACTCTACTCGCGGGCCTCGACTGGTTCGTCGTCGGGCTGTACTTCGCGGTGGTCTTCGCCGGCGCGATCTGGGCCACCTGGAAAGAGCGCCGGAGCGGCGCCGAGACCTCGGCCGACTACTTCCTGGCCGGGCGCAACAGCGGCTGGTTCATCATCGGCGCCTCGCTGTTCGCCTCGAACATCGGCTCCGAGCACCTGGTCGGGCTCGCCGGCACCGGCGCGGCGAGCGGCGTGGCGGTGGCGCAGTTCGAGATCCTCGCCGCCTTCATGCTGCTGCTCCTGGGCTGGGTCTTCGTGCCGTTCTACCTGCGGAGCGGGGTGTTCACCATGCCGGAGTTCCTCGAGCGCCGCTACTCGCCGGCCGCGCGCTGGTACCTGGCGGTGATCTCGGTCGTCGGCTACGTGCTGACCAAGATCTCGGTGACGATCGCCGCCGGCGGGATCGTCTTCGAGGCGCTGATGGGGATCGACTTCTGGACCGGCGCGCTGGTGGTCGTCGTCGTGACCGGGATCTACACGATCTTCGGCGGCCTGCGGGCGGTGCTGGTGACCGACATGCTCCAGATGTTCGTGCTCATCGGCGGCGCGCTGGCGGTGCTGTGGATCGGGCTCGACGCGGTCGGCGGCTGGGGCGAGATGACCGCCGCCGCGGGGCCGGCCTTCATGGACCTGTGGAAGCCGGCGGACGACCCGAACTTCCCGTGGACGGGGATCCTCTTCGGCGCCCCGATCCTCGGCATCTGGTACTGGTGCACCGACCAGTTCATCGTCCAGCGGACGCTCGCCGCCCGCAACCTCGCCGAGGCGCGGCGCGGCACGATCTTCGCCGGGTTCCTGAAACTCCTGCCGCTGTTCATCTTCGTCATCCCGGGCGTCATCGCCTACGTCCTCGCCGAGCAGGGGCGGCTCGAGCTCGCCGCACCGGACCAGGCGCTGCCGACCCTGGTCGGGACGCTCCTGCCCGTCGGCCTCCGCGGGCTGGTCGTCGCCGGGCTGCTCGCGGCGCTGATGAGCTCGCTGTCGTCGGTCTTCAACTCGACGTCGACGCTGATCACCTGGGACATCTACAAGAAACTCCGGCCCGACGCCTCGGAGGCGCGGCTCGTGTGGGTGGGCAGGATCTCGACGGTCGTCCTGGTCGGCTTCGGCCTGCTGTGGATCCCACTGATGCAGCTCATCTCCGGGCAGCTCTACCAGTACATCCAGAGCGTCCAGGCCTACATCGCGCCGCCGATCGCGGCCGTGTTCCTGTTCGGCGTCTTCTGGAGCCGGATCAACTCGAAGGGGGCGATGGCGGCGCTGCTGACCGGGTTCGTCCTCGGCATCGGCCGGCTGGTCGCGGAGCTCAACAAGGCCGCCCTCGACGGCTTCCTCTACACCTTCGCGAACGTCAACTTCCTCCACTTCGCCGCCTACCTGTTCGTGGTCTGCACCGTCGTGCTCGTCGTGGTGAGCCTGGCGACGCCCAGGCCGCCGCGCGAGAAGATCGAGGGGCTGACCTACGAGACGACGGTGGCGCCGGCCGAGCGCCCGCGCCCGATGCGGCGCGAGGCGCTGCTCAGCGGGCTGCTTGTGCTGGCGGTCGTGGTGCTGTGGCTGTACTTCTCGGGCTAGGAGCGGTGAGGTGGGGGTCGACCGGCGCGCTGCTCGCGGCCGCGCTGGCGGCTGCGGGCTGCGCCCAGCACCGGGTTCCGGGCACGGGCCCGACCGGCGTGCCGACCCGCGCCGCGGGCACGGCCCCCCGACCCGCAGAGGACGCGGCCCCGGCCGACCTCCTCTACCGCTCCGACGCCTTCACCATCACCCCCGCGTCGGTCGAGCAGGGACCCTTCCGCGCCACGGCGACGAGCCGCGACCGGATCGAGTCGAGCTACCAGCGGGCGGCGACCGAGGTGAACTTCAAGTTCAGCATCAACGGTGGGGAGAGCGAGTTCCCGCCGGGCGAGGACCACATGATCTACCTCCGGCCCGAGGATGGCCGGGTGGTCACGCCGGTCTACACCTTCGGCGTCCTCGACCCGCCTCGGACCCCTGCACCGCGCCCGGCCGCCGAGAACGCCGAGGAAGGGCCGGTCGAGGTGACCTTCCGGGTCGACATGGGTCACGTGCTCGCCGCCTGGCGCGGCGGAGCCCCGTACGACCCGCCGAACGGCCCGCCGATCGCCGCGGGCGAGTTCGCGGGGCTCTACGTGGTCGGCAACGTCGAGCCGCTGTCCTGGGACTTCGGGAGGCTCCGGCCCGGCTCGCCCGTCGAGCTCCACGACCCCGACGGCGACGGGATCTACGAGGTCACCCTCACCTTCGACGCCCGCTTCGCCCGCCCGCAGACGGCGGACGGCCTGGTCGTCTGGGAGCGCTCCCGCGACCTCACCCGCTTCCCCGAGCACCGCTCGCCGCACCCGCTGGTCGACGCCCTCCACCGGCTCGCGCTCGAGGAGCTCCTCGAGCTGCGCCGCCCGGACGGCGCCCTCGACGCCGGCGGGCGCTGGCCCGGCGTGTGGACCCGCGACCTCGCCTGGAGCACGCTGCTCGCCCTGGCGCTGGTCATGCCCGAGGAGGTGCGGACCGGGCTCCTGGCGCGGCTCGACGCAGACGGGCGGATCGTCCAGGACAGCGGCACCGGCGGCTCGTGGCCGGTCTCCACCGACCGGGTGTCGTGGGCGCTCGCCGCCTGGGAGCTCTACGCGGCGACCGGCGACCGCGACTGGCTGCGCACCGCCCACGACGCGATCCGCCGCTCCGCCGAGGCCGATCTCGCGGTCGCCCACGACCCGGAGAGCGGCCTCTTCCGCGGCGAGTCGACCTTCCTCGACTGGCGCGAGCAGAGCTACCCGGACTGGATGGACCCGAAGGACATCGGCGCCTCCCAGGCGCTCGGGACGAACGCCCTCCACTACGGGGCCTACCGGGTGCTCGCCCGGATGGCCCGCCTCCTCGGCGAGCCGGGCGCCGAGCGGTGGGACGAGATCGCCGACGGCGTGCGCCGTGGGCTCGACGAGCGCCTCTGGCAGCCGGACGCCGGCGTCTACGGGGCCTACCGCTACGGGCGGCTCCATCCCTCGCTCTCGCCCCGGGCGGAGATGCTCGGCGAGGCCCTCGCCGTCGTCCTCGGCGCGGCCGGTGAGACCCAGGCCCGGCGCTCGGTCGACCGTACCCCGGTCGTGCCCTTCGGCGTGCCGAGCTTCTGGCCGTACATCCCCGACCAGTCGCCGTACCACAACGCCGGCGTCTGGCCGCAGGTCGTCGGCTTCCACGCCTGGGCCGCGGCCGAGGTCGGCAACGCCGCGGCGGTCGAGCACGCCCTCGCCAACCTCTACCGGGCGGCCGGGCTGTTCCTGACCGACAAGGAGAACTGGGTCGCGGCGACCGGCCACTTCGAGGGCACCGAGGTCAACTCCGACCGCTTCCAGGCGAGCGCGGCCGCCCAGCTCGCCACCGTCTACCGGGTGCTGTTCGGAATCCGCCTCCACGCAGACCGGCTGGAGCTCCGCCCCTTCGTCCCCGAGCCCTACGCCGGCACCCGCAGCCTCACCGGCCTGCGCTACCGCGGGGCGAGGCTGACGGTCACGCTGCATGGGTTCGGGGACGCGCCACAGGACGTCCGGCTCGACGGCCGGCCGGTGCCGAAGGCCGAGATCCCCGCCGACCTCGAAGGCGACCACACCGTCGAGATCCGGTTGAACGGCGTGATGCCGGGTAGCGAGATCCGGCTCGTGGAGAGCGTGTCCGCGCCGGCGACGCCGAGCGTGCGGTTCGAACCCGACGAGCCGGCCCCCGATGCCCGGCTCGAGTCCGACGCGCCGGGCGCCCGGCCCGACGACGACGGGTCGGCGTCAGCGGACGGGCCCGGTGAGGACGGGCACCTGCGCTGGAGCCCGGTTCCCGGCGCCGTCCACTACGAGATCCACCGCAACGGCCGGCGCATCGCGGAGACCCGAGGATCCCGTCACCCGGTCGCGGAGCCCGACGGCGTCGTCGAGTACCAGGTCCTGGCGATCGACGACCGCGGCCTGCGGTCGTTCCTGAGCGAGCCGGTCAGGGTCGGTCCGGCCGAAGCGACTCGGATCGCCGAGCCCGCCGCCCGGCTCCTCCAGACGGCCCACGCCGGCCACGAAGGCGCCGGCTACGCCCGCACGACCGCCGACGAGAAGGATTCGATCGAAGTCCCGATCCACGTCGACCGCGCCGGCCGGTACGCCGTCGACGCCCGCTACGCCAACGGCGCCGGCCCGATCAGCTACGGCCACGAGGCCGCGAACCGCACCCTGCTCGTCGACGGCCGGCCCGCCGGCACCCTCCTGATGCCCCAACGGGGCGCCCGCCGCTGGGACGACTGGGGCCACACCAACGCCGTCACGGTGTGGCTCGATCCCGGCCCCCACACCCTCGCCGTCGTCTGGCGCCCGCCGAACCGCAACCAGAGCACCACGACCGACGAGGCCTTGGTCGACCACCTCCGCTGGACCCGCCTCGCCCCTTGAGCCTGGAGCGCGATCCGCGCTCGCCTAGAGCGCGGAGCGTGCGTGAGATCGGGCGACCCGGACAGAGGAGCGAGTGAGACGCACTCATGTGCGCCGCAGCGAGCGACGAGGGAGGACCGCCCGAGATCGCGTGCGATCCGCGCTCTAGAACCGGAACCGGGCTCCGACCTGGTACTGCCGCTGGCTGTTCGCCACGATCGCCCGGGGCTCGCCGAAGGTCGGGTTCGGGGGGCCGGTCAGCGGGCGGATCAGGCCGTCGTAGTTGGTGAAGAACTCGTCGTCGAACACGTTGAACACCTCGCCGATCAGCGAGACGCTGTAGCGCTCGCCGAACGGGAAGGCCTTCTCGACCCGCAGGTCGAGCGCCATGTGACTGTCGCCCTCGCCGCCATTGCGGCGGAAGACGCGCTCGTTGACGCCCTCGCCGCGGGAGCGGTCGTCGATGTTGAACGGCAGGCCCGAGCCGTACTCGAGCACGGCTCCGAGGTCGACGTCCCAGGGCAGGCGGTAGAGGGCGCTGGCGACGAGACGGTGCTCCTCGACGCCGGGCGAGGGGTAGCGCGGGTAGTCCTCGGGGCGCGGGAAGTCGAGGCTGAACAGGTCGCCGCCGATCTGCTCGGCGTCGGAGTAGGTGTAGGCGACCTGCAGGAGCCAGCGGTCGGAGAATGGCTTGTCCAGCGTCACGTAGACCGCGTCGTACCAGGTGCGGACGTCGTCGTTCGACAGCAGCAGACGGCTGTAGCCGGGCACGAGGTCCAGGCAGCAGTTGCCGTCGTCGCGGAAGTCGCCGCGGATGAAGGTGAAGCCGTTGAAGCTCTCGACGCTGCCGTAAGCGAGCGAGGCGATGAAGTCGCCGAACGCGCGGCGGACGCCGAGGTTCCACTGGTCGGAGTACGGCGGATCGGTGTCGTTCTCGATCAGGAACAGCTCCGGGTTGCCGGTGACGCCGGTGGCCAGGATCTCCTGGAGGCCCGGGATCGTCAGGTAGCGAGGCTGCCAGGCGACGGTCGGGAAGCCCTCGGGCGTGGGCGAGCCGTCGGCGCTGAAGCGGAACAGGCCCACCGTGTACTGCAGGCGGAACTGCTCGTCGAGCGAGTTGTTGTAGAGGGTACGGTCGTAATAGCGGCCCCAGCCGCCGTAGACGATCGTCGAGCTGTCGGCGAAGAGGTCGTAGGTGAAGCCGAGCCGCGGGGCGAACATGTCGTCGATCGCGTCGCGGTTGTCGCCCGTGGCGATGTAGCGGTCGATGAACGCGTCGCCGAACCTCGCCCGCAGGACCGGCTCCCAGTCGGCGCGCACGTCGTCGGGCGTCCGGTAGTCGGTCGAGAACATGTCCGACTCGTAGTCCCAGCGCACGCCGACGTTGACCACCAGCCGGTCGTTGACCGACCACTCGTCCTGCACGTAGACCCCGAGCTGGGTGTTGTCGCCGGAGAGGTCGGGGTCTCCCAGGCCGAAGCGCGCCTCGAACGGGAAGGCGTAGTTCTCGGTCTGGCGGAGCTGGTAGAGCGGGTTGCCCGTGAACTGCTTGGACACCTCGTAGTCGAGGAAGTCCACGTTGCCGCCGATCTTGACGACGTGGTCGCCCGGACCCCACTGGAAGCCGGTCAGCGTGAGGTCGTCACGCACCGACGTCCGCGTCTGGTGGAAGTCCTGCTCGGTGTCGCGGCCGCCGATCCGGAGGATCCCCTGGTAGTTGAGCCCGACGCTCTCCTCGTTCAGCGGCCGGGGGTTCCACCGAAAGTCCTGGTAGCTGACGCTCAGCTCGTTGAACCAGGTCGACCGGATGAACTGGTGGTGGCCGCCGATCTGCCAGACGTCGTTGACGATCTCCTCGGCGGACTGGAAGCTCGTCTGGCCGCCGAAGCCGCGCTCGTCGGTCTCGTCGCGCCAGTAGCCGCTGACGTCGAGGAGCTGGCTCTCCTCCGGCTGATAGGTGAGCTTCCCGAAGACCAGGGTCGATTCGAAGGGCGAGACGAACTCGCCCTCGAAGCCCAGGAACTGCTGGCGGAACTCCGGCGTACCGCCGCTGCCGAGCGCCACCCGGTTGACCCGGTCCTGGTCGTTCTGCTCGGCCGAGACGAAGTAGTGCATGCGGTCCTGGACGATCGGCCCGCCGACGCTGAGCCCCGCCTGCAGGCGCTCGTACTCGGGCTTCGGCGTGTCCCGGTTGACGAACGGGTCTCGCTCGAGGAAGCTCTTGTCCTGCCAGAAGGCGAAGGCGTCGCCGGTCAGGGTGTTGGTGCCGGACTTGGTCACCGCGGTGATCACCGCGCTCGACGACTTCTGGAACTCGGCCGTGTAGTTCTGGGTCAGCACCCGGAACTCCTGGATCGCGTTCTGCGGGAACGGGTTGCCGCGGCTCGCGTCCTGGCCGACGATGCCGCCCTGGAGCACGTCGTTCTTGAAGCTCACGCCGTCGATGAAGACGTTGACCGCGTTCGCCGACTGGGCGCCCGCCGAGAAGGTCTTGCGGAACTCGTCGTCGCTCGTCCGCACGCCGGGCGCGAGCTCCGCGAAGTTCATGAAGTTGCGGTTGTTCTGGGGGAGCTGCTCGACCTGCTGCGGGGTGACGTTCGTCGTCACCTGGTGGGTCTTCATCTCGACCGGCGTCTGGCCGACGACGGTGATCTGCTCCCCGAAGACCTCGGTGGGAGTCATCCGGAAGGTGACGTCGATCGACTGTCCGACGAGCAGCGTCAGCTGCCGGCTCCTCGGCTCGTAGGTGCCGGAGGCGACGACGATCTCGTAATCGCCCGGGGTCAGGCCGGGCAGCAGGAACGACCCGTCCGCGCGGCTGCTGACGGTCTTGACGAAGCCGGTCTGGGTGCCGATGGCGGTGATCTCGGCGTTGCCGAGCGGGGCGCCGGCCTCGTCGGTCACATTGCCGCGGACCGAGGCCGTCGCCCCCTGACCGAGGGCGGGCACCGCCGTCGCGAGGACCAGCAGGAGCACGAGGAACGAGTGGATGGACGTACGCAGGG
>Ga0299913_10002046_pt1 | contig 15654 bp, 15 predicted proteins | sample RVTome_9_FD_201360 | JGI IMG/M metagenome (GOLD analysis project Ga0299913, IMG submission 201360) | Soil microbial communities from uranium-contaminated site in the Upper Colorado River Basin, Wyoming, United States - RVT155D38 (version 2) ...
CGCGCGCGCTGGCCGCTTTCGCGGATCACGAGGTCCTGCCGAAGATGCGGGCGGTAGCGGCGGATGCCGTAATCAAGACGGAGACCCAAACCTTGGTGCCGTCGTTCGAGGCGCCACCGCAATCCGGCGCCGTCGCCCTGGCCATGGCACTCACCGGCGCGAACCAGACGAAGGCCGTGTCCTACGCGACGGAAGCAGGACTGTTCGAGAGCGCAGGCTGCCCGGCGGTAGTCTGCGGTCCTGGCGATATCGCGCAGGCGCATGCGGCGGACGAGTTCGTGGCGGTCGCGCAGCTTAGGGCCTGCATGACGTTCCTCGCCGATCTCGCCGAGAGCTTGCGCGTGACGGCCTAGTCTTCGCCCAGGGTCTCCGGGTCGAAGCGGTAGCGCGCGTTGCAGAACTCGCACGTCACCCATACTTCGCCGTCCACCACCATGTCGGCGAGATCTTCTTGCGAAAAGCGCTGGAGCAGTTCCTCGACGCGCTCGCGCGAGCAGCTGCAATAGGTCTCGAGAGAAATGGTGCGATAGACACGCACCTGCTCCTCGTGGAACAGGCGATAGAGCAGCCGATCCGACGGCAGCAGCGGATCGAGCAATTCGTGGTCCTCGACCGTCTCGGCAAGCATCTTCGCCCGCGCCCAGTCTTCCTCGAAGTCCTTCTGTGTGGAGACGCCCCCCTCGCGCGTGAGCTTCTGCACCAGGAGCCCGCCGGCGCGCCACGTCCACGCCTCCTCACCCTTCCGGTCGGCGCGATAGTGCCGCGCCACGGCTAGACGGATGAAGGTCGGAAGCTGCTCCGACTGGCGGAAATAAGTATCGGCGGCCTCGGTCAGGCTCTCGCCCTCGAGCGGCACGACGCCCTGATAGCGCTCGGTATCGAGCCCACGGTCGATGGTCATGGCGAGGTGGCCTTCGCCAAGGAGCGCCGCGTCACTCTCCGCCTCGAGCGCCGCCACGCGGTCGGCGTCGAAACGGGCATAGCCGCGCAGTTCCCCGGGCACCTGATAGTCGGCCACAAGCAGATCCACCGGACCATCGGTGGTGGCTTGCAAGATCAGCTTGCCCTCGGACTTGAGAGACGCGCCGAGCAGTGCGGTCAACGCCACGGCCTCGCCGAGAAGCCGCGACACGGGCTCCGGATAAGCGTGGCGGGAGAGGATGGTATCGACGGTCGGGCCGAGCTTCACCAGGCGGCCGAGCACGTCGGCATGCTCGGCCTGAAACGGCACGATCAGGTCGTCCTTAGGGATGGCGAGCGCGATGCGCTCCTCGGAGGAGTGCTCCGTCACCTTTTGGCTCCGCGCGTCTTCCGCCCGCGGGCCGCGGCCTTGCGGCGGTTCGTGGCCGGCCGCTTTGCGGCGGTGCGCTTCGCCGCGCGCTTGGCGTCTTTTCCCTCGGCCTTGAGGCGCCCAGAGCCGAGGCACCAGGCAAGAATTGCCTTCTGCACGTGAAGCCGGTTCTCCGCCTCGTCCCAAACGGCCGATTGCGGGCCGTCGATGACCGCCCCAGTCACCTCGTCGCCGCGATGGGCGGGCAGGCAGTGCATGAAGATCGCGTCCTTCTTGGCTGCGGCCATCATCGCCTCATCGACCTGGAACGGGCGGAGCGCCGCCTTGCGTTGCTTTTCGTCATTGTCGCCCATGGATACCCACACGTCGGTGACGACGCAGTCGGCGCCGCGCGCGGCGCTTATCGCGTCCTCGCTGACTTGCACGTTGGCGCCCTCGCCGCGCGCCCAGGCGAGAAGCTCCGGCGACGGCGCGAAGTCGGCGGGCGCGGCCATGCGCAACGTGAAGCCGAAGCGCGCCGCAGCGTGGGCCCAAGATGTGGCGACATTGTTGGCATCGCCGATCCAGGCGACCGTACGGCCTTTGATCGGACCTTTCCGCTCCTCGAAGGTCATGACGTCGGCCATGACCTGGCAGGGATGGGACCTGGCCGTGAGCCCGTTGATCACCGGAATGGTGGCGTTGTCGGCGAAGTCCATCAACGTCGCATGGGGCCCGGTGCGGATCATGATGGCGTCCACGTAGCGGGACAGCACCCGCGCCGTATCGGCCACGGTCTCGCCGCGGCCGAGCTGCATATCTTGCGGGTTGAGCACGATGGAGGCGCCGCCGAGCTCGTGGATGGCGACTTCGAAGGAGACGCGCGTCCGCGTGGACGGCTTCTCGAAGATCATGGCGAGCACCGCGCCTTGAGGCACGCCGAGCGCTTTCGGCACCTTGCCCGATTTCTTCATGCGCGCGGCGGTGTCGATGATGGCGCGCAAGGTCTTTGCGTCCAGCGCGTCGAGATCGAGGAAATGCTTGGGCGGGGATGCCATCGGCAGCAGGCCTCTAAAACCGCTAAGCCTGCTGGCGCGCGTCGCTTTTCAGGGCGACGCAGGCGGCATCGATGGTGTCGCAGGCGAGATCGATCTCGGCCTCGCCGACGATCAGCGGCGGTAGCAGGCGCACGACATTGTCGCCGGCCTGGACGGTGAGCATGGCGCGGTCGCGCAAGGCCGCGAGTAGCTGCCGGTTCTCGATCCTGCACTTCAGCCCGACCATCAGCCCCTGGCCCCGCACCTCTTCGATGATGTCGCCGTGCTCGTCGGCGAGCGCCGCGAGCCTCTGCTTCAACCTTAGCCCCATTTGCGCGACATGTTCGAGAAAGCCCGGCGCGAGAACCACATCAAGCACGGCGTTGCCCACAGCCATGGCGAGCGGATTGCCGCCGAAGGTCGAGCCATGGGAGCCGGCAGTCATGGCCTTGCCCACGTCTTCCGTGGTGAGGCAGGCGCCGATGGGGAACCCGCCACCCAGCCCCTTGGCCGACGCCATGATGTCGGGCGTAATGCCCGCCCATTCGTGCGCATAGAAGCGCCCGGTGCGGCCGACGCCGGTCTGCACTTCGTCCAGCAGGAGCAGGATGCCCTTGTCGTCGCACAGCGCGCGCAAGTCCTGGAGGAAGCGCCAAGGGACCTCACGCATGCCCCCCTCGCCCATGATGGGCTCCAGGAGGACCCCGGCCGTCGCATCGCCGATCGCCACCTCGACTGCATCGATGTCGAAGCCGGAAACCTGATCGAAGCCGTCGACGGGCGGGCCGAAGCCTTCCAGATGCTTGGCCTGACCGCCGGCAGCGATGGTGGCGAGGGTCCGGCCGTGAAAGGCGCCCTCGAAAGTAACGAGGCGATAGCGCTCGGGTGCGCCGTTCTTGAAGTGATAGCGGCGCGCCGCCTTGATCGACGCCTCGACGGCCTCGGCGCCCGAATTGGCGAAGAACACATAGTCGGCGAAGGTCGCCGCGCAGAGCCTCTCGGCGAGCCGTTCCTGCCCGGCGATGTGATGCAGATTGGAGACGTGCCACAGCTTGCCCGCCTGCGCGGTCAATGCCTCGACGAGGTGCGGATGGGCGTGCCCCAGCGCGGTGACGGCGATGCCACTCGAGAAGTCGAGATAGCGCTCGCCCGCCTCCGTAAAGAGAAAGGCTCCGTCCCCGCGCGCGAAGGACAGACCGCTGCGGGCGTATGTCGGAAGGACCGCCGACATGAAAGTTGCGTATCCCTGAAACAAAATTGCCGCCGAGTGGCGGCAGCAAGGAAAGTCAGAGTGTTAGGTCTCGAAAGATGCGCTGTCAATCAGCGCTAGCTACCGCTTATCCAGGGCTTCTCCACGCTTCCATCAACGGCTGGATTTGTGTTCTCGCAAGAGAAGTGGCAGAATCCGCTTGTTCCGGTGGAAAACGGGGCACCCAAGCGTGGCGGACGCTTGTCGGATTCTACCGGCTTTAGTAGGGTAATCACCGTTCGGCTACCAGATGTCGTGGGTGCTGATGGCGCCGAGCGGTCACTCTCAGCAGTAATTCCGAGTACTTCGAAAAAATGCCGTCTCAGGCAGACGGGTGGATTCCGAGTCCAAACGAGGAGGCCAAACATGGCTTGGACTGACGAAAGGGTCGAACTGCTGAAAAAGCTTTGGGCGGAGGGACTGAGCGCGAGCCAAATCGCGGGTCGCTTAGGCGGCGTGACCCGCAACGCGGTGATCGGCAAGGTTCATCGGCTCGGGCTTTCAGGGCGGGCCACAAGCTCGCGCTCGAGCGCACCGAGGCCACGGCGCAGCCACGCGCCGCGGCCGCATCGCGCGCCGTCCCTCACATTCGGGACGCGCGGGAACGCGGCGCTCAAGGCCTCTTACGAGGCCGAATACGAACTGAGCCCGGCACCGCTCGAGGAGCTGGTCATCCCGCTTCATGAGCGTGCGAGCATTCAAACGCTGAAGGAGACGATGTGCCGCTGGCCGATCGGCGATCCCGCAGAGGAGGACTTCCATTTCTGCGGCCGCAAGAAGTTCGGCACGATGCCTTACTGCGAGCATCATGCCCGCATGGCCTATCAGCCGGCGCAGTCGCGGCGGCGCGACAAGCGTTTCGCGTCCGGCTAGCCCTGAAGCGAGACTAGGAAAAGAAAAAGGCGCCGCGAAAACCGGCGCCTTTCTCATTTCAGGGGGGTGACAAACCTCAAGCGGTCTCTTCGAGCTTGTCGGAGAAGGCATAGCCCGCGCCGCGCACGGTGCGCACCGGGTCGCGCTCGTTGCCGCGCATCATGGCCTTGCGCAGGCGGCCGATATGGACGTCGACGGTGCGCTCGTCCACGTAGACGTTGCGGCCCCAGACGCCGTCGAGCAGCTGCGCGCGGCTGAACACGCGGCCGGGGCTCTGCATGAGGAACTCGAGCAGCCGGAACTCCGTGGGGCCGAGATGGACCTGGCGGCCGTTCCGCGTCACGCGGTGCGACTCCCGGTCGAGCTCTATGTCGCCAACGCTCAGGACCGAGGCGATGCGCTCGGGGTTGGTCCGGCGCAGGATGGCGCGCACCCGGGCCATGAGCTCGGGCAGCGAGAACGGCTTCACCACGTAGTCGTCGGCGCCCGTGGTCAGACCCCGAATGCGGTCGTTCTCCTCGCTGCGGGCCGTCAGCAGGATGATGGGGATGGTGCGGGAATCCTTGCCGGTCCTGAGGCGCCGGCAGAGCTCCAGTCCCGAAATGCCGGGCAGCATCCAGTCGAGAACGATCAGATCCGGCGAATTCTCCGCGATGGCGACCTCCGCCTCGTCGCCGCGATGGACGACATCGACGGAGTAGCCTTCCGCTTCGAGATTGTAGCGCAGGAGGAGAGCCAACGGCTCCTCGTCCTCGACAACTAAAACCTTCGCTCCGGGGCTCATCGTGTTCGTCTGCAGCATGGGTTAGACCGCCGACCGCTTCAACTCGACAGGCGTCGTGCTTGTGGTGTCCCCCTTCGGGCGCTGATCGGTGATGGCGCGTCCATGCACGAGATAATAGACCGTCTCGGCAATGTTGGTGGCATGATCGCCGACGCGCTCGATGTTCTTGGCGCCGAACAGGAGATGGGTGCAGAGGCCGATGTTCCGCGGGTCTTCCATCATGTAGGTGAGCAGCTCGCGGAACAGCGAGTTGTACATGGCGTCGATCTCTTCGTCCTTGTACCAGACGCCGAGCGCTCGCTCCGCGTCGCGCTCGATGAAGGCATCGAGCACCTCCTTGAGCTGGCCGAGGGCGAGCTCGCCCATGTGCTTCAGGCCCAGCATCAGCTGCTTGGGCTGCTGCTCGCTGACGACGGCAACGGCGCGCTTGGCGATGTTCTTGCCGAGGTCGCCGATGCGCTCCAGATCCGCCGAGATGCGCAGCGCCGCCATGATCTGGCGGAGGTCGTAGGCCATGGGCTGGCGCCGGGCGATCATGATCACCGCCTGCTCTTCGATCTCGCGCTGAAGGTCGTCGATCTCCTCGTCCTCGTTGATCGTCAACGCCGCGAGATCGGGATCACGGCGTTCCAAGGCCTCGAACGACTGCCCGAGCACTTGCTCGGCAAGGCCGCCCATTTTGGCGATCTTGTTGTTGAGGAGATGAAGCTCCTCCTCGTAGGACCTAACAATATGCTCGTGTTGTTCTTCCATCGTGCGGGCTCCTGGGGGGCGTTATCAGCCGAAGCGTCCGGTGACATAGTCTTGCGTCCGCTGATCGGTTGGATTGGTGAACATCTTCGATGTCTCGTCCACCTCGACCAGTTTTCCGAGATGGAAGAAGGCGGTGCGCTGCGACACGCGCGCAGCCTGCTGCATCGAATGGGTCACGATGACGATGCACAGGTTTTCCCGGAGTTCATCCATCAATGTCTCTATCTTGGCCGTGGCGATCGGGTCGAGCGCCGAGCAGGGCTCGTCCATGAGCAGCACCTCGGGATTGACCGAAATGGCGCGGGCAATGCAGAGGCGCTGCTGCTGGCCGCCCGAGAGCCCGGTGCCGGGCTCCTCCAGGCGATCCTTCACCTCCTCGAACAGCCCCGCCTTGGTCAGGCTCCGTTCCACAATTTCGGCCAAATCCGCCTTGGACCGGGCCAGCCCGTGGATCCTCGGGGCATAGGCCACATTTTCGAAGATGGATTTAGGGAACGGGTTCGGCTTCTGAAAGACCATGCCGACACGGGCGCGAAGCTGCACAGGATCGACCCGGGGCGCGTAGACGTCTTCCCCATCCAGTCTGATGTCACCTTCGACACGACAGCCGTCGATTACGTCGTTCATGCGGTCGAGGCAGCGCAAGAAGGTCGACTTGCCGCACCCGGACGGGCCGATCAGCGCCGTGACCGATTTGTCGTACATCTCGAGATTGACGTCGAACAGCGCCTGCTTCTCGCCATACCAGAGGTTGACGTTGGTCGCCTTCATCTTGAGCTCTTGCTCAGCGGGCACGGCGCCAACCTTTCTCTCTGGCACTACGGGCGCCTTGGCTCGGACGGCTGGTTGCGCCTCCACCTTAGCCTCCATGACTTGGTCCTTTTCTACCACTTGCGCTGGAACATCTGCCTCAGGGTAATCGCGATGATATTCATGATCACGAGAAAGCCCAGAAGCACCAGAATGGCCGCCGAAGTGCGCGACACGAAGCCCCGCTCCGGGCTGTCGGCCCAGCTAAAGATCTGGGTCGGCAGCGAGGTCGCCGGCTCAAGAAGACCCATATTCTCGACGCTCGGAATGAACGCGTTCATGCCGATCAAAAGGAGCGGCGCGGTCTCGCCCAGCGCCTGCGCCATGCCGATGATCGTACCGGTCAGAATCCCAGGCAATGCCAACGGCAGCACGTGGTGGATCATGACCTGATGCTTCGACGCGCCGACACCGAGCGCCGCTTCCCTGATGGAGGGCGGAACGGCCTTCAGGGCGGCCCGGGTGGCAATGATGATCGTGGGCAAGGTCATGAGGCTCAACACCATGCCGCCGACAAGCGGCGCCGAGCGCGGCAAGCCGAAGAAACCGAGAAAGACGGCAAGGCCCAGAAGGCCGAACACCACCGAGGGCACCGCGGCCAAGTTGTTGATGTTCACCTCGATGAGGTCGGTGAAGCGGTTCTTCGGGGCGAACTCCTCAAGATACACCGCCGCCGCGATGCCGATGGGGAAGCTCAGCAGGAAGCATACGATCAGCGCGAAGAACGAGCCGGTGATGGCGCCGGCCAGGCCCGCCCGCTCCGGGAAGCGGCTGTCGGCATTGAAGAAAAGCTCCCAGTTGAACGGGGTGCGGATGAGGCCGTCCTTCTCCATCACGTCGAAAGCCTTGATCTGCTCCGGCGCGAAGCGCGGATTTAGGACCTTGGGCGTCTTGCCCTCGGCGAGTTCGGCGACCGGCGGGGAGACCGGGAAGAGAATCTGCACCGTCTTGCCGATGATGCTCGGATCCTCCGCCACGCGCTTGGCAATGGCGTCCGGCGCGTCGTCGGCCAACATGGCGAACAGCGCCGTGTCGTGAACGGTCGGCAGATAGGCCTGCAGGCTGTCCCTGGCGATGGCGGCGAAGTCGCCGGCTTCCACCTTAGTGGGGTCGACATAGACGTCGAGCTTGAGGCTCGTCAGTCCGTCCTGCTCGACGACCACGCCGCGGTTCTTCAGCCGCTCGAAATAGTGCACCTGGCTCCAGGTCAGCGCATCCACCTCTTTCGGGATCACGCCCTTATGGAGCTGATCGAACGGGTCAGAGACCGCGATCGGCAGCGTTATCGTCGTGCCGATCGTGTCGGGATGATCGACCACATAATCGCGCACAATGTACGGCGCGTCAGATGTCAGAATCTTGCCGACGTCCCGTAGCTGGTCTTCGGGGATACCGGGGACGGCCTTTTCCAGGGCAGCGCGCACCATCGACCGATACTTGCCCTTGGCCGGATCCTCGGCATCGACCTCGGACGGATCGATATAGATCGGCAGGTCGACCTTGGTCTGGACGAAGGCCGGGTACCCGGTGGAGATGAGTGACGTCACAAGGACGCCGAGGAGACCGACGGCAAGCGCGATAGCCATGATGCCGTAGGCTTGCAGCCGCCGGTCGGCGGCATAGCGCCGGCGGAGGCGCCGCCTCGCCTGGTCCGAGTTCCAGTCAACCGTTGGCGCCGGACTTATTGCTTGTGCGTCACTCATATTGCTCCCGGTATTTGCGCACGATATGGAGGGCGAGGACGTTGAGGGCCAAGGTGGCCAAGAACAGCACGAGGCCGAGGGCGAAGGCGGCAAGCGTCTTCGGGTTGTCGAACTCGGTGTCGCCGATGAGCAGGGTGACGATCTGCACGGTCACGGTGGTGACCGGCTCCAGCGGATTGGCGGTGAGCGAGGCGATGATGCCGGCGGCCATGACCACGATCATGGTCTCGCCGATCGCCCGGCTGACCGCGAGCAGGACGCCGCCCATGATGCCTGGCAAAGCTGCGGGTAGAAGCACCTTGGTGATGGTCTCACCCTTGGTCGCGCCCATGGCATAGGAGCCGTCACGCATGGCGCGAGGGACGGCGGCGATGGCATCATCGGACAGTGACGAGATGAAGGGAATGATCATGATACCCATGACCGCACCTGCGGCGAGCGCGCTGTTTGGCGCGATGGGCACGCCGATCATCTCGCCAAATTGGCGCATGGCGGGAGCTACTGTCAGCACGGCGAAGAAGCCGTACACCACGGTCGGAATGCCGGCGAGCAGTTCGAGGACCGGCTTGATCGTGGCCCGCACGCGCGGGTGGGCATATTCGGTGAGGTAGATCGCCGAATAGAGGCCGATGGGAACGGCGACCGCCATGGCGATGGTCGCAATTAGGAGCGTACCCGTGAACACCGGGATGGCGCCGAAGGCGCCGCCAGCCGTCACCTGGCCTTCGCGGATCGGGATCTGCGGCTCCCAGTTCAGACCAAAGAAGAACTCGAACGGGTTCACACGCTCGAAGAAGCGCAAGGACTCGATGAGGAGTGAAATAACGATGCCGAGTGTGGTCAGAATGGCGATGAGGGAGCAAGCGATCATGAGACCGCTCAAGATGCGCTCGGCGCCATGGCGCGCCCGGAACTCCGGGCTGATGCGGCGGCCGGCAACCACCAATCCCAAGAGCGCGACGCTCAACGCCACGCCAGCCATGGCCCAACGGGCGATCGTCTGCCAGCGATTGTAGCGTTCGGCGGCCTCCTGGACCGCGAGACTCGGCTCGCCGAAGATATTGCCCTGAGCGACCGCCTTGATCTCGCTCAGCAGAAGGCTGACCTGGCCGCTGTCCATGCCGTCGGTGGTACCGGGCGGAAGGCTCCACAGCAGGAGTTGGTCGATGACCGGGCCCTGTAGCACCAGCCAAACAAGGACGAGCAGGATCGACGGAATGCCCACCCAAGCGGCGACGAAGGCGCCATGGTAAGTCGGGCGCGAGTGGAGTTCATGCTCCCGGCCCTGGACGGTGGCGATGGAGCGTCTGCGAGCATAGATGTAACTGACGGCGGCCAGCCCAACCAGCAGCAGCAAAACGTAACCGATCATTTCCGCCTGCCCGCTCCCCGGCGGACGCCCGTCGGGCGCCAACGACTCGGTTGTTGCCTCACGATCGTCGGCGTGACCGCATCGCAAAACCCGTGCGGCCACGCCTCCGATCAATCACTCGAAGAGTGCCAACCCGGCCTTACGAGGTCGGAGGAGCCATCTTCTCCGCGTTCTTGGCGCGCTCTTGCATTTCCTTCAACTCAGCCTCTGGAAGCACGACCAGGCCGCGCTCGTGCAGATAGCCGTCCTCGCCCATGGCTTCATCGCTGGTGTACTCGGCGACGAAGTCATTCAGGCCAGGGATGACGTTGCGATGAGCGTTCTTGATGTAAAAGAACAACGGGCGGGACAGGCCATAGCTCTTGTCGGCGATCGTCTCGAAGCTCGGTTCGATGCCACCAATTTTGATGCCCTGAAGCTTGTCCGCATTCTCATACAAGAACGAGTAGCCGAAGATGCCGACCGCGTTGGGATCGGCGTCGAGGCGCTGCACGATCAGGTTGTCATTCTCGCCGGCCTCGATGAAGGGGCCGTCCTGGCGCATCGGCGTGCACTTCTCTTTGACCTGGTCCTTGTTCTTCTTGAAGTACTCGAGCTCCTCACAGCCCTCGTGCATCGCCAGCTCGACGAACGCATCGCGGGTGCCGGAGGTGGGCGGCGGGCCGTAGGCCGTGATGGCGATATCGGGAAGCGACTTGTCGACATCGCTCCACTTCTTGTAGGGGTTGGGGACGAGCTTATCGCCGTCCGGAACCTCGGCGGCCAGAGCCAGGAAGATCTGCTCCTTGGTCAGGTCCATCGGCTTGCCCTTCTTAGACTGGGCAATCGAGAGTCCGTCGTAGCCGATTTGAATTTCGGTGACATCGGTGACGCCGTTTTTGGTGCAGAGCTCGAACTCCGACTTCTTCATGGCGCGAGACGCACCCGTCAGGTCGGGATTGGCCTCGCCAACGCCCTGACAGAAAATCTTCATGCCACCGCCGGTACCGGTCGACTCGACCACCGGGGCCTTGCCGCCCTTCTTGCCGAACTCTTCGGCCACGGCCTGGGTGTAGGGGAAAACCGTCGACGAACCGACGATCTTGATCTGGTCACGGGCCAGCGCCGGGCCACCCGTGCATAAAGCGGCGACGACCAGCGTCGACGCTGCGACTAGAATCCTGTTCACTTTGCTCTCCCTTGCTTGGATTTGAGCCTCCGCCAGCGCAAGCCACGCCGCCAGCTCGCGGGCACGCTAGTCCCCCGGGATCATTGTTTTATGACAGGGATGATTCGACTTTATGACAGCCTATGTGGCTGATTTAGCGAAAAGTTTCTGATTTCGGGCTGTGGAAAAAGGGCCGCGCCGGCTCAGCCCCTGCGAGCCTCGTTAAGCATAACCGTGAAGGTCGATCCCGTGCCGGGCTTGGAGGCGATGGCGAGCTCGCCGCGGTGGCGGTTCAAGATGTGCTTGACGATGGCCAGCCCCAATCCCGTGCCGCCCTTCTCGCGGCTCGAGGCCACGTCGACCCGGTAGAAACGCTCCGTGAGACGCGGCAAATGCTCCGGCGCGATGCCGGGGCCGTCGTCGACCACGGAGATGGCATAGCGGCCAGTGATCTGGCGGCCGAGGGACGGAATGTGCTTGGCCTCGACGCGAACATGGCCGCCGGGCGTGCCGTATTTGAGCGCGTTCTGCACGAGGTTTTGCAGGACCTGCAATAGCTCGTCGCGATCGCCCCGCACGATGGCGGGCCTTGCGAAACGCTGCACGTCGAGGCTCATGCCGCAGTCGCTCGTGAGCGGCTCCAAGGTGTCCGCCGCATGGCCCAGCACATCGTTCAGGTCGACGAGGTCGCTCGGCAGGACGTGCGCATTCATCTCCACCCGGCTCAAAGACAAGAGGGCATCGATGAGGCGGGTCATACGCGAGGCCTGCTCGGCCATGATGGGCAGGAAACGCTCGCGGGCGCCCGGATCCTCCTTGGCCGTGCCTTGCAGCGTCTCGATGAAGCCGCGCAGCGACGCAAGCGGCGTACGCAGCTCGTGGCTCGCGTTGGCGATAAAGTCGGCCCGCATCTGATTGATGCGTTCGATCTCCGTCAGATCGCGCAAGAGGACGAGGATGTTGCCGTCGCGCTCGTTGCCTTTGGTGAGCGCGGCAACCGTCACCGCCATACGACGACCGACCGGAACGCGCTCGGCGTAGGTCACGGTCACGGCGCGGCCGGTGCGGGGCGCGGCGCTGACGGCATCGAGAAATTCCGGGGTGCGGATCACCGAGGAGATGTGACTGCCTTCGCGCAGGGTGGCGAACAGGCCCCGCGCGGGGCCGTTGCAGGACAAGACCTGGCCGGTGCGATTGAGGAGGATGACGGGATCGGGCAGAGCCTCCGCCATGGCATGCATGGCCGAGGTCGACAGGGTGGCGGAGGCGCCACGACCCAGCTCGATTTCGAGCACCTGGTCCATCTCCTGGCGGGGGAGCAAGGCCACCGAGGCGACGAAGCTGGCAAACGCCGTCAGCGCGAGGCCCACCGACAGATCTCCGAGCGCTACAAGGGCGGCCATGATCACGGCGACGATCACGATCAGCCAGAGCGAGGTCCAGAGCCTGGCAGCGAGCTCCCTGAGGCCCCGCCTGACGGCTTGGCCCGCACGCCAGAAGCCGCCCGTGGGCAAGGCTCGTGCGCTCCGCTCTGCCTGATTGCTCAACGCGTTCTCCCGGAAATTTCGACGAATCGCCGAATGCCGATCTCAGTCCATGTTTGCGCCCGGTTTATCACGATTTTGCGACAATCTCGCTCCCGGTCTGCGACAGCTTCATGACACCGCTTGCGCCGTGTCATCTTACGCCTCTTGGGCCCTGCAAGACCGATTTGGGGGCTCTTGTGGCGCGGCGCCAGGTGGCCCGCCGGACCTGTAGTCCCACGTTCGACCACGAGGAATGGGATGCCGCCCGTATGCTTAACCTTTGGGCGTGACCGTCAGCGGCTGAGCCCTTTGGCGGTGAGTTCGCCGAGATAGCTCCGAAAGCGCGCGTCCTGGTTCTCGCCGAGGTCGCGCAGATACGCCCAAACATAGAGGCCGGTATCGTGGCCGTCGTCGAAGACGATGCGGACAGCGTAGTTGCCGACCGGCTCGAGCCGGAGGATGCGCACATTCTTCTTGCCAGGCACGGTGACCCGCTGTTCGGGACTGTGCCCTTGCACCTCGGCGCTGGGGCTCAGTACCCTGAGCAGCTCGGCGGGCAGTGTAAAGCTTTGCCCGTCGTCAAACCGCACGGTCAGCGACTGCTTTTCCTTGTCGACCTTGAGCTCGGTGGGCCAGGTCTCTGTCATGGCTCGATCCTCGGCTCCCCTCGCCTAGCCCAGATCGATTTGCCCCTCCACCACGTGATCGAGGGGCGTGCCGTCGGCAGTCAGCACCATCTTCACCCTGAGCTTGCCCTTGCCGCCCAGGCCCTCCTCGCGGACCACGCGCTCGATCGCCTGCTGGGAGGTCACGCCCACCTCCTTCAGGAATTTCCGCATCGACATATTAAAGCGTTGCTCGTCCATGGTTTTCTGCCTCCTTCGCCCTTGCCCCGTGATATGAAGCCGCAAACATATATATTAAAGACGAAACGCCATGGCGGTCATCCCGGACGGAAAGGGCCGCGCCAAATCCAAGACGCGCGCCAAACGCAAGATGAAGACGAAAAAGACAGTCAAACGGCGCAATGCGCCGGCCGCGGCGCTGGCCGATCCGCGCTACCGCAAGCGCGTGACCAAGAGCGCCAAGGCCTATAGCCGAAAAGGACGCGTCCCGGCCGAGGACGAAGGTATTTAGATGAGCGAGGCTCTCTCACCGCTGGTCGACCGGTTCGGCCGCGCCATCACCTACTTGCGCGTCTCGGTAACCGACCGTTGCGACTTCCGCTGCGTCTACTGCATGGCGGAGGACATGACCTTCCTGCCGCGCAAGGACGTGCTGACATTGGAGGAGATCGATCGGCTGGCGAGCGCGTTCGTTGCACGCGGCGTGCGCAAGCTGCGGCTGACGGGCGGCGAGCCACTCGTGCGGCGGAATATCATGTGGCTCGTCGAGGCCCTGTCGCGGCATCTCGGCGACGGGCTGGACGAGATCACGCTCACCACCAACGGCAGCCAGCTGGAACGCTACGCAGGGGATCTCGCCGCTTGCGGTATCAAGCGCATCAACGTGTCGCTCGATACGCTCGATGCGGCAAAGTTCCGCGTGCTGACCCGCTGGGGCAATTTCGAGCAAGTCATGCAGGGCATCGACGCGGCGGAGCGCGCTGGCCTGAAGATCAAGATCAACACCGTGGCGCTCCGCGATTGCAACGAGGACGAATTCGTCGATTTGCTGCGGTGGTGCCACGGAAGAGGCTTCGATCTGACGCTGATCGAGACCATGCCGCTCGGCGAGATCGACGAGGATCGCACCGACCAATATCTGCCGCTGTCTTTGGTGCGGGCGCGGCTCGCGCAACATTTCACGCTCACTGACATTCCCTATCGTTCTGGCGGGCCGGCGCGATACACGCATGTGGCCGAGACGGGAGGCAGGCTCGGATTCATCACGCCGATGACCCATAACTTCTGCGAGAGCTGCAACCGGGTCCGGGTCACTTGTACGGGAACACTTTATATGTGTCTCGGCCAGGAGGATGCGGCGGACCTGAGATCGCCGTTGCGGGCCAGCACGTCCGATGCGCCGCTGCACGCCGCCATCGACGAGGCCATCGCCCGCAAACCCAAGGGCCATGACTTCGTGATCGATCGAGACGCCGCCCCTTCGGTCGCGCGCCACATGTCGTCCACCGGCGGCTAAGTCGAGCCAAGGTTAAGAAATCCCTGCGCGGCGGAATTATCTCAGTTTTGCGGGCGGTTAGCGGGACAGGCAAAGGCCGGTCCGGGTCAATCCTCTGCTAACCAGTCAGACTACGACGTTTCTTAACCTACCCCCCCGTAGTTTTGCCTCCGGGATCAGTGACCTGGCCGGGTCGCTGACGAGGCCGTGGTTCGTTCATGTTGCGCAATATTTATCTCGGGAAACATTGGCACTGGGTGGCCTTGGCGCTGCTGTCGGCGTTGATTGCCGCGTCGGCGCTCATTGCACCGAGCCAAGTGAGTCTATTCGAGCTCGAGCGCGAAGCGTTGGTCGCGCAAGACCGAATCCGCTCGCAGCTTCTGGCGGAGCCCAACATTGCGCTCGATGCGCTGACGCGCCCGGGCTATGCCCCTCAACTTGCTAACATCTTCGAGGAAGCGGGCTACGGCCACCGCGTGCTCCGCTATGAACTGTATAACGAGCGGGGAAGGATCGTCTTCACCAGCGGCCAGGCGAGCCTGCCACTTGACGACAATCTCGTGGACGTCGCGGCCAATCCGATCGAGGACGGCTCCGTCGTCGGTCTGTATACGGGCTCAGGCGAAGGGGCGCCGTCGCATTTCGCCGTCCTCAGGCTTCCCATCGACCTCAATCCGCACGCGCGCGGAACGCTCATCGTCTATCTCGACCAGAGCGATCAGGCGAACGTGCTGTCCGGCTACTTCGGACTGATTGCCGCGATCACGCTCATCCTGCTCGGCATCGGCGTCGCCACGCCGGTCGCCTTCGCGTGGATGCGAAGCCAGGAACGGCACGCGGCGCAGGAACAGGTGCGTTATCTCGAGAGTCATGACGCCCTTACGGGGCTTGCCAATCGCCGGGCCTTCGCCGACGGCCTGGCCGAGGCAATCATCCGCATGAAGCACGACAACACGCATATCGCGGTGGTTTGTCTCGACATCGACAAGTTCAAGGAGATCAACGACGC
>Ga0299913_10002047_pt1 | contig 15653 bp, 13 predicted proteins | sample RVTome_9_FD_201360 | JGI IMG/M metagenome (GOLD analysis project Ga0299913, IMG submission 201360) | Soil microbial communities from uranium-contaminated site in the Upper Colorado River Basin, Wyoming, United States - RVT155D38 (version 2) ...
CGTGCGCAACCCCAACCTGCCGCCATGGCAGCGCGTCCTCGACGAGGCGGCCGAGGCGGGCTACGGCGGCCTGGAGCTCGGGCCCTACGGCTACGTGCCGCTCGATCTCGATCTGGTATCCGAGGCCCTGAGCCGGCGCGGCCTGTTCATCGCGGCCGGCACGATCTTCGACGATCTCGTCTCTCCCGCCAACCGCGACAAGCTGCTCAGGCAGACCGACGAGATCTGCGCCCTGATCTCGGGCCTGCCGCAGCCCGAGCAGCTTCCGGGCCAACGCTACGCCACCCCTTACCTGACCGTGATGGACTGGGGGCACGACGAGCGCGACTATGCGGCCGGTCATTCTGACCGCGCCCCGCGTCTGTCGGACGCGTGGGCTGGCATGGTCGCCAACATCCTGGCCATCGCCGAGCTTGCCCGCGAGCGCTACGGCGTGCGCGCCGTGATCCATCCCCATGCCGGCGGCTACATCGAATTCGCCGACGAGATCGCGCGCATCGCCGGCGACGTGCCGAACGAAATCGCCGGCTTCTGCCTCGATACGGGGCATCTCTTCTACGCCGGCATGGACCCCGTCGCGACGCTGGAGAAGTACGCGGACCGGCTCGACTACATCCACTTCAAGGACATCGATATCGCGGTGTTTCAGCGCGTGATGGGCGAGCGGATCCGCTTTTTCGAAGCCTGCGCTCAAGGTGTCATGTGCCCGATCGGCCGCGGCGTGATCGACTACCGGGCCATCCTCAACCTCCTGGATCGCATCGGCTACGAGGGCTTCATCACCGTCGAGCAGGACCGCGACCCGCTGAATGCGGGCGGCAGCCTCGCCGATGTGAAGGCGAGCCGCGAGTATCTGAAGAGCGTCGGCTTCTGACGCGCGCTCGCGACGGAACTGGGATCGAGCGATGATCTACGGCGCGAGGCAGACGGCGGAGCCGATCCGCTGCTGTCTCGCCGAAGGTCGCTCCCGGAGCACCTCGAGCAGCAATCGAGCGCGCCTGATCAGGCCGGGAGGTACAAGCCGGGTGTCAGACATTCTCGGCCGTATAGATGTCGAAGGGCAGGACGTGCGCGGCCGCGCCCTCCGCGCGGTCCCGGTCGGTCGCGTCGGCCATGACCCGGACGGTGGTTTCCGCGAAGCGCTCGAGCGGGTGGGCGATGACGAGCTTGAGGACGCCGTCGATCAAGCCCATGCGGGTCTCACGGATCAGATCGAGGGCGACGGTGACGACCTGCTTGAAGACCTCGTTCTCGCGCAGCGCCTCCATCACGCCCCGGACGCCGCCGCCGGCGACGAACAGACCGGCGAGATCGGGATTGCGCCTTATCAATTCACGTGTGATCTCGGCCGCGTAGCGGGCTTCCTCCAAGCTGGTCAACGGCTCGAGCAGCTGGAATTCGGGGGCATGCTCCCGGAAGAAGGAGCGGAAGCCCATCTCGTTCTGGTCCTGGCAGCGATAACGGTGGCTGCCGACGATGATGCCGACCTTGCCGGGCGCCTTGCAGATGTTGGCGATCGTCCAGGCGGCGGTGCGTCCGACCTTCCAGTTGTCGAGGCCGACATAGCCGACGCGGCTCTGCGCGGTCAGCTCCGAGATCAGCCCGATGACCGGAACGCCCCGCTCATGGGCCTGGTCGATCGCCTCGGCGACATGGGGGTGGTCGGCGGCGACAACCCCGATCGCATCGACCAGTCGGGCGAGCCGGACGATTCGCTGCGCGACGCTGTCGGGCGAGAGGTCGTCGAAGAACTCGACCCGAGCGCGGCCGCGGATCAAGGGCGAGCTCTCGGTCGCCGTGATCAGGGCCTGGGCGAGCGCCTGATAGAGCGGGCGGTTTTCCTGCAGGAGAAGGAAGCCCAACGTGCGCTCGGGCTGGTCGACGCGCAGGCGCTGGCGGATCACGCCGGAGGCGTAGAAGCCGATCTCTTCGGCGGCCTTCAGGACCCGCTCGGCCGTGGCGGGCCGCACCAGGGCTCGGCCGTTGATCACCCGGTCGACCGTGGACAGGCCGACCCCCGCGGCCTTGGCCAGATCAGCGATGGTCGGTCGCGCCATGCCGTCGCTCCTTGAAAGATTTGTTCATCACGCCGCCTGCCATCATGGCGCTTTTTGAAAGATTGATCTCCATCAAATGAACATATCTCTTTCAATTCTTGTCGTCCAGGATCATGTTCTGCGGAACAAGATCCGCGCCGGGAGGGCGGATCGGGAGGCGAGATGAACGCCAAGGCGACATGGAAGGAGTATTCGCTGGCGGGCGGCGTATCGGACGATACGACCTCCTTGGCGACGGATGCCTTCAAGGACGAGGTCGACCGGCAGCTGGCCGGCGGCACTCCATCTCGAGCTCGCGCAGCCTGCCCGGCGATGCCAATGCGCGCCGCCCTCCCAGGGGCGGCTGGCGTCACCTCGACCCGTGTCATCTGATAGAGGAGGAAGCACCCATGTTGATCGGTGAGCGGAAGGTCGCGCGGCCCCTGCGCTGGGCGATGGTCGGCGGGGGGCGCCTCAGTCAGGTCGGCTACAAGCACCGTTGCGGCGCGCTAAGGGACAACACGGCGTTCCAGCTGGTCGCCGGCGCGTTCGACCTCGATGCCGCCCGGGGAAAGGATTTCGGCGTCAACATCGGTGTCGCGCTCGAGCGCTGCTATCCCGACTACGAGACGCTCATCGCCGAGGAGGCCAAGCGCGATGACGGCGTCGAAGTGGTCTCGGTCGCCACGCCCAATGCGACGCATTACGAGATCACCAAGGCCTGTCTCGAGGCTGGGCTGCACGTTATCTGCGAAAAGCCCCTCTTCTTTACCGTGAAAGAGGTCGAGGAGGTCAAGGCGCTGGCCGAGCAGAAGGGCCTGATTGTCGGCGTCACCTACGGCTTCTCCGGCCACCCGCTGCTCATGCAGATGCGCTCGATGGTGACGAGCGGCGAGATCGGCGACGTCCGCATGGTCGATCTGCAGTACACCCACGGCTTCAACGCCACCGACGATGTCGACAAGGTGAGCGAAGCGCAGAAGTGGCGCGTCGATCCAAAGGTGGCCGGCCCCAGCTTCGTCCTCGGCGATCTTTCGACGCACACCTACTACATGTCGGAACTCATCATGCCGCACATGAAGATCAAGGAGCTTCTGTGCGACCGCCAAAGCTTCATCCCGTCGCGCGCTCCGCTCGAGGACAATGCCTATGTGCTGATGCGCTACGAGAACGGCGCCGTGGGCCGTCTTTGGGCCTCATCGGTGAATGCGGGCTGCATGGACAGTCAGAAGATCCGCATCGTCGGCTCGAAGGCGAGCCTGGTCTGGACCGACTCCCAGCCGAACGAGTTGCGCTACGAAGTGCAAGGAGAGCCGGTGCGAATCATGCATCGCGGCATGCCCTACCTCTCCGACGCCGGGCTGGCCGAGGAGCGGCTCGGCGCGCTTCACACCGAGGGGCTGACCGAGTCCTGGGCCAACATCTACCTCAGGTGCGCCATCGCCATCGACGCGAAGAACCGCGGCGACGAGGAGACGCCGGCCGACCTAGTCTACCCCGACATCAACGCCGGCGTAGAGGGTGTGCGCTGGATCGAGACCTGTGTGCGCTCCGCCGAGCAGGGAGCGGTCTGGGTCAAGTACGAATAAGCAAGCCGGCGAGCAAACACAGGGAGACGCGGCATGAAACTCTCCATCTGCACCGATTGCCTCGGCGCGCTTTCCTTCGAGGCGATGCTCGACAGGGTCGCCGAACTGGGTGTTGCCGGCGTCGAGATGACTGGCGGCGGCTGGTCTCCGGCCCCGCATTTGCGGGTCGAGGAGCTGCTGGCCGATGCCGGCAAACGCAAGGCGGCGCTGTCGGCCATTGAGAGCCGCGGGCTCGAGATCGCGGCGCTTAACGTCTCCGGCAACCCGCTCGACCCGGGCGAACTCGGAGAAAAGCACAAGGCCGACACCGAGCGCACGATCCAGCTCGCTGGCGAGTTCGGCGTCAAGAAGATCGTGATGATGAGCGGCCTCCCTCCCGCGAGCCCGGGGGATCGGATTCCGAACTGGATCACTTACACCGTCAGCTGGCCGGCCACGCTCAAGGACTGCCTCGACTACCAATGGAACGAGGTGGCGATCCCCTATTGGGAAACACTTGTGGAGAAGGCCAAGGCGAGCGGCGTGGAGAAGTTCGCCCTCGAGAACTTCAGCTCGATGCTGGTCTGGAACCCTGAGACCCTGTTCCGGTTGCGCGATGCGGTGGGTCCCATGGTCGGCCTGAACCTCGATCCCAGCCACCTGATCTGGATGGGGGCCGATCCGATCGCCTCGGCGCGCGCGCTGGGCGAGGCGATCCATCATGTCCACGGCAAGGACGTACGCCTCGAGCGCGGCCTGGTCGACGTCAATGGTCTCCTGGAGACCAAGCCGGTCGAGGACGTCGCCAGGCGGGCCTGGAACTATGTCGCGGTCGGCTGCGGCAAGGACCTTCAATGGTGGAAGGAGTTTTTCTCCGTGGTCCGGATGATGGGCTACAACGACTGGGTCTCCCTGGAGATGGAAGACCTGACGATGTCCATCGAGGCCGGCATCAAGACCTCGATCGACGCGCTCAAGCAGACGATCAGTCAATAGGGGGATCCCGGACGCGGATACGAGCCACCTGCTTCGGGAGCTGATCGCATCGATCTCCGCCAAGGACAGGCGGCACAGTTTGATCCGCGACACAGCCCCGCCCCCTCCACCTGGCTTCCTTGGAGGCTTACCATGAAGATCGCGCTTGACCCCTACATGCACCGACACCTGCTGCTCGAGGAGCTCCCGCGGCTCGCCGCCAAGCTCGGCTACGAGTGGATCGAGCTCTCGCCGCGCGCCGATTTCCTCGACTGGTGGGTGCGGCCGCGCGTCTACCCGGAACGCATCGCCTCGTTCAAGAAGGCGCTGACGGACCACGGGGTGAAGATCGCATCGCTGCTGCCGATGTACCGCTGGGCGAGTCCGTACGAGGACGAGCGCCTCGCCGCGGTCGAGAACTGGAAGCGCGCCATTCAGGTTGCGGTCGACATGGGCGTCGACACCATGAACTCCGAGTTCGGCCGCGGCCCGCACCCGGAGCGCGGGTCCTGCACCAGCTGCTGCATGGGTGGCTCAACCACCGAGTCGAGCGAGACCGCCTGGTGGCGCTCGATGGAGGAGCTGGTGCCGATCTTCGAACGCGAGGGCATCAACCTGCATATCGAGCCGCACCCGGAGGACTTCGTCGAGACGCTGCATCCCGCGGTCGACATGATCCGCACGATCAACTCCGAGCGCGTCAAGTTCCTCTACTGCTCTCCCCACACCTTCTATTTCGGTGCCGACATCGCACAAATGATCCGCGATGCGGCGCCAGTGCTCGCCCACGTCCACGTGGCCGACACCTTCAACCACAAGGCCTCGTCTGGCCTGCGCTACATCGTCAACCCGCCGGGCTCGACCGCGCGGGTGCACCAGCACCTGGACATCGGCCAGGGCGAGGTCGACTGGGACGTCTTCTTCGGCACGCTGGCCGAGGTGGGCTTCGACGGGATCATGACGGCTTGCGTCTTCGCCTGGGAGGAGCGGGCGGAGGAGAGCTCGCGCTTCATGCGCGAGGAGATGCAGCGCTATGTCGACAAGTACTGGAAGTAGGTGGCCAGTGACCGCGAGGGAGCATCCCATGGCCACCGACGGCCGCGCGCTGTCTCGAGGGCCGGGGTCCAATTCGTCGATGGCGCGTCTGCTTGCAGAAAATCTCACCGCTTCCGCCGTCAACCACATCGGCACCCACGCTCAATGACAACGATGTTCCAGACAACCAACGGGAGGTCATCCGTCATGCACACCGCACCGCGCTAGCTTAACCGGCTCCTGGAGCCCGCTCTACGCCAACAAGGACCGGCTACCGACGCTCCACGGCGATCCGTGGGCGCGTCAGCCTCGTCCTAGCCAGATCGGCGCCGTGATCGGCACCACAGCATCACGCACGGAGGTCTTCCGATGAAAGCACTCACGACCACGGCCGCATCGGCTGTCCTGGCCGCCGGCTTGGCTTCTGCCGCCATGGCCCAGGACGACATCCGGATCGTCGTCGTCACCCACGGCCAGGCGGCGGACCCGTTCTGGTCGGTGATCAAGAACGGCGTCGACGCGGCGGCCGAGGAGATGGGCGTCACGGCCGAGTATCGGGCGCCCGACATCTTCGACATGGTGCAGATGGCCCAGATCATCGACGCCGCCGTCGCCTCCCAACCCGACGGGCTGGTGGTCTCGATCCCCGATGCGGAGGCGCTCGGGTCCTCGATCGAGAACGCGATCGCGTCCGGCATTCCGGTCGTCTCGATAAACTCGGGCTCGGACGTTTTTGAGGAACTCGGGGTTGCCGCTCATGTCGGGCAGCCCGAGTACGAGTCCGGTCTCGCCGCCGGCAAGCGCATGGCCGCGGAAGGGGTCAAGCAGGCGCTCTGCATCAATCAGGAGGTCGGCAACGTCGCCCTCGACCTCCGCTGCGACGGCTTCGCCGAGGGTCTGGGCGGCAATGTCGAGGTGCTCGCGGTGAGCATCGATCCGACCGAGATCAGCAATGCCGTCGCGTCGCGCTTCATGGCCGGCGGCGAGATCGGCGGCGTGCTCGCGCTCGGGCCGGCGGCGTCCGAGCCGGTGTTGGAGGGGCTGGAGACGTCCGGTGTGCTCGACACCGTGCAATTCGGCACATTCGCTCTCTCACCGGGCGTGCTCGAGGCGATCCGCGACGGCAAGATGGAGTTCACGATCGACCAGCAACCCTACCTGCAGGGCTACCTGCCGGTCGTGTTCCTGACTCAGAACGCCAAGTACGGTGTCACGCCAATCGGCACGGTCGAGACCGGCCCGCTCTTCATCACCCAGGAGAACGCCGAGCAGGTAATCGAGCTGTCGGCCAAGGGCATCCGTTAGATCGCACCGTCACAACAGGGGGTCCGCCCGTTCGGCGGGTCCCCTGTTCGCAAACACTTGCTTAAGGAGGCTGCCGTGGCTGCGACCAGAACCGCAACGGCCGACGAACGGATGGCGCAGACGCCGCTCGTTCGCAAGTTGATGGCCCGCCCCGAGCTGGGCGCGGTGGCCGGGACCATCCTCGTGTTCATCTTCTTCGGCCTCGTAGCCGGCAACAGTGGCCTGTTCTCGGCACCGGGCATCATCAATTTCCTCGAGGTCTCGGCCCAGCTCGGGATCATCGCCGTGGCGGCCTCGATGCTGATGATCGGCGGCGAGTTCGACCTGTCGATCGGCTCGATGATTGGCGCGGCCGGCGTGATCATCGCGATCCCCGCGGTGCAATGGGGCTGGCCGCTTTGGCTCTGCATCCTGCTGGCCTTCGCAATCGCCTGCGTGATCGGCTACATCAACGGCCAGATCGTGATCAGGAGCGGCCTGCCGTCGTTCATCGTGACCCTCGCCGGCCTGTTCATCCTGCGTGGCCTGACCATCGGCTTCACGCGCATGATCACCGGGCGGACGCAGGTTTCCGGCCTCAAGGATCTGGCGGCAGCCGACTGGCTCGCCCCGATCTTCGCCGGCGAGGTCGGCGGCTTCCTGATGGTATGGCTCGCCGAGGTCGGGCTGATCGGCACCCGCGCCGACGGTGCGCCGGCGATCTCCGGTATCTCGATGTCGATCGTCTGGTGGTTCGGTCTGACTGCCGGGGCCACCTACATCCTGCTGCGCACCCGCGTCGGCAACTGGATCTTCGCCTGCGGCGGCGATCCGAACGCGGCGCGCAACGTGGGCGTGCCGGTGGCCGCCGTGAAGACCGGCCTGTTCATGTTCACCGCCTGCGCGGCGACGCTGTTCGCCTGCGTCCAGGTGCTCGACGCCGGCTCGGCCGACACCACGCGCGGGCTGCTCAAGGAGTTCGAGGCGATCATCGCAGCGGTGATCGGCGGCTGTCTCTTGACCGGCGGCTACGGCTCGGCGATCGGCGCCTCGTTCGGCGCGCTGATCTTCGGCACTGTCCAGATGGGCATCTTCTACACCGGAGTGAACACCGACTGGTTCAAGGTCTTTCTGGGGGTGATGATGCTGATCGCCGTGCTGTTCAACAACTACATCCGGCGCCGTGTGACCGAGGCGCGCTAGGCGCAAGGGAGAACCAGCTCATGGCTAACGGCAACGGCAGCCCGCCTCTGGTCGAGCTGCGCGACATCATCAAGCGGTTCGGCTCGGTGATCGCGCTGAACGGCGTCACGATGAAGGTGCACGCCGGCGAGGTCATGTGCCTCCTGGGCGACAACGGCGCCGGCAAGTCGACCCTGATCAAGACCCTCTCGGGCGTGCATCAGCCGACCGAAGGCGAGATCCTGCTCGACGGCAAGCCCGTGGTGATGCGCAGCCCGCGCGACGCGCTCGATCGCGGCATCGCGACCGTCTACCAGGACCTCGCAATGATCCCGCTGATGAGCATCACGCGCAATTTCTTCATGGGCCGCGAGCTCGGCGGCAGCAGCGCGCTCGGCCGCTTCAACGTCGGCGGCGCCAATCGCATCGCCAAGGAGGAGATGGGCAAAATCGGCATCGACGTGCGCGACCCGACTCAGGCCGTCGGCACGCTCTCGGGCGGCGAGCGGCAGTGCGTCGCGATCGCCCGCGCCGTCTATTTCGGCGCCCGGGTGCTGATCCTCGACGAGCCCACCTCGGCGCTCGGCGTCAAGCAGGCCTCGGTGGTGCTGCGCTACGTCGCCCAGGCGCGCGCCCGCGGCCTCGGCGTCATCTTCATCACCCACAACGTCCACCACGCCTATCCGGTCGGCGACGCGTTCACGATCCTCAATCGCGGCCGCACCTACGGCACGTTCCAGAAGGGCGAGGTGTCGCGCGAGGAGGTGCTCAACATGATGGCCGGCGGCAAGGAACTCGACGAGCTCTCGGCCGAGCTCGAGGAGTTCTCGCGTGCCGATGCTGCCTCGGGCTCGTCGCAATACGAGCCGGGCGCTGCCGCCGAGCATGCCATCGCGGAGGGTCTGCACCGGGAAGCCGACGCCCTGCACACACCCCGGCAATGAACCTGGGCCGGTCGCGACGCGAGCCGCGGCCGGCGCGTCACCCCTGAACGGGTACAGGAAGCACCATGGTTCGCATCGTGATGTCGGGCCGTCGATCGCTAAGGAGACGGTAGTCACGCCAACGAGCGCGTATCACTGGGATCGGAGGCGGACATGAACAAGACGCTCGACGTGATCTGCATCGGCCGGTCGTCGGTCGACCTGTACGGCCAACAGGTGGGCGGCCGGCTCGAGGACATGACCAGCTTCGCCAAATACGTCGGCGGCTGCCCGACCAACATCTCCATCGGCGCCGCGCGGCTCGGGCTCAAGCCCGGGCTGATCACCGCGGTCGGCGACGAGCACATGGGCCGCTTCATCAAGGAGCAGGCGGCGGCCGAAGGGGTCGACATCCGGGGCGTCAAGACCGATCCGGAGCGGCTCACCGCGCTGGTCATCCTCGGCATCCGCGATCAGCACACCTTCCCGCTGATCTTCGTGCGCGAGAACTGCGCCGATGCTGCGCTCACCGAGAACGACGTCGACGAGGCGTATATCGCATCGGCGTGCGCGGTGGTCGTCTCGGGCACCCACTTCTCGAAGCCCAACCTCGACGCCATGAGCAAGAAGGCGATGCGGCTCGTCAGGAAGCACGGCGGCCGGGTGATCTTCGACATCGACTACCGCCCGGTGCTCTGGGGCCTGACCGGCCACGGGCTCGGCGAGGAGCGCTTCGTCGCCAATGAGAGCGTCTCCGCCCATCTGCAGACCATCCTGCCGGGCTGCGACATGATCGTCGGCACCGAAGAAGAGATTCACATCGCTGGCGGCACCACCGACACGCTTGCGGCCTGCCGGAAGATCCGGGAGCTCGCGCCCGAGGCGCTGATCGTGGTCAAGCGCGGGCCGATGGGCTGCGTCGTGTTCGACCGCGCGATTCCTGCCGACATCGAGGACGGCATCAAGGGTCCGGGCTTCCCGATCGAGGTGTTCAACGTGCTTGGTGCGGGCGACGCCTTCATGAGCGGCTTCCTGCGCGGCTATCTGCGCGACGAGCCGATCGAGACCGCCTGCAAGTACGCCAATGCCTGCGGCGCCTTCGCGGTCTCGCGCCACGGCTGCGCCCCCGCCGTGCCGAGCTTCACCGAGCTCGAGTATTTCTTCGAGCACGGCTCGCCCGAGCGCGCGCTGCGGAAGGACGCGAAGCTTGAGCAGGTCCATTGGGCGACCAACCGCACCCAGGACTGGCCACAGGTCCTGGCGATGGCCTTCGACCACCGCGCCCAACTCGAGCAGATGGCTGACGCCGCCGGGATCGCGCACGAGCACATCCCCTACTTCAAAGGGCTCTGCCTGAAAGCCGCCCGCGAGGCCGCCGGCCGCCGGCCGGACTTCGGCATTCTGCTCGACGACCGGCTCGGCCAGGAGGCGCTCGACGAGGCGAGTGGCGAGGCGCTCTGGATCGGCCGCCCGATCGAGCTACCGGGCGCCATCCCACTGCGCTTCGAGGGCGGCCCGGACGTCGGCTGCACGCTGCGTGAATGGCCCACGCGCCATTGCGTCAAGTGCCTGATCTTGTACCACCCGGACGACGGCGAAGCGCTCTGCAGCGCCCAGGAGGCGCAGGCGCTCCGCCTGTTCGACGCCTGCCGCCGGACCTCCCACGAGCTCCTGCTGGAGATCATCCCGAGCCGCTCGGCGGGGCCGGTCGACGACACCACGCTCGCCCGCGCCCTCGAGCGCTTCTACGCGCTCGGCATCTTCCCCGACTGGTGGAAGCTGCCCGACCCGCAGAGCCAGGCCGCCTGGGACCTCGTCGCCGCGACCATCGCGCGTCACGACCCGCATTGCCGCGGTGTCCTGTTGCTCGGCCTCGATGCCCCGCTCGAGACGGTCGAGCGGAGCTTCGCGCTCGCCGCCAGGCAGCCGGTCTGCAAGGGCTTTGCGGTCGGCCGCACGATCTTCGGCGAGCCCGCCTGCGCCTGGATGCAGGGCGAGATCAACGACGACGAGGCGGTGCGCCGCATGGCGGCGACCTACGCCCGCCTGATCACTGCCTGGGAGGCCGTCCGATGAGCGATCTGCTGCTGAAGAACCACGCGCCCGACAGCACGGGTCTCGTGCACCGCGTGACGCCCGAGAGCGCCGGCTGGGGCCATGTCGGCTTCGAGCTCTATCGTCTCGAGCCCGGCCAGGGCCTCGAAGCCTCCACCGGCGAGCGCGAAGTCTGCCTCGTGCTGGTCGGCGGCAAAGCCAGAGTGCGGGGCTTCGGCGAGATTGGCGAACGCATGAGCCCATTCGAGAACAAGAAGCCCTACGCGGTCTATCTCCCCAAGGGCACCGGGTATCAGATCGAGGCGACGACGCCGCTCGAGCTCGCCGTCTGCTCGGCGCCGGGCGGCGGCAGCTACGAGCCGCGCCTGATCGGCCCCGACCAGATCGCCTACTCCAAGCGCGGCAAGGACACCAACACGCGCCACGTCTACGACATCCTCCCCGAGGGCGAGCCCGCCCATTCGCTCCTCCTGGTCGAGGTGATCACGCCGTCCGGCTGCTGGTCGTCCTACCCCTCGCACAAGCACGACACGCTCAACCTACCGGAAGAGTCAGAGCTGCAGGAGACCTACTACCACCGCCTCAACCCGGCCCAGGGGTTCGCGCTGCAGCGGGTCTACACCGACGACCGCGCGCTCGACGTCACGATGGCGATCGAGGACGGCGACGTGGTGCTGGTGCCCAAAGGCTACCACCCGTGCGGGACCGCGCATGGCTACGATCTCTACTACCTCAACGTGATGGCCGGCCCTCAGCGGATCTGGCGCTTCAACACCGAGCCCGCCCACCGCTGGTTGCTGGCGAGCTGAGGACACAACCCATGAGCACGCTCCGCCTGACGGCGGCCCAGGCCGTGGTCCGCTACCTCGCTGCCCAGCGCACCGTAATCGACGGCGCCGAAGCCCCTCTGTTCGCCGGCGTCTGGGCGATCTTCGGCCACGGCAACGTCGCCGGCCTGGGCGAAGCGCTGTACCAGTTGCGCGAGGTCCTGCCGACCTACCGCGCCCACAACGAGCAGGCCATGGCCCACGCCGCGATCGCCTTCGCCAAGGCCAAGTTCCGCCGCCAGATCATGGCGTGTACCACCTCCATCGGTCCGGGCGCGCTCAACATGGTGACCGCGGCAGCCGTCGCGCACGTGAACCGCCTGCCGGTCCTCCTCCTGCCGGGTGACACCTTCGCCAACCGCCGCCCCGACCCGGTCCTGCAACAGGTCGAGGACTTCGGCGACGCGACGGTCACCGCCAACGACTGCTTCAAGCCGGTCTCGCGCTACTTCGACCGCATCACCCGCCCCGAGCAGCTCCTCGTCGCCCTGCCGCGCGCGATCCAGGTGCTGACCGACCCGGTAGACTGCGGCCCGGTCACCCTTGCGATGAGCCAGGACGTCCAGGCCGAAGCGTATGACTTCCCGGCGCCGTTGTTCGAGCCGCGTACCCTCCGCCAGCGTCGTCCGATGCCCGATCCGGCCGAGCTCGAGACGGTGGTGAGCCTGCTCGGCGAGGCCGAACGCCCGCTGATCATCGCCGGCGGCGGTGTGCTCTACTCCGGCGCCGCCGAGGTGCTGCAGGACTTCGCCGCGCGGCATCGCATGCCCGTGGCCGAGAGCCAGGCCGGTAAGGGTTCGCTACCCTTCGATCACCCGCAAAACGTCGGCTCGATCGGCGTCACCGGCTCCTCGGCCGCCAACACGCTCGCTGCCGAGGCCGACCTGATCCTCGCCATCGGCACGCGCCTGCAGGACTTCACCACCGGCTCGCGCGCGGTGGTGCCGGGCGGCGCCCGGCTGGTCCAGCTCAACGTAACGGCATTCGATGCCGGCAAGCACGGCGCGGTGCCGCTGGTCGGCGACGCCAAAGCAACGCTCGAGGCGCTCGACCGGGCGCTCGGCGACCACACCAGCAGCGCCGCGTGGCAGGGCAGGGTCGATTCCCTCCGCGCGGAGTGGTTCCGCATCGTCGAGCGGGTGACCGCCGCCAGCAACGTCGAGCGGCCATCCGACGCCCAGGTGCTGGGCGCGGTCAACCGGAGCGCGCCGCGCGACTCGATTGTGGTTTGCGCCGCGGGGGGGCTGCCGGGCGAGCTGCACAAGCTGTGGCGCCCCGGCGAGCCCGGCGGCTACCACCTGGAATACGGCTTCTCCTGCATGGGCTACGAGATCGCCGGCGGCCTCGGCGCCAAGATGGCGCAGCCGGAGCGCGAGGTGTTCGTGCTCGTGGGCGACGGCAGCTATCTGATGCTCAACTCCGAGCTCGCGACCTCCGTCATGCTCGGCCACAAGCTCACCGTGGTGATGCTCGACAATCGCGGCTACGGCTGCATCAACCGCCTGCAGCGCGAGACCGGCGGGGCGTCGTTCAACAACCTGTTCGACCACGTCGACCACATGGTCGATCCGGCCCAGGTCGACTTCGCCGGCCATGCCCGGGCCCTCGGCGCGGCGGCGGAGAAAGTCCAGAGCATCGCCGACCTCGAGCTCGCCCTGGCGCGCGCCAAGGCATCGAGCAAGAGCTACGTGATCGTGATCGACACCGACCCGCTGATCACCACCGAGGAAGGTGGCGCCTGGTGGGACGTCGCCGTGCCCGAGACCTCGAACCGCTACGAGGTGCGCGAGGCCTACAAGGCCTATGCCAAAGCCCAGACCCGCCAGAAGCTCGTCTGATTCAAACCCGCGAGGACACCCTCATGCCCAGGGACATCACCCATTTCGTCGGCGGCCGCCCGGTCGGCGGCAACGGCGCCCGCACCGCTCCCGTCTTCAACCCCGCGACCGGCGAAGTGACCGGCCGCGTGCCGCTCGCGAGCAGCGCGCAGGTTGCCGAGGCGGTCGCCACCGCCAAGGCCGCCTTCCCCGGCTGGGCGCGCACCACGCCGCTCCGGCGCGCGCGCGTGCTCAACCGCTTCCTGCGCCTGCTCGAGGAGCAGGGCGACCGCATCGCCGAGGTGATCACCGCCGAGCACGGCAAGGTGTTCTCGGATGCCCAGGGCGAGATCGCGCGCGGCATCGAGGTGGTCGAGTTCGCGACGGGCGCGCCGCACCTCCTCAAGGGCGAGATCACCGAGAACGTCGGCACTCGCGTCGACAGCCACTCGCTGCGCCAGCCGCTCGGCGTGGTCGCCGGGATCACGCCGTTCAACTTCCCGGCGATGGTGCCGATGTGGATGTTCCCCGTCGCGCTGGCCTGCGGCAACTGCTTCATCCTCAAGCCCTCTGAGCGCGACCCGTCGGCGTCGCTGATGCTGGCCGAGATGCTCAAGGAGGCGGGCCTGCCGGATGGCGTGTTCAACGTCGTCCAGGGCGATAAGGAGGCGGTTGACGCGCTGCTCGACCACCCGGACGTGCAGGCGGTGAGCTTCGTCGGCTCGACCCCCATCGCGCGCTACATCTACGAGACCGCAGCGAAACGCGGCAAACGCGCCCAGGCGCTCGGAGGCGCCAAGAACCACATGATCGTGATGCCGGACGCCGACCTCGACCTCGCGGTCGACGCGCTGATGGGCGCTGCCTACGGCGCCGCGGGCGAACGCTGCATGGCGATCTCGGTCGCCGTGCCGGTCGGCGACGAGGTCGCGGATGCTCTGATCGAGCGCCTCGAGCCCAAGGTGCGCGGCCTCAAGATCGGCCCGGGCATGGACCGCGAGGCCGAGATGGGGCCGCTCGTCACGGCCACGCACCGCGACAAGGTCGTGGGCTACATCGACCAGGGCGAGCGAGAGGGGGCGGAGCTGGTGGTCGACGGCCGCGGCCTCAAGCTGCAAGGTTACGAGAACGGCTTCTTCCTCGGCGGCACCCTGTTCGATCGCGTCACCCCCGAGATGACGATCTACAAGGAGGAGATCTTCGGCCCGGTGCTCTCGGTCGTGCGAGCGCCTGACTACGACCAGGCGGCCGAGCTGGTCAACGCCCACGAGTTCGGCAACGGCACCGCCATCTTCACCCGCGACGGCGATGCCGCGCGCGAGTTCGCGCACCAGATCCAGGTCGGCATGGTCGGGATCAACGTGCCGATCCCGGTGCCGATGGCGTTCCACAGCTTCGGCGGCTGGAAGTCGTCGCTGTTCGGCGACCACCACATGCACGGGCCCGAAGGCATGCGCTTCTACACCAAGCTGAAAACCATCACCTCGCGCTGGCCGACGGGGATCCGCCGCGGTGCCGACTTCGTCATGCCGACCATGCGTTAGTGAGAACTCGTCGAGATGGCCGTTGACGGGAGCGGCGATGCCGCTCACATGCCGCCCGATGCTAAGGGCAGCTACGTTGATCGATGGGCAGCGTATCGCTCGTCTGCTCGGGCGAGAATACGAGGCGCGGCACGGCGACGTTCCACCATGCGACCATAGTCGCGGAGATCGCGGCCATGATCGCCGCCACCCCCTGCGCGGTCTTGATCCAGTCGTGCCGGGAGGCCCTCGACAGCTTGCTGAGACAAAAGGCCATTCGACGCTACCCCATCAGGAAGGTGACCACGCCCGTGCCGGTCGAGGGGGGCGTGGCGGGTGGCGCACTCCCCATGAGCGCAGGCACCTCGCCCCATGGGCGCAGGAAGCCGAACGGATCGGCGTGCCAGCGCCGGATCATGGCGGGGGTC
>Ga0299913_10002048_pt1 | contig 15649 bp, 9 predicted proteins | sample RVTome_9_FD_201360 | JGI IMG/M metagenome (GOLD analysis project Ga0299913, IMG submission 201360) | Soil microbial communities from uranium-contaminated site in the Upper Colorado River Basin, Wyoming, United States - RVT155D38 (version 2) ...
GCGGCTCCAGCCAGTCCTCGCCGATCTCGTCGTCGAAATCGTCGGCGATGTGCAGGCTGTCCCGCCAGGTCCCGGGGCGGCGCGCGGGCTCCGGCGGCGGTCGCGACCCGCCGCGTCGGCGATCAGGTACATCACCACCTCGTCGGTGCCCGGGGTCGGGGTCGGACCCTGCACCGTGAAGCCGCGGGCCCGCAGTATGTTGGCCAGACGGCGCTGGTGGAGGCGGTCGCGACCGCGCTGCCCGACGTGACGGCCTCGGCCGCCCTCGCGCCGGACGGCGGGGTGCGACTGGGCCTGGGGACCGACCCGGGGGCGGACTATCGGGTCCTCTCCGTCGCGCTGGAGGGTCCTGTGGGCACGAGAGTGCGCTCCGTGACAGTCTCAGCCGGGGCAACTACTGGGCCGTCCACCACGCCCTGATGGCGATCGCCGAGCTCCTGGACGGCAAGGGCACCGACCCCCTGGTGGGAGCTCGAGTACCGCCACACCGCCCGCGTCCGCCGCGACTTGGTGGACCGCTACGCGCCGTCGGGCCGCGCCTTGTCTGCTCTTCGGTGGCGCGTCGGCGTTAGTGGCTGAAGCGGATGTAATGTGGAACCGTGATGTTCCCGCTACCGTCCGTCTGGAGGGTGTACCCTCCTGCTACCCATTCCCGAGGATTCGAGCCAGATCGACGCGAGGTGTTGTAGTCACCCCAGCGTGTCACGGAGCGGGTGCTCAGGTCCGGGTAGTACACGACGAAATCGCCCCACACTCCCACCGCGTGGTTGCCGTGCCAGGGGCCGCCGCCAAACCCGACCGACGTGCCGAGCTTGCCCTCGGAATTGGTGGACAGGAAAGCATCTTGGAAGGCGAAGTCAGGATTCCAGATCTGGACCTGCTGCTGGAAAGCAAAGGTCGAGGCATTGAGGCTGACCATCTGCACGTGCGGGTGTGGGAAACCACCGCCGCGTCCAGCTTGCCACGCCAACCACAGGTTCGAGCCCTGCAGGGCGTTGCCGTAGATGTACGTGGTGATGCCACCCTCCCACGCCATCCAGTCGGTACCGTCCGGCGTGATGGATGATTCCGAGTCCTTCGGCCAGCTGTTGATGTTCACCGTCCGCGAGTAGTAGAAGTTGTCGCCGTCGGGCCAGTTGTAGACCCGCAGCTCGCTGGTAGTGACGAGGCCCGCCCAGTAGACCTGGTTGCTGGGGTTTTGCGTGATGTGCGAAAAGACGGCGTTGGTACCGCCTGTATAGCGATAGTGCACGGTAACGCCCTCGGCCAGCTCTTGCAGGGGTATGCGGACGACGACTCGGCCGCCTGCGATCATGCTGTTCCAGTAGAGGGATGTGCCCGTCGCGGTCATGTCGTTGTAGTCGAGGGAGCCACCGGCACTGAACACGTTGCTGGGGAAGTCCCAGTATGTCCACGCGGTAGCGTTGGAGCTGTTGATGCCCTGCGTCGACTGCACGGCGATGCGAATGCGATTGTCCGTCGTGCCATCGCTGCCCGTCGAGCTCCTGTACTGCATCAACCAGACGAACAGGTCGTAGCGAGGTACGTACAGCACGACTTGGTCACAGCACAAGCCACCGTCATCCTGAGGGAACAAGGTCGTCGGGTTGACATAGGTGAACGATCCGCCCCCATCCTCGGAGAACGCCATCCAGGTGTTGCCCGTCATCATGACGGTCTCACCGTTCTCGGCGACGCTTACTTCGCCGAGGCTGCCGAGATTGGGAAGTACGTCGTCGACCTCTGCATAGTCCTCGAAATCGAATTCCTGCGACGGCGCGTCATCTCGGGAGAGGATCTCGATTGCGGGGTTGTTCGGCTCGATCTTGCCCCGCAGCGGGCCGACCGGCACCGGCGGGTAGTTGAGGTGGTCCGCGTTCGGCACGAACGTCGGCTCGACGACGGGCTCCGCGGGCGGGTACGGTGCACCTTCGGTGCGCTTGGGATCAACCGACCCGAGCCTGCTGTCTTCTCGCACTTCGGGACCGACGACACCGATGCCGTCATCGGCCCGACTACCATCCCGATCACAGGCACAAGTGAAGAGCCAGTAGAGGAGGCCAATGAGAAAGATTGCGGCCACCAGGGCCATGAACGCGAGGGCGAGCTGATGGAGTTGTCGCATGACCCATCCTTCCTAGTTCGAGTCAGTCGTGAACTGGCGAGTCCCCACGCTGACTCAGCATGGACTGCCTCTCCCCGGCCCCGAGCTGTGAGCGCCCGACCGGGGGCTGCATCGGATGCCGTGGTTTCTTCAGAAGATCGGCGACAGCCGGGATCGTTTCGTTACAGTGGAGTTGACCCGGTTCGGTGGACAGTCAGGTGCGGATGTAGGCGCAGGTCCTGGTGGATGCGTGGCGAGCCATAGGTGCGCTCGGAGCGCCGGCCGGCTCGGCCCAGGCGCCGCCTGGGTTCCGCGGACGGGCGGGCCGAACGTCCAGCGACCTGTTGCCTCTCCACGGCCGGTCCCGCGTGACGAGTGGGCGAATCGTCACGCGACCCGGCGATCCGTGGACCAGGCGCCGCCTGCCTTTCAGGGCCAAGCGAACCGTTTTGCCAGGCGCCGATTGACTCCTCGCGCCAGATTCAGCGTGAGGCCCGGCGGTCGGAGCCCGCGTGAGGAGAGCGACGCTGCTGGTAGACGGCAACCTCACCAGGTAGATTCGTCCTGCCATGCCGTTGAGCATCAAGAACCCCCGCACGGAAGACCTCGCGCGCGAGCTGGCGGTGCGGGCCGGCGAGTCGATCACCGAGGCCGTGACCGAGGCCGTCCGTGAACGGCTGGCGGCCCTGCGCGGCTCCGGCACCCGCCGGGCGCGATCACGTTGTGGCGGATTCCTGTCTCTCCGGCCCGATCCCGCGGAGCGGCACGATCCTCCGTCCGGGCGCGTAACGACGACCGATCCGCCCCGAGCCGCAGGTCGTCGACGACGGCGACCGGGTCACCGCTCACCCTCCGGCTGTCGCCGCACGCTCGTCCACGCGCCGCAGGCCGCGACGAGGGGGACCATCAGGGCCATCGCAGTCGATCCTGTCGCCAGCCAGCTCCCGCCGAACCGCGTGGTCGGGACCATCAGCACCATGTTCGTCAGCACGATGATGACCGTGTACGCCAGGAGCCCGTGGCGCAGCAGGAGCCAGAGGATGAGGATGCACTGGGCGAAGACCCCCAGCAGCAGGGCGGGGTCGGCCAGCTGGTCCCGCATCACCAGGCCGAAGGTCATCAGGCCGGCGACCAGCAGCGCGCCGAGCGGCTCGTAGCGGACCGCGCGCACGACCACCAAGGTCAGCACCGCGAAGCCCAGGGCCTGCAGGGCTCCGAGGCCGGCCGAGATCAGCCACATGGAGACGACGTCCGCCGCTTGCCAGCCGGTGCCCTCCGGGATCAGTACGCTCCACACGGCGGGATCGAGGCCGGCGGCCTGGCCGATCAGGAACCCGGCGGTGGGGAGGTGGACGGTCGCGGCGGTCACGACGGCGCCGGCGAACAGGCTCTGCCCCACCAGCGGGTCACGCCAGCGGCCGGCGAGGGCGCGCGACCAGGCGACGATCCGGTGGGGCCAGTTGCGGCGCAGGATCGGCTCGAGGCCCAGGTAGAAGACGCCGGTCAGGACGCCGACGAAGAGCGCGTGGCCCAGTAGCCGGTACCAGAGCAGGAACTCGGGCACCGCCGGGGCGTGGCTGGCGTGGAGGGCGAGACCGCCGAGCCAGCAGCCGCCGACCAGCAGGGCGACGCGCCACGCTCCACGCCGGTCGCCCCGTCCGCTCAGCAGGTTGACGCGCGCCAACCAGACGCCCGTCACCAGGATCAGCAGGAAGAGGAGGTAGAGCAGCGCGAGGAAGGCCGCCGGCAGCGCCTCGAGCACGAGCCCGGGGGCGCCTCGCGCCGGGTCGAAGACGCGAAACCACACGACCCGGCCGTCGTTGGCGGCGGCCTCGACCCGCCGCTCCATGCCGGCGGGATACGTCCCCCGCCAGGCGGCGACCTCCGTGGCATACATCGGCGGCGCGTCAGAGGGCGCGACGCGCTCGAGGTCCCCGCCGGCGAGGCCCGCCAGCTCGAGCGCGGCTTCCCAGTCCGCGCCGACTCGCGGGCTCCCCGCCCCTGCCTCCGCCCCTGTGCCCTCCCGCACCGAGACGGGGAGTGGCCAGACCTCCAACCCGACCAGGCGGGCCGCGGTGTCCAGCTCGACGAGCGCCGAGCCCTCGGCCCCACGAGGCGGATCGTCCGGCGACGTCGCCAGGCGCCCGCGAGGCGTCAGCACGCCGGGCGCGCTCCGATACCAGAAGGTGTAGTAGGGCGGGGCGGCGCCGTTGGTCATCGCCACGGCGACGGCGGGGTCGAAGAGCGGGCGGGCAGAGGGGGTGGCCGGGCGGCCGTAGCCCCAAGCGACGTCGTGGCCCTCGACGGAATGGCCGAGCTGGCCGAGCATCTCCGCGGCGCGGTCGGCGAGGACGACCGGAGGCTTGCCGCCCGGGGCGACGAGGACCTCGTGCTCGATCCACTGGCCGGCCAGAATCGCCAGCAGGGTGCAGGCGACGCCGGCGACCGCTACCGCCGGCCGGATTCCCGCCGCGGCGGGGGCGGCGGCCACGAGATCCGGGGACGGGGTCTCCCCGCGGGCCAGCGCCGCGGAGAGGGGATCGCCGCCGGGGAATGCCGCCGCCACCGCGAGGGCGGCGGCCGGCCGCTGCTCCGGGTCCGGCTCGAGGCATTGGAGGATGGCCCGCTCGATGGCGGGGTCGAGGTTCTCGACGTGGCTCGAGGGTCGACTCGGCAGACCGGACGAGCGCTCGTCGAGCAACTTTGCCACGCTGCTCGTCTCGAACGGGCGGCGGCCGGTGAACAGCTCGTAGAGGACGAGGCCGAGGGCGTAGACGTCGCTCCGCACCGTCGCCTCGCGGCCGGCGAGCTGCTCCGGCGCCATGTAGGCCGGGGTGCCCTGGCGGGCCGCAGCGCCCACGACCGAAGCCGTCCGCCGCGCCAGGCTGAAGTCGGTGATCCGGGCGCGCCCGCGGCCGTCGAGCATGATGTTGGCCGGCTTGAGGTCGCGGTGGACGATGCCCTCGTCGTGCGCCGCCGCGAGCCCGGCGCAGATCTGCCGGGCGAGCTGCGCCGCCTTGTCGCGCGGCAGCCGGCCGATCCGGACCAGCAAGGTCGCGAGGTCCTCGCCGTCCACGTACTCCATCGAGATGAAGTGGTGCCCGCCGGCCTCGCCGAGGTCGTAGACGCGGCAGACGTTCGGGTGCGCCACCCGGCGCGAGTTGCGCACCTCGTCGAGGAGCAGGGCGAGTCGCTCGGGGTCCTCCGCGAGCTCGGCGGCCAGGAACTTGAGGGCGACGGGCTGCCCGAGCTTGAGGTCGTCGGCCCGGTAGACCTCGCCCATGCCGCCCCGGCCGAGCAGGCCGCTCACCCGGTAGCGGTCGGCGACGATCGAACCGGGGACATAGCGCTCGGTGGGTGGGCCTGCCGCGCGGCGGCGGCTCCTGGCGCTTGCCGGCATCGAGCAGGTCGGGTCGTCGAGGCCGCCGGGTGCATCGCCATCGACCGCGGGCTCACCCGGATCCTCGCGCCCTGTCACTGGAGGCTCTCGATCAGTACGGCGTCGCTCGAGGTGTCGACGCGGACGTGGGTGATCCACTCGCGGTCGGCGTCGAGCACGAAGTCGCGCACCTCGAGCCCCGTGAGGTCGGTGAGTCGCGACAGCGGCCCGCCGTCGAGAGGGAAGCTCACGATCCTCCCCTTCGAGGTGACGCACGACGCCGAGCGCCTGCGCCGCTTCATTGCAAGAGGCCAAGGCCGCCTCGTCACTTGAGCGCCACCGCGCGGTCGAGCTTGGCGTCGTGGGCGCGGAAGACCTCGCCCATGCCGCCGCCGAGCGGTGCGACGATGCGGTAGGGCCCGAGGACCGTACCGGTGCGCAACGACGGGATATTCGCGGTGGCCTCCAAGGCCGTGAGTCGAGCTCGGCGATCATAGCACTCCCGGTCGGGCCGCCCGTTCGAGGCCGAGTCGCTGCCGACCTGCTTCCCGCCTGCCGATCGACCTTCACCTTTCTCGTGTGCGCCGAGCCGGGGGCGGGGCGCCCGTCATCCCCGACGGGCGCCCCCGCAGGAACGGTGAAGGCTACTTCACGGACAGGCGGCCGAGCCCCGCACCAGCACGGAGCCGTCGCAGGTGAGCGAGCCGACGTCGGCTCCCCCGAAGGTGGCGCGCGCCGCGAACGACAGCGCGACGTCGGTGCCGTTGCCGGTGATCGCCGAGGGGTTCGGCGGGATGGAGACCAACGTCAGGTCGGCGCCGTCGCCGCGGATCCCGACGCCGTTGCCGTGGATCGCCAGCCCACCGATGAAGGTCACCTCCGTCCCGTGCCCGAGGTCGATGCCGACGGGATGGCCCTCGATCACGAAGCGCGCGGTGCCGAAGGGGCTCGCCACCGACCCACCCGTCGGGATCCAGATCCCCGGGCCGCCGTTGTCGCTCACCGTGACCACGTTGGCGCCGCTGCCTCGAAGCTGCCGCCGAGGATCTCCAGGCTCGAGTTCGGCAGGCCGATACCGAAGGCGCCGTTGCCGGTGACGGTGATGCGGGAGCCGGGCACCTGGCTCTCGGTGAAGCCGAAGATGGCGATCTGCGAGCTGGAGGCCACGATGCCCGGGCCGAAGTTGTCGACCGCCGCCAGCTCGCCGCCACGGATCTCGACGATCGACTGCCCGTTGACGTCGACGCCGCTGCCGTTGCCGCTGGCCGACACCAGGCCCTGGACCACCGCCGCCGAGCCGGTGATGACGTCGAGGCCGACGGCGTTGCCGCGCAGCACGACGTCCCGCAGCGTGACGACAGAGTTGTCGCCGACCGCCACGCCGGTAAAGCCGTTGTTCTCCGCGATCACGTTCTCCAGCGTCACGGCGCCGCCGCCGCGCACCAGGATCCCCTCGCCGGGCCCGTTGCGGACGGTGAGGCCCTCGAGAGTCACCCGGCGCGCGCCGTCGACGGTGATCACCGCCGCGAACTCCGCCGGGCCACCGCCGCCCCCGTCGAGGGCGCCCTGCGGGCCACCCGTGAGCAGCAGATCGTCGATGGCGATGGTCACGCGCTCCGCGCAGGTCCCGACGATCCGGATGCGATCGCCCGGGTTTGCGTTCGAGAGCACCGTTGCCAGTCGCTGCTGCGGACAGCGAACCGTCCGCAGGCGGCCGCGGCGCAGCTCCGCATCGACGCTGCTCTGCTCCGTCACCGATGGGGGGCTGGCCTGCGCCGCGGACTGCGGCGCCGTCCAGGGCACCAGGAGCGCCACTACCGTCAAAGAAATCCACTTGCCGTTCGTGCTCATGACTTCCTCCTTTTTTGGGATAGTCATGCACGCAACGGATGCGGACGGCGAAATCGCACACGATGGCTCCGGACCCGAAGGGTCCTAGCCACCGAGGGAGGCCTGCCAGATCTCGTCCCTGCCTTGGAAGAAGCGGGAGAGAACGACCTCGTCTGCCGACCGCGGGGCGAAGCCGGCCGACAGAGGATGCTGGGGGCCGAGGTCGCACAGCCGCTGCTCCCGGCCCCCGTCGACCGCGGACCGCCACAGCTGCGAGGTGCCCTCCTGATCGCCTGCCCGCACGAAGAACAGCCACTTGCCGTCCGGAGACCACTCGGGGCTCGCGCCGTCGACCACGTGCCGACAGGCGCCGCCGTCGAAGTCGCAGACCCGCACCGTCGGCTCGTGGGTGTAGCCGGCGAGCGATCGTCCATCGGGCGACCAGCGGAGGGCGTGCAGGTGGGGATGAGGCAACGCCCACTCGGCGCCGGTGGTGAGGTCACGGACCAGGGTGCTGCCGGCCGACGCGTGCTGACCGGTGTAGGCGAGGTGCCGCCCGTCGGGGTGCGGCCGGGCATGCATGTGCGTCTGCCAGGTCCAGCCCCCGGCGAGCTCGACCGGCTCCGCTCCGCTGCCGAGCGCGAGACGCCGCAAGGCCGGCCGAGGCCGCTCTTCGTAGTACACCAGGGAGCGGCCGTCCGGCCACCACGTCGGATGCAGGTTGAGCGCGTCCTCGCCGCGGGTTCGCTGCTCCATCGGAGCGCCCGCCAGATCCATCGTGAACACGTGCATCCCCGAGCCGGCGGGATGGAAGAACGCGACCCGGTCGCCGCCGGGGGAGAGCTGAGGGAGCGCGATCGGCAGGCGACTCTCCAGCAGGTCGCGGGGCTCACACGATGCGAGGTCGACCGCCGTCAGTGTCCACCGGTTGCGGGTGTTGGTGTAGAGCAGCGTGGTTCCGTCGGCCGAGACGGCCGGTGCGGAGTCCTCACCGGCGCCGGAGGTGACCGGCTCGGGGTCACCGCCTGCCACGGGCACGCGCCAGAGCGTGCGGCCGCCCTGGCGCTCGGACCAGAAGAGCAGATGACGGCCGTCGGGCGTCCAGGCCGGATCGCCGGCCTGCCGGAAGTCGAAGGTCAGGCGACGCGGCTCGCCGCCGGCCGTCGGAACCACCCAGAGGTCGCCGAGCGGCCCCGACTCCGGCAGGAAGAAGGCGATGAGCGAACCGTCCGGCGAGAAGGCCGGGGAGGTGGCGACGCTCGGGAAGTACCAGCGCGGCACCTCGTCGATTCGTCGCGGCTCGCTCTGCCCCGGCGCGAGCAGCCAGAGGTAGCGGTCGCTCTGGAAGACCAGCGTCCCGTCCGGCGCGACGTCGGGGAGCTCTCCCCGATCGAGGATGGCCTCCGGCTCGCCCTGCTCCGCCCGCACGCGCCAGAGGCCTCCCTCGCGGCTCGAGAAGATCACCACCCCCGCCGCGGTCCACCGCGGGCGCTGCGGGCGGAGCGACGCGGCGGCGAGCTGCCGCACTTCCCCGCTCGCGAGAGTGCGCACCCACAGCCCCGCAGCCGCTGCACCGTCGCGCACGAACGCGACCGCGGTGCCATCGGGGGAGAAGGCGGCCTCCCGCACCGACCCGGGAAGGTCGAAGGCGAGCCTGTGCTCGTCGGCGAGAGGGAAGGGGCCGGCGGCCGTCTCGTCGGTGCTCTGCAGCCACCGGGCCGTTCCGACACCGGCGAGGGCGGCGAGGGCTGCGCCGGCGAAGAGCGCCGCTGTCACCGGCCAGCGCTTGCCCGCGCGCGATGCGGCACCCGACGCCCGCGGCGACCTGTCGCCCGCTTCGGCTGCCACGGCCAGCGCTTCCCCCATCGCCTCGGGGCTCACGAAGCGCTCCTCGGGCCGTGCCGCCAGCGCCCTGTCGACGACTGTCGCGAGCTCGCCCGGCACCTCCGGGCGCCGCTGCCGCAGCGGCACCCCTTCGCCCCGTTCTACCCTGAGCGCGATCTCTTCCAGGGTCGCGCCCTCGATCGGGTAGCGCCCGGTGAGCAGCCGGTAGAGGAGGGCGCCGAGGGCGTAGAGGTCGGCGGCGGCCGTCGCCTTGCCGCCCCGCAGCACCTCCGGCGCCAGGGTCACGGGCGTGCCCCGGCTCAGCAGGGCTCCGGCGCCGCCGTCGAGCTCGGCCCCGGCGCCGAAATCGGCCAGAACCACTCGCCCGGTCGCCTCCTGCAGCACGTTGCTGGTCTTGACGTCGCCATGCAGCAGGCCCGCGGCGTGAACCGCCGCCAACGCCTCGCAGAGCACGCGGCCGACGGCCCTCGCCTCGTCGACGGCAAACGGCCCGCTCTGCAGAAGTCGCTCCTCGAGGGTCACCCCCTCGACCAGATCGGTCCACAGACCCACCCGCCCCTGGTGGATGTCGGCTCCGTGCACGACGAGGACGTTGGGATGGCGGACACGGGCGAGCCGCCGTGCCTCGGCGAGGTGCTGGCGCCTCCCCACCCCGCCGTGTCCCTGCGGCGAGTCCTTGCGCAGCTTGAGGGCCACCTCGCGGTCGAGGAGCGGGTCGTAGGCGCGGAACACCTCGCCGAAGGTGCCCTCGCCGAGGCGCTCGTGGACCTCCAGATGGCCCCAGCGGAACAGCGGCGAGCCACGTCGTGCCGCAGCCGGCTGCCGGCCTCGCGACTGCCGGAAGGCAACGGCCAGCGACTCCAGCGCTCGCAGTTGTGCCAGCCGTGGATCGTCGAGCTCACCCGAGCTGCTGTCCCAATCCACCGGAGTGGCGTCGCTGATCGTCTCGGCGAGCTCGAGGACGAGGTCGTCGGGAGAGCGGTCAGGCGGCACCGAGGAGCTCCGACACCCGCACCAGGGCACGCGCCACCGCCATGCGCGCCGTGTTGGCCGACGGGTAGCCGACGGCTTCGGCGACCTCCTGATGGGAGTAGCCGAACTCCAGGCGCAGGATGATCGCCTCCCTCGGCCGCTCCTCCAACTCCTCCAGCGCCTGCTCGTAGCGCTCGACCATCTCGCGACCGATCGCCTGCTCGACCAGCGACGGCATCCCGTCGGGGAGCTCCAGGGCCAGGGGCTCCCCCGGGCGGCTGGCGGCGCGACGCAGCTCGTCGCGCAGGCTGTTGAGGAGGATGCGCCGCAGGTAGGCGAGAAAGGCTCCCTCCCCCCGCGGCTCGAACTCCCCGAGGCGGTCCAGCGCCTTGAGCAGGGTGACCTGCACGAGATCGTCGGTGTCGGCGAGGCTGCGTGCCCGCGCCGGCATCCTGCCGTGGGCCCAGCGCCGCAGCATCGGCAGATAGCGCGCGATCAGCTGCTCGCGAGCCCCGTCGTCGCCGCCCCGCAGCCGGAACAGCAGCGTGGCCGTGGATTCGGTGGGGTGCCGCGGAGACATGTATCGCTCGGCCACGAACGTCGCGAGCGGCCGAGAGCTACTCACGCTATCAGACGGGGCCCACTGCCAGCGTGAGCCCCGTCGCCGACCACTTCCCTCCGGACGGAGGACGTCACGTCGAGCCACACCCAGTCGTCGAACTGTCGGGGCAGCGAGGCGCGGGCGACCTCGGACCGCTCCTCGAGCGGATCGGCGACGCCCGGGTCGTCCTCCTCGGCGAGTCGAACAACGGCACCTCCGAGTTCCACCGCTTCCGCGCCAGTCGAGGTCCGGGCGCTGGTGAGGCCGAGCCTCGGCTAGGATCGGCCGACTCTGAACGAGTAACGGCCCACTTGGCGCCGGTAGTCGGCCATGTCGCGCACTCGGAGGCTCTCACGGAGCTCCTGAGGTACGTCGCGGAGCAGCGCCTCGAGCCGGTTGCAGTCGGCCTCGGCGGCGGCCCCTTGTACCCGAGCGCGCACCGCAGCCATCAGATCGACCAGCGTTCGTTCGCGGGTGCCGTCGCGCAGTTCGGAGAAGAAAGCCTCGGCCGCAGCCGGGGCGCCAACCACGACGCCGAGCAGGAACAGCACCGCGCGGTAGGGGCCGGGGGAGCTCGAGGTGCCCAGGAAGGTCTTCAGGCGGTCCTCGGAGATCCCGGCGCGGATCAGACGGTAGACGTTGACGTACCGCTTGACCGCGCGCGCCGAGCGGCCGATCAAGGGCGCCAGCTGGCGCATGAAGGCGCGCTCCTCGCCTTTGAGCTCAAGGCTGGATGGCATCAGCTCATCTTCGCCGAGACCGCCGCCGCCGGTGCCGGCACCCGAGAGCGGCCTCGCGGCGCCGGTGAAGCTCAGACTCGATCCGCCGCCCGGCGTGTCGGTCTGCTCCTCGGTACCCTCGTCGCTGCTCCCGGCGGGCGCGTCGCCATCCTCGCCGCGGCCGGCGCCGTCCCCGGCCGGCCGGCCGCCGCTTCCGGTTCTTGCCGTCCTCCTGCGCGCGCCGCCGTCACCCTCGCCACCGTCGCCCATGCCGGTGCCGGACATGCTACCGGCCACCAAGCCGTCAATGTAGTTGCGGGTCGCCCGAACGCTCATCGGCTCGAGCCAGAACGGCACTTGGAAGATCTTCTCCAGGTAGTCCTGCGGCGTGGCGGCGGTCGCGTCGGGGTCGCCCGCAGCGTCCTCGCCGTCCGCCACTGCCACCTGGCGCCAGAGGTCCTTGAAGCGCAGCGCCAGTGAGCGCGAGACCCAGCGGGCGTCGACCCCGACCACGACTACGAACAGCGGGAAGGCAAGCAGCAGGTGAACCGCCTGCAGCACCTCGACCACCCGCTCCGGTGGACAACGATCTAGGTCGTCGATGTAGAGGATGATGCGGTCGATGTGGGGGAGGGTCCAGGTCAGGGTGCAGCGTAGCGTGTCGCCGTCCGCACCCGCATCCCGACGGCGGCGCTCGATCTCGATCGTCCGGCTGTTGGCGGGATCTTTGATCTTCCACCGGCGGCCGGGGGCCTCGACGAATACCCCCAGCTCGGGCACCGGCTCGGCGCTCGGCTCCCCGCCTGACGCGGCCTGCGGCTTTACAGCATCCTTCGCGGTTCCTGAGTCGGAGTCGGACGCCACTCCGTGGTCGAAATCCACGTCGTAGCGCCGCACCTCCCGGCGCAGATCGTCAGGGATCTGCGCGTCGTCTAGGGCGGCGGCGTTCTTCGTGGTCGGGATCGAGAAGCTCTGCGGTCGCATCAGGCCGTGGAGGCGCTCGAAGTCGCGGCGGATCAGCGCCGCCAGCCCGAGATGCCGGCGGTAATCGGTGCTACTCGCGCGCTCGGCGAGGAAGTTCGAGAGTCGCTGCGCCGGGCGCAGCTCCTCGACCCTTTGTCGCAGCTCGGCAATCTGCCGCCGGCGCGCGACCACCGCCTCGTCGGCCGCCGCGACCGCCCGCTCGGCGCGCCGCAGGTCGGCCAGCTTCTCCTCCTCGATCCCTTCCAGCGCCTGGTCCAGGCTCTCTTCGACCCGCTCCACGGCGGTCATCGCCTGCGAGGCCCGGCGGAAGGCTGTGCCGAGCCAGGCGCCAACGCCGCCGGCCAAGGCCACGATCTCGGCGATCCGCGCCGCCGCGCCCTCGAGCGCCTCGCCGGCGTTGGGGATAAGGGGCAGCCACCACGCAAGCAGCACCGCGGCCAGGACCACCAGCGCAGCGGGACCCAGGGTGCGCAGGCTGCCCAGGCCGCGCAACACGGTCTGGCGGAACAGCGGCAGCCGCCGCGCCAGGTCGCGCGCCTCGCTCGGGCGAAGGATCAGCTCCTCCCGCACCTCGCGCAGCGCCTCGGCGCCAAGCATCTTCTCCATCCGTTCGAGGTCTTTCTTTAACCGGTCGGCGACCTGCGGTGACTCCCGCACCGCAGCCCACACCGCCTGCACCGCCCGGCCGAGGCCCACCCGCTCGCGCTTACTGCGTTCTTCTGCGGTGGCCAGCTCGCCGCGCGCCGCTACCAGCGTCTGCTCGGCGTCAGTGCGCAGGTCGATTGCCTCGTCGAGCTTCGCGAGCAACCGCTCCCAGCTCTGCCGCTCTTCCTCCTCCTTGGGCACGAAGTGGTGGTGCAGACGCTCGAAGATGTGGGTGACCAGGCTCGCCCACAGGTTGGTGTCGACGTAGTGCCAGGCGTTGAACTCGATCTGGACCACGTTGACCAGGAAGGCGGTCTCGCCGCGCCCGTGCCGGTCGGCGGCGGCGGCCAGCTCGTCGATCCGGCGCCGGAGCTTCTGCATGAAGAAGCTCTTGCCCGACCCCCAGTCGCCGAACAATCCGATCGCCAGCGGCGGCTCGAGGCTCTCGGCGGCGAGCAGGTTGGCGAAGGCGTTGACGTCGCGGGTAATGCCGAGCAGGTCCGGCCCCTCGAAGCCTTCGGCCTCGAACTGCGGCATGCCGAGCACCATGCGCTCCTCGGGGTGGAACATCAAGCGCCACGCTTCGAGGCTGTCGCCCCCGGTCGGCGGTTCTTGCTCGCGGAGGTAGTCGAGGAACGCCTCGACTACCCGCTCGACGGTGAAACCGATCTCTTCGAGCAGGTCGCGCACTCCGGAGGGACGGTCCGGGTCTCCGCTCGCGCCGGCCAGCAGAGCCCCCAGCAGGTCGCGGCCATGGATCGTCTCGTCGCCGCGCACGGCGATCGCGATCCGTTGCGCGCGCTCGAAGGCTTCGATCAAAGCTCCAGAGGCCAGCGGCGGGCTCTCCTCGTCGCCGAGCAACCAGCGAGGTGTTTGGAGGTACCAGGCGACCCAACTCTTGGCCTTGCCTGCGAAGCTGGTGTATTGGCTTTCCTGGCCCTCCAGCAGCCGGGCGACGAACCAAGCGGCGTTGGGATCGCTCTCTTCACGACCGACGAGCTCGAAGCCGATCAGCAGGAGGCTGGTGGTCATCGGTACCCCAGCGCCGACCTGCTCCTTGATCACATCGACGGCACGGGTGATGGCCTCCTGGGCCACCCACGAGAGCGAGAACCGCTCGATCTCTTCGAGCGGTACGTGATGGAGCATCCGGATGCGTTCGGCGAGCAGCGCCGCGGCGCGGCCGGCGTCGAGGCCCGCCGAGGTCTCCTGGCTGAGGCTGCGCGCCGAGCCGTTGGCGACGGCGGCGACGATGCCGTAGGCCAGACCGAGGGCGTCGAGTGGGCGGGGCGGCGACTCTTTGCTTGCAGTCACGCCACCACCGGGGAATCGGTCACGGTAGGCCTCGAGGGACGGACCGATGGTCTCCGGGTCGACTTCGAACAGATCCTTCGGCGGGGGTGAGTCGGTCCCCATCGTCGGCGGCCGATGGGGCTCGGCGTCGAAGCCCTCCACCCCTAGCTGCTTCTCCCAGGCGGCGCGATCGAGGCCGGCGTCGGCGAGCGCATCGTCGACCTCGGGCTCTATCAGCGCGCCGCTGTAAAGCAGCGAGGTGCGGCTCACTCTCTTGCCCTCGCTCTTGCGGTGGTCGTGCACGGCACGGACCATCGGCAGCAGCTCGTGGAGCTGGAAGCCGAGCGGGATGCCCAGCGATTCACTGAGCTTCAGTAGGCCGATGCTTGTCTTCGCCGCCATAGGAACTCTTGGCTCGGCACCTTGACCCGGAGAGCCACCCGCGGTGAACCGGGCTCTTCGGAGCCGACGGGCTCCGACCGCCCTTCGGGCGGGGGATAGAAGATTACTTCGCGGAAGTTATCAGGTACGGAGCCAGCAGTCTCGACCTCGTCGTAGAGAGGATCTCGATGCAGGCAGGGCTCATCGCGCCGTGCTCGGGACTCATAGAGCCTTCTCTCCATCCGGGTCGCAGGCCGGGCCGAGATGATCCGAAACGACTCTCCCCGCTCCACGAAGACTAGGAGGAGGAGTTACCAGTCCCGGGTCATGCCGAGACGTTCTCCCGGGTTTCCCTAGTCTCATCGCCCCGTCGACGACTCCTCAAGCGAGACCGGCCGCCAGTCGTGCGATGGGCCAGCCGGCGGCCGCCGGAACTGCTAGGAAAGGACCTCGAGGACGAGGCGTCCCTTGGCGACTTCGACCTCGAACTCCCGGCCGAGGTCGAAGCCGGCGGCGCGGAGCCACTTGCCGGAGAATCGGGTGAGCGGCAGGCGTTCGCCGCGCAGGTGGCGGCGGGAGCCGACTCCTCGAGGTCGAGCAGCTTGAAGCCGCCCGCAACCGGTGCGTCGGCACGAGCACCCGGATCCCCCCCTCGAGGGCGAGAGGCGCGCACCCAGCGCTGCGGCGCGTGGGCTCGCGCTCACCAGATCACGTCGACGTCGTAGGCGGCGATCTTGGGATCGGCGGTCAGGATCGGCACGCGCTCTTGCTGGGCCTGGGCCACCAGCATGCGGTCGAACGGGTCGCGATGACGTAGGGGAAGCTCGGCGACGCGGGCACAGTGCTCGTGACCGATCGACAGCACCGTGACGCCCTGCTCGGTGACGAGGTCCGCA
>Ga0299913_10002049_pt1 | contig 15647 bp, 16 predicted proteins | sample RVTome_9_FD_201360 | JGI IMG/M metagenome (GOLD analysis project Ga0299913, IMG submission 201360) | Soil microbial communities from uranium-contaminated site in the Upper Colorado River Basin, Wyoming, United States - RVT155D38 (version 2) ...
CCAGAATCCGGGATTCGTTGCCCTTTATGTCTCCGACCACGAGATTGACTTGTGCACCGGCGACTCGAACGGACATGTCCTCACGTTACGCCGGACTTACCCTGATGTCGTGATCGGAGACACGCCGGCTAAGGCCCGGCCAGCAGCGCACCAACCCATGTCGGATGAGACCCGGGACGATGTGGTGTCCCTGATCCAGAGCGGCCCCGACCCCGAAGGAGCCAGCCAGCGCCTCGAAGCTTTGATCGCGGCAAGACCGGACCTTTTCGACGATCCGGTGGCCCGCCGGAGGATCGTGGGCATTGCCGGCAACAGCCGTGTGCTCCCGGCCATGCTGACTACCCATCCCGAGCTCATCGAAGGGCCCGCCCGCCACCAGTCGGTGACGCTTCAGGTGATGGCGGCGCTGGTAACGATCGCGGGCGACGACCTGGCCGGAGTGACCGACATCGCCGAGGCGACCCGCCGCTATTCGATTGCAGTCGACGACATCGTCGCTGGTGCGCTGACCAGGGCGAGAGAGGCCATCGCCGCGACCCATCCCGATGCCGATGGCCTCCCGTTCGCCGTCATCGCCATGGGCAAATGGGGAGCATTCGAGCTCAACTACTACTCGGACATCGACCTCCTCTTCGTCCACGATCCGGAAGACCGGGATCCCGGAGATGCCCGCGATGCCGCCCTGGCGATTGCCAGCCGTCTCCTCAGGGCCTTGGGCTCTCAGACCTTCGACGGCCCGGCCCTGGTGGTGGATGCCAACCTGAGGCCGGAGGGGACCCGAGGCCCCTTGTCGCGGACCGTCGACAGCTACCAGCGCTACTACCGGGAATGGAGCGATGCCTGGGAGCTCCAAGCCCTGCTCAAGGCGCGACCCGCCGCTGGTACCGAAGATCTCGGAGGACGGTTCGGGGACCTCGCTGCGTCGGTGGTGTGGGAGACCGGACTCGACGCCGAGGCTCTCCGCGGCATCCGCCGCATCAAGGAACGCACCGAGCAGACCGCGGCAAGGGACGACATCAAGCGCGCCAGCGGCGGCATCAGAGACATCGAATTCACGACCCAGCTCCTCCAGATCGTCCATGGGCGCTCCGATCCCGACCTCCGGATGACATCAACCCTGGACGCCGTGGAGGCACTCACCTCCCACGGGTACATCGACCGTGAGGACGCCGACCAGATGGCGGAGGCCTATCGGTTCCTCCGCGCTCTCGAGCACCGGATCCAGCTCTGGGAGATCCGCCAGACGCATATCCTCCCCGCCGACCCGGAGGCGCTCGATCGGATCGGGCGGTCGCTGGGGCTCCCCCCGCCGGGCCGGTCCACTCTCCCGGATCGGCTCGCGGAGGTGCGACGGTCGGTTCGCGACATCCACGAGCGGCTCTACTTCCGGCCCATCCTCGATTCCCTGGCCGGCTCGCCCAGCACCCGGCTCGGGCCGGAGCAGGCGGCGCTCCGCCTCGAGGTGCTCGGGTTCACCGATGTCGAGGGCGCTCGGATCGCTCTTGCCGAGCTGACCGCGGGGATGAGCCGGCGTTCCCGGATGATGCATCAGGTCCTGCCCCTGATGCTCGACTGGCTCTCACTCGCCCCCGACCCGGACATGGGACTTGCCCAGCTGCGCACCCTCCTCGCCCACAGCCGGGACCATTCCGGCCTGGTCTCCCTGCTTCAGACCAATCCTCTTGCCGGAGAGCGGCTCTGTCTCCTCCTCGGGAGCGGCCGGCTCCTTGGCGGTCTCATCGACCGAATCCCCGAGTTCGTCCCTCGGCTCGCCGACGACCGCCTGATCGACGATGTCCGCGACGCCGACGGGGCCCGGACCCGGCTGCTGGGTCTGCTGGAAGCACGGCCCGAGCTGGACGAGCGGGTCGGGACGATCCGTCGTTTCGTCCGTCGACGCAAGCTCCGGATCGCGGCGCGGGACGTCCTCAACGGGTCCCCGACCGGCGCAACGATGCGATCCCTGTCGGACACGGCCGATGCCGCCATGGCAGGAGCGCTTCATGCCGCCGACACGGCTTCGGGATTCGCCGTGGTGGCCATGGGCCGGTGGGGCGGAGGCGAGCTGTCGTACGAGTCGGATCTGGATCTCATGTACGTGTATGCCGACGAAGAGGACCGGGAGGAGGCATTCCAGGCTGCCGGCCGGCTGCACTCGATCCTCAGCGTGCCCAACCGTCACGGTGAGGCCTATCAGCTCGATACCGGGCTTCGCCCCGAGGGGAAGAGCGGCCCGTTGGTGAGATCGCTCGATGGCTACCGCCGGTACTACGAGGATTGGGCCGAGGCGTGGGAGCTGCTCGCCCTGACCCGAGCGCGACCGGTGGCCGGCGACCCGAGCACGGCCGCGGCATTCCTGAGCCAACTCGAGGGCGTCCTGTGGCGCAAGGACCTGCCGGCTGAGGTCACCTATGAGATCCGGAAGATCAAGGCACGGGTCGAGAACGAGAGGATCCCGCCCGGGGAGGACCCCGACTACCACCTGAAACTCGGCCGGGGGAGTCTCAGCGACATCGAGTTCCTCACCCAGCTGCTCCAGCTCCAACACGGGGGCGAGAAACCCGAACTGAGGTCCACGAGCACCACCGAGGTGCTGGCGAACCTGGAGCGACTCGGCCATCTCAGTGAGAGCGAGATCCGAGCCCTCGCCGAGAGCTACGAGTTCTGCAACCGGGTCCGGCTACGGCTTCATCTCCAGACCGGGAGAGTCACCGATGCGTTGCCGACCGACCCTGCGGCGCTGGGAAGGCTGGCCACCTCCCTCGGGTATGACCGCGCTGCCGATCTTCGTGACGACTATCGGCGCCGGACCCGCCGGGCCCGGACGGTGTTCGAGCGATATTTCTTCTGACTCAGGGGTGTTCGGTTAGCCTCTGAGGTCATGGTCACCTCCGAACGGCTCTCGGAAGTGGTGGCAAGCGTCCTCCCCAAGGCTGTCGACCTCCGGCACCTGCTCCACCGCCACCCTGAGCCCGCGTACAAAGAGCACCAGACCACGGCACTGATCGCCGCGGCCCTCACCGAGAACGGCATCGGCTACCGCGACCGGAAACCCGCCACCGGGCTTTGGCTCGATCTGGGCGAGTCGCCGTCGGTTGCCTTTCGGGCTGACATCGACGCCCTGCCCATCCTCGAGCCGGTCGGGAATGTCCCCCGCTCCCAGAACCCGGGCTGGATGCACGCCTGCGGCCACGATGCCCACGCGGCCATCGCCTTCGGCATCGCCCTCGCCCTGAGGGAGATCAGCCCCGGCGCCGCGGCCCGGTTCATCTTCCAACCTGCCGAGGAGGCGTCGCCCGGAGGCGCCGAGCAACTCGTCGCCGAGGGCTTGATGCAAGGCGTGAAGGCGATCCTCGCCTTTCACGTCGATCCTTCGGCGGCTACCGGCATCGTTGGCGTCCGGGTCGGGCCGATCACGGCCAGCGCCGACAAGTTCACCATCACCATGGAAGGCCCTGGTGGCCACACGGCGCGGCCCCACAAGACGGTGGATCTGATCGCCGAGGCGTCCCGTCTCGTGTATGAGCTGCCCAACGCCATGCGGCGGACGGTCGATGCCCGGAGCCCGCTGACGGTGGCATTCGGGTCCATTCACGGTGGGACCTCCGGGAATGTCATCCCGGCGCGGATCGAGCTCGAGGGCACCGCCCGCACTCTCGACCCGGGTCTATGGGAGGTCTTGCCGGGCCTGATGGACAAAGCGATCTCTTCGATCGTCACTGGCTCTGGCGCCACCTACGAGCTCGGCTACAACCAGGCGATCAGGCCGGTGATCAACGACAGCGCCGTCGTGGAGACGGCGGTGGCCGGTATCTCCGATGTATTGGGCGAGCGAGCCCTCGAGCCCACCAACGCCAGCATGGGAGGTGAGGACTTCTCCAGCTATCTCGCCGAAGTCCCCGGTGCGCTCCTCCGTCTCGGCACTTCTGGGTCGGGTCATGATCTTCACTCCCCTGGATTCACCCTCGACGAGGCCACCATCGGCGTCGGCATCAAGGCCGGCGTCGGCGCGATCCTCTCGATGCTCGACCGGCTCTGATCAGAGGCTGAGCCCCAGGGCCGCCGCAATCGACCGGAGCTGGCTCATCAGGTCACCGAACTGCGAAGGCTCGAGAGCCTGATCCCCGTCCACCAGCGCCGTGGAGGGGTCGGGATGGACATCGACGATGAGCCCGTCGGCCCCGGCGGCGAGCGCGGCCCGAGCCAAAGCAGGCACCAGCCCCGAGTCACCGGCGGCGTGTGACGGGTCGACCAGCACGGGAAGATGAGTCTTCCGCTTCACCGAAGGGATCGCACTGATGTCGAGGGTGTTCCTCGTCGAGGGCTCGAAGGTGCGAATGCCTCGCTCCACCAGGACCACGTTGGGATTCCCGGATCCGTACACGTACTCGGCGGCGCTCAGCCACTCGTCGAGAGTCGCGGTACGCCCTCTTTTGAGCAGCACCGGCTTGGGCTGGCGGCCCAGCTCCCTGAGTAGCGGATAGTTGGACATGTTGCGAGTCCCCACCCGGATCATGTCGGCATAGCCGGCGACCAGCTCGACGTCACGGGTATCGAGGACCTCGGCGACGAAGGGGAGGCCGGTCTCCTCGCGGGCGTCGGCAAGAAGTTTGAGAGCGCTCTCGCCCAGGCCTTGGAACGAGTACGGGGAGGTGCGTGGCTTGAAAGCATCGCCACGGAGCATGCGGGCACCATGGCGCTTCACCGCGTGGGCCACCTCGAGGATCTGGTCGCGTCCTTCTACTGCGCAGGGCCCTGCGATCACCACGAAGGTATCTCCACCTACCGACACTCCCGACACGTCGATCACGGTCCGCATCGGTGAGTAGGCAGACGAGACGAGCATCGCGGGCCCACCCGTCTTGACGACACGCTCCACGGAGCCGTGTCCCGCCACCATTGCGACCAATTCCGATGGCGCACCGGGAGCGATCACCACCTCCCGACCCTGATCCACCACCAGGTGTGACTCGACTTCTGCGGTGTCGAGAAGATCGATGACCTCGGCGGCTGCCTCAACGGGCGCGTCGGGTTTGAGGACGATGATCATTTACCGGGCCACCGTAGCGATGGCAGGCTCCTCCGTTACCATCGACCGGGCCAATGTCGCCCGAGTCTCACACACCTGCTCCCCCGGATTACGAGCCCCACATCGGGGAGAGCCGCCAGTATTGGCGGGACATCATCCTCGGGGTCAACGACGGCCTGGTGTCCATCTTCCTCTTGGTCGTCGGTGTGGTGGGCGGAGGCCTCGACACCGGGCAGGTCCTGCTGACCGCCATCGCAGGGGCTCTCGCCGGGAGCGCCTCCATGGCGGCAGGCGAATACCTGGCAACGAAGTCACAGGATGAGGTCCTCGAGGCCGAGCTCAGTCTCGAGAGAATCCACATCCGGGAACATCGGGACATGGAGCTTCTCCAGCTCCGTGACATGTTCCGAGAGATGGGGATCGCCGAGGAAGACGTCGATGGGGTGGTCTCGGCATTCGACCGCTCAGATGAAGCCATGCTGGGGGCGATGAAGGCGCTGGAGTTCGGGGTTGTCGACTCAGAGCGTCGCTCACCAACAAAGGCGATGGTGATGTCAGGGCTGCTGTTCCTGGCCGGATCCTTGCCATCGGTAGTCCCGTTCCTGATCTTCGACGAGTCGAGTCCGGCTCTGGCCCTCGCCGCCGTTCTCTCGTTGGGCGGCCTGTTCGCGGTCGGGGTGGTCAAGGCCCGGGTCACCCGGGGGCACATCCTCTCCTCGGGTCTGGAGAACATGGCCGTCGCCGGGGTCGGAGGATTGTTGGCCTGGTTCATCGGCGACGCCGTGGGCAGCTCCCTGTCCTGACCCAGGCTGACCGCTAGCACTGTGCTTGCAATAGCTAGCAGGTAGCTATAAGCTTGCACTAGATGAACGAGAGCAAGCACCGCGACCTCGGCAGCTACATTCGTGAGCAGCGAGAGCGCGCCAACCTCTCTCTACGGCGATTGGCGGATTCGGCAGAGATATCGAACCCGTACCTGAGCCAGATCGAGAGGGGAATACGGCGGCCCTCGGCTGAGATCCTCAAGAGGATCTCACGGGCCCTGGAGATCTCGGCGAACAGCCTCTATGCACAGGCGGGACTGATTGACGACGAGGTCGACCGCCCGACGGTGACGGATGCGATCGATGCCGACCCACGGCTCAGCCCGAATCAAAAAAAGGTGCTTCTCGACATGTACAAGGCTCTGCTCGCCACCGATGCGACGCAGGCGAAGACAACCAAGCAGGAGAAATGACGATGAATGCAAAGAACGTTCTATATGCGGCCGTCGGCGCACCGGTGGTGGCGGCTCGGAGGGTCGGCGAGCGTGCCGGCGAGATGAGCACCAAGCTGAGTGAGCAGGCCACCGGATACACCAAGACCCTCGAGAAGAAGGTCGATGTCTGGGCTGCCGAAGGTCAGAAGGTGATCGGCAAGATCGGCGATCAAAAGGTCGTGGAGGACATCACCTCACGGGTCGATCTCGACCAGGCCAAGGATCAGGTGAGCAAGTTGCGCGACCAGCTCGAAGACATGCTGGCCACCTGGCGGACATCCTTCCGTCCCGAGGAGACGGGTACCAAGGCCCCGGTGGGCGACACGACGCCGAAGAGCACTGTGGCGAAGAAGCCGGCCGCCAAGAAGCCGACCGCCAAGAAGCCGGCCGCGAAAACCACCACTGCGAAGAGCACCAAGACTTCTGCAGCCAAGACGACCAAGTCCCCGGCTGCGAAGACGAGCTCCGCGAAGACTTCAGCCGCCGACAAGGCAACGAAGGCTTCCTGAGCCAACCTCTCCTCACACGATCGAAGGGGCCCCGTCGGGGCCCCTTCGTTCATAACCCGTTGCGGTAGGTCAGAAGGTTGGCTTGACCACCTTGGCCGACTCGATCCAGTTCTCCACCATCGACTCGGTGGGGAGACGCTGCACGACACGATGGGTCCCGTTGAGCCCGATGATCTTGGCGAGCAGAGCGGTCGGATTGCGCCGCCTGAGGTCACGAACGGTGTCCACACCGGCCGCGACCAGAAGCTCGGCGTACTCCGCCCCGACACCCTTCACCATGAGCAGATCGGCGTGGTGCACCCAACCCTGCAGGTCACGAGCCGGAATGCCGGTCGCCTTGGCCAGCTCGGACCTTCCGCGACCGGTGGCGGCGGCCGACGCCAGCCCCCGAGCGGTCTTGACCCCGGCTTTTCTCAACTTGGTGGCTGTCTTCTGATCAACGCCCGCCACCTGGTCGACTCTCGCCATGGAACCCCGTCACTCCGATCCAGTAAGTCCATCGACTCTATACATATCGATTCATTCACGACCCGCCGCGGGGACGGAGGTCGGCCACGTCTGACTCCGTGTCCACGTCTCGCGGCCCCATCTCCGAGATCCACACCTCGTTGACCCATTCCGGGTGGGCCTGCCAAAGACGGGCGGCGCCCCCGTCACCCTCCAAGGACATCAGCCGCGGCCAGAGCGACCCGTTGACCACCACCGGATTGCCCCAGTTGTAGCGGTATTTGGGGATCGTCACCGGAAGGCCTCTGCGTCGGTGCGACTCGATCAACTCGGCCACGACGTCCTCCGAGACATACGGCTGATCTCCGATGACGATCAGCGCCACGTCGCACCGTGACAGCCTGGTCAGTGCGTCCAGCCCGACCCGCAACGACGATGCGATGCCTTCCTCCCACTCCGGGTTCTCGATCAGGCCGGCATCTCCGAGATCTGATTCCTCGATGATCTGCTCGTGGCCGCTGCCCAGCACCACCCACACCTCGTCGACCGGGAAACGACCCGTCCGCTCGACAACGTGCTCCAGGAGATTCCGCTCTCCCCAGGGCTCGAGCTGCTTCGGCCGACCGAGGCGGGTGGACGCCCCGGCGGCGAGGACGAGGGCAGCGATCGGCATCGGCGGGACGCTAGTGGTCTGTCGCTCAGGGTCGTAAAGGAGATCCCATCAGGTCGGGCGCCTCGCTAGAGGCGTAACGAACCGAGGTCATCTCGGCGAGAATCGCGATGGCGGTCTCCCCGGCGGTCCTCGACCCGATGTCCAACCCGATCGGCCCGTGGATCCGTTCGATCTGTGCCGGGGAGAACCCGTCGCCGAGCAAACGCTCCCTTCGCCGGGCCGTGGTCTTGGCCGACCCCATCGCTCCGATGTAGCGCGCCGACGACCCGAGTGCGATCGGCCACAACGGGTCCTCGAACCTGCGGTCATGACTCAGCACGACGAGAAACGATCTCGCATCCAGTTCGTCGGCGTCGCAGACATCGTCCGGCCAGCCGATCCGAAGCTCGTCGGCATCGGGAAAGCGCTCCGCCGTGACGAACGCCGGGCGTGGGTCGGCCACGACGGTCCGGTACCCGAGCAATGATGCGTGTGTGACCAACTCCTGAGCGATGTGCACCGCACCGAACACAAACAGATGTGGCCTGGGTGCGATCGACTCGAAGAAGACCTCATCGGCGCCGTAACCGAGGGTGACCGAGCGCTCGACCCTCATCAGGACCTTGGAGTCTGCGCCGACCGGGGCGGCGAGCTCCTCGGGGAGATTGCCGGCCAAGATGGCGCCCCCTCCGTCGAGGACGGCCTTGGCGCCCGCCGAGGGGCCGGATATCACCGACGCCACCATTCCCGGGAGGTCACCATCGACAAGCGCGGCGATTGCCTCCTTGATGCCCGCGTCTACCACGGCTCGATGTAGACCTGAATCGTCCCGCCACAAGCGAGGCCGACCGAGAACGCCTCGTCATCGGCGATGCCGTAGGTCACCAGCTCGGGCTGATCGGTCTCGAGCACCTGAAGAGCCCGCACGACGACGTCGTTCTCGACACAGCCACCCGAGACTGAGCCTTCCATCTCCCCGCTGGACGAGATCAGCATCATCGATCCCGGCCCGCGCGGCGCAGACCCGTACGCCTTCACCACAGTGGCGCGGGCAACCGATTTGCCTTCCCGCTCCCACCGGTCTGCTTTCTCGAGGACTTCTCGCACCTGATCGAGGATACCGAGGGTCAAACTTGGACGGGATACCGGGTCAGTGCACCGACACCGTGATTGTCGAGCTGGCTGGGGATCGCGACCTGGTGGACCGTCCCGCCGGCAGCAACGACCGCATCCATCAGCTCCGACACGACATCGTCCACGGGCAACGTCTTCTCCCCGCATACCGCACAGCTTGCGCCGGCCCGCCCGATCGCGCCGCAACTCCCGCAGACGACCCCGGTCCTGGTGAACCATCCCGCGACCACGAGTGTGCCCACGGCCAGGACGTTGGCGGCCTCGATGGCGTTCTCCAGCCCCAGCACCGCCTGACCTCCGGCTCGCGCCGTGTCCAGGACCTGGTCCACGAGCGCCATCTGTCTCCTGGCGCGCACATCAGCTGTCAGGTCGGCGAGTTTGGGGCGGAGGCCACCGAGGGTGACGTCCCCTGGTAGGGAAGGGAGGGACCTCCGATCGAGATCCGCGAGATAAGGGTGAAGCTGGCCGACGATCTCGTCCGCCATCTCTTCCAGGGAGCCGATGACCAGAAAATCGAGCGCTCGATCCTGATGCGCATCGAGGAGCCGGGCTGCGGCCTCCCTCCAGATCCTGGCACTCGCCTCGTCGGCATGACTTCGGGTGGAGTGCTCCTGATACCCGGAGAAACCGCCGAAGTTGGGCTTACCGATGTCGGTCTTCAGCGCGGTGCCCACCTCCTCGAGGTGCTCCCCTGAGGAGGTGAAGATGCGGGCCTCGGTCCGATCCGCCACCAGCACTCCGGCCCGCAGCGGGCGCGGGGCGACTCTCAGGGGACGCAGATAGGGACGGGGGCCCAGGGTGGCCCGACTCTCGATCTCATGGGTCAGCGACTCCACGACGAAAATGTCGTCCTCGTCCGAGGCGAACACGGCGAACGACGGTGCCGGTTCCATCTCGAGACGATCGGCCAGGCCACGGATCTTGCGCGAGTCGCGTCGCAGGCTCTTCTGCACGTTCCGGGGGAGGTGATCGATGCGCTCACGGAGGGGTCGGAGAGTGTCGGTGACGAGGGCCGAGAAGCCGCCCGGGCTGGGGCGATTGAGATAGACCGAGACAAGCGCGCCGGTGGGGCTTCGCAACCCCGCAATCGGATCGGCAAGCACTTGCACCTCCGTCCTTGGCCGAGAACCCTCGCCTGCGGAAGCTACCCGCGCGTGGTCGGCGATGCTCAGAGAGCCGACATGAGGACGACGGTGAGGTCCTCGAGAACCCACCCGAGATAATCGAGCGCCGCACGCTCGGTCTCCGGCAGACGGTCATGATCCTCGGCCACGTCAAGCCCCAGCCGGGCTGCGAACGCGAGACGCCCTTCGTTGAGCACCCGCAGAAATGCGTTGGCATCGTCCCCTTCGAGCACGGTCGGGCCAGACGCCGACACCACGCGTTCGTAGACGTCACGGTCACGAGCCCGGGACTGGCCGAGCTCCTCGCCCATCAGACGCCACCACTCCTCGTTGGAGGTGGAGTCGTCGAGGTAAACGGGCACGTTCAGCCGCCGATGCCCGGGGTCGTCGGGCGACTCATCGACCTCGGCCAGCAGCAAGAGGACCTGACCCAGGAAGGAGCGCTCCTCGGCCGGGATGTCGACGATCACATCACCGTTGCGAAGGGTGAAGCGCTCGCTCACCCCTGCTCCATCGTGGCCCACAGGCCGTGGGAGTGGAGCCGGTAGCAATCGAACTCCGCCTTCTCCCTCGGACCGTCGGTCACGATCGCCTTGCCCTCGTTGTGCACCTGGAGCATCAACCGCGTGGCCTTGGTGTCACTGAATCCGAAAAGCTTCCTGAACACGTACACGACATAGGTCATGGTGTTGACCGGGTCGTCCCAGACGATCACCTGCCAGGGACGGGAGAGGTCCTCGTCTTCGTCAGTATCGGGCTTGATGACCGGGGGTGCGGGCAGAGTCATCACGGGGCTGAGCGTAGGCGGGTCAGGAGCTCCCGATGCCATTGAGTAGATGTTCACTGCAGATACGGGCGACTTCGGCGAACGCCGGGTTGGAATACGGGATCTCGGCTACCGCGTACGCGGTGCCCACGCCGGTGAAGCCGGGCGCAGGGTCGGGGAAATCCTCGATCCCCCGTTCCCTCATGCAGACTGAGAACTGGGTGAGCTGAGCCAGGACGACCTGACGCAACAGCTCGTCGGTGGAGAGGTCCAGGGCTCCGGTGCCCAGCTCGCCAGAACATGACACAACCGCGTCGGCGATCTCGGGGTCCGCCAGATCCAAGGTCTCCACGGCGAGGTCGAGCCGGGGACGACCGGTGCCGTCGGTCTCGATTGGTGCGATCCCGATCCCTTTCAAGGCCATGCACTCGCGGAAGCGCCTCGTGCCCTCATCGTCGACGAAGGATGTCGTGGAGGAGGTGGCCACGGGAGCTGTCGAAGTCGCCGTCGTTTGGCGGGCGCCATCTCCTCGGGTGCAAGCCGGGACCAGCAACGCCAGCGTGGCCAGAGCCACAATGGCTCGATTCACACTTGCTCTCTCGGGACGAGATCGGAGAGGCCGTCGGCGAGGATCATCGCTATGTCCCGAACCGGGACATCCTCCCGGCCCAGTTCCCTCACTCCGTCGTCCAGCATCACAAAACAGAAGGGACAGGCGACGGCGATCTCGTCTGCATTGGTGGCCAAGGCCTCCTCGGCGCGCTCGATGTTCACCTTCTTGCCGGTGTGCTCCTCCATCCAGAATCGGGCACCGCCCGCGCCACAGCACAACCCCCGGGTCCCGTGACGCGGCATCTCCACCACTTCGTTGTCGCCGGCCCCGACCACGTTGCGCGGGGCGAGGTACACGTCGTTGTGCCTGCCCAGATAGCAGGCGTCGTGGTAGGCGATCTTCTTCCGCTCTCCGCTCGCCTTGACCGGAGGCTCGAGGCGCTTTTGGGCGAGGAGCTCGGCGAGGAGCTGACTGTGATGCACCACCTCGTATTCACCGCCAAACTGCGGGTACTCGTTGCCGATCGTGTTGAAGCAATGGGCGCATTGGGTGATCACTTTCTTCACCCCGAGCTGGTCGAAGCTGGAGATGTTCTGAAGTGCCAGCTGCTGGAACACGAACTCGTTCCCTGCCCGGCGCGCCGGATCCCCGTTGCAGACCTCGGCCGTCCCCAGGATCGCAAAATCGATGTTGGCCCTTTTCAGGAGACGGGCCAGGGCCACCGACACCGCGGTGTTGCGGTCGTCGAATGAACCGGCGCAGCCCACGAACCACAGGTAGTCGGCGGTGTCCTTGCCGTTCACTCCAAAGACCGGCACCTCGAAGTCCAGTTCGGAAGTCCAGTCGGCCCGGGACTTCTGGCTGAGGCCCCAGGGATTGGATTGATTCTCCATGGCAACGAAGGCCTTGCCCAACTCGGTGGGAAACTCGGACTCCATGAGGGTGAGATAGCGGCGCATGTCGAGGATCCGGTCCAATATCTCGATGTCGACGGGGCAGATCTCGTCGCAGGCCCGGCAGGTGGTGCAGGCAAAGACCTCTTCCGGACGGATCCGGTCGAATAGGGCACCGCCGCCGTCGAGTGTCACCGTCGAGCCCACGGGTGGCGACACACCGGTCACCGCGGCGGCGACCTCCCCCGACTTGATCACCATCTCCCTCGGATCCAGGGGTTTGCCGGTGATGTTGGCGGGGCACACCGAGGTGCACCTGCCGCAAATGGTGCACGCATCGGTGTCGAAGATCTGCTTCCAGGTGAGGTCGTGGACCATCGACGCTCCGACGGTCTCGATGTCCTCGACCTCGAGCAGGTTGGGCATCTCCCTCATCGCCCCCTTGGGCCGGTCGTGTGCGGAGAGATAGAGATTCGCCGGCGAGGTGAACATGTGACGCAACTTGGTCATGGGGAGGATGACCAGGAATGCCGCGAACAAGCCGACATGGGAGATCCATAGGAACTGATGCCACCCGGCGGCGGAGGCGGTCTCGAAGAGGAAAGACATCGGGTATCCGACGAACGACCAGACCTCGTGGTCGGGACGGCCGGCCAGGGCGATGCGGGCCGCTTCGGTGAGGAGCCCGCTGACGCCGATGCCCGCCAAGACCCCGAGGATCACTGCATCCTCGGGCTTCGTCTTCGATCGCAGCCTCCAACTCGGGAGGAGATAGCGCCCGAACACGGCGAGGCCGAGCCCGCCTAGGTAGACGAGTGACGCGGCGTCGAGGATCGCGGAGTAGCCGAGATAGACGTTCCCCTGGAGGAACTTGAGGTTGGAGGGGACGATGTGGTCGATCTCGAGGGTCACGGTCCCAAGGAAGAGCATGATGAACCCGTAGTAGATCATCGAGTGCATCAGACCCGCTTGCCGGTCTCTGGCCACCGTCTTCATGGCGAGCCCGGCGGCGAGACGGTTGAGCCTCCGCGACCACTGCCCGCGGCGTTGCTCGGGCCGGCCCAGGCCCCAGGTCTTGGCCCGGAGGGCGAAGAGATGGGCAGAAAGCCATATGAATGCAGCGATCCCGATGTAGAAGACCACCTGGACGAAGTCCGGGATGTTGCCGAACACCTCACGGCCCACGTCGAAATGAGGGTGCGCCGGGAGGGTTCCGAGAAGGCCGAGCCCGAGCGTCCCCAGGGCCCCGGCTATACCCAATCCTTCGATCACCGAAGGGAGCCGACTGGGTGGCGCCTCATCGATTTGGTCGGTCCGCTCCTGGGTGAGAGCCATGGCCGGCGAGGGTATCAGGGGTAGGTGCTGGGGCATGCGTTGTGCGTTGGGGGTCGCACCCCAGATATATCAGCGGCCCAAGGCCGCCCGGGCGAAGAACCATGCGTTGGCAGGTCGCTCGGCGAGACGGCGGGTCAGATACGGATACCACTGCGAGCCGAAAGGAAGGTATACCCGCAGTGGGTAGCCGGCGCGGACCAACTCTGCCTGGAGACTCGATCTCACTCCGTAGAGCATCTGAAACTCGAAGTATTCGTCGCGGCTCTTGGCCAGCTCCCGGGTCAGGTCGATCAGCTTCTGGTCGTGGGTGGCAACTGCTGGTGCGGTGGCGGCTGCAGCCATGAGTGTCCGGAGCTGGTCGGCGTAGGCGTCATCGACGTCCGCTTTGGAGGTGAGGGCCACTTCTTCGGGCTCGACATAGGCGCCCTTGCACAGCCGGATGTGGCCGCCGAGGCCGACCAGCCGTTGCAGATCGTCGGGCGTTCTCCGCATGTAGGCCTGGAGCGCCAACCCGAGGTTGCCCCTATCAGCCTGGACCTTTTCGTAGATCCTGACGGTGGCGTCGGTGTAACGAGAGTCCTCCATGTCGATGGTGACGGTCGTGGCCACCTCCTCGGCTCGGTCGGCAAGATGGCCGATTGACTCGATCGCCAGGCTCTCGTCGATGCTCAGGCCGAGCTGGGTCAGCTTGACCGAGATGTTCGCGTCGAGGCTCTCGGTGGCGATCCGATCGAGACAGGCCAAGTATTCGTCGCGGGCGCCCCGAGCGGAGGCGGCGTCGTGGACCTCCTCGCCCAGCAGATCGAGTGAGACCCGCATCCCGCCATCGTTCAACTCCGAAGCGACCGCGACCGCCTCGTCGAGGGTCTCACCGGCCACGAAACGATGGGCGAGGGCGACCCCGGGCCGGGTCCGGGTCACCAGCTTCTCCACCGGCCCGGCGCTCGTCGTGGCGACGACCAGGCGGGAGAAGATACTCAACCTTGATCTCCGAGCTCGCTGGCCCTCCTCGCGGCTGCCCGCACTGCGTCCTCCACGAGGGCGCGGAAACCCCGTTCCTCGAGGACATGCATCGCAGCAGCCGTGGTCCCGCCGGGTGAGGTCACCTGAGCTCGAAGCTCGGTCGGCGAGCGCCCGGTGTCGGTCAGGAGATGACCGGCGCCGCGAATCGTCTGACTCACGAACCGCTCCGCGATGTCACGCGGCATTCCCTCCCGGAGCGCCGCCTCGGTGAGGGCCTCGGCCATCAGGAAGACGTAGGCGGGGCCGGTGCCGGACACCGCCGTCACCGCGTCGAGAAGCGACTCGTCCATCATCCTGACGGTGCCGACCGCACCCAGCACGTCTCTGGCCAGATCGAGCTCGCTGAGCCCGGCGTGGGCGCCGGCGGCGATGCCGGTCACGCCCTCCCCGACCAGAGCGGGGGTATTCGGCATGGCCCGGATCACCGCCACCTCACCCAGGAACTTCTCGAAGGTGGTGGTAGTGACACCGGCCGCCATCGACAGGACCACCTGACCGGGGGCGACATGGCCAGTCAGCTGCTCGAGGAGTCCGACGATATCCCGCGGCTTGACGGCGATCACCACCGCCTGACGGCCGGCGATTGCCTCGACGGGGTCGATCGTGATCAGACAGTGGTTTCGCTCGGCCAGGACGGCGGCGCGCTCATCGTCTCGCACACAGAGGGCGAGGTCTTCATCATCCCACCCTGCCGCGCGCAGGCCGGTGAGGAGGGCTTGACCCATAGCCCCCACGCCGATGATCGCCACTGAAGCATTTCCGGACATGACTCAAAGTCTACGTTCCCTCCGCCCATCTGACTCAGGCCATCTTCGACCGGATCAGCTCCACCACAGTCGCCACCGCACGCGGGTTGTATCCCTCGGGGATGATCAGGTCGGCATACCGTTTCGACGGCTCGACGAACTCGAGGTGCATGGGGCG
>Ga0299913_10002050_pt1 | contig 15645 bp, 11 predicted proteins | sample RVTome_9_FD_201360 | JGI IMG/M metagenome (GOLD analysis project Ga0299913, IMG submission 201360) | Soil microbial communities from uranium-contaminated site in the Upper Colorado River Basin, Wyoming, United States - RVT155D38 (version 2) ...
GTCCAGCTCATCCAGCGCCGCGACCCTCGTGATGCCGACGCTCGATCCCAGACGCGAGGGCTTGACCCAGAGCGGCAACCCCATCGCGGCCACCTGCTCGCGCCAGCCCGGCTCGCCCGCCTGGCAGAAGGCGACCTGGGGGAAGTCGTGGAACGCGAGCAGGCGCTTGCAGACGAGCTTGTCGATCGCAACGGCGGCTGCGAGGACGCTCGGGCCCGCGTAAGGGACGTCCAGGCACTCGAGCAGCCCCTGCACGGTGCCGTCCTCGCCGAAGGGGCCGTGCAGGACCGGGAACGCCACGTCGACTCCTTCCAGGCCTCCGGACGCGCGCAGCTCGACCTCCGCTCCGTCACGAAGCCAGCGGCCGTCGCGCTCGATCAAGATCCTGACGACCTCGTGGCCCGCCTCCTCGAGCCCCGCGGCCACCGACTCGCCGGAGCGCAACGAGACGTCGTGCTCGGACGAGCGCCCGCCGCAGATCACCGCCACCTTCATCGCTCGACGCTCCTCGTCATGGCTGCGGTTTTTCCTCGCCGCCCGGGGGTTCCACCGGCTCCACTGGCTCCACGAACACGGCCACGAAGATCGTCACCCGGTCGCCCTGCCGGATCCGGGTGCCCCCGGGCGGCGCCTGGCTCGTGACCCGGTCGTCCTCGGTCGGGTCGTCGGTCTCCTGCTCGACCACCTTGATGTTCGTCACGCCGCGGCCCTGAAGGGTCGAGACCGCCGTGTCACGCGGCTGGCCCTCCACGTTCGGGACCACCACCGACCCGGCGCCGTTGGAGACCGTGACGATCACCTCCGTCCCCTTCTCGAGCATGCTTCCGGCGCCGGGGTCCTGTCCGATCACGGTCCCCTCGGGCTCGTCGGAGTTCTCGGACTCCACGTTCGGCACGAAGCCCGCGCTGCGCAGCTCGGATTCGGCCGCCGATTCCTGCTGACCGATGACATCCGGCACCGTCACGAGGTTGGGGCCCTTCGACGCGAACACCGTGACCAGCGAATCGCATGGGACCTGCTCGCCCACCGCCGGGTCCGTTCGCACCACCCGGCCCTCGATTCTGCTCGAGAAGACCCGCTTTTCCTCGACCTGAAGTTGCTCCTCTTGCAGGATCTCCGCCGCCTCGGCAAGCGGTTCGTTGATCACGTTCGGGACCTTCACGCTGAGCCCCAGGCTGACCGAGATCTCCACCGTCGATCCCTCGTCGGCCCTACTGCCCGCTGCCGGATCCTGTTCGGCGACCGTCCGCGGCTCGTCGCAGGACTCGAAGGTCGACGGCAGCACCTCGAAGCCCGCGTCCTCGAGGATCTCGGTCGCCTCCGTTTGGCGCTCTCCGATCACTGTGGGTACGCGCACCTGCTCTGAGCGGGTCAGGGCGTAGGCGACCAGCGCGGCGATCAAGGCTGCGACGATCCCGAGGGCGATCAGCTTCTTGCGGCGAGATGAGTCCTCGTCGGCGGGAGGAATGGCCGCGGCGGCAATTGCCGTCCCGCCGCGCGGGTCTCGTTCCGCCTCGTCGAGGGCCGCCAGGAACTCATCGGCCGTCTGATAGCGGTCAACCGGGTCCTTGGCGAGAGCCCGCATCACGACCGCGTCGAGCGCCGGGGGGACCTCAGGGTTCAGCTGGCTCGGGCGGCGCGGCTGCTCGGAGACCTGCTTCATCGCGACCGCGACGGCCGTGTCGGCCTCGAACGGCACGCGCCCCGTCAGCGCCTCGTAGAGGATGACCCCGATCGAGTAGAGGTCCGAGGTCGCGCCCACCTCGAAGCCCTGCGCCTGCTCGGGCGAGAGGTACTGAGCGGTGCCCAGGACCGAGCCGGCCTGGGTGATCTCCGAGGCGCCGGCGCGAGCGATCCCGAAGTCCGTGACCCGCGCGCGCCCCTCGGCGTCCACGAGCACGTTGTGAGGCTTCAGGTCGCGGTGGATGATGCCGCGCTCGTGGGCGAACCTGGCGCCGGCGAGGATCTGGCGGACGATCTCCACGGCCTCGTCGGTGGACAGGCCGCGATTGATCAGATCCTTGAGCGCGGCGCCCTGGACGTACTCCATCGCGATGAAATGCCGGCCCTCGAACTCGCCCCGGTCGTAGACGCCGACGACGTTCGGATGCTGCAACCCGGCCGCTGCCTGCGCCTCGCGGCGGAAGCGCTCGACGAACTGGGCGTCCTGCGTGAACCGCTCGTGCAGGAACTTCAGCGCGACCTGGCGCCCGAGCATCGAGTCGTCGGCCGACCAGACATCGGCCATGCCGCCCGATCCGATGCGCTGGACCAGCGTGTAGCGCTCGCCGATCCGTTGTCCGGCCTCGAGCCTCATCCCAGCGCGTCCATGACCTGCATGGCGATCGGCCCTGCGACCTCGCCGCCGAAGCAGTTGGTGCACTGCTCGAGCATCGCGGCGACCACGATCTGGGGATCCTCGGCCGGCGCGAAGCCGATGAACCAGGGGCGGTTGGTCCCCTCCTCCACGTTGATCTCCGCGGTGCCCGTCTTGCCGGCCAGCTGCCCCACGGAAGTCGCGAGGCCCGACGCCGTGCCCTCGTTGGCGACGTTCGTCATCATCTCCGTCACCTGGGCCGCGGTCTCCTCGCTCATCACCTCGGACTGCTCGTCGGGATCGAGGTCCTCGATCACCCGGCCGTCCGGGTCCTTGGCCTCCTGTAGGAAGGTCGGCTCCATCAACGTGCCGCCGTTGGCGATGGCCGCGGCCACCTCCGCCATCTGCAACGGCGTGGAGAGCAGCTGACCCTCCTCGCCGCCCTGGCCGATCGCCACCCGGCCGACGTCGAAGCCTTCCTCGGGCAGCCGGCCCTGCGTGTTCACCGGCCCGCTCGCGACCATCTGCTCGTCGGGGAAGTCGAGCTCGGGATCCGAGTAGAACCCGAAGCGCTTCATGTACTCGACCATCGTCCCGGTGCCGAGCTCCTCGCCCACCTGCGCCCAGTAGGTGTTGACGGAGTTCGTCAGAGCGGCGGTCATGTCGATCGTGCCAAAGTCCTGACCGCCCGAGTTCGCGAGCGGCACCCCGGAGATCTCGATCCCGGAGTTGGCCTCCAGCGTCGTGGTCGGCTCGAACTCGCCGGAGTCGAGCGCGGCGACGGCGGTCACGACCTTCATCGTCGAGCCCGGCTGGTAGCGGCTCTGGGTCGGGCGGTTGACGAGCGGCGCCGCGACGTCGTCGCTTTGCAGCTGCTTGCGGGTCTCGTCGTCTCGCACCTCTTCCGGGTCGTAGCCGGGAACGGAGGCCATCACCTTGACCGCGCCGGTATCGGGCTCGAGCGCGACCACGGAGCCGCCGCCGACCGAGCCCGGCGTCGACGCCAGCGCACTCTGCAGCGCGCTCACGGCCACCTGCTGGGCGTTCGCGTCCAGGGTGAGCGTGATGTCGTTGCCTTCCTGGGCCGAACCGGTGAGCTGGTCGATGATCGAGGCGAACTCGTTCGCCTCGCCGACCAGGAGGTCGTTCTCCGAAGACTCGATGCCGTTGCGGCCGACCTCGACGAACGAAAAGCCGACGGGGTTGCCGAACAGGGCGCCCTGCGGGTAGGTGCGCACATAGGCGAGCTCCTCGCCCCGGCCGCTGGCCTCGCTTTCGGCGATCAGCACGCCGTCGGCAGACGTGATCGTGCCGCGCTCGACCTGCTGCTCCTTGATCAAGCCGCGGCGGTTCTTGGAGTTGTCCTGGAGCTCCTCCGCCTCCAGGACCGACCACCGCGACGTGAAGGCGACCAGCCCGGCGAACAGCACGACGATCACGAAGAAGAGCCGGATGATCGGCGTGTTCACGGCCCGGCCTCCCCGGGTTGCGGCTGGCGCGCCCGGTCGGAGACCAGCAGGAGCAGGGCGAGCAGCACCATGTTCGCCACGATCGAGCTGCCGCCGAAGGAGATGAACGGCAGGGTCACACCCGTGAGCGGGATCAGCTTGACCACGCCGCCGATGATCACGAAGGCCTGGAGGCAGAACACCGCGGTCAGGCCGGTCGCCAGGAGCTTCGAGAACCCGTCGGGCGCCATCACGGCCGCCTTGAACCCGCGCGCGCCGACCAGCAGGTAGCAAGCCAGGACGCCGCAGGCGCCGAACAGGCCAACCTCGGCGACGACCACGGCGTAGATGAAGTCGGTGTGCGGCTCGGGCAGGATCGAACCGCAAAACGGGAAGCCGCCGGCACAGCTCTCGGCGATGAACTGGTTGCTCGGATTCAACAGCGTCTGGCCCAGCCCCTCGCCGAAGAGGCCGCCGTCAGCCTGCGCGAACATCGAATTGCGAATCTGCAGGCCGCGGTCCAGGGGGTCCGGGCCGAACGGGTCGAGCCAGATGTCGATGCGGTCCTGCACGTGGCCGACCGTGCCGGCGAAGAAGGCGGCTCCGGCGAAGAACAGGATCAGGCCCACCACCACATAGGAGAACCGGTTGGTTGCGACATAGACGAGCGCGAGAAAGGCGCCGAAGAACATCAGCGAGCTGCCCAGGTCGCGGATGAAGACGAGCATCACCATCGCCGCGCCCCAGACCACGAGCAGCGGGCCGAAGTGCTTGAGCGGCGGGATCGTCAACCCGGCGATCCGGCGTGCGGCGACGGAGAGCAGCTCGCGCTTTTCGTGCAAGTAGCTGGCGAGGAAGATGACCACGCCGATCTTCGCGATCTCGGCCGGCTGGAAGGAGAGGGGTCCGAGGTCGACCGCGAGGTAGGCGCCGTTCACCTGCTCGCCAAGGCCGGGAATCCGCGGCGCCAGGAGGAGCGCGAGCGAGCCCAGCGCGATCAGGTAGCGATAGCGCTCCAGCACGTGATAGTCGCGCAGGAACACGATCGTCGCGGCGAAGGCGCCGAGCCCCAGGAGGAACACCGTCGCCTGCTCCACGGCGAGGGTCTCGTCGATCCGGTAGAGCACCACGAGGCCGACGGCAGCCAGCGCGGCGCAGAGCGGGAACAGGTACGGGTCGGCGTTGGGCAGGGTGATCCGCAGGAAGAGATGCGTCGCGACACAGATCGCCAGGAAGTAGCCGCCGAAGACCAGGCTCGCGTCCGAGATCTCATCCGCGTTGACCGCGAACACGGCGGCGAAGCCGGCCGTCACCAGGAGCGCGACCGGGATCAGCGCGAAGAGCTCGCGGTTGCGCGCGCTCATCCGCCGCGGGCTCGCTGCGAGCCCGACTGCCGGTTGTTCTCGCCGCCCTGGTTCCCGGCCGGCGGCTCCTGCGCGGGTGCCGTCACCACGTCACTTTCGAGGTCCCTGAGCAGGTCGATCGCGTCCTCGCGCGAGCGCAGCTCGTGATCGGTGGCGGCGTCGCGACGGTCCTCCGGCAGCGACTCGACCCGAGCGGGTGAGGACAGCACCTCGTCGTAGAGCTCGATTCCGAGCGGCAGCTCGTATGGCAACCCGCGGTATAGGGCAACGCGGCCACCCTCGTCGGTGCCGAGGAAGTAGACCTGCCGGGCGCCCAGGTAGGCGCCGACGCCGAGCGCGGCGACGACCAGGAGCGCGACGAGCGCCTTGAGCGCCGTGCCGACCCGCCGGCGTCGCGGGGGTGCCGGCTCGCGCGACGGTTCGCCCGCCGCACCGCCGAGGCGCGCTTGGTCGCGCCGGCGGGCCTCAGCTCGGACCGCATCGCCGGTGAGCCCGGCGCCGGCCGCCGTCGGCCCGACGAGCGTCGCGTCCGGCTCTGGCACGACCGCGCCTTCCCCCTGCTCGAGGCGAAAGGCGACCACGGTGATGTTGTCGCGGCCGCCGGCGGCGTTCGCCTCGCCGACAAGGGTCTCGGTCGCGGCGTCGAGACTGTCCGACTCAACCAGGATCTCGCGAACGCGAGCCTCCTTGATCATGGTCGTCAGGCCATCGGAGCAGATCAGATAGACGTCGTCCGGACGCGCGGCGTAGGTCATCGTGTCGACCTCCACCTCGGGCTCGGGTCCGAGCGCCCGCGTGATGATCGAGCGCTGCGGGTGGTCCTCGGCCTGCTGGTCGGTCAGCCGGCCCTGGCGGCGCAGCTCCTCGACCAGCGAGTGGTCCGAGGTGAGCAGCTTGAGCTCGCCGTCGCGCAGCCGGTACGCGCGGCTGTCGCCGACGTGGCCGATCGAGATCTCGTCGCCGTCGACCAGCGCCGCCGTCAGGGTCGTGCCCATCCCGGAGCGCGTCGCGTCGTGCTGAGCGAGAGAGTTGATCTGGCGGTTGGCGGCCTGCGCGATCTCGCGCAGGAACGCCTCGGCCGGCTCGTCCCGGCGCTCGGCGGGCTCGAACGCCTCCGCCGCGATTCGCGAGGCCACCTCGCCCGCCTGTGCGCCTCCCATCCCATCCGCCACGGCGAACAACGGCGCCCGGGCGAAGTACGAATCCTCGTTGGCCGTTCGCTGCCGGCCCGTGTCTGAGCGATACGACTGCTCGGCGACGCGCAGCGCCATCGTCAGGACTCCCCGGGCACGTCGACCTCGAAGCGAAACTCGGTGTCCCCGATGCGGATCTCGTCCAGGTCGCTCAGCGCCGATTCGCCGTGCAGCTGGGCGCCGTTCAGGAACGTGCCGTTGGTCGAGTCCATGTCCTCAACGTAGTAATGGGCCGCGCGCGAGTAGAGGCGGCAATGGATGCCGGATGCGAAGCGGTCGTCGATCTGGACGTCGGCCTCCGCGTTGCGCCCGATCGCGAGGCCGCCGAACAGGTCGAATCGTTCGCCCGGGTCCAGCCCGCCGCCCTTGACCACCACCAGAAAGGCGTCGGTCGAGGGCGCCCGCCCCCCGGGCCCCGCCGCCTCGTGGAAGCCGGTTGCCTCAGGCGCCGGCGTCGCGGTGCGCTTGAGCTCCTTCATCGCGCTGCGAGCGATCCAGAGCAGGAACAGGTAGAGGACGGCCAAAAAGCCGAACTTGAGCCCGACGGCGATCGGCTCCGTGTCCATCGATCAGGTCTCGATATCGAACGTGAAGTAGGTGGTGCCGATCTGGACCTGGTCGCCCGGCGTCAACCGCGAGTTGTCCACCTGGCGCCCGTTGACCTTGATGCCGTTGGTGGAGCCGAGATCGACGATCTGCCAGTCCCCCGTCGAGTTGCGCCGGAGCTCGGCGTGCTTGCGCGAGATGTTGGGATCGGCGAGGACGCAGTCGCACTCACGAGATCGGCCAAGGCTTGCGACCGGCCCGTCCAGGACATAGCGGCGGTCGTCGAGCGAGACGATCGCCTTCGTGTCGGTCAGGTGGGCGGTTCGCTTCTGCGCCCCGCGCGGCGACTTCTGCTTCGGCGGCACCGAGTAGACCATGGTGTGACCCTGCTCGCCCTGCTTGGGCGCCTCGCCCTGGCGCTGCGCGGGCTTCACGAGCCGCGTCTGAATGCCGAACTCGCCCAAACGCAGTCGCTCGTCGCTTTCGAGCTTTACTTCGGGCCGGGTGAGCAGCGCATAGTCGTGGCGCCGTGCGTGTTCGAGCAGGTAGGACGAGAGCTCCTGCTCCAGCGAGCTCTCGTAGCCCTCGAGGCGCTCGCGGTCCTGCGGACCCAGCCAGACGGTGTACTGGTTGGGCACGTAAACGCGCGCGACCGAGGCCGTCCGGTGCGCGTCCATCTCCTTCGCGAGCTTGCGGGCGATCTCCACCGGCTGGACCTCGGACGAGAAGGCGCGCGAGAACACCCCCTCGACGAGGCTTTCGATCCGTGCTTCGAGGTTTCGAAGGACGCTGATGGTGACTCTCCTTGGCGCGCGCGGTCGGGCAATGAATCGCGCCCCACGATGGCCGCAATCCTAGATGGTTGAATGCCGTCAGCCGCTGTGGAGCGCGGGCCGGGCGCTCGCGAGCGGCTGTGGGCGCGGCGCGCGCTGGCGCTGGCGCCGAGCGGCCTCGATTGCCACGGCCACGCCGGCCGCCGCGACCACCACGCTGACGTTCGGCCCCTGGGCGCCGTTCCCGACGACTTCGAGGGCTCCTGCGACCGCCGCGGACCACACCATCGCCCCGACCAGCGCGAGCGCGGGATGGGCGCGCAGGAGCAGGCCGAGCACGGCGGTCGCGGACGCGAGAACCGCTACGCCCAGCAGCGCCGCGGGCTCGAACAGCGGCACCACCACGTCGGTCAGCGTGAGCTGCGCCGAATGCTGCCAGCCGTCGGGCACGGACGGCGCGATGTCGAGCCTGGTACCAGCTCCGAGCCCGATGGCTCCCGCCAAGTAGGCGCTGAAGCAAAGGCCGCCGAGCAACAGGCGCTGCCGCGTGCGCTCCACGATCAGGGCGATCAGGACCGGCGCCGCGGCCAGCGCGCCGATCGCGCCGAGCGGGATCGCTGCGAGTGGCAGGAGGGCGTGCGCCGGATGGGCCGCCAGCACGAGGGCGGGAAGCAACAGCAGCGCCGCGATCGCCGCGGCGCCGGGCGCGCCCACCGGCCCAGCGAGCGCCGCCAGCCCGACTCCGGCTGCGACCAGCGCCAGCACGCGCGCCATCGAGCGCGGGGGCACGAAGCCTTCGTCGCCCTCGGGCGACGGCACCGCGCACTCGTCGTCGAGCTCCAGAGCCGTGCGGTCGAGCACGCGCTGCACGCGATCCAGGGACGGGCGGTTGCGGGGGTCGGCGTCGAGACAGGCGTCGATCTGTGTCACCAGTGGCGCCGGCAGGTCTGGGCGAAGCTCGGCGAGCGAGGGCACCAGTTGACCGATCCGTCGCGCCGTTTGCGCGGGAGTGCGGCAGGCCACCGGGTGCTCGCCCGCCCAGGCCTCGTACAGGGTCAGCGCCAGCGAGTAGACATCGGCCTCGGGCCCCGCGAGCTCACCCTCGGCCTGCTCGGGAGCCATGTACGCGAGGGTCCCGACGACCTCGCCGGTGACGGTCAGCGCCGGTGCTCCGGCCACGGCCGCGATGCCAAAGTCCATCAGCTTCGCCCGCCGTCCACTCGCGTCGAACGGGCGGACGATCGCGTTCTGCGGCTTCACGTCACGGTGCACGACGCCGCGACCGTGGGCGTGGGCCAGCGCCTCGCAGAGGTCGGATCCGATGCGAGCGACGTCGCGATCGGACACCGCCCCGTCGCGGGAGGCGCGGTCGAGCGTCTGACCCTCCACGAGCTCGCTGACGAGCAGAGCGTGGCCGTCGCGCTCGCCGAGCTCGTACAGCGTGACGATCGCGGGATGGTTGAGGCGCGCGGCGGCTTGCGCCTCGCGCAGCACGCGCTCCGCGCCCGCCGTTTCGATCTCCTTCACCGCAACGGCACGCTGCAGGCGCTCGTCGAAGGCGCGATAGACGGTGCCCATGCCCCCGGAGCCGATTCGCTCCTCGATCCGAAAGCGGCCCATCACCAATTCGTCAGACAAATCCCAGACGCATTCGCCCTCGCGCCCCGTTTTCCTGCCTGCGAAGCGCCCGCGGCTGTGGCTCGGACCGACCCTGCGGTAATACTTCCGGGCGGCGCGAACCTGTCCGCATGCGTTGCGCCACCCTTTCCGTGGAATTCTCCGAGCCCGACGATCCGCTTCCCGCATCCAGGCGCCGCCCGGCTAGCCCCCGCACCCGTCGCGGCGGCGCGCCGCCGCCGCCCAGGCAACCGCGTGGCGATCTGCTGAAGCGCCGGCTGATCGGGCTCGCCGCCGCGATTCTGTTGATCGTGCTGTTCGGATTCGCGGTCCGGGGCTGCCTGGACGCGCGCAAGGAGCGCAACTATGAGAACTACCTCCGTGACCTCTCAGCGTTGGTCTCGACCTCGAACCAGCTCTCCAGCGAGTTCTTCTCGCGCTTGCGCACGCCCGGTGACGTCTCGAAGACCGAGTTCCAGGATCAGGTCGGCTCGAGCCGGGGTACCGGTGAGGATCTGCTGCGCAGGGCGCAAGGGCTCGACACGCCCGGTGAGCTCGGCGAGGCCCAGGAGGACCTGAACCTCGCGTTCGAGCTCCGTCGCGACGGGCTCGCGAGCATCTCCGAGCAGATGCCGACGGCGCTCGGCAACAAGGGCCGGCTCGGGGCGATCCAGCAGATCGTGCTGGACATGCGCCAGTTCCTCGCCAGCGACGTGCTCTACGCGCGAGCCAAGGCGACGATCGAGCGGGTCCTCGAAGAGCAAGGGCTCTCCGGCGAGGTGCCGGCCAGCGTCTTCCTCGGCGAGACGAATCCCTGGCTGGACGAGGTGCAGCTCACCGCGGTGATCTCTCAGGTGTCCGCCAACACGGGTGCGGCAGGCGACGACCTGCGGGGCACCGAGCTTTCGTCGGCCACCCTGAGGCCGGGCAACGTGCCGCTCGTCGCCGAAACCACGAACACCCTCGGCCAGGCGCCGACCGAGATCGAGATCGCGGTGCTCAACGGCGGTGCCGTGAACGAGCGGGGCGTCGCCGTGAGCTTCGAGCTCGTCGGTGGCCTCGATTCGATCCAGGGCCAGACCACGATCTCGCGCATCCCCGCGGGCGCCACCGAGTCCGCCGTGCTGGCGATCGAGGGCGAGATCCCCACCCAGGAAGAGCTGACTCTGACCGTGACGGCCCTGCCGGTCCCCGGAGAGACGATCGTCGACAACAACGAGGCGATCTACCAGGTCCTGGTCGAGTAGACGAAGCGGCTGCGGTAGGTTCGGCCGCCGATGGCACCTCTGCGCGTCAGCTTCCTGGGCCCGGCCGGCACGTTCTCGGAGGATGCCCTGCGCGCGGCCGCCCGGGCCGCCGCGATCGACTACGAGCCGGTTCCGGCGGCGACCATGCACGACGCCATCGTTGCCGTCACGGACGGGCGCTCCGACCGCGCCCTCGTGCCGTTCGAGAACTCGATCGAGGGTTCCGTGCGCGCCACCCTCGACACCCTCGCCTTCGACGCGGAGGGCGTTCAGATCGCCGGCGAGCACGACCATCCGATCCGGCACGCGCTGATCGCGCGCCGGCGCCTCGAGCCGCCCGAAGTCGAGGTCGTGCTCAGCCACCCCCAGCCCAGCGCGCAGTGCGCGCGATTCCTGCGCGAAAAGCTGCCCGGGGCGAACGTGCGCCCCGTCGCCAGCACAGCGGAAGCGGTTCGCGTCGTGAGCCAGAGCGACGCGCCGTGGGCGGCGCTCGGCGCCGCATCCGCCGCCGAGATCTATGGCTGCGTAATCCTCCGAGAGGGGGTCGAGGACGAGCCCGGGAACGTCACTCGTTTCGTCTGGCTGGCCCCGGAGGGCATCGGGGTCGCCGGTGACGGACCATGGCGGACGACGCTGATCTTCTCCGAGCTTGGCGCCGATCATCCCGGAGCGCTGGTCGAGGCTTTGACCGAGTTCTCGGACCGGGAGGTGAACCTCGTCCGCATCGAGTCGCGTCCGCTGCGCCAGGGACTGGGGCGCTACATGTTCTTCATCGACCTCGAGGGCGCCGCGACGGACCCACCCGTATCCGCGGCCGTCGGCGGCCTGCGCGGGAAGGCCGAGAACGTGCGCGTGCTCGGCAGCTACCCCATCACCCCGGGGCGCCTGCCGTGATGACCTGATCGCGATCCGTCGCGCGCAGGAGTCCGTGGGATCAGCCATCTAGACTTCAGGCGCAATGAGCGCCGCTGCTCACCCCGCCGTTGACCACACTCGGGACAACGTCGTGTCACTCGCCGGACGTATGCACGGCGGTCGTACTCACGGGCGTCCCGGCGGCCGGGTCCTGGTGCTGAACGCGAGCTACGAGCCGATCAACGTGTGCACCACTCGGCGCGCCGCGGTGCTGGTGTTGAAGCAGCGAGCTGAGGTGCTCGAGCAGGGCGAAGGGGCGCTGCGCTCCGAGCGGCTGCGGATGGAGCGACCGTGCGTGATCCGCTTGGTCCGCTACGTGCGGGTGCCGCGGGACGTGCACCGGCGCAAGATCACCAGGAAGGCGGTGCTGGCCCGCGATTCCTATACGTGCCAGTACTGCGGGCGCGAATCGCACGGCCTGACCGTCGACCACGTGATCCCGCGCAGCCGCGGAGGGTCGTCGGCCTGGGACAACATCGTCGCGGCGTGCGCGCCGTGCAATCGCAAGAAGGGCAACAGGCTCCCGGCGGAGGCCCGGATGCCGCTGCGGATACCTCCCAAGCCGCCGGGCCCGACCGTGTTCATCAGGATCGCGAGCCCACGCGTGCCGGTGGCGTGGGAGCAGTACCTGCTGGCAGCCTGAGCAGGTGGACATACGAAGGGCCGCCCCAAGCGGAGCGGCCCTTCGCGACTGCTGGTGCGATTGAGAACGGGCCGAGATTGACAGCGGGTGGGACGACCTCCCGCCTCTCGCGCTCGCCGGTGCCTGGTTTGGATTCCGCCAGGCGGCTCGCACGCTTGCATCGTCCTAGCGTTCCGGCACCTCCAGAGTCCCACTAAGTCTGTGAATTAGGACCACCTCCTTTCTCTGGTCCGTCGATTGAACCAAATCGGGAGGTCGGGTTCATGTCAGCCGGCTTCCGGGTCACGCGAATTGAGGCCGGCGACGACCTCGAAGAGATCACCGTGGCGGTAGAAATCGACTGAGACGACATTCACTCGCCTGCCCCGCCGGCGCTCGCACTCGTCGATCCGGCCGAGGAGCACGCGGCGGGAGTTCACGATGTCGGCGTTCGAAGGTCGTGGCGAGGGGCTCGTATCCACCCAGTGGTTCAGGAGCAGCAGCGGCGAGCCGGGCGAGCCGCGGTTCGGATTGCAGCTCGCGGGCCAGGCGCTCGGCTTGGCCAGCGCCTGCGGGGTGGCGAACGAGTACGGCGTCTCCTGCACCAACCCGTCGTAGGTCTCGCGATACCACGGGATGGAGTCCCCGCCCGCCTCGTTCTCGGCGAGCATGATCGCGCGTCCGCCGCTGTCGATGACGGACTGCAGCTTTGGAGGCTGCGCCAGCGCACCGGTGTACACGAACTGCTCGAGCCCGCTCGCGGCGGCGGCGCTGGCGATCTCCGCCGGGGCAACGTAGTCCTCGATCACGACCAGCACCACCTCGCCGGGGTTAGCCGCCAGGAAGTCGCGCAGCTGCCCGAACGCCGTTTCGATCGGCAACGCCCCGAGCTCACAGAAGCGATGACACAGGAAGACACCGGGGACGCCCGCGTCGGGCGAGTCGACCAGCCGGTCGCGGATCCGCAGGGCGGCGTCGAGCTCCTTGGGTCCGAGCGCGGCCTCGTAGGTTGCCCGCTCCCCCCGGTCGAGGCCCGAGAGGTCCGTCTTGATCGTCCCGCCTTCCGTTGGGCGTCCGTAATGGGCGTCGATGAACAGCGCCCTGACGCCGTCGGCCAGTTGCTCGGGAATGCCTGCGTCCTGCTGCGCGAAGAGCCAACCCGGGTTCGTCACCGCCGACATCGCATTGTGCGTTCCCGCGAGCACCACCTCGTCCAGGGTTCGCTCGCACAGCTCCTCGGATCCGTTGCAACCGACGTCCGGGGCGGCGGCCGGCGCCTCGTCGGTTCCGCCGCCGACCACGAACAGGGCCCCGGCCACCACGATCGCGAGCGCCGCGACCGAAGCGCCCGCGAACGCGCGGCGCGCCTCTCCGGCGCCGGCCCGGGCGACGGTCGACTCGCCGGGCAGGGTCAGGCGGATCAGCTCCGCGAAACCCAAGTAGGCGATGTACAGGCCCGCCGCGATCGCGACGAGCTGCACCGCGGTCTCGTGGCGCAACACGATCAGCGCTCCCAGCGCGACCAATCCCACGGCACGTGCGAATCGCGCCAGGGGCTGAGCAGGGGTCGTCGTCGCGATGCGCCAGCCGGCGCGCAGCGGCTCGTTGATGTCGGCGGTGCGCAGCAACGCGGCTGCGGCTGCGGCCACGACGGCTCCGGCGGCCGCGTACAGGATCAGGAGGTTGCGCAGGTCACCCAGAAAGGCCTGCCAGATCGCTGCCGCCGCCTGCCGGGCGCCTGCGCCCTCCACCGACTCGATTGCCAGGTCGCGTGCCAGGCCCAGGGCCGCGACGGCGAGCAATCCGCCGATCATCACGGCGATTCCGAGTCGCGACGTTGCCCGGCGTCGGTCGCCGGCGACGAGCACGGCGAGGGCCGCCGTGAGCAGGCCACCCAGCAACAGCAACGGGGCCAGGATCCGCAGGTCCTCCGCCAGTTGCCCCGCGGTGACGATCGCGTCCGGCGGGTCCTGGTCGAGCAGCGCGGAGTCGAGGCCGGGCGGGATGCGCTCCGCGAGTTGCGGGCGCAGGGCCGCCACCGCGCCCCGCAGGACGCTGCCGACGTCCGCGACCGTCAGGGTCAGGCTCTCTTCATCGCCCGTGAGCAGGGCGCGGTGCAGGTCGGCCGTGGCGTCGCGCAGGAGGGCGTGAAAGGCGCCGCTTCCCACGATTCCGGACGCAATGGACTCGAGGATGGGCCGGGCGCCCACCAGGTCGGCTTCGGCACTGAGGATGACGTCGTCGGTGATTCGGGCGGCGATCTCGTCGCGCACCGCGGCGTCTTCGAGCGGCGCTGTCGCGCGATCGGCGAACTCATCGGCGTCGAAGAACGCGTCCTCCGCGTATCCGACGACCGCCGCGGCGAGCAGGAGGCCGGCGGCAAGGGCTGACAGCGCGACCGAGAGCGCCCCCCGCCCCCGTCGGCCGTTCACCCGCGCGCCGCCACGGCTCAGGACTCGGCGCCGTCGTCCTCCGGCACTGGCTCGTCAGGCGCCGGAGCGGCGCCTTCCGCCGCGGCCTCGGCGGCTGCGTCGGCTTCGTCCCCGAGGTCGCCTTGCGCGACATCCGCGGCGACGTCTGTAGTCGACTCCACGACGAGCGCCACGGCGCTCACGCGATCGTCGTCCTTGATGTTCATCACCTTCACGCCCTGGGTGGCGCGGCCCATCTGCGAGATGCCACCGGCTCGGGTGCGCTGGACCATCCCGTTTTGGGAGATGAAGAGCAGGTCCTGGTGCTCGCGGACGATCATCGCGCCCGCCAATCCGCCCTTCTTCTCGGTCAGTTTGGCGGTCAGCACACCCTTCGTGCCACGGCCCTTCACCGGATACTCGGTGATCGGCGTGCGCTTGCCGTAGCCGTTCTCGGTGACGACGAACAACTCCGAGTCGTCGTGGGCGATGTCCATCGCAAGCACCCGGTTCTCGACTCCGTTCACCTTGCCGGCGACGTTCATGCCCTTGACACCGGCCGTGCCGCGCCCCATCGGCCGGACGGCGGACTCGTTGAAGCGGGAGGCGTTGCCGGATTTGGAGACCATCAGGATGTCGTCCGCCCCGGAGGTGCGCCGCACCTGAACGAGCTCGTCGCCATCGTTCAGCTTGATCGCGATGATGCCGGTGGACTTGATCTTCGTGTTGTACTCGAGGAACTCGGTCTTCTTGATCTGTCCCTTGGCCGTCGCGAAAACGAGGTACTTGTCCTCCTTGAAATCGCGTGTGGGGATCACGGCCATCACCCGCTCGTTCTCGCGGAGCGGCAGGACGTTCACGAGCGCTTGGCCGCGATGGGTGCGCGAGCCCTCGGGCAGCTCGTAGACCTTGAGTCGATAGACGTAGCCGCGGTTGGTGATGAAGAGCAGGTAGTCGTGGGTGGAGCAGATGTGGAGGTGCTCGATGTAATCGTCTTCCTTGAGGTTCATCCCCATCACCCCCACCCCGCCGCGCCGTTGCTGCCGATAGGTCGCGAGCGGGAGGCGCTTGGCGTAGCCCGAATGGGTGAGCGAGACGACCATCTGCTGATCGGCGATGACGTCCTCGATGTTGAGGTCGCCCTCGAAGTGGGTGATCTCCGTGCGCCGCTCGTCGCCGTAGCGCTCGGAGA
>Ga0299913_10002051_pt1 | contig 15644 bp, 18 predicted proteins | sample RVTome_9_FD_201360 | JGI IMG/M metagenome (GOLD analysis project Ga0299913, IMG submission 201360) | Soil microbial communities from uranium-contaminated site in the Upper Colorado River Basin, Wyoming, United States - RVT155D38 (version 2) ...
TCCGGCTCCTTTCTTTTTCCTACCCGCAATCGACCGAGCGGCTGCAATCGGTGCCGGTTATCGGCCGAGGTCGTCCTGGCGCCGCCGCTCGGCGCGCTGGCCGCGGCTTTTGGCCGACTGGTTGCTGATGGTCCGGCGTGCTTTCCTGAGCCAATGTCTGGCCCAGGCGAATTCGAGGCCGAGGATGGCGAGGCCGCCCGGAATCATGATGAACGCCGGGCCCGGGGTCACGATCATGACGATGCCGAGTAGCAGGACAGTGAAGCCGACAATCGCGATCACGATACGCCGGGCGACCTTGTAGGTCATACCGACCAAGGCGTTCACTGGATGAGGCTCGTATTCTGGTTCATGTCGTCTGCTTTACTTCCTGGCCGATTGACCGCCACGCCGGTGCGGCGTCGGCGGGGATGCCGGCTGGCGCTATTTAAGCGCATTGCGCAACCCGGGTCCTCTTGTTTTTTGGCTGCCTTTACGTAGCCTTGGCGCATGACCTCAGGCGTTCGCATCTGGCTTTTGCCCGTACTCTACGTTTGCGCGGCCGGTGCGGACGACAGCGGATTGCATACGCTTGCCGTTGCCGCCGAGGTCGCCGCCGTGGCCGTCCCTCCGCAACCGGCGGAGAGGCACTTTTTCGAACTGCCCGCCCTCGACTATGTATTCCGCGTCGAGGCTCGCTGCCACAGCGACTGGAAACCGGAATCGCTGTCCCTGAACGTCGCTGACACGCGCGTCACGAGAACGGCCGCCGACCTCGAGAACAGCGCGAACCAGGAACTCGAACTCAAGGTTCCTTCGAAACAGCTGGCTCCGGTACCGATGCGCGATTTTTGTGTGATCGAGCCTGTGCTGGAAGGTTCCGCATTGGAAGCAAAAACAGCCGAGCCCGATGGGATTGCACGACCTGCTCCGGGCCGGATGACCGTCGGTGCCGCGCTTTCAGTGCAGGCATCCTTGCGCTGCAGCCTCGGTGACGAGCAGCGGATGATTTACGTCTCAGAGCCGCTGGATGTCACGCTGACCTGCGCACTGCCCGAAATGGCGGGTAGCACGGCGTCGCGTTGATGGCTAGTGCTCCGCAGCGGAGCACTTAGTCGGCCCCCCCAACGCTCAAATGCCTGCGCAGGAACTCGACGGTCCTGTCCCAGGCCTGGGCGGCAACTGCAGCGTCGTAGCTGGTTCCGCTGGGGTTTGCGAACGCATGACCGACGCCCGGGTAGATCTCGATTTCGTAGTCTTTGCCGAGCGCGTCCAGTGCCCCCTGGAATTCTCTGACTGACTCAACCGGAATACCGCGGTCATCCTCGGCGAACAGGCCGAGTATGGGCACGTTGAGCGGAGCCAGTCGATCTTCATCCGCCGGTACCTGCCCGTAGTAGATCACGGCCGCATCCAGTTCGTCCGGAAACAGGAGAGCGGTATTGAACGCCCAGGCTCCACCAAAGCACCAGCCCAGTGAGCCGATCTGCGGCGCACCGCCGGTATCCCTGATGAATTCGTATGCCTGACGCAGGTTTTCCTCGGCGAACTGGGGTCTCTGCAGCGCGGCCAGCATCAGTTCGCGCGCGGCGGGCGGAGACTCCGCAGTCTTGCCCCCGAAGAGATCGACCGCCAGAACGATATAGCCCTCCGCAGCGAGCCTGTCGGCCATCGCCCGGACGCCGTCATTGAGGCCCCACCATTCGTGCACCACGATCAGTCCGGGCAAAGGATCGACCATGTCGGAAGGAAATACGAAGTGTCCGTATACCAGCTCATCATCGACTTCCGCGTACGCGAGCGTTTCTGCGACCACGCCTCGCTGCGGAGGGATTGCGGCGCCGGCGCTGGGCCTTCCGGAATCGTCGGCATGCTCGCCGGACATCCTGTCAACGCTCTCCCGGGCGGCCGAGTCTGTCGCGGCCTCATCGCGGTTCGCTTGCCCGCATGCGGCCAATGCGCTCAGTATGCTCATCGCGAGGACTATGGCCACCGCTCGTATGCCGGTTTCCCTGTACATCGTCTATCCTCGTCGCCCCGCCAAAGGCGACGAGTGTAAAGCAAAACGGGCATTTCGGGCACAAGCCGCCCCGAGTCGGCGCGGGCGTTACGGACCGCCCTGTTCACGAAGAATCGCGAGAGCGAAGAGATGAGCTATCAGATATCCGAGCCGACGCCGTCGCTTGCCAGGCGAGTGCGAAACTTCATTCGCGAGGCGGTAAGCGACAACGAGGCCGACTTCACGGTCGGTCCGATCGGCCGCGCGCTCGGCCTGCTGGCGATCCCGATGATGCTCGAAATGTCGATGGAGTCGATATTTGCGCTGGCCGACATCGTCTTCGTGTCCCGCCTCGGCACCGACGCCGTCGCGGCAGTGGGTCTTACCGAAGCCCTCGTTACCGTTCTTTATGCCGTTGCCATAGGCTTCGGCATGGGCGTCACCGCGATGATCTCCCGCCGGGTCGGCGCGAAGGACCACGACGGGGCTGCCCGCGTTGCCGGACAGGCAATCTGGATCGGCGCACTGTTTGCGACCGTCATTGGCGCCACGGGGATCGGGTACGCCTCCGACCTGCTGTCGATCATGGGTGCCAGCGACGCCGTCATCGAAACAGGTGGGGGCTATACGGCCGTCCTGCTTGGCGGATCGGCCAGCATCATCTACCTGTTCCTCTTGAATGCAGCGTTCCGCGGCGCCGGCGATGCGCCGGTAGCGTTGCGATCACTGGCACTGGCCAACCTGATCAACATCGTGCTGGATCCCTGCCTCATTTTCGGGCTGGGCCCTTTTCCGGAACTCGGTGTCACGGGCGCGGCGATTGCCACGACGATCGGACGCGGCATCGGTGTCCTTTATCTCTTCTACTACCTGTTCGCAGCGAAAGGCCGGCTTCGCTTCGGCTTGCGGCACCTCATTTTCGACCTGAAGCTCATCCGGGGTCTCTTCAGAATCTCGATCGGCGGCATCGGCCAGTTTCTCATTGCGACGGCCAGCTGGATTGCCATTATGCGAATCGTTGCGCTTTACGGCAGCGCCCCTGTCGCCGCCTACACGATTGCGCTGCGCCTGATCGAGTTCGCGCTGCTGCCCGCCTGGGGCCTCGGCAATGCCGCGGCAACTCTGGTCGGCCAGAACCTCGGTGCCGGAAAAGCAGAGCGCGCCGCGGAATCCGTCTGGCTTGCCGCGCGGTATAACGCCACGTTCATGCTGATACTCGGCCTTCTTCTGATTGCGTTCGCACCGTACATCGTCAGCTTCTTCTCCAGCGACCCGGAAATTCTTCGTTATGGCGCAAATTGCCTGCGTATCATGGGAATCGGCTACCCGATGTACGCGGTCGGCATGATCATCATCCAGGCGCTGAATGGAGCCGGCGATACGCGGACACCCTCCGTCCTGAACTTCATCTGTTTCTGGATGATCCAGATTCCGCTGGCCTACGCACTCGCTACGGCGGCGAACCTCGGCCCTCACGGAGTATTCTGGTCGATTGTCATTTCCGAATCATTCCTGAGCCTCATAGGGGTGCTGGTGTTCCGGCGCGGGCGCTGGAAATCGCAACAGGTCTGACGGACGGGCTAGTATCATTCATATCGTAACAAGACGGGGATGAGCTGACTTATGGAAGATTTAACCTTGATCGCGAACATGGCGGAGATCATCGGCGTGATTATCGTCATCGGCGGTTTGCTTTTCGCAATGCTGCAGACGCGCCAGTTCCGGCAACAGCGTCGCGAGATGGCGGCCATCGAGTTGCTGCGCTTTTTCGGCAGTCCTCGGTTCGCGGATGCGTATCGCACGATTCTCCAGATGCCCGAGGGTATGTCCGCAGAGGATATTCGCGCGGGCGACCCGGCGCTGGAAAAGTCCGCAATGCTGATCGGGACGACGATGGAGAACATCGGCGTCATGACCTACCAGCGGATCGTGCCGTTCATGGTGGTGAACAACCTCGTCGGCTCGAGCACCGTTATTCTCTGGCGCAAGCTGGAGAAGTGGGTCGGCGCCCTCCGCGAGGAAATCGGCGAGCCGTACGCGTTCGAGTGGTTCCAGTGGCTGGCAGACCGGCTTGCCGACGATCACGGCGACGATCCGCGGCCAGCCTATGTCGCACACAAGGACTGGAAGCCCGCCCGGCTGACACCAGAGCTCTGATGGCCTTGTCCAATCCGGATACGAGCGAAGTCCCGCTGCTCGATATTCAGAACGCCACTATTTTTCGCGGCAGCACATGTGTCTTCGATCGGTTCAGTCTGCAGATCGGCCAGCACGAACAGGTCGCGATTCTGGGGCCGAACGGTTCCGGAAAGACCACCCTGCTCAAGGTGATCAATCGCGAGCTTTATCCGGTGGTGAGTGACGACTCGCGGGTGCGGATACTCGGTCGCAGCACATGGAACGTGTGGGAGTTGCGTTCTCACATCGGACTGGTTTCACACGACCTGCAGACACGCTACCGCGATACGACGACGGCAATGCACGTCGTGCTGTCGGGCTTTCTGTCGAGTATCGGCGTGCACGGCATGCTGCTCGAGCATATCAGCAACGAACAACGGGCCACCGCGCGAAAAATCATGGCCGATCTCGGAATTGGTCACCTTGCGGAGACTCCCCTTCGGCAGATGTCGACCGGTCAGCAACGACGTTGCCTCCTGGCTCGCGCGCTGGTTCATGAGCCGGACACTCTGATTCTCGACGAGCCGACTGCAGGGCTCGACCTCACGGCGAGCTTCGACTATCTCATGCGGATCAGGAAGCTTGTGGACGAAGGACGAACGATCGTGCTGGTCACGCACTTGCTGAACGAGATCCCTCCGGAGATAGACCGTGTGATCCTGATTCGTGCCGGTGTGATTGTTGCCGACGGCGCCAAGGCCGACGTGCTGACGGTCGACAATCTGCAGAAGGCCTATGACACGCGTATGCGTGTCACGAGAGTCGACGACTACTGGCTGGCCTATCCGGCCGCACTCGGTTGACGGAACGAGCCGCTCCCGACATTCTCGACAAGGTAGAATTTAAAAACGTGACGGACTAGGATGCGCAGCATGCCGAATTTACCTAATCTGACATTATGATTCGTCGATTCTGCGTCAATATGGTCCTTGTCCAGGCTGCGCTCGTTACGGCTGCGCCCGCAGGCGCGGACGAAGCCATGGCGGCGCCCGGTGGGGTGGAGACGTTGACCGGCCTGTCGAACTTCGGCGTTTCGGCGACGATCATCACGATTGCCTGCATACTGCTGCTGGTGCTCCTGTTCCGTGGCTCTGCATCGAAAGTGTCCCGGTTCGTCAGCGAGCAAAGGGGTAAGAGGAGGATCAAACGCATTCTTCACCGCCGCAGCCGCGACGTCCTGGAGGATGTCATCCTTCCCGGAGCTTATGGCGGGCTCACGCGTATCGACTACGCGATCCTGACGTCCGGCGGCATTCTTTGCATTCGCGCCAAGCACTGCAATGGTACCGTCTTCGGCAGCGACGAGGACCCCCAGTGGAAGAACGTCGACGGTATTTCCCAGCACAAATTCCTCAATCCGGCGATTCAGAATGCAGGACGTACCCGCGCCCTGCAGAACATCGTGCCGGAGGTGCCTGTCGCCAACCTCGTCGTCTTTACGGGGTCCGTGCAACTCGCCGCGCCGAAGGTCAGGAACGTCATTCACGTCCGGGACCTGGACAGCTACATCGCCAAATTCGTTTTCGGTCCCTGCAAGATCAAGGACTGGGACGCCGTCTGGCTGTCCGTCCGCTCTGCGCTGCTGACCGACGAAGGCTCGCGCAGGGATTTTCGCGCCCAACTGAGTTTCTCGTAACGTCCGGAATCAAGCGCTGAACGCGATCCGGCGAGCCTCTGCACACATTTTTGGCACGCCCTATAATGCGCTCGAACTCGGCACGGTAGGAAACCATGGACGACGTCTGGATCAGTTCTCCCGGGGGAGTGCTCGCCGTACTTTGCGCAGTCGCTGCGTTCTGGTTCGTGGTCGATCAGGTCACGCAGTGGAAGCTGTTCCAGTATGTCCCGCCGCTGCTGTTCATCTACGCCACGCCGGTATTTCTCAACAACCTGGAGGTGATCCCGAGCAGCGGATCGCCGGTTTACTCCGGGCTGAGCGAGTTCGTCCTGCCGGCATTCATCGTCCTGATGCTGATCAAGGTGGACGTGCCTGCGGCGGTCAGAGTCATGGGCAAAGGCGTGCTGGTCATGCTGATGGGCACCGCCGGCGTCGTGGTCGGCTGCGTCGTTTCCTACGTCATCGTCCATCGGTGGCTCGCGCCGGACGCCTGGACCGGGTTCGGTGCGCTGGCCGGAAGCTGGATCGGAGGCACCGGGAATATGGCGGCCGCTGCCGAGATGTTGAACACATCGCCTGAACAGTTCGGCCTCGCGGTCATCGCCGACAACGTCGTCTACCTCGTCTGGCTCCCGATCCTGCTCGCCTCGAAGAATGTCGCTGACCGGTTCAACAAATGGACGCGGGTACCGGAGGGGCGGCTCCGGATGATGGACACCGCGGCGGAAGTGAATCTCGAAGAACAGCGGATTCCCGAGATGCGGGACTACCTCTATCTCGTCGCGGTGGCTGTCGGCGTGACATGGCTATCCACGCTGCTCGCAGCGAGGATCTTTGCGCTGACAGAGGCCACCCTTCCCGGTCTGCAGACGGTCCTGAACGAGTCCACCTGGCGCATCCTGCTGATTACGACCATCTCGCTGACTCTCTCGACCACGAGGATATCGAAATTGCCGAATGCGACTGCTCTCGGCACCGCCATGATCTACGTTTTCGTTGCCGGAATGGGCGCGAGGGCGTCGGTAGAGGGTCTGGCCCAGGCGCCCGCGTTCCTGCTTGGCGCATTCATCTGGATATTCATTCACGGCGCGTTCTGCATTGCCGGGGCGAAGATATTCAGGGTCGACGTGCATAGTGCCGCAATCGCATCGGCAGCGAACATCGGTGCGGCCGCCTCTGCGCCGATTGTCGCCGCGTTTCACCGGCCGAGCCTCGTACCGATATCGGTATTAATGGCACTTATCGGCTATGCGCTCGGCAACTACCTGGCCCCGCTTGCAGGGCACTTTGCGCGCATAGCCGCCGGGCAGTAGCCGCGCTGCCCAACGAAGTCAGAGAAGGAGGGTAATGCGCCTGCGCGTCAAACTGCAGATCGTCGCAGCCTTTTTGCTGCTCCTTGCCGCGGCTGCCGTTTCGTTTGTCGTCTGGCGCTGGCAAGAGCGATCGGACGTCGCCGATCTCGGATGGCCGATGGCGGCGTCGAGCGGCGAATCAGCCGAGCGGGTCACCGTGACCTGGCTGGGAATTACCACCCTGTTGTTCGATGACGGCGAAACACAGGTTCTGACCGATGGCACCTTTTCGCGGCCCGACCTTTTCGACATTCTTTCGCAGCGCCGCATCTACTCCGACGTCGCCGCAATCAACTACGGGCTGGCCGAATTTCGCATGGATCGGCTCGCTGCCATCGTTGCGCTGCATTCCCACTTCGATCACGCGATGGACATCGGCCTGGTTGCCAATCGCACCACCGCCGTAGTCCTCGGCTCGGAATCGACTGCCAACATCGCACAGGGCGCCAAGGTCCCGGTCAACCAGTACCAGATACTCGCCGACGGGGAGACGCGTCAGTTCGGCAAGTTCACGATAACGCTCATAGAGTCGAGACACGCCCCGATCGGCGTCGGAGGCCAGCCCGGGTTCCCCGGCAATATCAGCGTACCCCTGGAACAACCGGCGCGCATTCGCGACTGGAAAGAAGGCGGGTCCTGGTCGGTGCTCATCAGCCACCCCCACGGGACCGCGCTCGTCCAGGGCAGCGCGGGATTCATCGAGGGTGCTCTCGCCGGCGAAAGCGCGGACGTCGTAATGCTGGGCGTTGCCGGGCTTTCGTCGCTGGGCAAGGATTACATCAGGCAGTACTGGGACGAAACCGTAGTCGCGACGGGCGCGACCCGCGTTTTTCCGGTGCACTACGAGGACTTCACACAGCCATTCGGCGAGCTGCGGCTGTTTCCGGATGTCGTCGACCGGATGGTCGTGACCGCCAGCTGGATCGACGAACTCGCGTCCGACCCCGGTCATCCGGTCAGCGTCAGCACTTTGCCCTTCGGTCAGTCGGTGGCCATTTTTCCCTAGCCCGCGCTATCGGTGAGATATCCGGGCTGGCGTTTGCCGTCACTCGACGGCTGGATTCGTCTTCGACGCTCTCAACTGTGACAGCAATTCGCCAATGCCTCGTTTCGAGGCTATCAGCTCTTCCTTGGCATACTTGCTCAGGCGCTTGATCCTGACCTCTGCGCGCGTGGCAAGGCTCCGGTCGCCGACCTCCGACTGGAGTACGAGCTCGAGGGGGCCGCGGCCGCGCACATACCTGGAGCCCTTGGGTCCGGACCCGTGCTCTGCAAGGCGCCGCGACACGTCGGTGGCAATGCCGGTATAAAGCGATCCGTCGCGGCACCGAAGCATGTACACGCTCCAGCGTGACTTCGAACTCGCCATATCGCGCCTCAGGCGCTTCCGCCCCACAGCCTGTCCCCGAGCACCAGGAGGGCGCCCTTCTCGACGCTCTTCCTGTTCTCGGACGTCTCGTCGTAGGTCAGGACAATTTCGTCAGCGCCGTCCAGCGCCGGCGCGGGCTCGCGCAGTGCGAGCGTCAGGACATTGCCGGTGAGCGTGGCTGCGCGTATCAGATCGTGCCCGGCATAGAGCTGTTCATTGATCTCGAGGTAAGTCGACTCGTCATACTCTTCGCCCTTCGCCCTGAGCAACAAGAGATAGTCATCGATATCCCCGTCGGCGGTGGTCCTCGCGAATAAGAGCATGGTGGCGTTCTCCCGAACGTCGAACGCGACGGTATCGTAGTTGCGACTGTGGGACATGGCGCATGCCTCGAACGAACCGGGATCAGAAGAGTTTACTCGATGTCAACACCGACTGCTCGCGATGTCTGCCGATCTCCCCGCCAGTCCGTAGGGCATGGATCCTTTCGTCCTTTTCCGTCCAGATGTCCGTCAGCCAGCGATGAAAGGCGGAGCGATATTCACGATCGGTCGAATAGTCACCCTGCAATAGCCATGCGTCCACGGGCCGCTTCACCACATCTATGATAACCGGACGAAGTTCCCCGCAGCACATGTCCCAGAACCGCACGACCTGCTCCGGATAAACCACCGTGACATCGAGAATCGCATCGAACATGCTGCCCATCGAGGACACTGCCAGCGCGATTCCTCCGGCGCGCGGCGGGAGGAGGTTGTCGTACCGCGCCCCGCGTCTCTGTTTCTTCTCCTCGCTGAACCGTGTCCCCTCCACAAAGTTGATGACCGAGGTGGGCGTCGCGCGGAACTTTCTGCACGCCGCCCGCGTAGCTTTCAGGTCATCGCCCTTTTTTTCCGGATGTTTCGCCAGGTAGGACTTCGAATACCGCTTCATGAAAGGCATATCGAGGGCCCACCAGGCAATGCCGAGTACCGGAAACCAGATCAACTCCTGCTTGATAAAGAACTTCAGGAACGGGATACGGCGATTGAAGATCGTCTGCAGGATAAGAATATCGGACCAGGTCTGGTGGTTGGCGATCAACAGATACCAGCCATTGCGGTTGAGGTCGTCCACACCGCGCGCGTCGAGCATTCCCGACCTGCGCAAACCCAGGATGAGGGCATTGCCACTGACCCAGTTCTCTCCGATCGCCATCAGCCAGCGTGTTATTGCCAACCTTCCCCGCCTTATCGGCATCAGCAGTTTCACGACGGCGAGCGCCAGGAGGGGTGTAGACCACAGGACGGTGTTGACCGTAATAGCAGCGAAGGTGACGACGCCGCGCGCATTTCTCGTGACGTTTCCCAAGACCATATCGCCTCATACGACGTGAGGATCCCGGCGCCATTCTAGCCCGGATATCTCACCGATTCGCGGGCTCGTGCTGCAAAGCACCGCAGCCGCTTCAGCCTGCAGGCGCATCGGCGCCATCTCGGTTATCCTTGGGAGCGATTGTCTGACAACTGGCCTGGTACCTACGAGCGTCGCTGAGTCGCTTCCCGTTCGACCGAGGAGTCCGTAGCCGTGAATATTCTCTATCCCGTTTTGGCGATGTTCGCTTTGACGGCGTTCTGTCTTTTTCGTCTTGCGCGGCTGCGGTTCACGGCAGTCCGGAAAGGTGAGATCGACCCGAAATTCTTCCGCCTGTACCGCGACGCCGACGAACCCGACCACCTTCGTGTTCATGCCCGACATCTGGCCAATCTCTTCGAAGCGCCGGTGCTTTTCTACGTGATCGTCATCATCGCATTCCTGACCCGACAAACAGGAATACTGCCGCTGGTTCTCGCGTGGGTCTATGTCGTTCTCAGATATGCTCACAGCTACGTCCATCTGACGACCAATCGCGTCATGACGCGTTTCCGGCTGTTTGCTCTGAGCTGGCTGGTTCTCTTTCTCCTGTGGCTCGTAGTGTTCGCCGGCATGTCCATGCGCTGAGACATACCCGCCCACACGCCACAAAGCGCCGCTAGCCCGGATCATTCATGAACCGACAACGTGTGGAGGTGTCTTGCCAGGAAGGGAGGGCTTTTCAGGATCGTCGCAAACAGGGATGTTTGCGCGAAGCCCCCATGGATGGGTTCACGGCGTTCCTGAAAAGCCCTCCCTTCCTGGCAAGGCGCCGTGCGCCACAATTGCCAAATGTTCATGAATAATCCGGGCTAGCGAATCTAGTTGAACATGAACCGACTGAGATCCGGAGGGTTGGCTTTCTTGCGGCGGGACTCGATCTCGTAGATTGCCTGTCCGAGATCGCGCAGGAACGGGAAACCGACCGTTTCGTACTCGTAATTGCCGTCGTTGAAGGTCTCGTTGGCGTTGGTGTACACGGTTGCGGCGAGGATGAACTCGATCCCCTCCCGGTAGTCGACGATATAGGCCGCATCGGTAAGAAAGCCGTAGGCCGAACCGATCTTGTTGAATATCCGGATATTTTCGGGAATGCCGTCGTCGCGATCGTACATCAGGAACTTGACGAAGGCCTGCGGATATTCCCCCGCGTCCCGATACTCGTCAATGCCACTTTCCTGCGGATAACGAGACATGTTTCGATAAACGAATTGATAGTCATCGGGCGTCAGGTCGAAGCGCTCCTCAGGCGAAACGCTTTCCGGGAAGATCAGCGCTTTGAGGACGTCATGCAGGTCCTGCAACGGAAACGAGTTCTTTTCGGCAAAATCCTTCGGTCGATTTACCAGGATACCGTCTATGACTTCAGCGCGCCCCAGCATTTCCGGGCGAGACCCAACGTAGGATCTCGGACAGTATGCGGCGTCCTGGGAAAGCAGCACGCTATCGCCATCGACGAAGCGGACGGGATTCGTGTAGCGATTGCTCTCGACGTCGAGAACGAGGTCGAGGCGGTGCAGGATACGCGTATCCTGAAGTCCTTTCGTCCGCAATAATTCGTTGATTTCAGCTTGCCCGACAAACTCGTAAAGGCGATTGAAAGCGTCGTTGTCACTGACCAGGAGTACTTTCCGGATGTAATGTGCAACGGAGGGAAATCCACCCGGAGCGCTGGAATCCGCGGTCACGCCGGTCTGTCCATGTCCCTCTGCACCGGTCAGCATGGTCGTGTTTCGGTCCAGTCCGGCGATATCGAGCCGGCGAATCTTCTCCAGCGCCAACAGCGCAACGGGCAACTTGACCGTACTTGCGGGATAAAAATACTCGTCGGCGTCGACCCTGTAGGTGTAGGAACGAAAGTGCGGCCGGTTCTCGTCGTCACGGTCGATCTGGGTGTAGATAATCTGTACCCGATGTCTGTCGGGGTTCTCCATGACGGTCGCAAAGCGATGCGGCTGCGACCGCATCAGGACTTCGAGAGACCCTTCCCACGAATTCCGGTGACAGCCTTGCAACAGCGCGAGCGTGTACAGCAGAATACCCAGCCTCAGGTGTTGCTTCGACATCATCGGCGGAGTATCGCACAGCCAATCCTCTCGAAGGACATGCGCCCGGTGGCGTAGAATCGACACGACGCACCTCACTGAGGATCAGGCCCTGTTGTCGGTTTCACGATTGAGAAACATCAGCATGATCGGCGTGGAGCAGTTGGGCAGTCTTGCCGACAGCCTGGCCGATCCCGGACTGCTGCGCCTCGAGAATCTCGATACGGACATGCGTCCCCCCGCCGCCGCCGTCGCTTTCAGTAGGCGGGCGGTGGACGACGATGACGCGAACAGCTATCTGCCATTCATCGGACTCAATTCGGTCAGAAAGGCAGCAACTCGCCTCGTCTCGCGGCAATCCGGGCAGGACTACGACTGGAGAACGGAGAGTGTCATTTCCGCGGGCGCCCTCTCCGGAATTCTGAACGTGCTCTTTGCGACTCTGGAGCCGGGTGACCAAGTCCTGATGACGGATCCGACCTATGTCGGCCTGATCAATCGCGTACACCTGGCGGGTGGCGTACCCCGCTTCGTGCCTCTCGTTCCGAACGCGGACGGCTGGCGCCTTGATCTGGCGGCGCTAGGCAGCCTGGAGCCTTCGTCCATCAAAGCTCTTCTGCTCATGAGTCCTTCGATGCCTTCGGGGGCGGTGTTCGACAGTGGCGAGTGGCAGGCCCTGGTGGATTTCTGCCGGCGTGCGGACTGCTGGCTGATCAACGACTCCGCGATGGAACGGATCCTGTTCGACGGCCGGGAAGTCATACATCCCGCTTCGTTCGCGGGCATGAGAAACCGCGTCATAACGGTCGGCTCCGCATCGAAGGAGTACCGGATGATCGGCTGGCGCGTTGGCTGGATTGTCGGCCCTGCCGGCATTCTCGCCGACGTGGCCCGTGTCAGCATCAGCAATGTGGTATGCCAGACCGGTATCGGGATGGGAGCAGTCGCAATCGCGATTAACTCCGCCGATGACGGCATCGCGGAATGTACGATGAAACTGCAGGCACGTCGCGACCTGCTGATGGCGGAGCTTGCAGAGTTTCGGCCTGTCTTGCCGCACGGCGGCTGGTCGCTCCTGATCGATGTCTCGCCGCTGGGTCTCGATGGCGCTGCCGCATCCCGGCAACTGATCGAGAAGGCGCGCATCGCGGCCACCCCCATGGTCAATTGGGGAAGCACCAATGCCGCGAAGTACCTGCGCCTGGTTTTCTCGAACGAGCCGCGGGAACGCCTCGAAGGTATCGGCCGGAAGTTCCGCGATGCGCTCCTTTAGGGATTCTCGGCAGATGTCCATCCTGGGCGTCTGCCGAGTCGCAACCGCACTGGCGTTGATGCTGGCGCTTCCGGCCGTCGCGAGCGAAGATCCTGTTGCCGGCATGAAATGGCTGTCCGGCTGCTGGGCGAGCGTCGACGGGGAGCCGGGCAGCGGCGAGCAATGGATGGCGCCCGCCGGCCGCTCGATGTTCGGGATGAGCCGGACGGTGCGCGATGGCAGGACGGTGGCGTTCGAGTTCATGCGCATCGCCGAAGACGAGAACGGAAAGGTCGTTTTTGTTGCGTTGCCGTCAGGGCAGCAACCGACGACGTTCGAACTGATCAGCCTTTCCGAGAACGAAGTGGTGTTTGAAAACCCCGGACACGACTTTCCTCAGAGGGTGATCTACCGGCTCATGCCCGGAAACCGCCTTACAGGACGAATCGAAGGGACGGTGAACGGCACTGCAAGACACGTCGATTTTCCTATGACGAAATCAGATTGCGAGTCCGGCGACAGCGGATGACTCTGGAGAGCTGGGGAATCGCCAGGGATTACCTGCTGCTCGCGGTCGTGGGCGTCGCGATCGCTGCTACGGCGCTGGTGACACCAGTGCCCCAGGATCCCCGATACCACATGTTCGCCGACACGCGGACGTTCATTTCGATACCGAATTTCTGGAACGTGGTATCGAACGTTCCGTTCGCTTTTACCGGCGCGGCGGGGTTACTGTTCGCGGGGCGGGGGCATCGGAGCGGTCTGTTGCCCTTGCTGCAACCTGCATACATCGTCTTCTTTGCGGGCGTCCTGACGACGGGATTAGGCTCCGCCTGGTATCACCTGGCGCCCGACAACGGGACACTGATATGGGACCGGCTCCCGATGACGCTGGCCTTCATGGCGTTTTTTGCCGTCGTCCTGGGCGAGCATGTTTCAGCGCAACGGGCACGCAAGGTGCTGTTTCCGCTGCTTGTCACAGGCGCTCTATCCGTCGTGTACTGGGCTGCGACGGAGGCACGCGATCGCGGCGACCTTCGTCCGTACGCCCTGGTGCAGTTTCTGCCGATCGTATTGATACCACTCATACTCCTGATGTACCGCTCACGGTTCGACAGGACTGCGTTCATCTGGTGGGTAGTGGCAATTTATGCCGCATCAAAGCTGTTCGAACATTATGACCGCGATATTTTTAGCCTGAGCAACGTTATCAGCGGTCATTCTGTCAAGCACGTCGTCGCCGCGATCGCGCCAGCTGTGCTCCTCTACGGGTTCGCGACAAGGCAGCCAGCAGACGATGACCGGAAGGATGTACAACACAAACCCTGAGCCTGGCGAATGTCGATAGTGAGCACGGTTTACCCGCCGGCGCACCGCAGCTACCATGGCGCACTTTCGTCCGGAGCCGTCCGCCCGGATTCGAGCTGCAGGCAGGGGTGACACACATGACACGCGCGACTCTCATCGACGGTAAGGCGAGGTCCGCCAAGCTTGCAGCATCGATTACCGCAGGGGCGGCCGAACTTCTGCGAGGCCACAACATAAAGCCCGGGCTGGCCGTAGTGCTCATCGGCGCCGATCCTGCCAGCCAGGTCTACGTCAGAAACAAGACGAGGATGGCGGAATCCTGCGGCTTCCATTCGCTTCAGCACACGCTCGCCGCCGACACTCCCCAGCAAGACGTCCTTGCACTTATCGATGCCCTGAACGACGACCCGCAGGTTCACGGCATCCTCGTTCAGCTCCCGCTTCCGCATCACCTGGACGAGCGGCAGGTGACGCAACACGTTGCGCCGGAAAAGGACGTGGACGGGTTTCACTTCCTGAACATCGGCAAACTCACCGCCGGCGATACCACGCACGCTTTCGTTCCCTGCACGCCCGCCGGCTGCATGCTGATGATCGAAGACCGGCACGGCACGGACCTTTCCGGTCTGCGCGCCGTCGTCATCGGCCGTTCGAACATCGTGGGCAAGCCCATGGCCAGCCTGCTTCTCAAGGCGAACGCGACCGTCACGATCTGTCACAGCAGAACCAGCGACCTGGCCGGGGTCGCCCGCACCGGCGACATTCTGGTCGCCGCGGTCGGACGCGCCGAGATGGTCCGAGGCGACTGGATAAAGCCCGGCGCCACGGTAATCGACGTCGGCATCAACCGCACCGAAGTGACGGTCAAGGGAGAAACGAAGAGCAGGCTCTCAGGCGACGTCAACTTCGAGGAGGCCAGCAAGGTTGCCGGTGCCATCACACCCGTACCCGGCGGCGTAGGTCCCATGACCATCATCATGCTGATGTCCAACACCCTCAAAGCCGCTCGGGCAGCGGCGACGATCGACCCTAACGGATAGCATCGCAGGCTGCGTTGTCCATGAACGCGACAGCGTCTCCGCGGTGTCTCGGCTCAGGGGGAGGGCTTTTCAGGACCGTCGCAAAACAGGGATGTTTTGCGCGGAGCCCCCA
>Ga0299913_10002052_pt1 | contig 15637 bp, 16 predicted proteins | sample RVTome_9_FD_201360 | JGI IMG/M metagenome (GOLD analysis project Ga0299913, IMG submission 201360) | Soil microbial communities from uranium-contaminated site in the Upper Colorado River Basin, Wyoming, United States - RVT155D38 (version 2) ...
CCGCCCGCCGTCCCTGTTCGTGCAGATCGAGCGCGGCGAGCGAGGTATAGCGGTCGATGCGCCGCAGGTGATCGCTCACCGACGCGTACGGGTAGTGCTGCAGCTCTCCGGCCAGGCGTCCGACGCTACCGTCCACGGCGACCGACTCGTGGACGCGCCGCGTCCGCCAGGCCCCTGAGCGCCGATCGTACAGGCGAAGCTGGAAATCCGGATACCAGTCCGTGGTGCGGAGCCACCGGCCGAGATACCAGGACACGCGCGACACGCGATAGCCTGCACGATCCGGGCGGCCGCGGCGCCACGTCTGCAGCGACGCCGCCAGCTCCGGGCTGACGCGCTCGTCGGCGTCCAGCGACAGCACCCAGTCGTGCCGGGCGAGGGAGGCGGCGAGGTTCTTCTGGGCGGCGTAGCCCGGCCACTCACGCACCTCGACGCGCGTGGCGAGGCGTTTCGCGATCTCCAGCGTGCCATCGGTGCTGCCGCAATCGACCACGATGATCTCGTCGGCCCAGGACACCGACTCGATCGCCCCGGCCAGGCGGGCCGCTTCATCGAGGGTGATGATCGTGACCGAGATCGCCGGCACGCCGGGAGTGTAGGCGGGGAAGGGGAGAGGGGAAAAGGGAAAAGGGAGAAGGGAAAGGGGGAACGGGGAGCCCATGGCGGCTCCCCGGATTCGGAAACGCGTTAGGGGTTCGTGCCGCCGCCGCCGGTCTGCTGACCGCCCCCGGTGCCTCCGCCTGCCGTGCCGGTGCCGGTGCCGACGGCGAAGCTGCCGCCGACGGCGGAGGTGAATCCGCCGCCGCCGCCGACCGGCGCGACCTGCACGGTCGCGAAATCGACCTGCGACTGCGTGTAATCCAGGATCGCGCGCAGCTCGCGGTTGCGCGCCTCGGACAGATCGCGCTGGAACTGGAACACCTGGAAGCTGGTCGACATGCCGGCCGAGAACTTCTTCTCCTCCGCCTCGAGCTGCCGCTCCGCGAGCACGCGGGCCGCGCGGGTGGCCTCGACCCGCTTCGCGTTCGCGACGAGCTGCCGCCCGGCATCCCGCACCTGCGTCGTGATCTGGAGCTCGAGATCGCGAAGCCTGAGGTGAGCCTGCCGGGTCTCGAGGCGCGTCTGGGCGAGCGCGGCCTCGGCGCTGCTCGTCCCGATCGGGTAGCTGACGTTCACGCCGAATCGCCACATCGGGAACGCGCCGCCGAAGACGTCGCCGAGCAGGTCGGAGAACGGGCGCGATGCGCCGGGAGACGGCGGTGCAAACGGGTTGTCCGGGTTGCGCAGGAGCTCGGTGCCCGCGATGCCCGTCGCGTTGTACGTCACCTGCAGGTTCACGTCCGGCATCGTCTGGTTCTTGAAGAACCGCTCGTCGATCCCCGAGCGGTCGAGCGACATGCGCGTCCGGATCAGGTCGGTGCGCTCCGTGAGCGCGCGCTTGATGGCGGAGTCGAGATCCACCGACTGCACCTCGAAGGGCACCGGATCGATGGGCTCGAGCCGCATGTTCCAGAACTCGGGCGTGCTCGGGTCGAAGATCAGGGCGCGCAACCGGTCCTCGGCCTGGCCGATTGCCGCCTCCGCGAGGATCACGCTCTCCTCGTTGCGCGCCACTTCCGCTTCGGCCTGGACGATCTCGATCGGGGCCAGCGTGCCGATTTCCACGCGCGAGCGCGTGTTGCGGAGCGATTCCTGCGCCAGGTCGAGCGACTGCCGGGCGACGTCGAGCGACGCGAGCGCGTACTTGTACTCCCAGTACGCGTTCCTCACGTTGCGCTCGGTCAGGGCCATCGTCTGTGTCAGGTCGACGTCGGCCTGCTCCCGCACGTTCTGCGACACGAGCAGGTTGTAGCGCGCGCTGTCGATCCTGAAGTTGCGCAGCAGCGGTTGCTCGATGAGCGCGCGGAAGTTCGACTGGAGCTGCGGATTGAACGACGAGAAGATGTTGTTGGTCGAGACTCGTGCGCTGTCCCAGCTGACGTTATAGGACATGCCCCAGGGCAGCAGCTGGCTCACCGCGAGCTCCGACCCCGTGTTGCGCGTCGTGATGACGTCGTCGGCGCCGGAGAAGAAGCTGCTGGGCGGCTGATCCTGCGTCTGTCCGAAGGCGCCGGCCGAGAAGAGCGGTGTCCAGCTCGTGCGGGCCTGCGCGACCGCAAAATCCTGTACCTGAGGATCGAGCCGGCCGACCTGAATGCCCAGATTCTGCTCGAGGGCCAGCCTGACCGCCTCGTCGACCGTGAGCTGGCGAACCGGACCGGTGAACGCCGGCTGCGATGGTTGTGCGGCCGTCGGCGCCGCCGGGGTCTGGGCCGGCTGTCCGGTCTGTGCGAAAACGGACGCGTGGCCGACTATGATGCCCGTCGCCGCCACCGGAAGCACGCGGCGCAGGAAACCCGTGAAAACACGCATGGAATAGCTACTCCATTACCTGAAGATCCGGGAGACGCGACACGCGGTCCGCCTTCGGAGGGATACCCTGTGGAATAGACGGACGACAGGCCGATCGAGTTTCCAGGAACCGCCGGATTGTATACTACCGCGCCCGCTCGGCCCGGCGTGTGCGACGCACCCGCGCCGTCCATCTGAGGCGTTATGACTGCTGCCGAAGATCGTCCCATCCTCGATCTCCTGCGATCGTCGGGCGCATGGCTCGAAGGTCATTTCCGCCTCTCGTCGGGCCTGCACAGCAGCGCGTACCTCCAGTGCGCGCTGGTGCTGCAGCACCCCCCGTTCGCCGCCGAGCTCGGAGCGGCCCTCGCCCGGGAGACGCGCGCCGCGTCGCCGACGGTGGTCCTCTCGCCGGCTCTCGGCGGCATCGTGATCGGCCATGAGGTGGCGCGCGCCCTTGGCGTCCGGGCGGTCTTCGCCGAGCGCGATGGAGGCCGGCTCACGCTTCGCCGCGGCTTCACGCTCGAGCCCGGCGACCGCGTGCTGGTCGTGGAGGACGTCGTCACGACGGGGCTCTCCACCCGGGAGACCATCGAGGTGGCACGGGCGGCGGGCGCCAGCGTCGCCGGCGCCGGCGCGATCATCGATCGGAGCGACGGTCATGCGCAGCTGGACGTGCCGTTTGTAGCGCTCATGAGCCTCCAGGTGCCCGCCTGGGACCAGGCGGCCTGTCCCCTGTGCCTGCAGGGACTGCCGCTGGTGAAGCCCGGGTCGAGGGCCTGAGAACGCTCAGCTCCCGACTTCCGGCCCCCGAAGGGGAGTTGATGCGGGATGCGGACCATCAAGCTGCTCATCGCGTACGACGGCACGGACCTCGTCGGATGGCAGCGGCAGCCGGCGGGCGTGTCCGTCCAGGGCCTCCTCGAGGAAGCGGTCGCACCGTTCCAGAACGGGCCGGTCAGCGTCATCGGCGCAGGGCGGACGGATGCGGGGGTTCACGCCGCCGGCCAGGTCGCCAGCGTGCAGCTGGCGTCCGCGGCAGGCGTCGAGGACCTGCGGCGCTCGCTGAACGCGCGGCTGCCCCCGGTTGTCCGCGTGCTCGGCGCCGGCGAGGCGCCCGCGTCCTTTCACGCGCGCTTCGATGCCCGTACCAAGACGTACGAGTACCGCATCCTGAACGGCGCGGTCATCAGCCCCTTCATGCATCGCTACGCCTGGCACGTGCCCTGGCCGCTGGATCTGGATCGCATGGCCGCGGCCGCGCGCGCGATTGAAGGGACCCATGACTTCGCGTGCTTCCAGTCGACCGGGAGCGGCGTCCAGACCAGCGTCCGACAGATGTACGAGTCCCGGGTCACGGCGGTGTCAGGCCTCCCCGGGTTCACGCCCTTCCCGGACGCGACGGCGAACGGCAGCCGGCTGATCGTCTACCGGGTCAGGGGGAGCGGCTTCCTGCGCCACATGGTCCGGGCGATCGTGGGCACGCTGGTCGACATCGGCCGCGGGTCGGTCGACCCTTCGATCATGCCCAGACTGCTGGCCGGCGAGCCCAGGAGCGCTGCGGGCCCGACGGCGCCGGCCCACGGGCTCTGCCTGGCCTCCGTGTCGTACGACCCGCCGCCAGAGCTGGTTGCGGCTCATCGGTAAGACTCTGTACAATCATGATTTGCTTCACACCCCCTGAGTAACCTGCATGGCGCTCGAGGACCTGCTCGCCTGGCTGCCGCCGGACTCTCCTGAGGCAGCGCTCGCGAGACAGCTCAATCTGGACCAGCGTCCCTCGCACGTTGCCATCATCATGGATGGCAACGGCCGGTGGGCCGCCCAGCGGCACCTGCCGCGCGTCGAGGGGCACCGCTCGGGCATCACGGCCGTCCGCGAGGTCGTCGAAGCCTCGGCACGCCTCGGCATCGACGTGCTGACGCTCTACGCGTTCTCCGTCGAGAACTGGAAGCGACCGCGGGCGGAGGTCACGACGCTGATGGCGCTGCTCAAGCGCTACCTTCATCTCGAGCTCGGGACGCTCATCGACAACAACATCCGCTTCCTCGTGATCGGGCGCGAGGACGAGCTGCCGCGGGACGTGCGGGACGAGCTCGCCGCGGCGGTCCGGCGGACGGCGGGCAACACGGGGATGCGCTTCAACATCGCCCTGAACTATGGCGGGCGCGCGGAGATCGTCGAAGCGGCGCGCCGCGCCATGCGCGAGGGTGTCGCGCCCGACGACCTCGACGAGCAGCGCTTCTCCGGCTTTCTGTACACCGCCGGGCAGCCCGATCCGGACCTGCTGATCCGCACTAGCGGCGAGATGCGGGTCAGCAACTTCCTCCTGTGGCAGATTGCTTACGCGGAGATCTGGGTGACCGAGACGCTGTGGCCCGACTTCCGTGTGCGGCACCTGCTCGAGGCCATCCTCGCCTACCAGAAGCGTGAGCGCCGCTACGGCGGCATCAAGCCCTCGCACGTCGCCATCGGGCAGTGACGCGATTCCTCAGCGGCGCGGTGCTCGTCGCGATCGTCGTCGGCGCCGCCGTCTGGGCGCCGTCGTGGGTCCTGCTGGTCCTGGCCGGGGCCGTCACCCTGCTGGCCGTTCGTGAGTTCGGCTCGCTGGCCGCCGCGGCCGGGGCGACGGTGCCGCCCGGTGTGACGATGGTGGCCGCCGTCGCGATCTGCATCGTCATCGCGCTGGCGGGATCGCTGGCGGCTCCTGTCGTCATGGCCGTCGTCCTCGTGCAGGCGCTGATGGTCGTCGGCGCGTTCCAGCCAGGCGGCCGGGCCCTGCCGGGCGTGGCTGCTGCGGTGTTCGGGCCGCTCTATGTCGGGCTGCCGCTCGGCGCGCTCGTCGCCGTGCATGCGGCGGCCGGGCCGGCGGCGGCGCTGCTGCTCATCGGCGTCATCGCCGTCAGCGACACGGCGCAGTACTATGGTGGCCGGCTGCTGGGCCGCCGTCCGCTGGCGCCGGTGATCAGCCCGAAGAAGACCGTCGAGGGCGCCGTGGCCGGCGTGGTGGCGGGTGCCGCCGCGTTCGTCGCCGCGGGCCGGTGGCTGTGGCCGGGCGTTCCACCCGCCTTCCTCCTGGTGCTTGGATTGTCCCTCGTGATGCTCGGTATCGCCGGGGATCTCTTCGAGTCGCTCCTGAAGCGGAGCGTCGGCGTGAAGGACAGCTCGACGCTGATCCCGGGCCACGGCGGCGTTCTCGATCGCGTCGACGCGTTGCTCTTCGCCGCGCCCGTGTACTACGCCGTCCTGCCGTACGCGCTCCGACACTCATGAAGCACCTCGCCATCCTGGGATCGACCGGATCGATCGGACAGAGCGCGCTGGCGGTTGTCGACGCGCACCGGGATCGCCTGCGCGTCCGCGCGCTGGCCGCGGGCGGCAACGCGCAGGGTATGGCGGAGCAGATCGCGGCGTACCGCCCGGACCTGGCGGTGATGCGCGACGAGGCCGGGATGCAGGCGCTGCAGCGCGCCGGCGCCGATCTCGGCGGCGCCGTCCGGCTCGGGCACGGCGCTCGCGCGCTCGTCGACGTCGCGACTCATCCCGATGTGGAGGTCGTCCTCTGCGCCTCGTCGGGCACCGCGGCGCTCGAGGCCGTGCTGGCCGCGATCGAGGCCGGCAAGACGATCGCACTCGCGAACAAGGAGGTGCTCGTCATGGCCGGCGCGCTCGTGACCGACGCCGCGAAGCGGCGCGGAGTCGCGCTGCTGCCGGTCGACAGCGAGCACAACGCGATTCACCAGTGCCTGCACGGCCGTGCGCAGGAGGAAGTGCGCCGCGTGATCCTCACGGCCTCCGGCGGTGCATTCCGCACCTGGAGCGCCGCCGCGTTGTCATCGGCCCGGGCGGAGGATGCGCTGCGGCATCCCACGTGGCAGATGGGCCGGAAGATCACCGTCGATTCGGCGACGCTGATGAACAAGGGCCTGGAGGTCATCGAGGCGCACTGGCTCTTCGGCCTCCCGCCGGATCGCATCGACGTGGTCATCCATCCGCAGTCGATCGTGCACTCGCTGGTGGAGCTCCAGGATGGCTCGATGCTTGCTCAGCTCGGCGTCACCGACATGCGGCTGCCCATCCAGTATGCGTTCTCGTACCCGGAGCGCTGGAGCGCGCCGCTCCCGCCCCTCGACCTCCTCTCGTCCGGTCCGCTCGAGTTCTCCGCCCCCGATCGCGCGCGGTTCCCCTGCCTCGAACTCGCCTATCGAGCACTGGAGGCCGGCGGCGGCCTGCCGATAGTGCTGAACGCTGCCAACGAGGTGGCGGTCGAGGCGTTTCTCGCGGGTCGCCTCGCTTTCACGGGAATTCACCGTGTCATCGAGCGCACCATGGCCGCGCACCGGCCCGTGGCGGAGTCCTCGCTGGAGGCGGTTCGCGAGGTGGACCGCTGGGCGCGGGCGTATGCGCGCGGCGCGGCCGACAGCGTAGAATTGAAAGTCTGAGGCCCGAAGAACGGTGACCACCATCCTTGCCTTCGTATTCGTCATCGGTGTCCTGATATTCGTGCACGAGCTGGGGCACTATCTGGCCGCCCGCCGCAACGGCGTGCGCGTGCTCACGTTTTCGCTGGGGTTCGGCCCGCGCGTGCTCAGCGTGACGCGCGGCGGAACGGAGTACTGCATCGCGGCCATTCCTTTGGGCGGGTACGTCAAGATGGCCGGCGAGACGAGCGACGAAGAACGCTCCGGCCAGCCGGACGAGTTCCTCTCGAAGACGAAGTGGCAGCGGTTCCAGATTCTGGTGATGGGACCCGCGATGAACATCGGCCTGGCCGTCCTGCTCTGGACCGGCGTCCTGATGGCCGGCGCCGAGGTGCCTGCTTACGTGGACGAGCCGCCCGTCGTCGGCTCGATCGAGATGGGCTCTCCGGCAGAGCGCGCGAAGTTCGCTGTCGACGATCGCATCATCAGCGTCGCCGGACGAGAGGTTGAGACCTGGAGGGACTTCGACTTCGCGGTGGGATCGCGCCCGAACCGCGATCTTCCGATCACCGTCCTGCGCGAAGGGCACGAGATCACGCTGAACGTGCGGTCGGACGCGGAAGGACCGTACGAGATCGGGCGGGTTGGTGTCTACCCGAAGCAGGTCCATCCGGTCGTCCAGGTGGTGAATCCCGGCGAGCCCGCCGAGCGCGCCGGCGTGAAGCCGGGTGACCTGGTGCTGGCCGTGGACGGCCAGCCCGTCGCGTTCGCCAGCCAGCTGTCCGAGGCGATCGCCCGGCGCGCCGGCTCGCCTACCGTGCTCACGCTGCGCCGCGAGGGCCAGACTCTCGAACTGTCCGTCACGCCCGAGCCGCGAGGCGACACGGGCATGATCGGCATCAGCATCAACAGCCGCATGGAGATGCGGCAGATCGAGCCCGGGCCGCTGGAGGCCTTCCGGATGAGCCTGGAGCGGACCGGTGACCTGTCGGTCGCGATCATGCGCACCCTCTGGGGGCTGATCGTCGGCGACGTTTCGCCTAAGCAGCTCATGGGGCCCGTCGGGATCGCCCAGCTGTCCGGCGAGTCCGCCGAGCAGGGGTGGCTGCCCCTCTTCAGCCTGATGGCCATGATCAGTCTCAACCTCGGGCTGCTGAACCTGCTGCCGATTCCCGTGCTCGACGGCGGACACATCCTCATCCTTGCGATGGAAGGCCTCGCGCGGCGGAACTTCAGCATGCGCGTCAAGGAGCGCATGCTGCTCGCCGGCTTCGTCCTGCTGGTCGTGCTGATGGTCACCGTCATCTACAACGACCTCACCCGCATCAGCTGGGTCGAGAACCTGATGTTCTGGCGCTAGTGGCACGCTGGACGCCGACTTCCAGGCCGCGAAGCTCATCCGTGGCACGGCGTCATGCCGCAAGCGCCCGCTAGGCGTCCACTCCTCAGGCGCTCTACAATTCCATTCACGGAGGATTCGACGATGCGTTCGATGATGGCAAGTGTTCTTGTGGCCGCCCTGGCAGTGGCAGGCGGAAGCGCCCAGGCTGCCGTGCAGGCCGGCGTCAGCGCCAGCGATATCCAGCGCCTTCAGGACAGTGTGGCCGCGCTGAACGGGGAGTTCACCCAGCTCCAGTCGCGCGACGCCGCGGTTGCGAGCTCTCTCGAACGGGAGGTGGCTGAGCTTCGCGAGGAAGTGATTTACCTGCGCGTGAAGCTCCGCAAGGGGCTTCTGAGCGATCGCAGCGAGTACGAGGACCTGCGCGATCGCATCGACGACATGCGCTCCCGCGTGACCGCCAGCGCCGATCCGGCGCCGGCGATGGCCCCTCGTCCGGCGCCTCCGTCGACCGCGGCGCCCGCATCGTCCGCTCCGGCGGCCACGTCGACCGGATCCACGAAACCGGCGGGCGGCGGCACGAGCGCGATCCCCGTCGGGCAGGAACTGGACGTGCGCCTGCAGGACACGTTGAACTCAGGCACGAGCCAGGTGGAGGATCGGTTCATCGCCACGACCCTCGTCCCGTTGAGCATCAACGGACGCGATCTGATTCCCGCCGGCTCCGAGGTCCGCGGCGTGGTCAGCGCCGTCGAATCGGCAGGACGTCTCGACCGCAAGGCGAGGCTCTCGCTGACGTTCGATCAGATCACCGTCGGCGGACGCACGTACCCGATGCGCGGCACGCTGGTCGAGGCGCTCGAAGGCGGCGGCTACAAGAAGGATGCGGGCCGTATCGGGACGGGCGCCGGGGTGGGCGCGATCATCGGCGGCATTCTCGGAGGCTTCAAGGGCGCCCTCGCGGGCATCCTGATCGGGGGCGGCGGCGTCGTCGCCGCGACCGAGGGCAGGGAAGTGGAGCTGCCGGCCGGCACGGTGCTGCGGCTCAGGCTCGACTCACCGCCCGCCCTTCGCTGAACCCGCGCGCGATGCCGGCCGCGGGCTGGACGGCCCCGGCCGGCATCGACCCTCTCACTCTCCGGGCGACCGACTCCGCTCCGCCGCGTAATACCGCACGATGGCGTCGACCAGCGCGGGAATCGTGTACTCCGGCGGCATGATCGTCGTGCTGATTCCCATCTGCGCCGCGGCTTCCGCCGTGACGGGGCCGATACACGCGACGACGGTCTGGCGCAGGAGATCGGCGGACGGGTCCGCGCCGAGCAGCGTCACGAGGTTGCGAACCGACGAGGCGCTCGTGAACGTCACCACGTCGATGCGCCGGTCGAGCAGCATCCTGTAGATGTCGGGTTCTCCCTCCCGCTCGGCGTCCGCCAGCAGCACGCGATAGGCGGTCACCTCGGTCACGTCCGCGCCGGCCTTGCGGAGCTCTTCCACGAGCAGCTCGCGACCGACGTTCGCGCGCGGGAGCAGGACGCGTGCGCCCTCGAGGGGCGTATGGCTCCCCAGCGCCTGCACCTGCCGATCCGGCCGTCCCTCCGACGGCATGAGATCGACCTTGAGCGTGAAGCGCTGCAGGCGATCCCGCGTGGCGGGGCCCGCCGCGAAGAGGCGCACGCCCTTCAACAGGCGCGTGTCGCCGGGGCCGGCGAGCAGCCGCGTCATGAACTGATCGACGGCGTTCGCGCTCGTGAAGACGATCCAGTCGAAGCGCTCCAGATCCTGCAGGGCCTCGTCGAGCGGCCCATAATCCTGCGGCGGGACGATCCGGATCATCGGCGCCTCGATCGCCTCCGCGCCGAGCGCCGCCAGTCGGTCGACCAGTTCGGGTGCATCCTCACGGGGCCGCGTCACGACGATGCGGCGCCCGAAGAGAGGGCGCTCGTCGAACCAGCGCAGATGCTGGCGCAGCCCCGTCACGCGTCCGACCACGAGAATCGACGGCTCGGGGGGCGGCGAATGCTTCACGCGGGCCGCGAGCGCGTCGAGCGAGTCCTGCCACGTGTGCTGGTCGGGATGCGTGCCCTGGAAGATCACGGCCGCCTGCTCCGTACGAGCGCGCCCGTGCGACAGGAGCGCCTCGAGGATGGCGCCGAGCTGGCGGGTGCCGGCATAGCAGACGATCGTGCCCTTCAGCCGCGCGAGGCTCGACCAGTCGACGGACGGCGCCGTCTGGCTCTCGTCTTCGTGGCCGCGGACGAGCGTCAGCGTGTCTCCGGCGCCCGGATAGGTGACTGGCACGCCCGCGTAGCTGGGGACGCCGATCGCGGCGGGAATGCCGGGCACGATCTCGAACGGAATCCCCTGCTCATGGAGGAAGAGCGCCTCCTCGCCCCCGCGATCGAACACGAACGGGTCTCCCCACTTGAGGCGGGCGACGATGCGACCCTCGCGCGCCTTCTCGGCGAGCAGATAGCAGATGGCTTCCTGGGCGAGCGGCTTCGGCGAGGCGGTGCCCACGTCGATCCGCTCGGCGCCCGTGGGCGCGTGTCGCAGGAGACGAGGGTGCACGAGGTGGTCGTACAGCACGACGTCGGCCGCCGCGAGGCACTCGAGGCCGCGCGCGGTGATCAGACCGGGATCGCCGGGTCCGGCCCCGATGATGTAGACGACTGGTCGTATGCGCATGAAGGCAGGGTCAGTTGGTGACGGGGCCGTAATATCCCTGCTTCGTCCGCGCAGTCAAGTTCGGTGTGGTGAGCCGCACGACGATGCGCCGCCAGGCGCCGTCGAGCTTCGGGTTGCGCGAGGTGTAGCCGATCGTGTACTGGCTCGAGAGCTCGTCGGCGATTCTGGCATAAACCGCGCCCAGCTCCGACGCCTGCTTGGGGAAGAACACACGCCCGCCGGTCTGCTGGGCGAGCTGCCGGAGCACGAAGTCCGCCTCGCTGAAGCTGCGGCGGCGGTCGTAGTCGCGCGACCGCAGGCCAATGGCGTAGACCGCCGTCTCGGAGCGCTTGGCCAGCTCCAGCACCTCCTCGAAGCCGACGAGGCTCGAGGTGTCCTCGCCGTCCGACAGCACGACGATCGCCTGGCGCCGGATGTCCTCGGCGGTCTCGGCCCTGATCTTCCTCAGCTCCTTCAGGGAGATGTAGATGGCGTTGTGGAGCGAGGTCGACCCGCCGGCGCTGGTGCGCCGGATCGCCGCCTCCAGATCGGCGACATTGCTCGTGAACGGGAGCGCGATCTGCACACGGCTGTCGAAGTCGATGAGCTGTGCGACATCCTGTTCGCGCAGCCGGCGTATGAAGCCGATCGCGGCCTCCTGCGCCGTGTGCAGCTTGTCCTCCATGCTGGCGCTCGTGTCCATGAGAATCGAGAGCGCCACGGGAAGATGGGTCCGGTTGAAGAAGGTGATTTCCTGCTGCGCGCCGTCCTCGAAGACGTTGAACGCGCTGCGATCGAGGTCCGTGACGTACCGGCCCGCGGCATCGCTCACCGTCACGTTCAGGGAGACGAGCTCCACCCGGGCCCGGAACGAAGGAGCTTCCTGCGCGGCGTCCTGCCGCCCGTGAAGCACGCCGGCGGCGGCGATGACGAGGGCCGCGGAGGCGGCGAGACGGAGGGTCATGGCGAACGGCGTGACCTGGCGGGCACGAGCACGCCCCGCGCGGTCACTCCGTCCGGAACGGCCTCGACCTCGACCTTCTCGGCGGGAACGATCGCGCCCGGATGCGCGAAGACGACGTGATACTGCCCCCGCAGTTCGGCCGCGAGCCGCCGGAGGCCCGCGGCGATGGACATGCCCGAGAGCAGCTGATCCTGATACCCGCCGGTGGCCGTCGTCCCGCGATCGAGGACGATGCTCCGGTTCCGGGCCTCCTCGTTCCTGAAGCTGGCCGGTCCGCGACTGCCGACAACGAGCGCGAAGAGCTGGGCGCCGCTGCCGCTGACCACTTCCAGCGTGCGCTCGTACCCGAGGTTGCTGAAGTCGGTGCCCTCCGTCGTGATGACGATGATGGCGCGGCGGTCCGATTCCCTTCGCTGCAGCCCTCGCGTGACATCGACGAGGCCGTCGAGCAGCAGCGTGCCGCTGCCGTCCTGCGCGAAGAGGCGCTGCACGCCCGACTCGAGCCGATCGGCGCTCGAGCTGTAGTCGACGAGCACCGTCGGCCGATCGGCGAGGCCGATCAGCGCGATCTGGTGTCCTTCGGCGGCGAGCTCGGTGACGAACGGTTCGAGCGCGCGGCGCAGGTCGTTGATGATGGGCCCGGCAGTCTGACTGTTGTCGATCAGGATCGCGATATCGATCGGCGCCGTCGCGGGAGTGGCCCGCAGCACCTCGCGGGGCTGGCCATCCTCGCGCACGCGGAAATCATCGGCGTCCAGCCCGGTCACGGGCTGCCGGGAGGAATCCAGTGCGCTGACGTACATCGATCGCTCGACGCTCTGCGCGCCGGCGGGGAGGCTTCCGAGCAGCAGGGCGCCAATCGTGATCGCAGCCGCGGACGGAGCGTACATGGGAACTCCCAGGCTGGGCAGTCAGCGGGATCGATGCTGGCCGCTGGTCAAGGCAGGCGCCTCGCTTCGCAGTATAGGACCCCGCGGAATGGAGGGTCAAGCGGCGAGCCCGGCGGAAAGTCGTTTCGGTTGTGTCACTTGACGGGCACACTGCGGTGCGGTCCTGCACCCGTCCGGTTTGACACGCGGTCTGCCGGAAGATTAAGTACAAGCCGATGAGCGCAGATCCCGGAACCGGTTCGGCCCCTTCGCGCCGCACGCGCATCGTCGCTGTGCTGATTGCGGTGCTCGTGGTGCTCGTCGTGGGCCTCGTGGCGTCGCGCCGGATCGCCGTGAACGGTCCGGGCCCGGTCGAGGCGGGGTCGCAGGGCGCGCAGCAGGCGTCCGAGGACTGCGAGGAAGAGCCGCCGCCCACGTCCATCACCCTGGCGGAATGCGGGGCGGACGAGCCGGCCGGCGCGAGCGGGTCCTCACCACCAGCGCAGCCGTAGCACGGCGCGGTCGTGGCGTTCATCAACAGGCCCACCGGCGAGGCGATGCGGCAGATTGGCGCGGTGAGCGCCGTCGGCTTCGCCTTCGTGCTGTCCATCATCATCGGCGCAGGCCTGGGCCATGCGCTCGATCGCTGGCTCGGAACCGGGCCCTGGCTGTTCCTCGCGGGTTTCGTGCTCGGCGTCGCGGCGGGCGTGCTGTCGGTGTTCCGCGTGGCGGCGAGTGCGTCCCGCCGGAAGCCCTGATGGGCGATGCGGATCGGCTGCTCCGGCATTTCGAGCGCGACATCGTGCTTGCGGCGGCCGCGTTGTCGGGGTTCGCGGTGACACTTCCCGGAGGCGGCGCGTGGATGGGCCTGTCGGTGCTGGCGGGAGCGGCCCTCGGCTGGTTCAGTTTTGCAACGACGCGGTCTGGCGTGGACGCGGCGGTACGCAGGCGGGCGCGCGCGTGGACGCTGGTGAAGATTTTCACAAGGTATGGTATACTCGCCGTCGCCGCGTACGTTATTCTGGCGCGCTTTCGGCTGAGCCCGGCCGGTGTGGTCGTCGGGACCACCGTCCTGGCCGTGGCCGCGGCCGCCGCTGCCGTCCGTTCGCTGCGGTCCCGGGACCCGCGGCCCGGCAGCTAGACTGCAGTCTGCTTCGGATTCCGAGAGCCCCAGCGTCCTAGAGCGACCGCACACCGCATCACCTGATGGACAAGCTGCACCACGAGCTCTGGATCGTCAACGCGATCAACGCCGTGCTGGGCCCGATCGTCGCGCTCGGGTACCGCGCGCTCGGGGTGGACCTGCCGGCCGACGGCAAGCCCATTCCCGATTACATCGCGATGCTGCTCGTACTGTTCGCCGGCCTGGTGGCGCTGAGCCTGTTCGTGCGGTCGCGCCTCAGCGTGGAGAACCCCGGCAGGCTCCAGATCATCCTCGAGGACGCCGTCAACGGCCTTTACTCGATGCTCGACATGCTGGTCGGCCCCAAGGGGCGGAAGTACCTGCCGCTCATCGGGACGGTGTTCCTCCTGATCTGGCTCTCGAACATGGCCGGCAAGGTGCCCGGGCTGATGGCGCCGACCAGCAACATCAACGTGACGGTCGGCTGCGCGCTGCTCGTCTGGTTCTACTACCACATCGAAGGCATCCGGGCGCAGGGGCTGGTGAACTACCTGAAGCACTTCGTCTTCCCGCCCGGCTTTCCGAAGTATCTCGCCCCGCTGATGCTGATCATCGAGCCGATCAGCCACACGGCGCGCGCGCTGTCCCTGTCACTGCGTCTGTTCGGCAACGTGTTCGGCGAGGAGCTCGTCGTCCTGATTCTGGCGAGCCTGATCCCGTTCGTGATCCCGCTGCCGATGATGTTCCTGGGCGTGCTGACGGGCACGCTGCAGGCCGGCATCTTCGTGATGCTGACCATGATCTACCTGGGCGGCGCCGTCGCCGCCGAGCACGAGCACGAGCACGAGGGACATTAGAGGAGGCTTTCATCGTGAGCACACGTTCCATCCTGACTCTTACCGCGGCCGTCCTGGCGTTCGGCGCCGTCTCGCCTGCCTACGCGCAGGGCGTCGAGGCGGAGGCCGCCGGCAACGTGATCGGCCAGTGGTCGATCATCACCGCCGGCTTCGCGCTCGGCATCGCCGCCGCCTTCGGCGCGCTCGGACAGGGCAAGGCCATCGCTTCGGCGGTCGAGGCCATCGCCCGGAACCCCAGCGCGGTGGGCGACATCCGCTTCAGCCTGATTCTCGGCCTCGTGCTCATCGAGTCGCTGGTCATCTACGTCCTGCTGATCTCGCTGATCCTGTTCTTCGGCAACCCGTTCACCGCCTAGGCGCGGCACGGAACGCCAGGGCCATCCAGGGACGACGTCTCTCCCCGGCACGGGGCAGGGCGTCGTCCCTTTGCGTTGATGCGGCTCGGATTCACGCGAATCGACGGTCTGCTCCTGATCATGACCGTCATCTGGGGCGGCAACTTCGCCGTCGTCAAGGTCGCGATGCGCGAGATCCCGGAGTACGGGTTCGGCGCGCTCCGGCTGATGCTCGCGTCCGTCCTGTTCCTGATCGTGATCGCCAGGCGCGGGGGACTCGCGGCCAGCATCAGACGCGTCGGCCCCCGCGACTGGCGGCAGATCGCGGTGCTCGCCATCGTCGGCCACACGATTTACCAGGTGCTGTTCCTCGGCGGCGTAGCCCGCACGTCGGTCGCCAACAGCTCGCTCATCTTCGGCTGCACGCCGATCGTCGTGTCGCTGATCTCGTCGTCTCTGGGACACGAGCGCATCACGCCGCTCCGATGGGCGGGCGTGCTCCTGTCGTTCGCCGGCATCTATCTCGTCGTGTCGCAGGAGCAGGGCGCGGGCGCGACGCGTCTCGGCGACCTGATGATCGCCGGCGCGCTCCTGATGTGGGCCGTGTTCACGATCGGCTCGCGGCCGCTGCTCAGCCGCCACTCGCCGCTGGTGCTGACGGGATTCACGAT
>Ga0299913_10002053_pt1 | contig 15636 bp, 13 predicted proteins | sample RVTome_9_FD_201360 | JGI IMG/M metagenome (GOLD analysis project Ga0299913, IMG submission 201360) | Soil microbial communities from uranium-contaminated site in the Upper Colorado River Basin, Wyoming, United States - RVT155D38 (version 2) ...
CCCAAAGCGGACAGCTCGCCGCGCCGCTCGCTCGAGGTTCCTGATCGAGACGATCGGGACAGTGTCCGACCGAGGCATCGAAGCACGCAGTACTTCATGCCACGTGTTTGACTGAACGCGCTGGCGCTAGGCGCTCGTCACCCTGGACGCATCACATGAGGGAGGGACATCATGGCAGGAAAGTTCGGCGGCCTGCTCGGCGGCGGCATCGTCGCTCTGACGCTGGCGGGAACCGCGTGCGGATATGACAGCAGCTCCAACCCAAGCGGCCCCGGCTACGAGGACTCCGCCTCGGCCGCCCTGACAGAGCCCGCGATGTCGGCGGTCATTGGCCGGTCCCGGTTCCGGGTCTTCACCGCGGCCGGCGACATCGCCGCGCAACTCGCCGAGTTTCGGGCGGTGCTCGGCGATCCGGCGAATGGCGGCACGCCAGGGCCCCTACAGGGCGGGCGGCGTGAGATCGCATGGGATGCCGTCCCGGCGGCGCAGACCAACGTCAACACGTTTCCGGGCGACTTCTTCAACACCAATGTGAGGGCGGGTGCGATCTTCGCCACCGACGGCATCGGATTCCGTAACAGCGACAACGATTTCGCTGACCTCAACCCGGCCTATGCCGATGACTTCAACGCCTTCAGCCGGCCCAAGACCTTTATGCCGATCGGCAGCGCGGCGATGACCGTCAGCTTCCGCATACCTGGCGCCGCCACCCCGGCAGCGACGCGGGGGTTCGGAGTCGTGTTTTCCGACGTAGAGCGGCAAGGGGCGGCGTCCATCAAGCTCTTCGACGCCCAGGGCCGGAGCCTCGGCCAATACCACGCCCCGGTCCGAAACGATGCGGCCGGGTTCTCCTTCGTCGGCGTAGTGTTCGAGTCATCCATCGTGGCGCAGGTCCTGATCACGTCGGGCCAGCGGGCGCTTGGCGATGAGGTGCAGGACCTGAGTGACGGCGGCAATCTCGATCTCGCCGTGATGGACGACTACCTCTACGCGGAGCCGCAGGCGCTCCCGTAGTCAGCTCGGCCCGATCGAACATCATCAGATCGAGCCGGCCCGGAGGATCGTGACGCCGAGGGAGACAGGGGCGATCGAGGAGGGTGACCGTACGCCCCTGGATTCCAGCAGACTTGCAACGTCCATTCAGGGGAGCGACTGCGTTCCATAGCGAGCCGCCTCGTGGTGCGTCTGCACCGCTGCGCGACCTGTGCAAGCCAGTCTGCCTTGCAGGCGAATCCAAGACGGCGACTTGACGAGCTCGGTACCGGCTTGCAAGCTATGTCACTCCCAGCATCCAGCGACAAAGGGAACGCCTGCGAGAGCCGGCGGCACCAAGCGACGGCGCCTCGCGTCGGTGCGCTTTGACACCACTTGGGAGGGGAACAACCTCGGACCACTCGCCACTCGGAGCCTCCATGCACCAGACGGCCTCGCATTACCCAACCTTCGGCACTATCGTGGCGCTAGTCGCGTTGGTCGCCACGCTCCTGGCCGTCCCCGGCTCCCCGATAGCGGCGCAGGCGCGCGCCGAGGCGGTCGCCCTGCCAGCGTTGTCCCTGGAACTTGAGAAGGCCCGCGCGGCCCTGGACAAGTACCGCGATCCCGTGCTCGCCGTCCACGATGGCTACTTCTCGACCCTCGGGTGCATCGAGTATCCTGACGGCGGCCGCGAGGGCACGATGCAGTACGCTCCCGGGGGCATGGGGGTACACTTCCTCAACCTGCAGCTCATCGGCCCCACTATGGATCCTGCCAAGCCGCAGGTGCTGATCTACGAGCCTGACGGCGACAAGCTGCGCCTCGTTGCCGCCGAGTGGTTCGTGCCAGTCGAGGCCTCCGCGCCGTCACCGCCTACGATCTTCGGCAAGCAGCTCGAGGGTCCGATGGAAGGCCACCATCCACTCATGCCACCCGGCCTGCACCACTACGACCTGCACGTGTGGCTCTGGAAAGACAACCCCGCCGGCATCTTCTCCCCGACGAACCCCGCCCTGAAGTGCCCGAAGGGGGGATACTCCTTCGCTGAGCAAGCGCCAAAGCTGGTGCAGCATCAGGGGCACTAGGCCCAGCGACTCACATAGCTCGCAAATACGAGAAGCCCGGCAACGTGTAAGCCGTTGCCGGGCTTCATTGCTAGCGTACGGGATCGACATCTCGAACGCCGATATCGAGCTGATGACCAAGAAGGACAGCCCCTGGAAGGCGACGGCCACCACCGATCCGAGCGCGGTCGGCGCCGCCGTCACCCGCACGCTGGCCCTCCAGTTGGCCGGTCAACTCGGCAGCAAGCAGGTCATGTTCCCCGGTGTCCTGGTTACCCAGTCTTTCTTGTTGAAAGAACAGATCAAGAACATGGACGACTTGCGGGCCAAGCTACCCGATTTGAATCTCGCCAACGTCGCCTCGGCCGCCTGGATCCCGTCAGTCGGGTTCTGACCTCACTTACCGAGCATCGGTGCCCTCTTCCTGATCCAGAGGGGCGATCGTAAGACCCCGAATTCCAGCAACCTGCAACATTTTACGCGAGTTCGTGTCACCCGCTGCTGGAGTTTGTGGCGTTCATGCTGGACTCGCCGTGGCTCACCCAGCCAAATCTCTAACTTTACCACACTCCCGTGGAGTGCTGACACGGCCGGGCCGGATTCTTAGACTGGTTCCGCTGCGAGAGGAAGCTTCAATCCCGGCAGCGTGCCGTTGCGAAGGAAATCGACGTGGCAGCGCACCTCGACGGCGATCTTTGATTCGGCGTGGAGAACGATACTGCCGCCAGTCTGATGAGGCTCGATCATCGCCACGCTGTCGAACCCGCGCGGCACCCGTGCCACGCCCTGGATGTACGAAATGGACAGCCGACCCTCCGCATTCGGAGCGAGACACGTGCGAATACCGCGCTCACTGAGCAGATTCGGCCGGCACGAGGCCGCGAGTCCCACATGAAAGAAGCCGGTGATGTCCTCGACTCCTAGCACGTTGACATGGCGACCGTTCCACGGCGGGAAATGTCGCCCCCCATTGGAGAACCATAGCAACGTCGAGGCCAGCTGCTGCGGATCGCGTAGGGCAAACCACACATAGCCCTGCTCCGGATAGGTCACGGCCGACCAGCCGAGCGCCACCGTAGAATCCGTGCACAGGATCGCGACGTCCTCACATCCGCGGCGCGCGGGGTATCGGGAGAGGTCGGTCGTTGAGCCGTCGATGCATGGCACGGCCCGGAGGTCCGTGATCTCCACGTCCGGCTTCAGCCACGAACACCCGCGGTTCTCCGGGCGCGCCGTTGGCTCGACGTAGGTGCGGGCCTGCACCAGGCGGCTGAATGACAGCCGGCCGGCTCCCTCCATATCGGGGAAGGCGAGCGTCGCGTGATGTCCGGGATTGATCGGTCCAGTCAGGCCCTGCAAATCGTGCCGCTGATACACGACGGAGTGATCGGTCACGAGCGCCGTTATGGCCTCACAGCGGCCACCTTGTAGTGGCAGCTCGATGCCTAGGTGGAGCCAGCAGCCCGCGTTCGTCTCGTCCCGAGCGATGCCGCGCCAGCGGCCGTTGGCAGTTTCGCCATGCGGCGGCAGCTGTTGCCCCGCGTGGGGCTCGGCGTTTTCGCCAAATGCCGAGCAGAACCAGTCACCGCGAAGAGTGACGAGCATCGGCGGCGTCTCCGGCGGTATACACTCCTCTGCCCATGGGGCGATGGCATACGGCTGTATCGGCACGGCGGCGTTGGGGAAAAACGTCACGGGCCCCAGCATGCCGCCCGTCGCCGTCATTGCCAACTCGACCGAGCGCGTCCGAAGCAGGAATGAGTCCTGTCCGTGAATTCGGGCCACTGGCCAGTGCGTCATGGTCGTAGCGCTTGGCATCTAAGCCTGTCGCGGGCTTCGGGCATCGGGTCCGGCACCCGTCGAGTTCGTGGATTCCCCGCATCATTCCGATCTGTGAGCGCTCCCCGGCCCAGCGCTTTCGATCGCGTCCCTGGCGTAGCTCGACGTCTGGCAAAACGAGCGCACCATTGCAGCCGCCGCTCGGCTAACAGCACATCCCGTGGGATCGCCGCAAAGAGCGCCTCGTATCGCGCCTGCAGAATCTCCTCGTATTCCGGATGCGTCAGGATGTAGAGCGCATTGGCCCGTCCAAGCACCGGACTTCAAAGCGTCCCTTGAGGCCGAGACACTCCTGCAATGTGCCAATCCCATCCGAAGCGCCTGCACCTTGCAGGCAAGACGCCGCGACGCAGACCCCGTATTGCAGTGCCGTTTCCATCGGCGCGCCGTCGTGCAACGCCAGGAGCAGACCCGCGGCAAAAGCGTCGCCCGCCCCTACTGTGCTGACGATCTGCCTCGGCGGCACCCGCAGGCTGCCTCGAAGATGGAAGCGCCCTTCCCGCCCAAGCGCGGCGGCGCCTTCGGGAAAGTGGACGACCACCCAGGCTCGGACACCTGCCCCCAAGAGCCGCTCCGCGGCCGCATGAACAGCCCTCAGGTCGAGTCCCATCTCACCTCGGAGCCGCAGGCCGCTGATCCGCTCCAGCTCGAAGTCGTTCAGGAAGCAATAGTCCACATACGGCAGCGCTGGCCATACGACCTGCGTAAACCGCTGGCTGTCCTCGCTCACCACATCAATACTGGTCGTGCACCCGGCGGCCTGCGCTCGCGCGAGGGTCCGGGCCGCGACCGTCCCGAACGCCGCGTCCGCCTGATCGAGGCGATCGAGGAGCAGCAGATAGCCTAGGTGAAAGTGCCGCGCCAGACTGGCGGCAAAATCGAAGTCCGTATCGTCCAGCCACGCGTTCGCACCGCGCTGGTGAAAAAAGGTCCTGCGTCCCGTCGCCCGAACTGTCATCACATCCGTGTACGAGGTGGACACCCCAGGCTGGACCCGCACCTGCCTGGTATCGATCCCGTGGGCACGGCAGCGACCGACAATCCAGTCGCCCTCGGCGTCCGCCCCGATCAGGCCGACGCCGGCCAGCGGAAAGCTGGCGCCGAGCTTCGCCAGATCGACCAGGAGATTGAACGGACTTCCCCCATTGCCGACCGACTCGGCCAGGATGTTGGCCAGCGCCTCCTCGTGAGGATAGGTGTCGATGACCTTGAGCCGGTCGACGATCCAGGTCCCTCCCGCGAGAATGCCAACGCGCGCGCTCATGTCATGCAGCTCATGCCTCGCTCACCAACGGCGCGATCGCCGGTTCGTCCTCCTCGATGCCCGGGAAGCGACCGATCGCGGGGTTCACAAAAACGTTGTCATGCCGATCATCATTTGCGCTGGACACTTCCCCCATGATGCACTCCGCCGACACCGGCGCAAACTCGTGATACACGCCGGGCACCAGCGTGACCCGCGAGCCCGCTGCCAGCTCGATCACCGAGCCGGATACTACGTCAGTCGGTTCGTGATTCACGGGTAGTGTAAACCTCTGCTGCCCTACCTGGTCGGGCGGACCCGCCCACGCCCGTACCGCGAGTCGGCCCCAGCGGCAGATGATGTCCTCCTTCTTCCGTCGGTGGCAGTGCGCCGGCGTCGTCATCCCACGCTGCGCGTACATCAGCTTCTCGCAGTACTCGGGCTCCTCCGCCAGGTTGACTAGAACCAGGCCGAACTCCCGCCACGCCCCGAGCCCAAAGTCGCTCACATCCCAGCGCGGCTTGGGCGGGAGTGCCCAACCGTGCGCGCGGTAGCACTGCTCGGCGGCCCGGATCAGCCGGTTGATCTCGCTGCGTTTCATGGGTCAGGCACCTCGATGGCGCGCTTCTCGGCGTGGGACTGCAGGGCAGCCGCGAACAGTTCATGGCTCCGCACCGCCTCCTCCGGCGTCACGCAGCCGAAGCGTTCGCCGAGGACCCCGGCCCGCTCGGCCATAAAGGCCGCCCACATCTGGAGAAAGCAATCGGGGAACCCGGGCTCGAAGATCCCACCCGTGATCGTCGGGAACAGCCCGTGAAAGCCGAGGTCAGTGCGTTGCCAGCTCTGCTCTCTGCCGCGCTGGAACGTCCAGAGGGTCTTGGGGGTCTTGGTGCTGTACTTGACGCCCCCATCCGTGCCGAGGACCTCGAGGAACCAGGTGTTGGTCTCCCCCGGCGCGAGGCGCTTGAGCTCTAGCTGCATCGGTACCTCGGCCCCGTCGATCACCACCTCGGTGTGCAGCAGGGCGTTATCCCAGGTGTCGCACGGCGCCACGCCGCCTCTGCCGTCGGGGCGCTCGTAGTAAATCTTCTGCAGTTGAGCGTAGACCCGCCGTGGGTACCAGCCGAGCCGGAAGGGTATGTGCACCGCGTGTATGCCCAGATCCCCCATCACCCCGATGGCCCCGCAGGTCGGCACCTGCCGCTTCCAGTTGGCCGGCTTGGTCGGATCCAGATCGCTGCTGTGGTGGAAGCCGGTGCGAATCTCCAGGAGCCTGCCGAGCCCGCCCGCATTCGCCAGCTGATAGGCGCGCTGCGCGCCCGGGAAGTAGGGGAACTCCGAACTGCAGCGCACGAAGCGGCCCGAGCGCTGAGCCGCCTCGCGCACGGTGCGCGCCGCCTTGAGATCGATGCCGAACGGCTTCTCCGCCAGCAGGTCTTTACCCGACCGCAGGACATCGAGGTAGATCGCCTCGTGCAGGTGGTGGGGCACCGCCACGTAGACCACGTCGATGTCGCCGCGGTCGAGGAGTACCTCGTGATCCTCCGTGATGAGCTGCACGCCGGGCACCTGGCGGAACCACTCCCGCTGCTTCTCGGCCACGTCGCAGACCGCGACCAACTCGGCCCGAACCGGGTAGTGGTCCAGGACAAACCAGCGGCTCAACGCGCTGGCCACTTCGCGGCCCATCAAACCGCCACCAATGATGCCGACCCGGACCGGCTGGGTCACTGATGGCGCTCCAGCAGGAATGCTGCTGCCTGCGCTGCCGTCGCTCCCTCATGCACGATAGCCAGAAGCGCCCGCGTCATGCCCGCGGGATGTTGATGCTGAATGACGTTGCGGCCATACACGATGCCGGCCGCCCCCTGCTGGATGAGCGCCTCTGTGCGCTGGAGAACATCCTGGTCCGGCGCCTTGCCGCCGCCCCGCACCAGCACCGGAATGCGGCCCGCAATCTCGATGACCTGGTGGTACTCGGTCACGTCGTCGGTGGGATCCGCCTTGATGATATCGGCGCCCAGCTCGACAGCCTGGCGGACCAGGGGCAGAATCTTGCGCCTATCGCCGTCCACCATGTAGCCGCCCGCCTGCTCGTTCGGCCGGAAGACTAGCGGCTCGATCATCAGCGGCATGCCGTACCGTTCACAGTCCGGTTTGATCCGGAGAATGTTCTCGATGCATTGGTCGGCCACCTCTGGCTCGTTCGGAATCGCGAACAGATTCACGACCACGCACGCGGCATCGACGCGTAACGCCTGTTCCACCGGTTCATGGATCATGCGGCTGAAGAGCCGCCGAGGCAGCGCCGCGCCGTACACGTTGGCCACGTCGGTGCGGAGGACGAGCGCCGGCTTCTCACGCCCGGGCAGCGTCTGGAGCAGCGGCGCCTGCCCGACCGTGAGCTGGATTGCGTCCGGCCCCGCCGCAACCAGCGTGGCAATCGCACCCTCGAGATTCTCGATCCCGGCCAGGAAGGCATACTCATTGAAAAAGCCGTGGTCGATGGCCACATCGAAACAGCGTCTGGACTTCCGATGAAAGAGCCGGTTTAAGCGGGCAGTTTTCATGGATCCTCAAGCAAGGGTGAGTTTGCGGTGGCCGGAATGACAAGCATCACCCAGCGCTTCCTCCCCTGGCAATCCCGCGAGGCGCAGGCGTGCTCGCCTTGAGCCGGTCGAGAAGCAGATAGGTCAGGAGGAAAATACCCCATGTGATTCAGCGCAAAAGTCCGCTCGTGGCCAGGGACGCGCCGCTCGTCGATGAGCGCGATAACGCCGTGGACTGGGATTGTGTCCTCCAGGATTGCACACCCTGTGTGACCACGCCGGCAACCGGCGACTCGAGCGTGTTGGAACCTGACGGCGCAAACTCGCTCACTGACTCACACAACGACTCACCCACCCCGCAAATAGGCAAAGCCCGGCACGACCGAAGTCGTTGCCGGGCTTGATTGCCCCTCCTGGGCTCGAACCAGGACTCTCCTGATTCAGAGGGGCCATTGTAAGCCACTAGATCCCAGCAACTTGCATCTACTTACGCGAGCTCGTGTCACCCGATGCTGGAGTTTGCTGGTTCCGATGCTGGAGTTTGCGTCCTTCGCTCGCTCAATCGACTAGGGTGGTCGGTCGAATCAGCCCGCTCGGCTCCGGTCGGTTCGTGACCGCAACTGGCGAGGACGGCCGCGGCTCAGTCAGTGTAGGAGGCCTTTTCTTCAAGCCTGGTAAACCGCTCTCGTCTAGAACGGGCAGTTCCCCGGCGCGTCCATGTCGATGCGAAAGTCTGCCGGGGCAATCCCTGGCGGACCGAACAGGACCGTTACGTCCTGTGCCGGCTGGTCCGTCTCGTTCCGGCCGATGTGACCGTGCTCGCCGAGGTCCAGGTAGGCCTCGCCGGAATCCACCACGATCGGCGCGCAGTTCGGGTCATCCGCTTCGTAGAAGGTCACCGTACCCTTGACGACCTGGATCAAGACGGGGCCGGGATGCTGGTGCCACCCCGTAAAGGACCCTGGATCGTAGGTGAACGTCCGAACAGCGATATCCAAGCCATCCTTGGCCTTGAGCTCGACGTGCCATTTGTCGGTGATGCGCTTGACCTTCTTGATGTCGAACGTGGCTTGGCCGAGGTCCGTCCGCGTTACTCCCGATCCCACGGTGGACTGCGGGGTGAACGGAACCGAGGCTGCGGGCGCGGCGGGCTCGCTCGAGCACCCGATGAGGGGCAAGAACAGCAGCAAGACAGGTAGCCGTGACATGGGACACCTTCCAATCCAGGGTGGTTCTCCAACTGCATCGAGCACCGCGGCCGCATACCGCTGGCCTCGGCTCGCTTGTGGGGCCGCGGCGGCGGCATAAGTTAGGAGAGTCTGGGAGACGCCCGTCACCTGACAGTCCCCCGCCGTCACCCCGCTGAGGTGACGCCCCGCTTGCTGGATTGCAGGAATGATTGAGCTGCGCACGTTGGGTGCCCTCGAGCTGACCTCGGCTGACAGCAACGCCGTCGGTTCCGTTCTCGCGCAGCCCCGGCGCGCCGCTCTCCTCTGCTATCTGGCCCTCGCCTTACCCCGCGGCTTCCATCGTCGTGACACCCTGTTTGCCCTCTTCTGGCCGGAGGACGATGCCGAGCAGGCCCGGCACGCTCTTAGGCAGGCGGTCTATTTCCTGCGCCGCGCGCTGGGCGCGAAGGCGATCGTGTCACGTGGCGACGACGAACTGGCCCTCGCGGCCGACCAGCTCCACTGCGATGTCTGGGCCCTCGACGCCGCGCTCGCTCAGGGACGACCGGCCGATGCGCTTGCGCTTTATCGGGGTGAGGTGCTCGCAGGTTTCCACATCTCAGCCGCCCCGGGGTTCGAGCACTGGCTGGACCAGGAGCGCGCACGGGTGAGGCAGCTGGCGGTGCAGGCGGCATGGGCGTTGGCGGCCGAGCGGGAGCGCGAGGGCGATGCGGCGGGTGCCGCCGAGGCGGCCCGCTGCGCGGTCGCCCTCGTTCCCGAAGACGAGACCGCGATTCGCCGCCTGATGCTCCTGCTGGAGCGACTAGGCGAGAGAGTGGCGGCGGTGCGCGCCTATGAGTCCTTTGCCTGGAAAATTGGGAGGGAATACGAGCTGCAGCCATCGGCCGAGACTCAGGCCCTGGTGGCGCGGATCCGCACATCTGAAGAGAGCCAGGTGGACGCACCGAACTATCCGAGTGAACTTTCTTCCGCGGCTGGAAACGGCAACTCCACGGCTGTGCAGGTAGCGGGGTCCTCGACCCGTCCCAGGGTCCGTGCTGCAGACCCGCCTCGCGAATCCGAGCTTCAATCCCCGGGCCTCGTTACCGAGCCGACACCCCTCTCCTCGCCATCCCGAGTACCTCGACCGGCCGCTATCGTCGGCGTGATAGTGGTCCTGTTGCTGCTGCTCGGGATCGAAAGACTCCATGTGCATATGCAGGCTCGCGACCACACTCTCGGCGCTCCCCGGCCACCTCCCAGCGAGGTGGCGCCCGGCATAGCGGTGCTGCCCTTCGCCGTTCAGGATGGCTCGCTGGCGAGCTGGCGCGAGGGGCTGGTGGACCTGATCTCGATCGACCTGAGCGGCGTCGCCGCCCTCCGCGCGATCGACAGCCGGACGCTGCTCGCGCGATGGCGCGAGCGGGTGAGGGGCTCGGACATCCCGGAGCTCGCGACGGCGCTGGAAGTGGCGGAGCGCGCCGGAGCCCGATACGCCGTAGTGGGCAGCGTGATCGCCAACGGATCCCATCTGTTCATCAGCGCCGGCGTGCACGAGGTCGCGGGGCCCCGGATGCTCGGCACCGCCAGGGCCCAAGGCCCCCCCGACAGCATCTTCACCCTGGTGGACCGGCTGACACTGGAGATCCTGCGGCTCGTCCTCAGAGGCGAGGCGCGCGAGCTGCCACGGATCAATCTGGCCCGGGTCAGCACCGCCTCCCTGCCCGCGCTCAAGTCGTACCTGGAAGGAGAGGTGCTCTTCCGGAGGTCTCAATTCCAAAGCGCGGCGGAGGCCTACGCGAGGGCGGTGGACGCCGATTCCACCTTCGCCCTGGCGCGGTATCGCCTCGGATTGTCGAGGCAGTGGTCCTGGATATACGTGAGTGCGTCCCTACCCGACCCACTGTACACTGCGGTGGGACGATATGCCGACCGGCTGCCTCCGCGCGAGGCGGCCATCTTCCGGGCGATTCTGCTGACCGAGCAGGACCTAGGGGCCGCGCGCGAAGTGCTGGAAGAGGAGGTGCGCCGGCGTCCCGACGACGCGGAGACCTGGCATGAGCTTGGGGAGCTCTATCACCACTATGGTGACCAGGCGCTGATTTCTCCCGAGGCGGCGGATCGAGTGTTTGCGAAGGCGATCGAGCTCGATTCGACCTTCACCCTGCCATACATCCATCGCATCTACCATGCGATCAGAGCAGGCGATCCGACGGGAGCCGCCCAGCTGCTCGGCAGGTTCACCCAGCTTGCGCCGGAGAGTCCCATCCTGTCCCGGTACCGTCTGATAGCTGGGCTGGCGTTCGGCGATCCGAACACGCGCGCCGCGGCCAAGGCTGCGCTGGACACGCTGGAGACCCACGACCTCTTGCGGATGGGTCATTCGCTTGAAGGGTCGCGCTGCTGCTGGCGCCTCTCGGAGCAGGTGTTGCGAAAGGTGCGAGAACGCGGCGGTGAGCTGCGGCCCGACGCCACGAGCGAGCTGTTCTGGGTCAGTCTGGCCCAGGGGAAGGCGCGCGAGGCACTCGAATGGGTGGACGATCCGTTCATGCCCGAAGAGCGCAAGGGCATGATGCTGCTGGTGCTCGACGAGCTCGGCGTCGCGATCCCAGCGGCGCGGCTCGATTCCGCGCTTACCATCGGCACAGCCGATAGCGCGGACGCGTTCCGGATCTTCTACGCCGGCTTCCACGCGGCCAGCCGGGCACGATGGCAGATCCTGCGGGGTTTGCTGGATCGGCTGCAGTCCCACGCGCAGCGTCTCCGAGGGACAGGGGATTCGTCGGAAGCCGGCTTCACCGAGGCAGTCCGGCAGGCACTCGAAGGATACGCGTTGTGGCGCCGAGGGCAGCGAGACTCCGCGCTGGTCCTGCTCGAGCGCTCGCAACGTCGGGCCGTCGGCAATTGGCAGCGGGCGATCGTCAATCTCCGCCTCCGCTTGTGGCTAGGCCGGCTACTCATGGAGATGGGACGGCCAGGGGAGGCGCTGCCGTACTTCGGGAGCTTGACCAGGACCTCGCATCCCGTGGACTACGAGCGGGGCCGGATTTACGAGCAACTCGGGCAGCTCGAACGGGCACGTGAGGCCTATGCGCTCTTCCTCGCCTCACGGCAGCAAGCCGACCCCATGTTCCAGCCGATGATTCAGGATGCCCGGGCGGCGCTTCAGCGGCTCGCGGCAGTGACGACTGAGTGAGCGAGCCGCCCTCCGGAGTCGAGGCGGACGCCATTGGTTGCGCCCGGTGCGCCAGGACTCGGGTGATTATTCGCCGGAATCAGACCTCCAGGTAGCCTGGGCTGCGATCGGCGGATCGGTATGATTCGCAGGTTCGCTCTGGTACTGGTCACGGGTTGGAGCGTTCGGCGCGCAATCGCCGGCGCAGTCGGTCGGCGACATTCTCATCCAGCGGCTCGGCCTCACCCAACTCACGACGGAAGTGCTTGATCACTTCACTGAATTCACCGCCAAAGCGTTCGCACCAGTCGCAACCGCGCACGTGCTCCTCGATCTGCTTCACGCGTTCCGACGGCAGTTCACCGTCGAGGTAAAGCGAAAGGTCCGCCAGGACTTCACGACAGCGGAGCCCGGCCACCAGCCGATCGGGTTCAGGCATATTCCCCTTCCTTCCGGACTTCCGCAGCGATCCGCAGCCGCGCGCGGTGCAGCCTGCCCTTCATTGCGACGAGGGAAAGACCGAGTATGCTCGCCACGGTCTCGCCCGCCAGTCCTTCGAGGTCGCGCAGCACCAGGATCTCACGCTCCGATTCCGTCAGCCGCTCAAATGCAGCCTGCAGTGCATCGCGGCGGAGTGTGGCGAGCAACTGCTGCTCGGGATCCTCGCTGCCCCAGCCGGCTTGCAGGCCCAAATCATCCAGCGTGACGTATTCCTCAGGCTCTCCAACCCTGCGCCTCCGCAAACGCCTTGCCGCGTTGCGCGCGATACCCAGCAGCCAGGCCCGTACCGAGGCCTCCCCACGATAGCGGCCCGCGCTGCGCAAAGCCGCGATAAATGTCTCCTGTAAGGCGTCCTCCGCAGCTGTCACGTCCCCGAGCGCTGCACGCAAGTAGCGGAATATGGTCGCCTGGTGCCGGTTGACGAGGCGCTCATAGGCGACGCCGTCGCCGGTCGCGCTCAGCGCCAGGAGTGTCGCATCTTCCGCATCCGCCGGCTCAGGCTTCCTGCTTTCAGTCGTCATCGGCTCCCCTCGGCACCGGCCCGCGTACCCTACTCTACGTGCCAGGCAGGCCGCGCGAGGATTCCTCCCCAGGTTCTCGAATCCTTTCGGGTCTGCCTTGGCACTCCCATTCAGGACAGCCAGTCAGGCCGGCCTCGGAACCAGAACCGGGTGCGCCACCATGTCAGCTCTGCTTGCTCGTAACGAAGGCGCGGCCGACCGCGCGATTCGCGTACTGCTCGGCATCGCCATTCTCTCGCTCTACTTCTTCGGCCCTGAGTCCCCGTGGGCGCTGCTCGGCCTGGTCCCGCTCTTGACCGGCCTCATTGGCAGCTGCCCGCTCTACTCGCTGCTCGGCATCAATACCTGTCCGGTAACTAGAGGCTGAGCAGGAACTCCGTCGAGACTCGGACTGACCTGTTGCCCCTTGTGGGCTCGAACCAGGACTCTCCTGATCCAGCGGCACTGCTCCGCAACTGCCGAGCGCCGGGCTCATCCTCCAGCGTGCCAAGCCAACACTCGCAATGGCGAACCGCCCCTGGCCGACCGCCACAGAGCGGATGTGACGAGGAGAAGCTCGCGGATCAAGCTCGCCGGGCACACCTACATCGCCGGTGGAGACGAATCTCCCCCACCTCCTGCCGATCCACCGAGCGTGCTCAGGTAGGTGTGCAAGGCCCTGACCTCCCCCGCCGTCAGGTGACTGAACCTCCGTCGCGCCACATCCGACATACGTCGAAGTTCTCGACCTCTCAAACCCTCCCCTGAGCGCATCAATCGCAAAGTCTTCCTCTGAATACGTGGCCGCGATGGCCAGACTGGGAGTGGACATGTCGGGATTACCGCGCAGGTCCAGCCCATGGCACTCAGTGCAGCTCGTCAGGGCCAGGTACTTGCCGAACGTGAGGTGGTCGGAGGTGTCTCGGACAGCCGGCCGGGGTGCGTCGTGATCAATCAATTCCGCCTGCGGATTGTACTTCCCCAGAACCAGGCCGAGGCGGGCCAACGGACCTAGCCTTATCTCGGTACCGGTTCCTTCCGTGACAGGGGCGCTGCGGAGGACTCCGCCCTTCAGCCCCTCTCCATGGCAGCCGTTGTAGCAACCGCGAACGGTGGCCAGCCGTTGACCCTCGGCGAGGACGAGGGAGTCGGTCGGGAATGCAATGGACGAGAGAGGGATGTCGTAGGTCTTCCGAGTCATCTGCTCGGAAACGAGATAGAATTACCAGTGCGCCAAGCCCGAGGCTCAACCACTGGAGCACGCCTCTCATGAGATCACAAGGTCAGGTCTCGCGCGCATCCGCGCCAGCGTCACCCAGATCTCGTCCATCTCTCTCGGGACAGCGCAAAGCAGGATGGCATCAGGCGCTCATCCGGCTCAAAGGCCGGGCTCACTCCTGGCAAGAGGTCGGTACCGCCGGGGCAGCGGCTCCCGGTCAAGTCGTACGCGGACGGTCACTTACCGGAAAGCTCTGGGCGAGGCGAAGCTGGGGGCTGGACCTGGTGGTCGTCACGACCCGCGGCGACGTTGCTGACGGGCCGGGAGCTTCGGTGGGGACGAGGCGTTCGGCAACTCGTGGTACGTGGACCCGACAGAGGAGCTGGTCGGCATTCTCATAGTTCAGCGACGGTCGGACCCGCTTGCCATTCCGCCATCACCCTCGACTTCTGGACCTAGGCGTACCAGTTGATTGAGGAGTGAGGGGCTGTCCCCTCCGGCGGCCGCAGCGCGCATCTCTATACGGGCCTCCCACCGGCCCACCCAACCCTCTCGGAGGAGCGATGCGCGCCCTTATCCCCCTCGTCGTCGCGGTTGCGGCGTTCACACTCGCCGGGGCTGTGAACGACCCCATAAAGTTCGCGGACGTACACCTCCCCACCGGTGTCCGGCTCCACTACGCGGAGCAAGGCGACCCCGCCGCACACCCGCTCATCCTGCTCCACGGCTATAGCGACTCCTGGTTCTCCTACAGCGGTGTGCTCCCTGGTCTCGCCAGGAACTACCACGTGTACGCCCTGGATCAGAGAGGCCACGGCGACTCCGACCGTCCGGTGAGAGGGTACACCATGGCCGATCTGGCGGCGGACGTCATCGCGTTCATGGACGTCAAGGGGATCGAGCGGGCGACCATCGTCGGCCACTCGATGGGGAGCTTCGTCGCCCAGCAGGTGGTCGCCGCTGCGCCGGAGCGGGTGGCGCGGCTCGTCCTGATCGCCTCGACGACCACTCCCCGCAACGTCGTCGGGATCTCGGATCTCGCGCGCGCAGTGGACTCGCTGGTCGATCCGGTGCCGCCGGAGTTCGCGCGGGAGTTCCAGGTCAGCACGATCTACCACCCCGTACCGGACGAGTTCCTCGACGAGGCCGTCGCGGTGAGCCTGAAGCTGCCGGCACGGGTGTGGCGGGAGCTCATGGCAGGCATGCTCGCTACCGGTCCGGTGGCCAGTCTCGGCCAGAGCGGGATCCCGACGCTGATCCTCTGGGGCGCCCGGGACAGCGGCTTCCCCCGGTCGGAGCAGGAAGCGCTGCTAGCCGCCATTCCAGGAGCCGAGCTCAAGGTCTACCCGGAGACGGGGCATGCGCTCCACTGGGAGCGTCCGGCCGAGTTCGTTCGGGACTT
>Ga0299913_10002054_pt1 | contig 15630 bp, 12 predicted proteins | sample RVTome_9_FD_201360 | JGI IMG/M metagenome (GOLD analysis project Ga0299913, IMG submission 201360) | Soil microbial communities from uranium-contaminated site in the Upper Colorado River Basin, Wyoming, United States - RVT155D38 (version 2) ...
GTCGTCGGCATGCTCATGATCGAGCCGGTGTCGCGGCTCAAGCTCGACGACCTCGGCGAGCAGGCGCCAGCCTTCCTCACGATCGCGCTGATGTCGTTCACCTACGATCTCGGGATCGGGCTGACGGCGGGATTCCTGTCGTGGGTGGCGCTGAAGGTGGTCCGTGGCCGGGCGCGCGAGGTACCGGGCGGGATGTGGGTGCTGGCGGGGCTGTCCGCGCTCTTCTACGCGCTCTACCCGTACTAGGCATTGCGCTTGATCATGCGAACGAGCTCGATGGAGACTCCATCGTCCATCGCGTACGCCACTTCCTCCTCCGCGACGTAGCCCTCCGCCTCGTACAGCTTCCGTCCCGGCAGCGTGGCCATCAGCTCCATGGACTCGAACCCATGCGCTCGCGCGTCGGATTCGCAGCGCTGCAGGATCGCCTTGCCGATCCCCCGCCGGGCCCACTCCGGTTTCACGAAGAAGGCGCGGATCTTCGCCGCATCGCGGCGGGGGTCGAGCTCCTCCGCTTCCCGACCCGCGAACCGGTCCCCTCCGAAGAGGGTCCTCCGCCTGCTCCAGCCGCCGCATCCGATCATCCGCCCGTCGACCTCTGCGACGTAGAAGGTCCCGTCGGCGATCAGCTGCGTGTCGACGCCGAAGACTCCCGTCTCGATCGCGCTCTCGATCTGCTCTTCGGTGTAGTCGTCCCGACCCAGGCCACGCGCCGAGGCCGCGATCAGCTCGGCGATAGCCGCCCTGTCGTCGAGCCTCGCCTTTCGCAGGGCAGCCTCCACGCTCAAACCCCAGCCAATCGACGCGCCACTTCGGCGGCGACGTCGAAGGGCTCGTTCGGCGCGGCCGCGAACTGCCGCGCGAGCGCATAGGCGTCGCGCTCGAGCGGGATCGCCTCGTAGGTTCGCCCGCCGTCGAGCCAGCCCCGGACGTAGCGCGCGACGAACCCGCGCGCCCCCAACTGGCGCGCCTGCTCGACATGGACGAGCTCGTGGAACAGGGTCGAGAGCGGCATGCCGTCGGCCGCGGCGGGATCGCTCCGGTGCTCGGGCACGACGATCGTGTCGAGGTAGGTAATGCCCAGAATGCGGTCGGCGTCGACGGCGGAGATCCCCAGCCGGCGGGCGAGTCCCAGGATCCGCGAGAGCGACAGGCGGGGCACGATCGCGATCCGGGCGGCGGCGAGGGTCTCCGCCGGAAAGAACGGCTCCAGGACGTGCAGCGCCCCGGGCGAGATCGGCCCGGCGGCGTGCCGGTGTCGCGCGCGGTTCCGCTCCACCCACCGTACCCCCCAGAACGGCAGGAAGCGCGCGATCGGGGCAGTCAGCCGCGACATCCTCGCCTCCGGAGGTGCACTAGACCTCGGTCCGAGCGGCGCCCGAGGGAGCTGCCTCCGCGGCGGCGGCATCTGCGGCGGCCCCGGCCCCGGCTCCGGCCTCCCGGCGCGCGGCCTCCTCCGCCGCGGCCTCCTGCTGCCGGCGCCACATGTCGGCGTACACGCCGCCGCGGTCGATCAGCTGCGCGTGCCGGCCGCGCTCGACCACCCGGCCGGCGTCCAGCACGACGATCTCCTCGGCGTCGACGACCGTCGACAGGCGGTGCGCGATGACGAGCGTGGTGCGGCCGCGCGCGACCTCATCGAGGCTGGCCTGGATCTCCTTCTCGGTGCGCGTGTCGAGCGCGGAGGTGGCCTCGTCGAAGACCAGGATCGGCGGATCTTTGAGGATCGTGCGCGCGATCGCCACGCGCTGCTTCTCGCCGCCCGAGAGCTTGAGCCCCCGCTCGCCGACCTTCGACTCGTAGCCCTCGGGAAGGGAGGCGACGAAATCGTGGATCCGCGCCAGGCGCGCCGCCCGCTCGACCTCCTCACGGGACGCGCTCGGCCGCCCGTAGGCGATGTTGTGGTAGATCGTGTCGTTGAAGAGCACCGTATCCTGCGGGACGATCCCGATCGCGGCGCGCAGGCTGGCTTGCGTCACCGCGCGCACGTCCTGACCGTCGATCTCCACCGACCCGCCGCTCACGTCGTAGTAGCGGAAGAGGAGCCGCGAGATCGTCGACTTGCCCGCCCCGCTCGGGCCCACGATCGCGACGCGCTTGCCGGCCGGGACGTCGAACGAGATTCCGTCGAGGATCGTGCGGTCCGGTCCGTAGCCGAACATGACGTCGCGGAACGCGACCTCCCCACGATCCGCCCGCAGCGGCCGCGCGTCGGACGCGTCCTCGACCTCGACGTCCTCCCGCAGCAGCGCGAACATGCTCTCCATGTCGACCAGCGACTGCTTGATCTGGCGATAGACGAAGCCCAGGAAGTTGAGCGGCTGGTAGAGCTGGATCAGGTACGTGTTGACGAGGACGAAGTCGCCGATCGTAAGCGCGCCGCCGACGACCCCACGGGCGGCCATGACCATCAGAATCGTGACCCCGGTCGCGATGATCAGGCCCTGGCCCATGTTGAGGAGCGAGAGCGTGGACCGGGTTCGCACGGCCGCCCGCTCGTAGCGCTGGAGGGACTCGTCGTACCTCGACGCCTCGTACGCTTCATTGCCGAAGTACTTGACGGTCTCGTAGTTGAGGAGTGCGTCGACCGACCGCTCGCTGGTCTCCGTGTCGATGTCGTTGAGCTCGCGCACGAAGCGCGTGCGCCATTCGGTGACCCCGATCGTGAACGCCACGTAGGCCACCAGGGTGACCAGCGTCACGAGCGCGAAACTCGGCGCGTACAGTCCCCACAGGACGGCGCAGACGAGCCCGATCTCGAGCAGGGTCGGCAGAATGTTGAACAGCATGAACGACAGGAGGAACCCGATCCCGTTCGTCCCCCGCTCGATGGCGCGGGTCACTCCTCCGGTGCGGCGATCGAGGTGGAAGCGGAGCGACAGGCGATGGAGGTGGCCGAAGGTCTCGAGCGCCACCCGGCGGATCGCCCGCTGGGACACCTTCTCGAAGAGGGCGTCGCGCAGCTCGGAGAAGGCCGCCGAGCCGACGCGGACCAGCCCGTACGCGACGATGAGCGCCAGCGGGACGACGAGCGCGGCGCCCGCCGGATCGGGAGTCAGCGCGTCGACCGCGCGCTTGTAGAGGATCGGGACGTAGACGGTGGCGAGCTTGGCGATCAGCAGGCAGAGGAGCGACAACACGACCCGTGTCCGCAGCCCCGGCTCGCCCTTGGGCCACAGATACGGCAGGAGCGCGCGGATGGTGGCCATGTCGCCGCGCGGAACGCGCCCTTGGGCGGATGTCGCCCGAGGGTCAGAAGACGTCGAGGTCATTCCCCGAGACCGTCTCACCCCCGTACTGCTGCTTCACTTCCGCCAGCAGCTCCTCCTCGCTCGCGCCCCAGAAGAGCTGGTGGTACAGGACCAGGAGACCGGGCCGCGCGCGGCGTGCGACCTCGGCTAGCTCTGTGGACGAGGTGTGCGCGTCCCCGTGATAGCGCTGCCATTCGGCGGGCAGGCTGTCGAAGGCGGCGGCGGAGTAGACCTCGTGCAGGAGCACGTCGCATCCTGCGCATGCCTCGACGACGGCGTCGCTCGGACCGATGTCCCCTGAGATCACGATCGTCCGGTCCGCCGTCTCGAACCGGTATGCGAACGCGCGCTCCCAGCCGGCGTGCGGGACCTCGAACGCCGTCACGCGGACGACGCTGTCCTCATAGACCGTTCCAGGGGCGATCTCCGTGACCTCGGCCCGCCAGCCGGTGTCGTTGTGGGGCTGGAGCCCGGTCGATCGGTTCCGGATGTCGGAATCGTACGCGGCAAGAACGCCATCGAAGAGCGCCCGCGTCCCGGGCGGCCCGTAGACGCGGAGCGGCACCGCACGCCCCGTCACCCACGGGGACAGCAGCAGGTCCGGACACCCCAGCGTGTGGTCTGAATGGAGGTGCGTCAGGAAGACGATGTCGAGCTTCTCGGCGACGAGAGCCTCGGTCCCGTTTCGTCGGGCCTCCTCCGCCCGGCGAACGACGCCGGGACCGCAGTCGACGAGGTACGGATGTCCCCCCGCGACGACTGCGACAGCCGGGCCGGAGCGGTCGGGATCGGGGTTCGGATTCCCGGTGCCGAGGAGGACCACCCGCGTGGTGTCGGCAGAGTGCGATGAGACGGCAGCCGGCTCCACGCCTCCTCCGGACGCCGTGATCATTCCGAGGAAGCTCACGATGGAGGCGGCGAAGAGCAGGCTCATCGCGTGAGGAAACCGGCGGGTATCAGCGGCCGAACAGCTCGGAGACCTGGCAGTGAAATCCCGGGAGAACCTCCCCGCCGTCGAGTTCGCCGTCCGCGGGGATCAGGCGGATCTCCTCGCGCGAGCGATAGACGGTGACCGTCCGGGACTGAGGGTCGACAACCCAGACGAGCAGCGAGCCCGCGTCCAGGTAGTCCAGGACCTTGTCGTGGATCTCCGACATCGTGTTCGACGGCGACAGGACCTCGACGGCGAGATCCGGCGCCAGCGGGGCGAACCGGCTTCGATCGAAGTTTAGTCGAGCTTCGCGGACGAACGCGACGTCGGGAGCCCGCACCGTCGGTGGTTCGTCGAAAAGGACGAACCCGGAATCGGTCCCCACGACCTTCCCCAGGGCGTGCTCGTCAACGAATCTGCGGAGGAGCGTGCCGATTCCGATTGCCACGTCGCCATGGTCGAACCCCGCGGGTGGCTCCCGAACCACCTGACCGCGCACGAGTTCCAGCCTCCAGCCGTCGTCGGGAAGCCGAGCGAACTCCTCGATCGTGAGGAGCCGCGTGTCCAGGTCCGGTGTTCCGGTCGTCATCCCATCCCAGTGTAGGGCACCGGCAAAGGGCGCGCCACGCGGACGAAGCGGGTCGGTCCCTGCCTCAGGTGTAGGTCTGGCGCGGGCCGCCGCCGCCCTCAGGCGCCACCCAGAAGATGATCTCGTACGGGTCGCGGATGTCGCACGTCTTGCAGTGCACGCAGTTCGAGGGGTTGAGCTTGAGGTCGCCGTTCTCCCACTCGTAGACGTGCGCGGGGCAGAACTGCACGCACGGGTTGCCGTACTCCTCCGTGCAGCGGTCGCGGCAGATGTTCGTGTCGAGGACGACGAGATGGCTCGGCTGGTCCTCGGCGTGCGCCGCGCCCGAGTGGTAGACGTCGGTCAGCTTGTCGAACGTCAGCGTGCCGTCGAAGGAGCGCGGATCCGGCCGTGGCGGCGTGGTCGTGCCGTAGTGCTCCGCCAGCGTCTCGTACCCTTCGTGGTCCGGCCGACCGGGCAGCGCGTCCGCCCAGTCGCGGCCGCCGGCCAGCCACTGGAGGCCGACCCGTAGCATCCCGATCCAGCGGCCGTGGGCCATGACCTGATGGACGTTCCTGGTCTTGCGCAGGTCCTCGCCGATGTAGGACGACCGCACCGCCGCCTCGTAGGGCGCGAGCGCGGCGGCCGAGGCGTCGCCTTTTGCCAGCGCCTCGACGACGGTCTCGGCGGCCAGCATCCCGCTCTTCATCGCCAGGTGGATCCCCTTGAGCTTCTGTCCGTTCAGGAGCCCAGCCGCGTCGCCTGTCAGGAGCGCGCCGTCGACGGCGAGGCGCGGGATCGAGTACCAGCCGCCCTCGGGGATCGCCTTGGCGCCGTACTCCACCATCTCGCCGCCCTCGAGCACCGCGCGCACGGCGGGATGGGTCTTGAACTCCTGGAACTTCCGGTGCGGGTCGAGGAACGGATCGGCCGCGTCGAGGCCGACCACGTGACCCACCGAGACGAGCCGGTCGGGCAGGTGGTAGATCCAGCCGCCGCCGAACTGCGAGGCGTCGAGCGGCCAGCCGACGGTGTGGATCACGGTCCCGGGCTCGTGCCGCTCCTCGGGGACGCGCCAGATCTCTTTGACCCCGGTCGCATAGACCTGCGGGGTGTCGCCCTCGAGGCCGAGCCGGCGGACGAGCTCCTTGGTCAGGTTGCCGCGCACGCCGTCGCAGACCACGGTGACCCTGGCGCGAATGTCGTAGCCCGCTTCGTAGTTGGGCTTGGGCTTGCCACTCCGGTCGATCCCCTGGTCGCGGGTCTGGACGCCGACCACCCGCTCGCCCTCGTACAGGAGATGGTCGGCCGCGAATCCCGCGAAGATGTCGACCCCGCCGACCGACTCCAGTCGCTCGGCCATCCAGCGGCAGACCTGGGACAGCGACACGATCCGCTTGCCCTTGTTGACGAACATCGGCGGCACGATCGGCGCGCGGATCGCGCGGCCACCAGTCAGGTACCAGAAGCCGTCTTTCGTGGCCGCCGTCGAGGCGGGGATCGCGTGGAGATCGGCGTCGGGAAGGAGCTCGGCCAGCGCGCGCGGGTCCATGACCCCGCCGGACACTTGATGCGCGCCGAAGGCGTGCGCCTTCTCGAGCAGCAGCACCGACGGCGTCTCGCCCCGCTCGGCGGCCAGCTGGGCGAGCCGGATGGCGCAGGCGAGCCCCGCCGGGCCGCCGCCCACGATCAGGACGTCGACGTCCATCGTCTCGCGCTCGACGGCGGGGAGATTCAGGGTCACGAGGGGCAGTTCGATGCGAGCGGCGGCCGGCCGCGGATCAGGATTCGAGGTCCGCTCCATCATGGGCGGTGAGGCTAACCCGGCCCATGGGGCCCGGCAAACGATGACTAGCGGGCGGCCGCGCGGAGCGAGTCGATGTCGACGGCGTCGTCGGAGCTGCCCGGCACGTGCCAGGCGAAGGGGCCGGTCACGCGGTCCGCGAGGAGCCGGAGTGGGGCGTGCTCCCGCGCGCGGACGACGAGCAGGTCCTGGTTCGAGTCGCGGACCAGGATCCACTCCCCGTCGGGCGACCAGCGCGCCTCCCGGAACGCGTAGGCGGGCGGGCCGGAGACGCGCGCGACCTCGCGCGGCGACGCGTCCCGGGGCGCGATCCCCAGCGTTGCCGCTCCGCCCGAGCGGTTAAGGAGCAGCCGGGCGCCGTCGGCCCGGGCCTCCGGCTCCGGCGGCGCCCCCTCGGCGAGCGGTTGCTCGACGGCGATCCGCTCCAGCACGCGGCCGGTCTCCGGATCGAGCACAATGGCGCGGTTCCCGGCCGGGCTGAACGCCTGCACCACGATCCGCCCGTCGCGGGTCCAGGCGACCGGCCCCCCGAACCAGTCCCCGCCGTCTTCCTCGTCGTCCGTGCACCGGAGCCTGCGTTCCTGGCCACCGCGAGCGGGGACGACGTACACGCACGGCTGCTCTCCCCAGCGCACGAAGGCGACCTGTTCGGGGATCGACGGGTCCGGAGCGGCCGCCAGCGAGGGGTATTCGGGCGGGGGCGCTACGCCGAAGGCCCATATCGCGACGCAGACGGCGAGCGCGACCGCGGCGGCGGCGGTCGCCGCCCGCTTCCTCTGACGCGCGGCCGTGGCGCTTCGGCCCGGGGCCCTTCCCCGCCGCAGGCTGCCGCCCAGTTGCGCGGCGAGGAAGGCGCCGGCCAGGATCGCGATCCCGGAGACGAGGAGCGCCAGCGGCGCACCCAGCGTGTCGCCCAGGTACTCGAACACGATCTGGGGGAGGAACAGGAGAACTCCGGCCGCGCCGTAGCCGAGATGCACCATCGACCGCAGCAGGACGCTGACCGCCAGCAGCCCGACCGCCGTGCCGATCCCCAGCGCCAGCCCGGCCGGCCGCCAGCCGAACGACAGGATCTGCGCCCCGAGGAGCAGCAGGACGCCGGCGATCGCGAACGTGCCCCGCCCGCGCCAGGCAAACTTCCCCCAGTCGAGGAGCGCCAGAACCGCCCCGAGGCCCCAGAGCGGCAGCCCGTGCAGCTCGTCGGGAGGCCCCGGCAGGTGGGCGAGGATCGCTTCGAGGGTGACGGCGAGTCCCGCCACGGTGGCGATCGCGAGCAGCGGGACGGGTCGAATCCGCCACAGGGGCGCGGCCCAGGCGACGGCCGCGAGTCCGGCCGCGAGCGTGATGGACCGCGTCTCGAGCTCGAGCACGTCGTGGGCGACGAGACCCGCCGTGAAGGCGGCGCCCGCCGCCGACAGGAACCACAGGAACCCGTCCAGCGCGCGCAGAGCGGGATGCTGCTGCCGCCGTGCGAGAACCCCCGCGGCGAGGAGCGTGAGCGTGGCGCCACCCGCGAGCCCGAGCCGCGCGCCGGTGGCCATCTCCGACCACTCCCGGGAGGCGGCCACCACCCCACCGACGAGGGCGATCGAAGCGCCGAGGTAGCCGAGCGCGGTCGCCGCCAGCGACGGTCCGGACTCGTCCCCGCTCCCCGGAGCGCGCTCGGCGACCAGGATCGCGGCCGCCTGCTCCGCAGTGATCAGGTCGGATTCCACCCATCGCGCCAGCCGTCGCTCGAGGTCGTCCATCGCGGCCACGCTAGGCGCCACCCCGGCGGGGGTCAATGCGCCGCTGCCCGCCGACTTGCGTCTCGCCTCTGCTTGTCACATATATGCGTAGTCGAGCTCCCAACTTCACAGGACCGGCTCCCGGACACTCTCAGGTGACGTTCAGGTGACGCCACCTGCGCAAGCTATTCCGCGGCCGTTTTCTGGGGAAACCAGAGCGGTTCGACGCAGCTGAGCGATCCTCCGAGACCAGATGCAAAGCGGACGAGACTTCTATCCGAGGAGCAGGCAGTGCCCGGACCCGGCGGCGAGAGCGGATTCCAGCAGTACTGCGGAGCGGAGTACGAGCGCGTGTATGCGCTGGCGCTGGAGATGATCCGCGCCAACACAGCGATTAGCGGGGACAGCGCCGAAGCGCTGAGCCGGAAGATCGCGGCGGCACATGCCGACCGGCTGTACGCCAAGTTGACGGACCAGCCCGGCGCCTCGAAGCGCCGGAACCTGATCGACCGGCCGAAAGCCCACCAGAGGATCGCGCAGCCGAGCATGGCGGCGGCGTACCGCTAGGCCGCGCGTCGAGCCGCCACCGGCCGCATGCCAGGCAACTCCCGGGACAGTACACTTGGGGCATGAGGCATCGAATCGCGGTGCTGGGGTTCGCGCTGGCGATCGTGGCGGCCGTCGCCGCGGTCTCTTCCGGCCTGGGATCCCGCGCGGACCTCTGGGCCTTCCGCACGGGCTTTCAGATCCTGCGCTGGGCGGCGTGGGGCGGGCTGGCGGCGGCCGTGCTGTCGCTGCTGGGGTTGGGCCTCGCGTTCGGGGGCCGGACCGCGGGACGCCGAAGCCGGGCGCTCCTGCTCGGCGCGACGGGCCTCGTGATCGGCCTCGTCACGGTGTGGGTCCCCTGGTCCTGGAAGCAGCGGGCCGACCGCGTGCCGCCCATCCACGACATCACCACCGACCTCGCCGACCCGCCGGCCTTCGAGGCGATCCTCCCCCTGCGGCAGGACGCCCCCAACCCGAGCGAATACGGCGGCGATTCGATCGCCGCCCAGCAGCGCGAGGGCTACCCCGATCTGGGACCGCTCACCCTGGCGCTTCCCCTCGACGCCGCCTTCCGCCGAGCGCTCGAAGCGGCGCGCGACATGGGGTGGGAGATCGTCGACAGCGACCCGGCGCGCGGGCGGATCGAGGCCACCGCCACCACACCCTGGTTCGGCTTCGAGGACGACGTCGTCGTCCGCGTGCGGCCGGAGGGCGGGGGCAGCCGCGTCGACATCCGCTCCGTGAGCCGGGTCGGGCGCAGCGACGTGGGCACCAACGCTCGCCGGATCCGCGAATACCTGCAGGAGCTCTCCGCCGGCAGCTGAGGAGCTACCGCACGGCGGAGCCTGACCGTGGCTTGAGGGTGGCGCTACTCCGAGGGGTGCGCGGGGGACCAGCCGCCGCGCCAGCCGTGCTTCTCGATCGCGTGCACCCGCCGCTTCGCCCACTCCACGCCGTCGTCCATCAGCGAGTACAGCACCGGGATCACGAGCAGGGTCAGGAACGTGGACGTCGCCAGCCCGCCGATCACCGCGATCGCCATCGGCTGCCGCAGCTCCGCCCCCTCGGACAGGCCGAGCGCGATCGGCGACACCCCGAAGATGATCGTCAGCGAGGTCATCAGGATCGGCCGCAGCCGCACGGGCCCCGCTTCCCGCAGCGCGGTGTCGCGGTCGCGCCCACGCGCGCGCAGGGTGTGGGTGTAGTCGACGAGCAGGATCGAGTTCTTGACCACCAGCCCGATCAGCAGGATCAGTCCGATGAACGAGTACAGGTTCAGCGACATGCCGGTGACGAGCAGCAGCCCCAGCGCGCCGATCGCCGCCAGCGGGACCGCGCCCATGATCGTGAACGGGTGGACCAGCGACTCGAACTGGCTGGCCAGAAGCATGTAGGTGATGATCGCGGCCAGGCCGAGCGCGAACAGCAGCGCCGCGAACGTCTGCTGGAACGTCTCGGATGCACCCGCCACCGCGGTCGCGTAGGTGTCGGGCAGAATCTCCTCCGCCTCGCGATCGGCGATGTTCACGGCCTCGCCCAGCGACGCCCCCTGGAGGTTGGCGAGGATCGTGATCGCCCGCTGCCGGTCGCGGCGGTTGATGACGTTGATCCCGGTCCCTTCCTGGAGCGTGACGACGTTGCCCAGGCGCACCATGTCGCCGGACTCCGTGCGCGCCGCCAGCGCCAGGATGTCCGCGGGCTGATTCCGCTGGCGGTCCTCGACCCGGACCCGCACATCGTAACGGTGCCCGCCCTCCTTGTAGATCGTGGCCTCCTGTGATCCGATCAGGACGTTGATCGCGCGCGCGATCGCGGCCGCGTCCAGGCCCATGCCGGCCGCCTTGTCGCGATCGAGCTCCACCCGGACCTCGGGCTTCTGCAGCCGCATGTCGGTCCGCATGTCGGTGATCCCGGGGACCTCTTCGCGCAGGCGCGCCATCAGGGCGTCGCTGTACTCCTGCAATCCCTCGAGCTCGGGGCCGGTGATCACGAACTGGAACGGCTCCGACGCGGCGCCGCCCGAGAACGCGCTGCCGAAGGTCGACACATAGGCGACGATTCCCGGAACCGCGGCGAGCCGGCCGCGCAGCTCTTCCATGATCTCGTGCTGCGAACGGTCGCGCTCTCCCGCGGGCCGCAGGTTCACGAACATGAACCCCTGGTTCACGGGCCCGAACAGGCCCACAGCCGAGAAAACGCCGCCCACCTCGGGGACGCTGAGGATGATCTGCTCGAGCTGCTTCTGCTTCTCGTCGGTGTACAGGACCGAGGCGGAAGTCGGCGTCTCGGAGGCCACCACGAACCCCGACTCGTCGACCTCCGGCGTGAGCTCCTTGGGCAGGACGATGAACAGTGCCAGCCCCACGATCGACAGGATCGCCGCGAGGCCCATCGTCTTCCAGCGGTTGGAGAGCGACCAGTCGAGGCCGCGGCGATACGTCCGATCGGTCCAGTCCAGCGCCTCCCCGACCTTCCGGAACACGCGGTTCTTCCGTCGCTCCTCGTGGCGCAGAAACCGCGAGCACAGCATCGGCGTGAGGGTCAGGGCGACGAACAACGACAGCAGGATCGCAACCGCCACCGTGACGCCGAACTGGTACAGGAAACGGCCCACGATCCCCTCCATGAACGCCACCGGCAGGAACACCGCCGCCAGCGAGAACGTCGTCGCCGCCACCGCCAGCGCGATTTCCTGCGTGCCGAAGGCGGCCGCCTCCATCGGCGGCTTCCCCTCTTCCATGTTGCGGTAGATGTTCTCCAGCACGACGATCGCGTCGTCGATGACGACCCCGACCGCGAGCGCCAGCGCCAGCACGGTCATCGTGTTGATCGTGAAGCCCATGAAGCTCATGAACGCGAACGTGCCGAGGAGCGAGGTGGGAATCGCGAGCCCGATGATCACTGTCGAGCGCCACGAGCGCAGGAACAGCAACACGACCACCATCGCGAAGAAGGCGCCGTAGAGCAGATCCAGCTGCGCGTCGGCGATCGAGCGCTCGATGTATTCGGCGCCGTCGAAGGCGATCGCCGCGGTCATGCCCTCCGGAAACGAGCCCTCGAGCTCGGCGAGTCGCTCGCGGACGGCCTCCGAGACCACCACGGTATTGGCCCCCGAGCGGGGCGCGATGCCGAGCCCGATGGCCACGTTGCCGCTCCAGCGCGCGAAGCCGCGGATCGGCTCGAGGCCGTCCTCGACCCGCGCCACGTCGCGGAGCCGGATCGGGGCGCCGTCGCGCGTGGCCACCACGAGATCCTCGAACGCGGCCACGCTCAACACCTCGCCCTGGATCTTGACCACCGTCTCGCGCGCCCCGGACTCCAGCGCGCCACCCGGCACCTCCACGTTCTGCGCCTGGAGCGCGGCCACGATCTCCCCCGCCGTGAGCCCGTACCCCTCGAGTCGCTCGCGGTCGACCCAGACGCGGATCTCCCGCTCCTGGAAGCCGCCCAGGAAGATGTTGCCGACTCCCTCGACGGTCTGGAGCCGCGGTCGCAGTGTCCAGCGCGCGTACTCGCCGATCGCGCGCGCATCCGGGCCCATGAGCGCGATCCACAGGTTGGGCTGGGCCGAGATGTCGAGCTTGGACACGACCGGCGGCTCGACATCGTTGGGCAGCGAGGCCTCCGCGACCGCCACCTTGTCCCGCACGTCCTGCGCGGCCAGATCGATGTCGCGACCCAGCTCGAACTCGACCGAGATCTGCGACACGCCGAGCGCCGACGTCGAGGTGATGTGCTTGATCCCCTCGATCGAGGAGAGTTCGTTCTCGATGACGTCGGTGACCGCCGACTCGACGACCTCGGGGCTGGCGCCGGGCAGAACGGTGGAGACCGACACGGTCGGGAAGTCGACGTTCGGGAACTGGTTGATGCCGAGCGCGCGGTATCCCAGATACCCGAACAGGACGAGCGCCGACATCGCCATGATCGTGAAGATCGGCCGACGGATCGCAGTATCGGAAAGGAACATGGAGGTATCCTATTCTGGTGAGATGAGGATCATAGGGCGTTCAAAACGGCTCAGATGCGAGGCGCGCGACGAGTGGATTCCGAGGCGTACGATTTGTACGCCGCAGGAAGACACGAGGAGCGCAACGAAGCAGATGGGCCATTTTCAACGCCCGTCAGGGCTCCCGCTGCAATGTCTCGCGTGGCTCGACGATGTGCACGACCGCCCCTTCCTGGAGGCCCTGCTGCCCGGCGGAGATGGCGACCTCGCCGGCCCGCACGCCGCTCAAGAGCTCGACCATCCCGTCGCGCATCGTGCCCACCTCGACCTCGCGCCGGTGCGCGGTCGAGTCCTCGACGATGTACACGTAGTTCCTCGTCCCCTCGGTATACAGGGCCTCTTCCGGCACGAGCGGCGCATCCTCGTGGATCCCGGTCGTCACGAGCACGTCGGCGTACGCCCCGGGCCGTACCCCGCGATCCGGGTTCGTGTACGCGGCCGTGACCTCGAACGTGCGGCTGTCGGGATCGATCTCCGGGCTCACGTAATCGACGACCGCGATCCGCGTGGCCACTGTATCGGACCGCACCCGGAACTCGACCCTGTCCCCGACTTCGATCTCGCCCGCGTGGACCTCCGAGACATCGAAGCGGATCGCGACCGGCTGGTCGTCGACCAGATCGAACAGCACCTCCTGGGAATCGACCGACTGGCCAAGCTGCACGTGACGCTTGCCGACCGTCCCGGCGAACGGTGCCCGCACGGTCGACTTGCCGAGATCCCACTGCGCCGTGTTGAGCGCCGCGCGCGCCTGCTGGACGGCCGCCCGCCCGCTCTCGACGCGCGCCTCCAGGTTGTCATACGTCTGCTGGTCGACCGCCCCCGCCTCGATCAGCTGCGCGTACCGCTCGAGCAGCTTTTCATCCGCCGAGAGCGTCGCCTGGGCCTGCGTGAGGTCCGCGGCTGCGGCCTGGGCGCGGAAGCGGTACGGCGACGGATCGAGCTGGATCACCGGCTGGCCGGAGGGGACCCGGCTACCCTCGTCCTGCAGGATGCGGGACACCTGCCCGCCCACCTCGGCGGCGACGGCGGTCTGGTTGTCAGCCTCCACGGTCCCGACCGCCTGCACGACGGTGGGGACGTCTTCGGTCCGCACGTGCACGGTGTCGATGACGGCCCCTTGAGCGCCACCCTCGGCCTCATCCCCTCCGCAGCCGGTCACGGCCGCGAACGCGAGCGCCAGCGCGCCCGCTGCGCGAATCGTCCTCAGAAGAGCCAACTCATCCGTCCTTCCCATCGTCGATTATGTACTGTGTGGGTCTCGCGGTTCTCGCTCTCCACCGGATCGGCGAACCGGACTCCGGCCGCCGTGCCTTCGAACCGAGCTTCGAAGCGCCCGCGGATGCGAGCCAGGACCCCGCCTCCGTACGTCCACTGAGACTGGGAGCGGGTCGTCAGCTCGATCGACTCCAGGTCGCCGCTCGGGTTCGTGATCAGGGTCCCGAATCCGCCGATTGCGTACGGCATGACGCCGAACCGATGGAACGGCCCGAAGTCCGGGGAGAGCAGCACCTGGAGGTCGAACGGCATGATCCAGGCATCGACCTCCTGCTCGGCGACCTCCAGGCTCGTCTTGCCGGCCGCCATCGTCGCCCGCCCGCGGATACCGCGCCACAGCATGCGCTCGATCGAGAGGCTGGTCATCGTCAGATCCTGGAACGGGGAGGGCTCTTCCCAGCCGTAGTGTCCGACGCCCACGCCGAGCGCGAACGCCCGGGGCTTGGGCACGATGCCCGCGGGCGGCGGGACGGGTGGCGTGGCCGGGTATCCCACGTCCTGGGCCGCCGCGGGCAGCGCCACGCAGGCGATCGCCGCCAGCGCAAGGACGACGGCGCGGGCTCTCATGTCCCTCCCATGGCGTGCAGCAGGGCGGCGCGCGACAGCATGTGAAGATAGAGCGCCTCGGCCGCGATCGACTGCGCCTCGATGAGATCCTGCTCGGCCACGTCGAGCTCGAGCTGGGTGGAGAGCCCGCTTCGGAACCGCACGGTCGCGATGTCGTAGGCCCGCCGAGCGAGGTCGACCGTCGCGCTGGTGGCGCGCACGCTTTCGGCCGCCGCCTGCACCGACTGCCATGCATCCAGCACCTGCAGCTCGACGTCGCGCTCGAGCGCGTGGAGCCGCTCGACCGCCGCCACATGGTCCGCGCGTGCTTGGAGCGTGCGTCCCTGCGTGCGCCGGCCGTCGAAGATTGGGATGTCGAGCGCCAGCGCCGCGGTGGCGGACTGCGTGAAGTCCCGGTCCTCGGGCCACAGCTCCTCCGACGAAGACCGCCGGTTCAGGTTCAGGAACAGGGAGATCGAGGGCAGCGCCTCCGAGCGCTGGACGTCGACCAGCTCCGCGTTCAGCTCCACGGTCCGGCGCTCGGCGATCAGATCGCCGCGGCTCTCCTGAGCGGTCCGGACCGCTTCCTCGAGGCTGACCTCGATCGGCTCGAAGGCGAGCGAGTCGGCGAGCTCCACGCCCCTCTCGTACGGCAGCCCGGTGACCCGCTTGAGCTCGTTGTGCGCCAGCCGCAGCGCGTTCTCGGCGCGGATCTGCTCCGGCCGCGCGCTCTCGACCGCCACGCGGGCCGTCAGCTGATCGAACTCCGCGGCCGTGCCGACGTCGAAGAAGAGCTGGACCTGCTCGAGCCGGCGCTCGGCGAGATCGAGCGCATTGGCGGCCACGGCGACGTCCGCCTGGGCCAGCAGGACGTCGTAGTAGGCGCGCCGCGTCTGCAGCGCCACGTCGGACAGCGTCCGGTCGTAGAGCGCCTCGCTGGCGGCCGTGCCGTGCCTCGCCGCCGCGACGG
>Ga0299913_10002055_pt1 | contig 15628 bp, 12 predicted proteins | sample RVTome_9_FD_201360 | JGI IMG/M metagenome (GOLD analysis project Ga0299913, IMG submission 201360) | Soil microbial communities from uranium-contaminated site in the Upper Colorado River Basin, Wyoming, United States - RVT155D38 (version 2) ...
ATCAGGTCGATCGACGGGTCGTTCGCCGCGAGACGGCGCATCAGCTGGATGCGCTGCTCGCTCGCGGAGGTGGGAAGCTGTTCGGTCTCGATGGTGTACTCGTCGGTGCTGCAACGCTCGGCGATCCCCTCGAGCCCGAAGGCGCCCTCGAAGTCCGGCGGCGGGTCGGGGTCCGGGTTGATGTACCACGTGAGGACCGTCCCGTCGGAGCCTCCACCGCAGGCCGCGAGGCCGACGGACATGGTGGCCGCCGCGGCGGCGACCGCGAGCCGCCTGCGGCGTGCGCGTGTCCGCGTGGGGCGGGTCGAGGATCGTGCCATCTGCGCCTCCCTGGTGTGCTGTGCGTCGCATCCTGGCATAGATGTGAAACAGCGCACTCTCGCCATACCCTCACACCGTGCCGGCAAACAGACTGGTGGCACCGGGTTCGGCGGGGGAGACTGGCCGGCATGCGCCAGCTCACCGCCCTCGACGCCCAGTTCCTCCACGTCGAGTCGCCCACGACCGTCGGCCACGTGGGGAGCCTGATCCTTCTCGACCCCGCCACCGCGCCGGGCGGGGCGTGGGGTCTCGACGCGGTCCGGAGCGTGCTCGAGCCGCGCCTGCACCTCGCGCCGCCACTGAGGCAGCGTCTGGTCGAGGTCCCCTTGGGGCTCGGCCGGCCGTACTGGGTGGACGACCCGCACTTCGACATCGAGTTCCACCTGCGTGAGGTCGCGCTGCCCGGCCCGGGCACGCGGGAGCAGCTCGGGGAGCAGGTTGCCCGCATCCACGCTCGACCCCTGGACCGGACCCGCCCGCTGTGGGAGGGGTATGTGATCACCGGCCTCGAGGACGGCAGAGCCGCCTACTACTCGAAGATCCACCACGCCGCGATCGACGGGATCTCCGGCGCGGAGATCCTCGAGACGGTCCTGGACCTCTCACCCGAGCCCCGGGAGGTGTATCCCGAGGACACGTTCGTCCCGCGCGGACTGCCCTCGCGGCTCGACCTGGTGCGTCGCGGCCTGGTGTCGACGGCACTCGACCCGGTCGAGGTGCTGAGGACCCTGCCGCGCTCGCTGGGCTACCTCGACGAGCTGCCGGGCGCCTCGAACTTCCCGGGGGTCGGCCTGCTGAGCTCGACCGCAGGAGTGGTCAGCCGCGCGCTCGGTGGCGGGCACCACGTCGGCCACCGTTCCTTGCACGCCCCGCGCACGCCCCTGAACGGGCAGATCACGCCGCACCGGCGGTTCGCCTACGGCTCGGTCCCCATGGCGGACGTCAAACAGGTGAAGAACCACGTCGGGATGACCGTCAACGACGTGGTGATGACGATGACCGCCACCGCGCTGCGGCGCTGGCTCCTCGACCACGACGCTCTGCCCGGCACGCCGCTGGTGGCCGCCGTACCCGTCTCGGTGCGGACCGAGGACCAGTCGGGCGAGCACGGCAACCAGGTCTCGGTGATGACCGCGGAGCTGCCCACCCATCTGGCGGACCCGCTCGAGCGACTGGAGTTCATGAGGGGCTCGATGCAGGAGGCCAAGCGCCACTTCGAGGCCGTCCCCGCCACGTTGCTGCAGGACCTGTCGCGGGTCGTGCCGACGGCGTTGTCCGGCCTGGCCGCGCGCACGCTGTTCCGTCTGGCGACCGTGCCCGGCGTCCTGTTCAACCTGTTCGTCAGCAACGTCCCCGGCCCCCCGGTGCCGTTGTACGTCGCCGGCGCGCGGGTCGAGGGCATCTACCCGGTGTCGGCGGTGACCGACATGACCGGTGGCCTGAACATCACGCTGTTCTCCTACGACGGACACCTGGACTTCGGGCTGATCGCCTGCCGCGAGATGGTCCCGGACGTGTGGAACCTGATCGGCTACCTGCAGGACGCCCTGCACGAGCTCGTGGAGCTGGCCGGGTCCTAACGGTGTGCGGGAGCCCGGTCGGCCACCCGCCGGATGGCGTCGACGAAGGTCTCGTGCAGGTCGCGCGGTACGTCATGGCCCATGCCGGGGACCAGGAGCAGCTCGGACCCGGGGATCGCGCGTGACGTCGCGCGGCCCCCGGAGACGTGGACCATCTTGTCGTGCGTGCCGTGGATGACCAGCGCGGGGACGCGGAGGCTGCGCAGCGCACGTGACCGGTCCGGCTGCGTGAGGATCGCCCCCGTCTGGCGGGCCACGCCCGCCCGGCTGATGCCCCGGTCCCACGTCTCGCCGGCGCGCTCCCGGATCGACTCGGTGGTGTCGGGGTAGAGCGGTGAACCGATCAGTCGCCAGAGCTTGGCCGAGGTCTCCACGTAGTGCTCCCGGGACCGGTCGCGGTTCACCAGCAGCATCGGCAGCAGCCGAGGGTCCTGCCAGCCGACCGTGCGCCGCCCGGTGGTGGACATGATCGAGGTCAGGGAGAGCACCCGCGCCGGTCTGCTCAGCGCCATCGTCTGGACGATCATCCCTCCCATCGAGATCCCCACGACGTGGGCGGCGCCGATCCCGAGGTGGTCGAGGAGCGCGAAGCCGTCGTTGGCCATGTCCTCCAGGGAGTACGGCGTCTGCGGCTTCAGGCCCGCGAAGGACGCCACGATCTTGCGCCGGTTGATCCGCCCCGAGACCCGCGAAGACTTCCCGGAGTCGCGGTTGTCGTAGCGGATCACGAAGAAGCCACGGTCCGCGAGCGCCTGGCAGAACTCCGGGTCCCACCAGGTCATCGGCCCGCCGAGGCCCATCACGAGCAGCAGCGGGTCGGACTTCTCCTCACCGAAAGTCTGGTAGCACAGGTTGATGCCCGTGCTCAGTGAGGCGAACTGCTCGGCTGAGGGTGAGGCCTGGGACATCGGCAGCCTTCCGCGGACGGGGACGGAGTCGCATGCGTTACCGGCCAGTATATCCGAGCCCCGTCACCGCCCCCGCGCGCCCAGCGGACGTAACGGTTCGGAATCAGTACGTTTGTGGCATCGGCGAAGTGGTTAACGTCACAATCACGGGGCCGAGTCGGGAGGTAGTCGTGGAATCACCGCTGGGAGCATTCCTCTGTCCACCCGGCTACCAGGGTCCGCGCGGGTTCCGGGCGATCGCCCGCGAGACGAGCGCCGTCGTCGAGGCCGGCCGGCTGGCCCGCCGGAGCACGGCCGACCGCCTCCGCCGTCGCCGGACGCCTTATGCCTCGCTCACCCCCGTCCGCTCGGTCGACCCCGTCGTGCTCGTGCCGGGGTTCATGGCCGGTGACTCGTCGCTGATGCTGATGTCGCGCCACCTCCGCAAGCTCGGCTACCGCACCTACCGCTCCACGATGCACACCAACGTCGGCTGCACGCAGGACGCCTCCTCCGCGCTGGAGCAACGGATCGAGGCGATCACGATCAAGCGCGAGCGCAAGGTGACGATCGTGGGTCACAGTCTCGGTGGCCTGCTCGCCCGCGGCATCGCGGCGAAGCGTCCGGACCTCGTCGAGGGGATCATCACGCTGGGCAGCCCCCTGCTCGCCCCCGGTGCGATCCACTCGGTGCTCGCGTTCGACCTCTCCTTGGTGATCGCCCTGCGCCGAGCAGGGCTGGGTCGGATGATGGGCCAGGACTGCACGGCTGGGGACTGTGCCCGGTTGAGCTGGGAGCAGTCGCGGGACGCACTCGACCCCTCGGTCTCGTTCACGTCGGTGTTCTCCCGTCGCGACGGGATCATCGACTGGCGTGGCTGCCTGGATCCGGCTGCCCGGACCGTGGAGGTCCGCACGAGCCACCTGGGGATGGCGGTCGACCCGGGGGTCTTCGACGTCGTGGGCCAGACGCTGAACGCGGACCGGGTGGATCGTCAGGCGGTCAGGACAGCGCCTGCCCGGGCCACCCTGGCGGCAGTTCCCGTCGCGTCGGCGGGTTAGCCCCCCGCCGCGAGCAGGTCACGCTGGCCGCGGCCATCGCGTCGGCCAGCAGCGAGCTGTGCTCGGACTCGTCCATCCCGGTGAGCGGGCCGGACCCGTTCAGCCGTCCGCGCGCCTCCAGCGAGGCGAGCGCCGCCGCCATGAACGAGTCACCCGCCCCGACCGTGTCGACCACGGGCACGCGTGCCGGAGGCGTGACGGTCACCGTGTGCCGTCGGCCCACTGCCACTGCCCCGCCCGGCCCCAGGGTGACGATGACCAGCTCGGTGCGGACACCCTCGAGGAGCTCGAGCGCCACGTTCTCGTACGACGTACCAGGTCGGAGGGCTGCGGCGTCCTCGTCGCTGAGCTTGACCAGGTGACTCAGCGAAGCGAGCTCCTGGACATGGCTCCAGGCGGTCTCGATGTCCTCGACGAGGCTCGGCCGGATGTTGGGGTCGTAGCTGACGAACATGTCGCGGTCCACGGCCTGCCTCGCAAGGTCGAGCACCGCGTCCCGACCGGGGGCGAGCGAGGCGCCGAGCGACCCGACGTGCAGCCCCATCGCCTCGGGAAGCTCCAGCTGCGGCAGGTCCCACACCAGGTCGAACTCGTAGGTGGCTGCCCCGTGCTCGTCGAGCCGTGCGGTCGCGGTGCTCGTCCGCCCTCCTGGTACGACGGACGCCGGGCAGACCTCCGCCCCGCTGCTCCGGACGTGCTCGAGCACGAGCCGCCCCCGTGTGTCGTCGCCGACGCGCGTGATGAGCAGCGCCGGGACCCCGAGCCGGGCGAGACCGACGGCGACGTTCATCGGCGAGCCGCCGACCGCCTCGGTCACCTGCCCGTCACGGGGCACCACGATGTCGACGAGCGCCTCCCCGGCGACGACGAGAGGTGGAGTCCGCATCACGCGCCCCGTCAGTGCTCGAAGTCGATGGCGGAGTAGGACCGGAGCTTCTGCAGGCGGTGGTCGCTGGTGATCGAGCGGATCGTGCCCGAGCGCGAGCGCATCACCAGGGAGTGCGTCGTGGCGCCGCCGGCGCGGTAGCGCACGCCCTTCATCAGCTCGCCGTCGGTGATGCCGGTGGCGACGAAGAAGCAGTCGTCGCCGGTCACCAGGTCGTCGGTGGTCAGGATCGTGTCGGCGTCGAGGTCGTGTCCCGCGTCGATCGCGCGCTGCCTCTCGTCGTCGTCTGTGGGCCACAGCCGCGCCTGGATCACCCCACCCATGCACTTCATCGCGCAGGCCGAGATGATCCCCTCCGGCGTGCCGCCCACGCCCATCAGCAGGTCGATGCCGGTGTCGGCGCGGGCCGCCATGATCGCCCCGGCCACGTCACCGTCGGTGATGAACTTGATCCGCGCACCGGTGGCCCGGATCTGCTGGACGAGCTCGTCATGCCGCGGGCGGTCGAGGACCACGACGGTGACGTCCTCCGGCGCACTGCCCTTCGCCTTCGCGACCTGGTGGATGTTCTCTGCCACGGGGTACCTGATGTCGACCACGTCCGCGGCCTCGGGGCCGGTGGCGAGCTTGTCCATGTAGAACACTGCCGAGGGGTCGAACATCGAGCCGCGAGGGCTGACCGCGAGCACGGAGATCGCGTTGGTCATCCCCTTCGCCGCCAGCGTCGTACCGTCGATCGGGTCCACGGCGACGTCGCACTCCGGCCCGGTGCCGTCGCCGACGTTCTCGCCGTTGAACAGCATGGGGGCGTTGTCCTTCTCGCCCTCGCCGATCACGACCGTGCCTCGCATCCCGACCGTGGAGATCAGGACACGCATCGCGTTGACGGCGACGTCGTCGGCGCCGTTCTTGTCGCCGCGGCCGACCCAGCGGCCTGCGGCCATCGCGGCGGCCTCGGTGACACGGACCAGCTCGAGGGCGAGGTTCCGGTCCGGGGCGTCGTGCGCGGCGGACAGTGCGGGCGGCAGCGGGCTCTCAGGCATAGCGTGATGGTAACCGAGCGTCCGGGGCGGGCGCGGTGCAGTCGCACCTCGGGCATCGTGCGGTTCGTCGCGCAAGGGGGTGGTCAGGCGGACCAGGTCCAGTCGACGATCTCGGGCATGTCCGCGCCCATCTCGTTGACGTAGGCCCGGTGCAGGGTCCGCTTGTCCTGCATCTCCTGGCGCAGCACCGCGGCGCGCTGCGCGAGGCCCGGCACCCGGTCGATCACGTCCATGACGAGGTGGAAGCGGTCCATGTCGTTGCGCACCACCATGTCGAACGGCGTGGTCGTCGTACCTTCCTCCTTGTAGCCGCGCACGTGCAGGTGGTCGTGGCTGGTGTGCCGGTAGGTCAGCCGGTGGATCAGCCACGGGTACCCGTGGTAGGCGAAGATGATCGGCACGTCGGTGCCGAAGATGGCGTCGAACTCCCGCTCCGGCAGCCCGTGCGGGTGTTCAGACGCCGGCTGAAGGCGCATCAGGTCCATCACGTTGACCACGCGGACGCGCAGGTCCGGGAGGGCCTCGCGCAGGATCTGGACGGCGGCCAGCGTCTCCATCGTGGGGACGTCACCGGCGCACGCCATCACGACGTCGGGGTCGCCGCCGTCGTTGCTCGCCCAGTCCCAGATGCCCAGGCCGCGCCGTGCGTGCAGGCCCGCGGACTCCATGTCGAGCCACGAGGGCTGGGGCTGCTTGCCGGCGACGATCACGTTCACCAGGTTCGTGCTCTGTAGACAGTGGTCCATCGTCCACAGCAGCGTATTCGCGTCCGGTGGCAGGTACACCCGGATGACCTCGGCCTTCTTGTTCACGACATGGTCGATGAAACCGGGGTCCTGGTGGCTGAAGCCGTTGTGGTCCTGGCGCCACACGTGCGAGCTCAGCAGGTAGTTCAACGACGGGATCGGACGCCGCCAGTCCAGCTCGCGGATCGTCTTGAGCCACTTCGCGTGCTGGTTGAACATCGAGTCGACGATGTGGATGAACGCCTCGTAGGAGGTGAAGAGCCCGTGCCTGCCCGTGAGGTTGTAACCCTCGAGCCACCCCTGGCAGGTGTGCTCGGACAGGACCTCCATGATCCGCCCCTCGGGGCCGAGGTGCTGGTCGGTGGGGTACTGCTCGAGCTGCCAGGCCTTGTCGGTGACCTCCAGGGCCGCGCCGAGCCGGTTGGACTCGACCTCGTCGGGCCCGAAGAGCCGGATGTTCCGGGGGTTGTCCCGCATGACGTCGCGCAGGTACGCCCCGGTGACCCGGGTCGCCTCGTGCAGCTCGGCGCCGGGGGCAGGTACCTCCACGGCGTACTCCCGGGGGTCCGGCAGGCGCAGCGGGACGCTGACCAGGCCGCCGTTGGTGTGCGGGTTGGAGCCCATCCGGCGGGCGCCCGCCGGTGCCCAGGAGCGGACCGACTCGACCGGGACGCCGTGCTCGTCGAAGAGCTCCTCGGGACGGTAGGAACGCAGCCAGGCCTCGAGCTGCTCGCGGTGGCCGGCGTTCTCGCGGACGCTGGCGAGCGGCACCTGGTGGGACCTCCAGGTGTCCTCGACGGGCACGCCGTCGACCTTGTCCGGTCCCGTCCAGCCCTTCGGGGTGCGCAGCACGATCATCGGCCAGGCGACGTACCCGGCCTCGCTCACCCCACCCGTACGCGCGGCCGACTGGATCTCCTTGATCCGCGCGACACAGTCGTCCAGGGCCGCGGCCATCTGCTGGTGGACCTCCGCGGGGTCGTGGCCGGCCACCATCACCGGGTCCCAGCCGTAGCCGCGGAGCATCATGTCGAGGTCGTCCTCGGGGATGCGTGCGAGCAGCGTCGGGTTGGCGATCTTGTAGCCGTTGAGGTGGAGCACCGGCAGGACCGCCCCGTCCCGGGTCGGGCTCACGAACCGGCAGCCGCTCCAGGACGTGGCCAACGCACCGGTCTCCGCCTCGCCGTCGCCGACGACGGTGGTGACGATCAGGTCCGGGTTGTCGAAGGCCGCCCCGAACGCGTGGGACAGGGAGTAGCCGAGCTCGCCGCCCTCGTGGATCGACCCGGGTACCTCGGGGGCGACGTGGGACGGGATGCCGCCGGGGAAGCTGAACTGCTTGAACAGCAGCTGCATGCCCGGCTCGTCCATCGTGGTGCCCGGGTAGGTGTCGGTCCACGACCCCTCGAGCCAGGTCTGTGCGACGAGTGCGGGACCGCCGTGCCCCGGACCGGTCACGTAGATCATGTCGAGGTCCTGCTCGCGGATCAGCCGGCTGCAGTGGGTGTAGATCAGGTTGAGGCCGGGCGTCGTACCCCAGTGGCCGAGCAACCGGCGCTTGATGTGCGCGGCCTCGAGGGGCTCACGCAGGAGCGGGTTGTCGAGCAGGTAGATCTGTCCGACGGCCAGGTAGTTCGCCGCGCGCCAGTGCGCGTCCGCGAGGGCGAGCTGATCGTCGGACAGGGGACGAGCGTCGACGGTGCGCATACGAGATGCCTACCCCAGCGTCGGGACGACATGCCAGGGCCGGAGGGTCCCGTGTTGGCAGGGCACGCGAGGATGGGCCGCGTGAGTGAGCAGCCAGGCAGGTACCAGCGGTCCCCGGGTGGGCTGATCGGCGCGATGGTGGTGCTGCTCGTGGTGGTCGCCGGGTTCGTCTCGTTCCGTGCCCTCGTGCGCGACGAGGTGGAGGTCCCGACCAAGGCGGTGCAGTACCAGCAGACCGTCGACTACGCGCGCACCCAGGTCGACTTCCCGCTCCTCGCGCCGGAGGAGCTCCCCGAGGGGTGGCGCGCGACGAGTGCCGACTTCGTGCCGGACCCGCCGCGCTGGAGCCTCGGCCTGCTCACCGACGAGGATCGCTACGTCGGACTCGCCCAGAGTGTCCGGTCCGAGCAGAACATGGTCGAGACCCACGTCGACCGGGATGCCGTCGCGGGCAGGACGGTGGAGATCGACGGGCAGGCGTGGCGGAGCTGGAGCGATGAGGGCGGTGACACCGCGCTGACCCGTGACGAGGACGAGATGACGGTGCTCGTGGTGAGCCCGGCCGGGCTCGAGGTGCTCATCGAGTTCGTGGAGACCCTGTCCACCGACGGCTGAGACGAGGCGCCCGCCTCAGGAGTCGTCCTCGGAGGCGATGGCCGCGTCGAGTCGCTTCCTGGCCCCGTCGAGCCAGGCCTGGCAGACCTGCGCCAGCTTCTCGCCGCGCTCCCACAGGGCGAGGGACTCCTCGAGGTTCGTGCCGCCGCCCTCGAGCCGGCGGACCACCTCGACGAGCTCCTCGCGTGCCTGCTCGTAGCTGAGCTCCTCGCCGTCCTGGCTCATCGTGTCTGCTCCTCCTGCTCGGGGGTTGCGCTGTCGGGTGGTGCGACCGGGTCGGTCTCCGTGCCGGTCACGGTGACGAGGACGCGACCGTCGCGGACACGGACGTGCAGTGGTTCTCCCTCGCCGGCCTGCGCGACCCGCGTCACGACGTGTCCGTCTGCGTCCTGGAGGACGGCGTACCCCCGCTCGAGGGTGGCCAGCGGCGAGAGGCTGCGCACCCGGGCGAGCTGGTGGTCGAGGTCGTTTCGTGCCCGGTCGAGCTGGTGGTGGATCGTCCGGCGGGTCCGCGAGCGCAGCTCGTCGATCTCGAGGGAACGGTCGTCGAGACCGCTGCGCGGGTTGGCCAGGCTGGGGCGCGCACGGACCGCGTCGAGCTGCTGCTGCTGGTGCTGGAGCCAGGACGTGATGAGGCCCCGGCCCCGGTCGCGCATCGCGACGACCCTGTCGAGCTCCTCACGCACGTCGGGCACGACCATCTTCGCCGCGTCGGTGGGGGTGGAGGCGCGGACGTCGGCGACGAGGTCGAGCAGCGGGGTGTCGGGCTCGTGCCCGATGGCGGAGACGACCGTCGTACCGGCCGCGTGGACCGCGCGGACCAGCCCCTCGTCGGAGAACGGGAGGAGGTCCTCCACGGAGCCGCCACCGCGGGCGACGATGATCACGTCGACCTCAGGGTCGCGGTCGAAGCTACCGACGGCCTCGATGACCTCGCGAGCGGAGTTCTGGCCCTGCATGGAGGCGTGCCTGACCTTGAACCGCACCGCCGGCCAGCGACGACGGGCATTCTCCAGGACGTCTCGCTCGGCTGCGGACTGGGCGCCGGTGACGAGCCCGATCGTGTGGGGCAGGAACGGGAGGGTGCGCTTGAGCTCGCGTGCGAAGAGCCCCTCGGCGGCGAGGAGCTGGCGGCGTCGTTCGAGGCGGGCCAGGAGCTCGCCGAGCCCGACCATGCGGATGTCGGTGGCGTAGAGGCTGAGCGTGCCGCGGTTGGGGTAGTACGACGGCTTGGCGAACACGACCACGCTCGCCCCCTCCACCACGGGCGGGTTGAGCGAGTCGAACACCTGGCGCGAGCAGGTCACCTGCACGGAGATGTCGGCGACGGTGTCGCGCAGGGTGAGGAACACGGTGTTCATTCCCTGGCGACGGTTGAGCTGTGCGATCTGCCCCTCGACCCACACGGCGCCGAGCCGGTCGATCCACCCGGAGATCGCGCTGGCGATCTGCCGGACGGGCGCCGGGTGCTCCAGGGAGGTCTTCATGGTCACGCCTGGAACCCTAAGGCAGACCGCCTACGATGGGCGCATGAGCGCTTCCGACCTGGGGATGCCCCCTGTCCTGGATCCCGCCACTGCCGACCGGGCGGTGCTGCTGGCCGCGCCCCGCGGTTACTGCGCAGGCGTGGACCGGGCGGTGATCACCGTCGAGAAGGCCCTGGACCTGTACGGCGCGCCGGTCTACGTGCGCAAGCAGATCGTCCACAACAAGCATGTCGTGTCGGACCTCGAGTCACGCGGCGCGGTGTTCGTCGAGGAGCTCGAGGAGGTCCCCGAAGGGTCCACGGTCGTCTTCTCCGCGCACGGGGTCTCGCCGGAGGTGCACCGCCAGGCCGAGGCGCGCGACCTGAAGACGATCGACGCCACGTGCCCCCTGGTGACGAAGGTTCACCACGAGGCGAAGCGGTTCGCGGGCGAGGACTACGACATCTTGCTGATCGGTCATGAGGGCCACGAGGAGGTCGAGGGCACCGCCGGGGAGGCTCCCGAGCACATCCAGCTCGTGCAGAGCCCGGACGACGTGGCCAACATCGAGGTGCGGGACCCGTCCAAGGTGGCGTGGCTGTCGCAGACCACGTTGTCCGTGGACGAGACGCTCGAGACCGTCGCTGCGATCCGGGAGCGGTTCCCGGAGCTGCTCGACCCGCCCTCGGACGACATCTGCTACGCCACCCAGAACCGGCAGATGGCGGTCAAGGAGATCTCAGGGTCCGCGGACCTGGTGATCGTGGTCGGGTCGGGGAACTCCTCCAACTCCGTACGCCTGGTCGAGGTCGCTCTCGAGGCCGGAGCGAAGTCGGCCTACCGCGTGGACGATGCCACCGAGATCGACGAGGCCTGGCTGGACGGTGTCGACACGGTCAGCGTGACCTCCGGCGCGTCGGTGCCCGACGACCTCGTCGAGGGTGTTCTGGCGTTTCTCGCCGAGCGTGGTTACCCCGACGCGAAGGCGGTGCACACGGCCGAGGAGTCGTTGATCTTCGCGCTGCCGCCCGAGCTTCGTCGTGACATGCGCGCCGCGGAGAAGGCCGTCGCCGGCGGCTGATCTCGGGCCGGCACTGGGTGCCGGGTCGCCGGTGGGGCTAGGCGGCGTGGGTGAGCAGGGTGGTCCAGAAGTGGTCGATCATCGGGCTGCCGGTGGTCTCTGCGCTGCCCTGGCCACCGGAGTCCTGATGGTCGGGTGTGAGGTTGAGGGTCGGGCGGCGTAGCTGCCGGGTGCCGCTGTTGTCGACGAGGTAGACGCTGCCGTGCGGTGCTTTCCAGAGGAAGATGCCGTTGAACGGCTGGACGACCTGCCAGCCGCCATGGGTCTTGACGCGGTGGTGGTACCCGGTCATCGGACCGAGGTTGTCGAGCCGGGTCTGGTCGTGCTGGTCGTCCCGGTCGTGGGGGCGGGTGTAGGGGACGGTGTGATCGAGCTGCTTCTCGCGACCCACGTTGGGCGCGAAGGGGAACACGTCGCTCGGGCTGCGGAGGTGGACCGCCTCGCGGAGCCGGGCCGGGGTCTCGTACCCGGCGGCGGGTGCCTGTCTGGCCAGGTCGATGACGGGCTTGATGTCGACGTGGCAGGCAGGGCCGAGGAAGTCGCGGATGTAGGCGGGCGTGATCGGGCCTTCGCCTTCCCAGCGGGCGACGCCATGCCCGCCGTTGCCGAGGGTCTCCTCGTGGACGTGGACGTACAGAGTCACCTTCGGGAGCAGCCGTCGGGGGTCGTAGGTGTAGCTGCCACCACGACACGGACAAGGTGAGAGCGCCGTCGGGTCAAAGGGGGTGGCCGCCCGGTCCAGCTCGGTGCCCCGCGGCGCACCTCCACCCGGATCTCGTGACCGTCCCGGCTCGGGTGGATCGCTGGCGGGGTCGTGCCCGAGGGCTGCCGACTCTCCCTGTGGGGCTGGGCACTTCCTGCGCTCCCCAGCACCGGGGGAGCCGCGGTGGCCGTCCGTGTCGTGCGCCCGGGCGCTGTGGTCGGCGTCCCGGTCCGGGTCCGGGTCGGGCAGGGGGGTCTCGTCCTCGACGCGACGAGGACGGCCGGGCCCGGTGGTGCCGTGCTGATCCGGGTGCCGCTCGGTGGGGGTCCCGGGCTCGGTCCCCGTGTCGGCCCCGGCGCCGGTCCTGGCGGTGGCCAGGGCCTGGAGCAGGGTGACGGCCTCGGTGGGGTTGGCCAGGAGCAGGACCGCGGTCGTGCGCCGCGTGTCCTCGTTGCTGGTGTCGCCGAAGTAGGCCAGGGCGTCGGCGAGATAGGCGATGGTGGCGTCGATGCGGGCCATGGCGGCGGCGCTGGTCTTCACGTACAGGGTCTTCGTGCCGTGCTGGTTGGACTGGCCCACCTTGGCGAAGGTCTGGGCCGCGGCCGCTCGTTCGCGGGCCGCGGCGGTCTCGGGGTCGGCTGCGATGACGGCGGCCTCGAGGTTGGCCACGAACTGCCGGTAGGGCAGGCGCCCGTCGGCAACCTCGTGGATCTCCTCGTCGACGTAGCGTGCCTGGACCGCGGTGAGGTGGCGGGTGGCTTGGGCGACCTTGCGGGCACGCCAGGCGGGGACCGCCTCCACGCGGACGCGGGCCCAGAGCTTCGGGAGGCGGTGGCGTAGGTCCAGTGCGTCACCGATGAGGCGCTTGGTGGAGTGGCTGGTGGTGCCGAGCTCGGCTGCGGCCTCGGCGATGGCGAACTCGAGGATTCGCGGCGCACCGTCCCCGGCGACCTCGATGGATCGTTCGGTGCCGGGCAGGGTGTGCCGGTTGGGGGCGTCGGTGTCGACGTTGTAGAGGTCGGCGAAATGTGCGGCGAGCCGGAGCAGGTCACGCTCGGCACAGTCGCGTGCCCGACGTAGGTCACCGAAGGCGTGGAGTGCTTCGGCGGCACCCATCTCCTCGACTGCGACTGTCTCCATACACCTCACGGTAGACCTCACCACCGACATGTTTCGGCGGGTGGGAAGCCTGTCCACACAAGGGATCCGGCAAAGGTTGAGGGTGTCCCCAACGCAGAGCTGCCCGCATCCCCGTGAGGGCGCGGGCAGCTCTGGTCACGAGCGGATCAGCTGGGGATGATCCTCCTCCGGGTGAGCAGGAGCACGCCGGTGGCAAGCATCAGGAGTCCACCTGTCGCCGTGATCAGTGCGTCCGGGGCTCCGACGTTCGGGAGCGCCTCGGTCGAGGGTGTACCCGCAGCCCCGGCGCTGCCGGGAAGCGTCGGGGCGGGACGTGCAGCCTCGGTCCCGAGAACGTTCGGCCCGACCTCGACCCGTGCGAGGTCCACCTGGGCGATGCCGGTCGCGCCGGCGGCGGCCCCGAGGGTTACCCGGAGCGCGACCTCGCGGTAGGACCCGGCGACGGTGCCGGCCTCCTGCACGTTGGCGAGCAGTGACACGAGGTCGTTGAGTGCCTCCAGTGCGGGAGCGAGCGCGGTGGTGACCTGGTTGAGGACGGTGAGCAACCCGGCCGTGACCGTGTCCACCAGGTCGCCGCCGAGCTCGGCGGAGACCGCGGCCGCCAAGGCGGTCCTGAGCTGCGTGACAACAGGCCCTACGGGGAGCTCGGTGCCCGCGACCTTCAGCATGAGGTCGATCGTGGCGTCGTCGAGGTCGCCGAGGGTCCCGCTGATGTCCACGGCGAAGCCCGTGCCGGTGTCGGTTCCGGGCACGAGCTCCTGGACACAGTCATCCCCGGTCCCCGCAACACAGGCCCCACCGGTGATGCTCACCGATGCGGACGACAACGCGCTGGTCAGCGCGGACTCGACGAGACTCGGCACCGTCGCCAGCAGCGCGGCAACGCGCTCGGCCAGCTCCTCGAGGAGGGCGGCAGACATGATCTCAGTGTTCGGCGGCAGGTTGTCCAACGCCCGGCCGCTCAGCGCCTCGAGATCGGCGGTGATCGTCCCGGAGGCGAGGTCGATCGTGACCACCCCGTCGCTCAGCTCGGTGTTGATCACGCCGTCGAGCGCTGCCGCCGTGTTCGCGTCGATGTCGGCGCTCACGTCGATCACCCCGGCGAGAGGGGCCGTCACCCCGGTCACGCCACTCAGGACGGATTCCACGGCACTCTCGAGGTCGGTCTCCAGGCCGGCCAGAGCGGCAGTCAGCTGCGCGGTGAGGCCGGTCACCGCCGAGGTGAGGTCTCCCAGCACCGGAGCGCTGAGGACGAGCTCGCCGCCGGCGATCGTGTAGTCGCGGCAGTGCACCGGGTCGGACAGGTCGGCGCACGTGATGGCCGGTCCCTGTTCGCGGCTCCCGTCGAGACCCGCGACGGCGGACAGCGCGCGGAGCCGGATGTCGGCCGCGTCGATGACACCGTCGAGAGGCGCTTGGCCGAGCAGTGCGTCCAGCGAGACCGTGGCGTCTGCGGGGTAGGTGCCGGACCCGGCGGTGTTGACGGCGCCGGTGTCGCTCACCGCCCCCGCGGCCGCTCGCGACCGTGCAGCGGGCGCAGCCTCGGCGTACTGGTTCACCGCGCCCAGCGTGAGGAGGTCGTCGAGCGGGACCGTCGTGGGGCCGATCGGCACGTCGATCGTCCCGAGCACCGAGAGGTTCAACGTGTCGGCCTCGATCACCGGGGTCCCCCCACCGTCGTAGTGGGCCTCCACCCCCTCGAGCGCCACCAGGTCGTCGAGACTCGTGCCTCCGACGGTCCCGGAGACGAAGCGCGCTGACGCGTGCGACTCGTCCGGCGCGGCTGTCGCCGGGGATGCCGTGACGACCCCCGTCACCGCGGTGAGTGCGAGCGCGACCGCGGCCGAGGCGGTACGCCGCCAGCGAGCTCCGGCCACACGGCTTGGACGGGTGAACGGTGACTGGTTACGTGCACGACTGGCCGAAGACATGTCGAAAATCCCTCCCACGGGCTCTCACGAGTGGCCGTTCCCTCAAACGGCCGCACCGGAGGGTAACCCAGATCACACCCACATGGAGTGATAAATGAGACCTCTCCGTCTAGAGACGGAGAAGTCCGACAAGTCGCACGAACCTCAGGCGTAGGTGCGTGACCGGTCCGCGCCCCGCAGCGCCACCTGGCGCAGAGCGAGCACGACGAGGGTGAGCGAGTAGCCCGCGACCAGCCCGCCGGCGTGGTGCGCCAGACCCGACACCACGGCCTGTACGACGCCGTCCACCGGGTCTGCCACCGCAGGCCTCGCGACGACCGCGAGCACCAGGACCGTGCTGAACATCAGCATGGGGGGCAGCACCCCGACCGCGAAGAAGTCGCGGGAGCGCACCGCCAACGCAGCGACCAGGCACACGACGACGAAGGTCAGGTCGAAGAACAGCGAGAGGGTTCCGGTCA
>Ga0299913_10002056_pt1 | contig 15628 bp, 10 predicted proteins | sample RVTome_9_FD_201360 | JGI IMG/M metagenome (GOLD analysis project Ga0299913, IMG submission 201360) | Soil microbial communities from uranium-contaminated site in the Upper Colorado River Basin, Wyoming, United States - RVT155D38 (version 2) ...
CGCGCGCTTCGGCCGGACGGCCCAGCGCGATGAGCGTCTCGGCCAGGAAGTAGCGCGAGATCGTGCTGTTCGGCCCGTAGGTGAGCGACCGCCGCAGGTGCTCCTCGGCCTTGCGCTTGCTGCCGCCGAAGAGGCCCGGCACCTTGTGGTACCACCGCCCGAGCGCGCGGTCGGCGGATCCCTGCTGGAACGCGGGATCGATCTCCAGGACCCGCAGCAGCGTCTCCTTGATTGCTCCCCGGTATCGCAGCCCCTGGCGGAGACCGAACGATTCAGCCAGCGCGCCCATGTTGGCGGCGATCCAGAAGTGCCCTTCCGGCCGGTCGGGTGCGATCCGCACCGCGGTCCGCCCGGCGGCGATCCCGCTCTCGAGCACCGCCTTCCGCTCGGCCGCCGGCGCACGCCCGCCGATCCAGTAGCGCGCCCGCGCGAGCTTCCAGGCGGCTTCGAAATCGGCCGGGTTCTCCTGCACGCGTTTCGCCCAGATCGCCTCTGCCTCGCGCGCGCGCGCCAGATCCGCGCGCGCGGCGTAAAGGGCGTCGGGATTGGCCTGGCCCTGACGGTACGCGGCCGCGGAGGGGTCAGCCGCGAGCGCTCTCACGCCCGTCGCCGCGTGCGACATCGGCGAGGCCCGGGCCGGCCCGAGGGCGCCCGACACCGCGATATAGAATGCGAGGATGCAGGACATCATCCGACGACTGCTCGCGGAGCTCGGCGAGGATCCGTCGCGTGAAGGGCTGCTCGACACGCCCAAACGCGTCGAGAAGGCCTTCCGATTCCTCACGAGCGGGTACACCGCGGATGTGGACGCGACGTTGAACAACGCGCTGTTCAGCGTCGATTATAACGAGATGGTGATCGTGCGGGACATCGACTTCTACAGTCTCTGCGAGCATCACCTGCTGCCGTTCTTCGGCAAGTGCCACGTGGCGTACATCCCGCAGGGACGAGTGCTCGGCCTCAGCAAGATCCCGCGTCTCGTCGAGATCTTTGCGCGCCGCCTGCAGATCCAGGAGCGGATGACGAATGAGATCGCCGAAACGCTGCGCGCGAAGATCGATCCCCTCGGCGTCGCGGTCGTCATGGAGGCGACCCATCTCTGCATGTCGATGCGCGGCGTCGAGAAGCAGAACTCGTTCGCGGTGACGAGCGCGATGCTCGGCGTGTTCCGCGACGATGCCCGGACGCGGACGGAGTTCCTCGAGCTGATTCGCCGGCCCGAGCTGCGCGTGCCCGGCCGGAGCGCCGCCCCGGCCGGCCTGGTGGCCGTCCCCGAGTAGCCGGTTGCTATACTGACGCCGATGCGGAGCATCAGCGCCCTTGCCGTCGCGATCGCCGTGCTGGCCGTGCCGTCGCTGGAGGCCGGGCAGCGGAAGTCCCAGCCAAAGCCCGCCGCAAAGCCGGCGCCCGCCCGGCCGGGCGCCAGGCCCGCGCCCACCAGGACCGAAGCCGCACAAGTGACCTGTCCGGAATCCCTCGGCACGGGCGTGCGGACCGGAGCCACCTACTGCTTCGTGCTCGCCGGGCGCGATCCGGCCGAAGGAGTGCGGATCACGATCCCGCCGCGCACCGGCGACGCGACGCTGCGGTTCGATCTGCACAATCGCCATACCTACTCCGAGGAGCAGATGCGCGCCGGGCGCGGCTTCGCGTCGTACACGGCCGTGATCGGCGTCCTCGCCAACGACGGCGAGCTGCTGGATCGCGCCGCCATCCAGACCGAGTTCCGCGCGGCCCAGGATCTCCACGAGCGCATCTCCGGCGGCGCGGGTCCCGGCGGCGTCAAGGCCGTCGCGCCCGTCGGCATCGAGCCCATCGTCCTCACGATACCCGCCGGCGTGGACGAGGTCAGCCTCCTCGGTGAAGTGCTCGACGCCACCACCGCCGCCGGCCGCGAGGTAGCCGCGCCGGGCCGCCCGGTCGCGCTCGTCAGCAACGTGACCATCGAGTATCGCCCCCGCAAGTAGCCTCGCTCTGCACGGAAGAGTCCCGGCAGGCGGCGCGTGTGAAATGCGTCAATTCCCAACTCCCAATTCCCAGCTCCCAACTCCCAAGCAGCTCTCATGCGAAACCTTCCGCATCGCTCGCTTTGGGAGTTGGAGATTGGCAGTTGATTTTTCACAAGCTCTGAGCTGAGAGCTGGAAGCTGAGAATTCGCTCCGCCCCACGCGAGTTCTGACGTCAGTGCGCCCCGCCGCCCCAGGGGCGGTCCGGACTCATGACCTTCATCTCCAGCAGCTCGATCAGGGAGCGGCAACGGGCGACGAGCCCGTTGCGTTCGAGCAGCGCCTGTCTCTCCACCGGCTCGAAATCGAGGTATTGCGCCAGCGCGTTGACCAGGTCGGCGTCAGCCATGGAGGACGGCACGCGCGTGTCGACGCCGCGCCCTCCGGGCTGCGGGACCAGCAGCGCTTCGAGCCGCTGGCGCTGCGCGTGGATAATCGCGCGGTCGCTCTCCGTCAGTTCCTCCGCCAGCGGTTCGACGGAGCCGACACGGTAGGTGCGGCTGTCGTCTTCGGCGACTACCCGGAACTTCTCGAGCCCGCGCAGGACCATGTTGTAGCGGCCGTCAGCGTACTGCTCGGAGAACGTGATGAGCCCCGCGCAGCCGATCGGGTAGACTGGCGGCCGCCCCTCGTAGGTCGCTTCCCAGCCCGGCCGCAGCAGCACCATCCCGATCAGACGGTCGCCCGCAAGCGCGTCTCTGACCATGTCGCGATAGCGCGGCTCGAAGATGTGCAGCGGCAGGAAGACGTTGGGAAAGAGCACGACGCTCGGCAGCGGGAAGAGCGGGAGCGTGGCGGGCAGCATGTGCGTCGGCGGTGGGGTGCTGGATGCGGGGATGCCGAGTCGGCGCCGTCAGTGCACCGTCCGCGTCTTCTTGTCCATGTAGTCCATGAGCACGTAGCGTCCGAGCGTCCGCGGAGTGGTGAAGTACGCCTTCCCGTGGCAGATCTGCGCCACTTTCCGGACGAAGCTCACGAGATCGTGGTCGCGCGCGAGCATGAACGTGTTGATGAGGATCCCCGCCTTCCGGCAGGCCGCCACCTCCGCGAACGTCTCCGAGACGATGAAGGGATCCAGCCCGAAGGCATTACGGTAGATCTGACCGTCGGGCCGCGTGAGCGCAGACGGCTTCCCGTCGGTGATCATGACGATCTGGCGCATGTCCTTGCGCTGGCGCTCGAGCACGCGGCGCGCCACGCGCAGTCCTTCCCGCGTGTTCGTGTAGTACGGGCCAACTCGTACGCGGGCCAGCCGGCTGAGCGGGATCTCTTCGGCCGAATCGTGGAACAGGACCACGTTCAGGGCGTCGCCGGGATACTGGAGGCGGATGAGGTTCGAGAGCGCGAGCGCGACGCGCTTGGCCGGCGTGAACCGATCTTCGCCATACAGAATCATGCTGTGGCTGCAATCGAGCATCAGGACGGTGGCGCAGGAGCTCTGGTACTCCCCCTGCGCGACCATCAGATCCTCGTACTCCACCTGCAGCGAGAAATCCCCCCCGGTGGGCCCGCCCCTGGCAGCCCCTGCGTGTTGACGGAGCACGGCGTTCAGGATCGTCCCGCTGGCGTCGAGATTCATCGTGTCGCCGAACTCGTAGGGCTTCGATGCGCCGCTCGACTCGATGCCCGTGGCCATTTCGCGGGTGTCGTGCCGGCCGACGCTGCTCCGACCGAGCGAGCCCAGGAGATCGCGCAAGGCGCGATACCCGAGGAAGTCGAGGCTCTTGTCCGTGATCTCGAACCGGAAGTTGGCCTCCGGCCCGCGGCCGCCCGGGCCGGGTCCCGCGCGCTCCGACGAGCGCTCGGGAGGTGCCGTCAGGTAGCCCTGGTGCTGGAGCTTCTGGACGACCTGCTGGACGAGCTGGTCGATCCGCTGCTCGGCGTCGTCCGCGTGCTGCCAGTCCTTGCCGAGCAGCTTCTCGAGCATCTCATCGGACATCACGCCGCCACCGAGTAGCGCCTCGAGGATCGCGTCGTGCAGCGCGTCGGACGAGAGGCCATCATCCGCGTCGTACGGCATCCCGTACGGATTGTCGAAGCCGCTCGACAGCAGCAGGTCCGAGAGCTTCGACAGCAGCTCTTCGAGATCGACGCCGTCGAGGTCCTCGGGACGGAATTTGGAGTAGCGATACTTCATCGCGGCGGCCGGCACCCCGAATCGGTCAGTTGTAGTACTTCTTCTTCCCGCCTACGTTCGGGATCTCGCGCTCGACCAGCGGGTCCGCCTGGACGCTCCGCGGAGAGGGCCGGCGCACCGGTTCGGCCGATCCATATTCGAACTCGGCGGACCGGCTGATCTTCTTCTGGGCGTACAGACCCTCGAGCACGAAATCCACGGCAGCGGCGAGGAGGGGGCCGGGCGCATTTCCCGGCACACCGGTGGCGGCCGCGAGCTCGCGAAGGCCCTGCACCTCGCCGCTGCGCGCCAGCAGCTCGGCGGCGGGCAGCGCGTCGTCGATCTGCAGGCTGCCGCCGAGGTCGAACCACTCGGTCACCTGGCGGAGGTCGGCATTCGCGAAGTGGCCGTTGAACACGACGCCCACGGCGGCGCGGATGATGTCGCGCGCCACGTTGTCGGCACCGCGCAGCTCCCCTTCGTACTCCAGCTCGAACTTGCCCGTGATGGCCGGAAGTGCCGCGTAGATGTCGGTGATGCGCGGCACGACGAGCGTCTCGCGCGCGAGAAGCGCGCGGCGCTCGGCATTCGACACGACGTTCTCGAGCAGTGAGATTGGCAGCCGCTGGCTGACGCCAGACCGGCGATCCACTTTCTGATCGCCCCTCGCCTGGAAGGCGACCTCTTCCACGGCCTCGCGCACGAAGGGAGGCACCTGGACGCTGCCCCGCTCGAGCCATGCCTCCTGCTGGGTGATCGCCATCGCCTGGTGCCGCGTGGCCGGGTAATGCGTGCGGATCTCCGAGCCGATGCGGTCCTTGAGGGGCGTGATGATCTTGCCGCGCGCCGTGTAGTCCTCAGGGTTGGCGCTGAACACCATCAGCACGTCGAGCGGGAGGCGGACCGGGTAGCCCTTGATCTGGACGTCCCCCTCCTGGAGGATGTTGAACAGGCCCACCTGGATCTTGCCGGCGAGGTCCGGCAGCTCGTTGATGGCGAAGATGCCGCGGTTCGCGCGCGGCAGCAGGCCGTAGTGCATCGTGAGCTCATCGGCGAGATCGAGACCCGATCGCGCGGCCTTGATCGGGTCGAGGTCGCCAATCATGTCCGCAATCGTGACGTCCGGCGTCGCCAGCTTCTCGACATACCGCGCCTCCCGCGGCAGCCACGCGACCGGCAGGGCGTCCCCTTCTCTGCGCGCGCGGCCGCGGCAGCCGGCGCACAGCGGCGCCAGGGGGTCGTCGTGGATCTCGCAGCCTGCGACCACGGGGACGGCTTCGTCGAGCAGCCCCGTCAGCGCACGCAGGATACGGCTCTTGGCCTGCCCACGCAGGCCGAGGAGGATGAAGTTGTGCCGCGAGAGAATCGCGTTGACGATCTGCGGGATGACGGTCTCGTCGTAGCCGATGATCCCCGGGAACAGCGGGTCGCCCGAGTGGAGCCGCGCGACGAGATTCGCGCGCACCTCGTCGCGTACAGGGCGGCGCGTGACATGGCGGCTCTCCAGGGCCGCACGGAGATCGCCAAGGGTCGAAGGGCGCGGCGAGGACATACCGGCATCTTATCAGAGGGGCGCGCAGCGTCCGGACGCCGCCGGGTCGCGTCGGCGGGAATCGGTAGAATGAGCCGTTGACCTCGCGTGCTGGCTTCCCCCGTGTCTACGCGCACCGCGGCGGTGCGGCGTTGCGCCCGGAGAACACGTTGGCCGCGTTCGATCACGCCCTGGCGCTCGGGGCGGACGGTCTGGAGCTGGACGTGCACCTGGCGCGCGACGGCGTCGTCGTCGTGCACCACGACGCGACACTCGAACGGACGACGAACGGTCGCGGCGCGATCGCGTCCTGCACGGCGGCGCAGCTCCGCGAGCTCGATGCCGGGTACTGGTTCACGGGTCCTGACGCCGACGGCGCCTTTCCTTTCCGCAACACCGGCGTGCGTATCCCGACGCTCGCGAGCGTGCTGAGCCGGTATCCGGGGGTTCCGCTCCTCATCGAGCTGAAAGGGCAGGACGTGGAACTGGCGCGCCATATGGTCGCGCTCGTGCGCAGCGCGCGCGCGGAGGATCGCGTGGCGTGCGGATCCTTCTCTCGACGGCTGCTCCGGGAGGTGCGCCGCGCGGCGCCGGAGGTCCGTACCGGCGCATCGCACGAGGAAACCCGGTGGGCCCTCTATCGCAGCTGGGCAGGGTGCCCGGTTCGCCGCACGCCGTACCGGGAGTTTCAGATCCCGGAGCGCTCGGGCCGGACGACGATCGTGACGCCACGCTTCGTCGCGCACGCACATCGCGCAGCCGTCGCGGTGAAGGTCTGGACCGTCGACGAACCCGCGGACATCGACCGGCTGCTCGACTGGGGCGTCGACGCCATCATCAGCGACCGTCCGGACGTGGCGGTCCCCGCGGTGGCCGCGAGGCGCCGCCCCTGTCAACCTTAGGTGCAGCCTCGTTCATTCAGGAGATCCCTTCAATGCCCACGGCGGTTCCCGCGACAGACACCCTCGACCAGCGGCGGCTCCTCAAGGTCCTCACGGAGTACCGGCGCGGCAACTTCGCGAGCCGCATGCCCGACGACCGCACCGGGCTCGCCGGGAAGATCTGCGACGCGCTGAACGAGGCCATCGAGCGCAACGATCGCCTGGTGCGGGAGCTGGAGCGGCTCAGCCAGGTGGTGGGCAAGGGGGGCAACATCAGGCAGCGGGCCTCCCTCGCGGGGGCCGACGGCCGCTGGGCGGCCGCCGTGGACGCCGCGAACGCCCTCGTCTCGGATCTGGTGCAGCCGACGACCGAGGTCGCACGGGTGATCGGCGCCGTGGCCCGCGGCGACCTGTCCAACCGCATGGCGCTCGAGATCGACGGCCGTCCGCTGACCGGTGAGTTCCTGCGGAGCGCGAAGGTCGTCAACACGATGGTCGACCAGCTGGGCACGTTTGCGTCGGAGGTCACGCGGGTCGCCCGGGAGGTGGGCACGGAAGGCAAGCTCGGCGGGCAGGCGGTCGTGAGGGGGCTCGGCGGCACCTGGAAGGACCTGACCGACAGCGTGAACTTCATGGCGGCGAACCTCACCGCGCAGGTCCGGAACATCGCCGAGGTGACGACAGCCGTGGCGCGCGGCGACCTCTCCAAGAAAATCACCGTCGACGTGAAGGGAGAGATCCTCGAGCTGAAGAACACGGTGAACACGATGGTCGATCAGCTCAGCTCGTTCGCCTCCGAGGTCACGCGCGTCGCCCGGGAGGTCGGGACCGAAGGGCAGCTGGGAGGCCAGGCCGACGTCAAAGGGGTCGCCGGTACCTGGAAGGATCTGACCGACAACGTCAATCAGCTGGCGGGCAACCTCACCGTGCAGCTCCGCGACGTGTCGCGCGTGGCGACCGCAATCGCCAGCGGCGACCTGACCCAGAAGATCACGGTGCACGCGGAAGGGGAGATCCTGCAGATCAAGAACGTCATCAACACGATGACGGACCAGCTGAACGCGTTCGCCTCGGAGGTGACGCGGGTGGCGCGCGAGGTCGGCACCGAGGGCAAGCTCGGGGGACAGGCCGACGTGCGGGGCGTCGCCGGCACGTGGCGGGACCTGACCGACAACGTCAACGCCATGGCGGGCAACCTGACGAGCCAGGTGCGCAACATCGCGGACGTGACGACCGCGGTGGCCAACGGCGACCTGTCCAAGAAGATCACGGTCGACGTGCGCGGCGAGATCCTGGAGCTCAAGAACACCATCAACACGATGGTCGACCAACTGAACGCGTTCGCCTCCGAAGTCACGCGCGTGGCGCGGGAGGTCGGCACCGAGGGACGCCTCGGCGGGCAGGCACAGGTCAAGGGGGTGGCCGGCACGTGGCGGGATCTGACCGACAACGTCAACGCCATGGCGGGCAATTTGACCAGCCAGGTGCGGAACATCGCGGAGGTGACGACCGCGGTCGCCAACGGCGATCTGTCCAAGAAGATTACGGTCGACGTGCGGGGCGAGATCCTCGAGCTGAAGAACACGATCAACGTGATGGTCGACCAGCTGAACGCGTTCGCCTCCGAGGTGACGCGCGTGGCGCGCGAGGTCGGCACGGAAGGACGGCTGGGGGGCCAGGCGCAGGTGCGCGGCGTGGGCGGCACCTGGAAGGACCTCACCGACAGCGTCAACTTCATGGCGGCCAACCTGACCAACCAGGTGCGCAACATCGCCGCCGTCACCACCGCCGTCGCCAACGGCGACCTGTCGAAGACGATCACGGTCGACGTGCGGGGCGAGATCCTCGAGCTGAAGGACACCATCAACACGATGGTCGACCAGCTGGGGACGTTCGCGTCCGAGGTCACCCGCGTCGCGCGGGAGGTCGGCACCGAGGGACGCCTCGGCGGCCAGGCGCAGGTCAAGGGCGTGGGCGGCACCTGGAAGGACCTCACCGACAGCGTGAACGTGATGGCCGAGAACCTGACCAACCAGGTGCGCGGCATCGCCAGAGTCGTGACCGACGTGGCCAATGGCAACCTGCGCCGCAAGCTCGTGCTCGATGCCAAGGGGGAGATCCAGCAGCTGGCCGAGACGATCAACGGGATGATCGACACGCTGGCCACCTTCGGCGATCAGGTCACGAGCGTCGCGCGCGAGGTGGGCATCGAAGGGAAGCTCGGCGGGCAGGCGCGCGTCCCGGGGGCGTTCGGCACTTGGCGCGACCTCACCGACAACGTCAATCGCCTCGCCGCGAACCTGACGACGCAGGTCAGGGCCATCGCCGAGGTCGCGACGGCGGTCACCAACGGCGATCTGTCGCGGTCCATCGACGTGGAGGCCGCCGGCGAGGTCGCGGCCCTCAAGGACAACATCAACGAGATGATCGTCAACCTGCGGGAGACGACCGAGAAGAACACCGCGCAGGACTGGCTCAAGACGAACCTGGCGAAGTTCACCCGGCTGCTCCAGGGACAGCGCGATCTCATCACCGTCTCACGCATGATCCTGTCCGAGCTCGCGCCGCTCGTCTCGATGCAGCACGGGGTCTTCTTCGTGAACGACGCGCAGCACGGCGAGCCCGACCTCCGTCTCCTCGCCAGCTACGCCTACACGGAGCGCAAGAGCCTCGCCAACCGCTTCAAGGCCGGGGAAGGCCTGGTCGGCCAGGCGGCGCTCGAGAAGCAGCGCATCCTGCTCACGAGCGTACCGCCCGATTACGTGGCGATCAGCTCCGGCCTCGGCGAGAGCACGCCCCTCAACATCGTCGTGCTGCCGGTGCTGTTCGAAGGGGAGGTGAAAGCCGTCATCGAGCTGGCCTCCTTCTACCGGTTCAGCGACATTCACCTCGCCTTCCTGGATCAGCTGACGGAAGGCATCGGCATCGTCCTCAACACCATCACGTCGACGATGAGGACCGAAGAGCTGCTCGCGCAGTCGCAGTCGCTCGCGGCAGAACTGCAGACGCGGCAGCGGGAGCTGACCGACACCAACGCGCGCCTCGAGGCCCAGGCCCGGACGCTCCAGGCCTCGGAAGAGCGGCTGAAGCAGCAACAGGAGGAGCTGCAGCAGACCAACGAGGAGCTCGAGGAGAAGGCGGAGCTGCTCGTGCGCCAGAACGTCGAGGTCGAGAAGAAGAACCGCGAGATCGAGCAGGCCCGCGTCTCGGTGGAGGAGAAGGCGGAGCAGCTCGCGCTCACCTCCAGGTACAAGTCCGAGTTCCTGGCCAACATGTCGCACGAGCTGCGGACGCCGCTCAACAGCCTGCTGATCCTCTCGAAGCTCCTGGCACAGAACCCCGATGGCAATCTGACGGCCAAGCAGATCGAGTTCGCGAACACGATCCATTCCTCGGGGGCCGACCTGCTCGAGCTGATCAACGACATTCTCGATCTCTCCAAGATCGAGTCCGGCACCATCGACGTGGATGCCCGGCCGCTGTCCTTCGCGGAGCTGCAGGAGTACGTCGACCGCACGTTCCGGGAGATCGCGTCGAGCAAAGGGTTGGAGTTCCGGGTCACCCTCGGCGACACGCTGCCGGCCTCCATCGCGACCGATCCACGGCGGCTGCAGCAGGTGCTGAAGAATCTGCTGTCGAACGCGCTCAAGTTCACCGAGCGCGGGTCGGTCGCGCTGGACATCGTGCGGACCTCTTCCGGGTGGACCCCCGGCGAGCGTGCCCTGGACGAGGCAGATGCCGTGATTGCGTTCCAGGTGGCAGACACGGGCATGGGCATCCCCGCCGACAAGCACCGGGTCATCTTCGAGGCGTTTCAGCAGGCCGACGGTACGACGAGCCGCCGCTATGGCGGCACGGGACTCGGGCTCTCGATCAGCCGCGAGATCGCGCGGCTCCTCGGGGGCGAGATCCGCCTGACGAGCAACGTCGGCGTCGGCAGCACGTTCACGCTGTATCTCCCGGCGTCGTACCGCCCTGCGGCGGGCGAGCGCCGCCGTGCCCCGGAGGGCCCCGTCCGCGCATCTGCCGCCCCCCCCGCACCGCCCGCGGCCGCCGACGAGGCGCTCATCGCCGAACGCGACGTGGACGACGATCGCGATGCGATCGGCGAGGGAGACCGCGTCGTCCTCATCATCGAGAACGACCGGTCCTTCGTGCGGATCCTCATGGACATGGCCCGCGAGAAGGGGTTCAAGACGCTCGCCGCCACCCGCGGCGACATCGGCCTCGCCATGGCCAGGCGCTTTCATCCGGATGCCATCACGCTCGACCTCGATCTGCCGGTGCTCGACGGCTGGACCGTGCTCGACCGCCTGAAGCACGATCCCGCGACACGCCACATCCCCGTGCACATCATCGCGATGCTCGAGGATGCGCAGCGCGGGATGCGGCTGGGCGCCATGGCGCACCTGACGAAGCCGGTCGACCGCGAGGCGCTCGACCGCGCGTTCACCTCGATCGCGGGGTTCATCGACCGGCAGGTCAAGAACCTGCTCGTCGTCGAAGACGATGAAGCCGAGCGGCGGAGCATCGTCGAGCTCATCGGCAACGGCGATGTCAGGACGACCGCCGTCGCGACCGGCGAGGAGGCGCTCGCGGTGCTGGAGGCGCAGGACGTCGACTGCCTCGTGCTCGACCTCGGGCTCTCCGACATGAGTGGCTTCGACCTGCTGGAGACCATGAAGGAACAGCCGCGGCTCTCGCACATCCCGGTGATCGTCTACACGGGCAAGGACCTGTCGAAGACGCAGGAGACCGAGCTCCGCCGGCTGGCCGAGACGATCATCATCAAGGATGTGAAATCGCCGGACCGGCTGCTCGACGAGACGGCGCTGTTCCTGCACCGCGTCGAGAGCAACCTGCCGGACGACAAGCGCCAGATGCTGGCGCAGCTGCACCACCGCGATCCGTCGCTCGCCGGCCGCCGCGCCCTCGTCGTCGACGACGACATCCGGAACATCTTCGCGCTCACGAGCGTGCTGGAGCAGCACGAGATGGATGTCGTCTACGCGGAGAACGGCGAGGACGGCATCCGCCGGCTGCAGGAGGCCGACGGCATCGACGTCGTCCTCATGGACGTGATGATGCCGGGCATGGACGGGTACGAGGCCATGCGGCGGATCCGAACGATCGAGTCGTTCCGCACGCTTCCGATCATCGCCCTGACGGCCAAGGCGATGAAGGGGGATCGCGAGAAGTGCATCGCCGCGGGCGCCTCGGACTACGTCACCAAGCCGGTCGACACGGAACAGCTCGTCTCGCTCCTGCGTGTATGGCTCTCCCGGTGAAGCCGCCGGCGGAGACAGGCGCGGCCGAGAGTGTCGAGGCGCTGGAGCTCGAGTTGCTGCTCGAAGCGGTGTTCCGGCTGCACGGTTACGATTTTCGTGACTACGCGCGAACGTCGCTGCGGCGCCGTGTGGCGGGGCTCGTGCGAAGCGAGGGCCTGCGCACCATCAGCGCGCTGCAGGAGCGGGTGCTGCACGACCCCCAGGCGTGGGAACGCTTCCTGAACGGCATCTCGGTGAGCGTGAGCGCCATGTTCCGCGATCCGGGATTCTATGCGGCCCTGCGGCGGCACGCCGTGCCGCTGCTGCGCACGTATCCGTTCATCCGGATCTGGCAGGCCGGCTGCTCGCTCGGCGAGGAGGCCTACTCGCTGGCGATCCTGCTCGAGGAGGAGGGCCTCTACGACCGCTCGCTGATCTACGCCACCGATATGAACGAGGCGAGCCTGCGGCGGGCGCGCGAGGGCATCTATCCGGCCGACCTGATGCAGAAGTTCACCCAGAACTACCTGCAGGCGGGCGGCCGGCGTGCGTTCTCCGAGTACTACACGGCGCGCTACGATCTCGCGATCGTGAGGCCGGCCGTCGGGCGCAATATCGTGTTCTCGCAGCACAACCTGGTGAGCGACGCGCCGTTCAACGAGTTCAACGTGATCCTCTGCCGCAATGTGATGATCTACTTCAACCGCGCGCTGCAGGAGCGCACGCACGCGCTGCTGCACGCGAGCCTGTCGATGTTCGGCGTTCTCGGGCTCGGTGCGCGCGAGTCGCTACGGCTGCTGCCGCAGGAGCCGTGCTACGAGCCGCTCGTCGAAGGCGAGAAGCTGTACAGGCGGATCGCATGACCAGACCGGATCTCGTCGTCGTCGGCACATCCCTCGGCGGCCTCAACGCGATGTCCGCGCTGCTGGCGTCCCTGCCCGCCGGGCTGCCGGTGCCCATTGCGGCCGTCCAGCACCGCGCCGTGGACGACGACGGCCGCCGGCTGGCCACGCTGCTCCAGGAGCGGGGCCGACTGCGGGTGGTGGACGCCGAGGACAAGATGCCGCTCGAGCACGCAACGGTGTACCTCGCCCCGGCCGACTACCATCTGCTCGTCGAGGCGCGCGGCCTGGTCGCGCTGTCCACCGATCCGCCGGTCCGGTCAGCGCGTCCGTCGATCGACGTGCTGTTCGAAACCGCCGCCGATGCGTACGGGCGCGCGCTGATCGCCGTGCTCCTGACGGGGGCGAGCGCCGACGGCGCTGACGGCGTCGTCGCCGTCAAGGCACGCGGCGGGCGCGTGCTCGTCGAGGATCCGGCGACGGCGGAGTGCGGGACCATGCCGGCGGCGGCCGTCGCGGCGGCGGCGGTAGACTACATCCTGCCGTTGTCCCGCATGGGGGAGTACCTGGTGGCACTGGTGGAAGGCACGCGTACATGAGTGAGCAGGCCGACATCCTTCTCGTGGACGATCACGAGGAAAACCTGCTCGCGCTCGAGGCGATCCTCGCGGATCCCCTGTACCGGCTGGTGCGCGCGTCGTCCGGGCGGGCAGCCCTGAAGGAAGTCCTGCAGCGCGAGTTCGCCCTCATTCTCCTGGACGTCGCGATGCCGGATCTCGATGGCTACGAGACGGCGGAACTGATCCGCGGGCGTGAGCGCAGCCGTCAGACGCCGATCATCTTCCTGACGGCCGACCTGCGCAGCGACGCGCACGTGTTTCGTGGGTACTCGGTCGGTGCGGTGGACTATCTCTTCAAGCCGTTCTCACCAGACATCCTGCGGTCGAAGGTGGCGGTGTTCGTGGAGCTGTACCAGCAACGGGAGATGCTGAAGCGGCAGACGGCGGCGCTGCTGCGCGCGCAGGAGGAGCTCGAGGAGCGGGTCCGCGCGCGCACGCGCGAGCTGGCCACCGCCAACGAGGCACTCCGCGGCGAAGTGGAGGAGCGGCGCCGCATCGAAGGGGAGCGGCTGGCGCTTTTCGAGCGCGAGCAGCGCGCCCGCGCCCACGCCGAGTCCGTGAACCGCCTCAAGGACGAGTTCCTGGCAACCCTCTCGCACGAGCTCCGCACTCCGCTGAACGCCATCCTCGGCTGGGCGCATCTGCTCTCGTCCGGCCGGGCGGACGAATCGATGGTCGAGCGCGCGATTGCCGTCATCCGGAACAACGCCGCGGTACAGTCACAGCTCGTCGAGGACATCCTGGATGTGTCCCGCATCATCGGCGGCAAGCTGCGGCTGAAGCTCCGTCGCGTGGAGCTCCGAGCGGTCATCGACGCGGCGCTCGACTCGGTGGCGCCGGCCGCCGACGCCAAGAGCATCGGGATCGTGCGCGACATTGCCGACCTGGAGCCGATCACCGGCGATCACGATCGCCTGCAGCAGGTCGTCTGGAACCTGCTCTCGAATGCGGTGAAATTCACGCCCCGGGATGGCCAGGTGACCGTGCGCCTCCGCCGCCGCGAGGGCGAGGTCGTGCTGTCGGTGGAGGATACGGGGATCGGCATCCCGCCGGAGTTCCTGCCCTTCGTGTTCGACCGCTTCAGCCAGGCCGACACGTCCGTGACGCGCCGGCATGGCGGGCTCGGCCTGGGCATGGCCATCGTCCGCCACCTCGTCGAACTGCACGGCGGCACGGTCCACGTTGACAGCCGCGGTGAGAACCTGGGCGCCACCTTCACGCTCGTGCTGCCCGTCGGGCTGCACGTCCCAGCCGACGCCGGCACTACGGCCGGGGAGGGAGACGTCGAGGCCGTCGAGCGGGGCGGCATCGTGCTGGCTGGCAATCCAGCCGGCCGGCGCGAGTAACGGCGGGGCACACCTGTGACGTTTTCGAGCGGGCCGCGCGTCCGAGGCACTCGCCGGGGTGGACGTGCAGTGCTTCTGCGTCGAGGTCGAACTGCACGGCGCACACGAGCTGCCCGCGCGCGGGATCGCCTCAGCGGCCGCGGTCCCCCGCCGGGAGCAGATGTCGTGACACGTCCCCGCGCACGCCGGACAGGTCCACCTCGCGGTCGCGCGGCAGCGACAGGAAGTACTCCACCATCGGGCGGTCGTCGGTGAGCACCGGCCCATTGCCCACGTACGCGCGCAGTTCGGCCGGTCCGGCGATGTAGAGCGCGAGGAGGTCCTCGAAGGATCGCACGCCCAGGGAGGCGAGCATCTCGTGTCGTCCGGGCGTCTCGAGCTTCCATTCGAGATCGGCGCGCTGCAGGCGCAGGGGCTCGACCGAGCCCAGCATCAGGCTTCCGTCACCCCAGAGCGTCGTCTCCGGGAACACCGAGAGGAACGTGCGCATGATCAGCTTGTACTCGGCATCCGTGCCGGCGACCCACTGGAGCACGAGCCCTCCCGGCTTGAGCGCCTGGCGCACCAGCGTGAAGTACTCCTGCGAGTAGAGATTCCCCGACCCCGCATGAATCGGCAGGATGACGTCCGCCGTGACGACGTCGTAGCGCCGGTCGGTCAGCAGCAGGTAGTTGCGGCCATCGTCGACGTGCAGGCGCACGTGCGGCTTGCGCAGCACGTCGAAGTTAATGGGGCGGAAGAAGCGATCGGCCGCCTGCGCGACCTCGCGCGAGAGTTCCACGACATCGACCGAGACGCCCTCGTGCTCGCTGACGGCGCCCGCCGTCGCGCCGCCACCGAGCCCGATGACCAGCGCGTCGCGCGCGTGGGGGTGCACCGCCATCGGCAGATTGCCGATGCGATGGTGTCCGGCAGGCATTCCGCCGTAGCTGCTCGCTTGATGGTTGCCGCTCACGTTGAGCGAGTACCCGCCGCCGCGATTCTGATGCACGCTGACGGTGGCCTGCACGGCTTCCCGA